>Ga0187782_10000371_pt1 | contig 29668 bp, 25 predicted proteins | sample 0715_SJ02_MP15_2_FD_132454 | JGI IMG/M metagenome (GOLD analysis project Ga0187782, IMG submission 132454) | Tropical peat soil microbial communities from peatlands in Department of Meta, Colombia - 0715_SJ02_MP15_20_MG | ecosystem: Environmental > Terrestrial > Soil > Wetlands > Peat | place... | reverse complement strand
AGCTCGCAAAGAATCTAAGGCGAGCTTAACGGTCTCATGGAAGGTGACCCAGGCGCTGCTGGATCCCCGGCGCTTTTCGGCAGCATCTGCCGCTGTGCCCAGCATTCCGCGCGCAACCGTAGCGTTCTCGATTGGAGTGGCTCCCAAGCTATTCCACCAAGGGCACGTATCTTAAGAACATACAATACGCCAAATTTCGGAGTTGGCAAGATTACTCGCGGCCAGTTTTGCAATCAAGGGCCAGCGTGTGTACTCTGAGAACCGAACCGTGTGGAGCACCAGGAAAAAGTGACCATCCGGTGATCTGGGAAGAGGCTATGGCCTTTGCTTTCTATGCACTACGAGCGCCAAAAAGTCCGAGTTCCCGGCCTTACCCCGCGTTGGCGGGTCTTTTCGTACTGTTGCTGTTTCTCCAGTCCCTCAACTCTTCACAGGAAAATCCGGCGCGCGCCGCGCCCACCGTCGCCGGCTCGGATCTGTTCCATCAGGTGATTGAGAACCAAAAGAGAAGCGAAATCCTGCTGGACCAGTACGAACGCACGCAGCGCCTCGAGAAGCGACGGAGTGGCAGCGATGCTGACCCGCTGGAGACGCAACTCTGGTTGCTGTACCCCGTGGGAACCGGTGTCGACAAGATTGCCCTTGCGCCCGACGGCAAACCGCCGAATCCCGAGGTCTACCGTAGCGATCTGGAGAAACTGGAAAAATATCTCACCTGGGCTAGCGAAGATGGGTCGTCCCAGAAAGACGCCTATGCGCGCGCGGCGCGTAAACGCAAAGAGCGGTTCGATCTGCTGCAAGCGACGCACCAGGCCTTCATCTTCACGTTTGAAGGCAAAGAGACGCGCGCGGATCGCCGTTTGTTGCGCTACAGGCTGACACCGAATCCCGCTTACCGGCCGACCTCACGCAACACCGTGCTGTTCAAAAGAGTTAGTGGCACTATTTGGATCGACGAGCAAGCTTCGCAGCTCGCCAAGGTCGACGGCTCGGTCACCGATGACTTCTCGATCGGATTGTTCCTGGCCAAGGTATACAAGGGCAGCCACTTCATGCAGGAGCGTTACGAAGTAGCTCCGGGGGTTTGGCAGCCGACCTTCGAGCAGTATGATTTCGACGGCCGGAAATTCATGGTGCCATTTTCAATTCACGAACGAACGTTTTATTTCGATTACAAACTGGTGGGTCCTCCCAAAGCAGCATTAAAAGTTGTGCGCGAAGAATTGAGCAACCTCCTAGCGCCGCATCCACCTGCTTGAGCTCTCCGGTCCCGGCACACTCACTGACGTGCCGAATTGAGCAAGTTGGCGGCGTCACAGCCGCACGCGTGCGGTCCCAGCGGATATACTGGTGGCAAGTACTAGAACCGCGCCCCTGTTTACGGAGGGCCTATGCTCCGCCACCTGCTCACCTTTGTCGTGGCCATCGGAATCTGCGCAGTGCTCACACCGGGTCGTCAATCGCAAGATAATCCGCCCAGTTCCAGCAGCGCGTCGTCTTCATCGGGCACCAACGCAACCCCAGACTCATCGGGTAAGAAGGTTTGGACCAATGAAGACCTGGCCACGAAAAAGAGTGGTGTTTCCGTGGTGGGCGACAAACGCAACCAGAACTATCGCTTTGGGTCCGGACAAACAGCTGATCCCGCAACCGTACAACGCCTGAAAAAGAATTTGGAAAAGCTGCAAAGCCAACTCGACGACGTCAACAGCAAGTTGAAAACCTACAAAGAGTTTTTGGAAGGGGCTCCCGTATCCAAGGGCGAGCGGGACATCAGCAAAGGTTACAGCCGCACCCCGGTGGACCAGCAAATCACGCAGCTCACCGACAAGAAAAAACAGTTGGAAGAGCAGATCGATGACCAACTGGCCCAAGCTCGCAAGCTAGGAATTGATCCAGGGCAATTGCGCTAAAGTGAGTTAAGAGGAGAATGGCATGAGACCCACGATTGTCTATTTCGGATGCCTTTTGTTGCTGACCGGCTTGCCTGCGCATGCCCAATCTCAGGACTCAGGCAGCGCCGGAAGCTCGTCGAAACCCGCCGATACTCAAGCGCAAGGTCAGGCCACCTCGCCACAGAAAAGCAAACCGAAAAAGGTTTGGACCAACGACGAAATCGGATCGGTGAAGGGTGATGTTTCGGTGGTCGGCGACCCGAGCGCTCCTTCCGCGCAAGGACAGCGTAAGACCGGCTCGCCGTCAGGCGGCACCATGGACCAAGCGCGACGCGCGCAGATTGAGAATTACCGCAACCAGATCCAGCAATGTCAGAGTCGCATTGACGCCATTGACCAGCGCATCGCCCAACTGAAAAACTTCAAGGGCGAGAACAGCAGCCCCTCCGGTGGAATCAATATCAATCAAGGCTACAACATGGTGCCCATCGAAGATCAGGTCAAGCAACTGGAAGCGAAGAAGAAAGAGCTGCAGGCGAAAATCGAAGATACGGAAAACGAAGCGCGCAAGAACGGAATCGAGTCCGGCGATTTACGTTAGCAGTCCACCCACGGAAAAAACGCGGCCGACTCTGTCTTTCCACTGACTTTCATCTCGCGGAAGAGTAAAATCCGCACATAAGGCTGTGGTGGCCTTCGGTGTCACGGAGGTGGTCGATGGGTCGGATCGACTTCTTCCTGGGTGTCCTCCTGTTCGTGGGTGGTCTTCCTACTCTTACCCCAGGATTCATTCATGCAGCGATTCCGGAATCAGGATTTGCGTTAACCGGTTCGGTCTATTCAGACGGAGACAATCAACACATTGCGCAGGCCCGAGTCATGCTCTGCGATGATGGGGCAAATCCCATAGAGGAGATGTCCACAAACGATTCGGGCGATTTCTCGTTTCAAGGTTTGCGTCCGGGCCGTTACATTTTGCGAGTGCAGGCCAACGGCTATCAAGCCGCAGAAGTGCATGTGGACCTGAGTTTCACCTCCGAACGCGGCTTAACAGTCACGTTGCAACCGCTGCGTCGGGATACCTCGGCGCAAGCTCCCGGACGGCAAACCATCTCCGCACATGAACTGGCCATGCCCGAAGCGGCCCGAAACCTGGTGATTGCCGGGAAGAAGAAACTGTATGTGGAGAACCACGCCCAAAGCGCTCTGCGCGATTTCCAGTGCGCGACCGCGCAAGCCCCGACCTACTACGAGGCCTACTATCAAACCGGCATGGCTTATCTGGCGCTACAAAATTCGCCGGAGGCCGAGAAACAGTTTCGCAGGTCCCTGGAAATCAGCCACAAAAAGTACCCCGACGCCGAAATCGCCCTGGGTACGCTCTTAATTCGCCGCAACGAAATCACCGAAGGTGAGGCTCTGTTGCGTCATGGGCTGGCGGGTAATCTGTATTCCTGGCCCGGGCAGTTGGAGCTCGGAGAACTAGAGCTTTCGCGCGGTCACTTGGAAACCGCACTGGCCGCGGCGCAGACTGCGGCGGAATTGGCGCCACAACAGCCCATGGTTCACCGGGTTTTGGCGGTCATCCATTTGCGTCAGCAGAACTATGCTGCGCTGATCACCGACCTGGACGCCTATCTGCAGCTCGATCCGGACAGTCCGGCGGGAGTGCGCGCGAAAGAGCTGCGCTCGGAAGCGGAGCGGCATTTGGCCGTGGCAACTGCTACGCCGGTTGCCGTCAAGTAAGCGCGCCCAGGGCGGGTTCAATCCCAAGTTAAAGCTGCCAATTCAGTGCGGGCTGTAAGGATCGGCCTGATCCATGGCGTCGTATACATACTGCACGTTTACCGGGTGATTGCCTTTGCTGTCGGTCACGTGTACGGTCTCGATGAGCTGTTTGCCATCCGACGAGAGTTCGAAGGTTCGGGCAACTTTGCCGCCGTGAGCGCCTTTTTCGTCGGTGACCAGCTTTTTGTCGTCCCAACGCGCCGCCACTTGCTTAGTATCGTAATCCTTGCTTTTTTCAATTTTGCGGCCATCGGTGAAAAAGGAAGTGCGGTGTTCGCGATCGTCGGCAAGCAAGACTTCCGGATCATTATCGAATTTCTGGGATAACCTCATTTCATGCGGCGGATTGACCAAGTCGCCCATGCTGTCGGAAATGTCGCTTTGCGGGCGTGGACCGCCGTAACCGCCGCCACCCGTGCCGGGCCATGGACCGCCTATGCGCGGGCCACCATACCCTCCGCCTCCGTTACCGCGGTTGGTGTTATCGGCTTGACGGGATTGTTGCAGTTTGGCGCGCCCGTCGTCGCTTTCGTCCTTGTTGAATTTCCACAATCCGAGGATGTTTTTGCGCGGTTGCACTTCTGGTTTTTTCGGTGGGGGAGCAGGAGCAGGCGCGTTGGGGTCTGGCGGTGGAGGAGTGAGAGGGCCCGGAGGCGCTTGGGCGCACAGTAGCCCACCGGCCAGTAAGCAAGTTCCACTCACAAGCAGGATTTTCTTAATAAACATCATGGCGTACTTCCTCCACTTCCTCTTAGCCGCACGGCCATTCTAAGTCTTACCCCGATGGCGTCAAAAAGTTCCCGGTCAGGCTCCAGGTACACCCGCCCTTCTTCCTGAGATTCTTTCTGCGGTTCAAAAGTTTGCCCGGCCCAGTGGCGTTCGCTAGTTTATAGCAGCAAACGGTCCAAGTCTCGGGCTCGCTCCAGCAGGGTTATGGCGCCTAACTCCTTGAAGCGTTTGGCCCGCAGCCGGTAATCGAAATCCTTTTTGGAAAGCACCGCGATAAACGGGACGCGCGCTGCCTTAGCGGCCAACGCGTCGTCGACATTATCTCCAACATAGAGAGCGGTCTTGGGATCGCGGCCGGCCAGAATGATGCGCAGCCCTTCGGGACTGGGCTTCTTCTTGGCATCGTCCATGGTGATAATGGTGCGGAACGACCGCGCCGCCGGCCACTTTTCGAACGTCCACGTGAATTCCTGCCTTGTTCTCCCGGTGAACAGGTCCAATTCGCGTTTCTTGGCCCAGCGCTGAATCAGCTTGGGCGTAACCAGCAGCTTCTCTCTTTCAACGTTTCCAGCCTGGCCGTTCCGTCCCCAATAGAACGGAGTAAACGCCAGCCGGGCTTCCTCGTAAGTCGTGGGGACTCCCAACGCCGTGGCCCAGCGCGACACCATGGTCCAATCATCGTTGTTACCGGGCATGCGCTTCCATTTGTAGAACTCGGCCCAAGTGGGCTTTTTCCCGGTGAGGTACTCCACGGTCTGCATTCCCGAGCGCCAGTACGTCTCTCGAACGTCGACGAGTACCCCGTCCACGTCGAAGATCAGAATCTTCGGATTCAACTTGGCTATGGCAATACGCTTCCTGCCCGCTCTCGGCACGCTTAGCTGTCCTTTCGAACCTGTTTCCAGTGTACCTGCTTAGTGGTAGAGGATGCTGCGGGTTCTTTCCGGCGAAGCGGTGTAGGCGCGAGTATTCCTTGCTATGGACGCAGACGAGTAGGCGATTCGCCTTAGCCTGCAAGGCCAGTCTGGAACGTGCTGGTTACCTAAGGTTCGAGTTGGCTGGCGCTCGCTTTCGCGCCTTCGTTGGTAAACCCGAATTCAATGAGCCACTGACTGGCCACGCTGTGGCCATCGGCGTCGGGCGGAGTGAACACCCATTGGCGCGCAGCTTTCAGCGCAAGATCCGCGAAATAGTGGCTGGGGCCGGGATTATCGAGTGTCGCGTCGGATACGTTGCCGGCAGGGTCCACCTGTACCTTCACAACCACGCGCACGGTGCCATGAATCGTGGCCAGCGCCTTCGGTGAAGCTTGCGGGGTGACTTGGTCCAAAGCTTCGCCGTGATCCGCGTCTGAGCGGAGTTTTCTCGTCGCATCGCCGGTGTGGGTAGGCGGCGCAGTCGCAGCGTTCGCATCTGTCGCGGCGGAGGCTGTGAGTTGAGCCGGCGCCGTGCTGGCCGATGGCTTTTGCGGCACGTTTGCCGGGGTTGCTTGGCGAACCGGCACCTTGGCGACGGGAGCCGGACTTGGTGGCGCTTTGGCCGCGTTGGAGGGCGTAACAGCGGTAGCCCGGGAATTGCTGATGGAAGCAGACGCGCTCACCTCAGGCCGCGTTCGAGGATGCAGAACAAAAAACAGCACAATGAGCGCGATCACCCCCAGCGCGCAAGCAAACAGCGGGAGCACGTAATTGGGCAGTTCGACCGTTTGCCCTTTAGCCGAGTCGGTCCGGAGTGGCGGCAAGGCAGGCTCATGACGCCCCGCCGGAGCATGTGGCAATTTGTTGAGCGGCAGAGCCCGCTCTTTCGATAGCGGAACATCCAGAGGGGAGATCGCAGGAGGCGCCTGAATGGGCGCCGGTGCGACCGCCGCCGGAGCGGTGGAAGCACCCGCGGAGGCGACCGGAGCAGGAGCATTTGTTCCGGCAGCAGCGGCCGCGGCTTTAACCGCGAGCGGCGGAGGATTGAGGTGTTCCGCTATTTTCGCGGTGCTCCATCGCGCGTTGGGATCGCGGCGCAGAGTCTCACGGGCAATCTCCAGGAATTTCTCAGGCATGGTGGATGGAACGATAGGTTCGGCTCGTTCGTTATACGGCAATACCGCTGGTTGCTGGGTACACGCCTCGACCAGCGTGACGCCGAGAGACCAGATGTCCGCGGCGGCCGTGCACGGGACGGTCGGCAACTCCGGAGCATCATAGGCGCTGCGTTCGCGGCGCATTTCCCGGACCTCGCCCGCAGACACGATGGTGTCACTCGAAAGTTTCAAATGGTCGGTGCTAGCCAGCACATTGGAAGGCTTAATGTGCCCGTGGACCAAACCCTTGCCGTGAAGAAACAACAGCACGTTGACCACGGCATTGAGCATTTCGCTGGTCTCTTCGGTGGTCAGCGCCCGATGCGGGAGCACCTGAGCCAGATTTTCTTCGGCGTACTCGGTGGCCACGTACAACAAGTCCATGTCATCGATCTTGCAGCTACCGGAACCATAAATTCGAAGCAAATTTGGGTGACTTAGCTGGGCCGCGTCCTTCCAAGCTTCCAGCTGTTGTTCCTTACCGGAAATATCGGCGGAGACAAACTTAATGGCGGCTTGGCGCGGCTCAGGGTCATGAAATTCCGCTAGAAACGCCGCGCTATGATCGGTGCTCCCCAAGAACCGCAATAACTGGTATTTATGGTCAGCCACCTGACCTTCCCAGTTTTTCCACATATCGCTCATGTTTCACCTCAAAGCTTCGTGACCGAGCCGTGGATAACTACACGCTTAGGTGGGCACGCGCCACCAGCTTTTTAGCCAGGCGTCTGGGGATAAGAACCAGCGACGGAACAGCACAGGCGCCAAGGGCCGGGCGCTTGTAGCAACTATTCTCCCACGAATCAAAGGAGCGGCGCATCTGCGATGTTAATCGTTTGAACGCAGGCAGTACTAGCGTCACGCGCGGATAGGAAAAGAAACGGCTACGAGAGCCGACCCTATTCGGCGGATCAGGCCTTTCGCCGGTATGGAGCCGTGGGTTATGCGGCATCGGGTGGTTCCGGGTGAATGGTGACCCGGGAAATTTGCGGGAAGCGTTCTTTGACCAGGTCCTCCAGGGCGGCGAGTACATCATGAATGCGGGTGATGGAGTAATCGCTCTTCATCACGCAATGGCACGAGACCAGGATGTGATGTTCCACCTGGCGCACGCGCACGTCATGGCAGCTCAGCAGTTCATCGTAATTGCGCGGCATGTGATTAAGGAAAGATTCGACGGCTAATTCGAGCTGGCGCATTTCACCTACGCCAATTTCGGGAGTCGAAATGTGCCGGCCCAACGGCTCGATGTGAATGTTGGCGTCCAGCGTGTGGTGTCCGTCGCTGAGCCCCCGGATGGCTTCCTCAAGTTCGGTGGCTTGCCGGTGTGCTTCGCCAAGAGAGAGATTTTCGTCAACTTCAAGGTGGAGTTCGACGAAAACGTTACCGTCTTGCTGGTATGCGGAAATGTCGTGAATGGGATAACCCATTCGCTGTGCCAGTGCCCGGATGGATTCGAAAAGATCTTCATTGGCTGGCGCTCGCGGTTCGGTGTGAACCACCACGTCGGCGGGAACGATTTCGCTGACGCGTTTCTCGATGGCGTCTGTGAGTGCGTGTACTCTTTCCAGATTGGCAGAACGCGGAACCGACACTGTGGTGTCCACAAAATGGCGATAGCCGGAACGGCGCACGCGAACCCGTTCCACCCGAAGCACTCCTTCCATTTGGCGAATGGCGTCGGTGATGCGATTTTCCAGTCCCGCGGGAGCTGCATCCAGAAGAGCATCCAAGGTGCGGCGGCCAAGCTGGGAACTGAGCCAAAGAATCACGCCGGCGACGCCCAGCGCCGCGAGCGCATCGGCGTAAGCAAGCCAAGGCAGGTCCCAGGCATTGCCGGCCCAAACGAAGGCCACGCCCAACATAACCACCACGGTGCTCCATACATCGGTGGAAAAGTGCAGAGCATCGGCTTCCAGGGCCTCGCTGGTATGTTTTTTCGCGACTCGATTCAAGGCCCGCGCCCGGGTCATGTCGATCCCCAGGGCTACGGCGAGAACGAGCATGGCGGTCAGGCTGGGCTGGATGTGAACGGCGTGGAAGAACAAACGGGAGAAGGCCTCATAAATGATGTAGAAGGCAGTGATAACTAGAAGGGCAGTTTCCAGAAAGGCCGAGAAGTTTTCGAATTTGCCATGGCCGTAGGGATGACGGCTGTCGGCGGGTTGGTCGGCGACGCGCACGGAAAGAAAAGTAATGACGGCAGCGACCAGATCCAGTCCAGAATGCAACGCTTCGGAAAGGATGCCCAAGCTGCTGGTGCGCCAGACCAGAAACGTCTTCAGGCAAAGCAGCAGGATGGCGGAACCGATGCTGAGCAGGGCGGCCCGTTTTTTTTCCTGGATGGCGGTCTGCGGCCTGAGAGTGGCAGCCATGAAATATAAGACTACCGCATGTTGCGGCAAACGATGAGAGGCTGCATTTGGGCAACCCCGCTATTTCTGGGAGCTGGATTGTCTCGGGCTGCCGGACTCGCCTTTCACATTCTTGCTGCGCACGGATGCACGATTTAGCCGGCCACCAGAAGCGCCACGGTTCTTACAAGCGGCCAAAGGAATGGTAGTCGAATCCCATTTCCTGCATCTTTTTCGGCGAATAGAGATTGCGGCCGTCGATCACCAGCCGGCGCGCCATGGTCTGCCCGGCCTTCTCCCAGTCCAGCGTCCGGAAGCATTGCCAGTCGGTGCAAATCAACGCAGCATCCACACCTTTTAACGCCTCGTACGGATCTTCGTGGTAGATCGCCCGGGGGACAAGTGCATGGGCCTTGGAAATGGCTTGCGGGTCGGTTGCGTGTACTTCCGCGCCTTCTTCCAGCAGCCTGCGAATGACATCGAGCGCCGGAGCAAAGCGAATGTCGTCGGTGTTGGCTTTGAAGGCCAGGCCAAGAACAGCGACTTTCTTGCCCTTGATCACCCACAATGCTTTATGAATCTTTTCGAAGAACCGTTGGATACGTTGTTTGTTCACACTCTCGGCGGCCTTCAGCATGTCGAACTCAACACCGACGGAGGAAGCCAGATGGATGAACGCCTGAATGTCTTTCGGGAAACAGAAACCGCCGAACCCCAGACCCGCTTTGAGGAACTGCGTGCCGATGCGGGGATCGAGTCCCATGGCCCGGGTAACCTCTTCGACGTCGGCGCCGATGCGCTCGCACAAGTCGGAAATGACGTTGGCATAGCTGATTTTCAAAGCCAGGAACGAATTAGACGCGTGTTTGATGAGCTCAGCGCTGCTGATCGTAGTAACCAGCAGTTCCCCGGAATTGCCCTCGGGACAAGTGCCGCCGTGCACCGGGCAATGAAATTTGCGCTCCAGAATCGGCGCATAGATTTCCCGCATAATCGCCGCGCTTCTGGCGTTCTCCACGCCGACCACGATGCGGTCGGGATGAAAGAAGTCTTCCACCGCTGTTCCTTCGCGCAGAAATTCGGGATTGGAGGCCACCTCAAACTTGACGGTACCATTTCGCGAGTAGGCCGCCAGCGCCTTTTGCAACTGCACTCCGGTCAAGGCCGGAACCGTGCTTTTTTCCACCACCAACTTGGGCGTGCGCGCCTCATTGGCGATTTGCCGGGCCACATGATCGATGGCGGACAAGTCGGCTTCACCGGTCTCTTTGGGCGGAGTGCCCACGCAGATGAAAATCACCTCACCGGCGCGGATGGCTTCGCCGGCATTCGCGGTGTAGTTAATCTTTTTCTCCGCGACGGCACGGCTTAGCACTTGCTCCAAGTGCTCTTCGAAGATGGGAATTCTTCCCATTCTGAGTTGGTCAATGCGCTTCTCATCGATATCGGTGCAATGCACTTCATGACCCGCCGCGGCCAGACACGCCCCGGTAACCAGGCCGACATAGCCACACCCAATTACGGTCAGACGCACAATCATTCTCCTTGTTGAGTGATCAAATGTACCGAAACCGGCTGGAAGATACTGGACAGCATACCATTAGTTCCGGAATTGACCGCTAGTACTAACGGCGGCCAAGCAGTAGTCCACGCAGGCCCAGAAGGGCCAGGCGTGGTTGGCGGCGAATGACGTTCCAGAGCAGACGCGTGGATTCATCGCGGTTGATCTCACCCAGGGACTCGCGAGTGGAGCGGTTCAACATATCGACGAGATGACAGTAGTCATCCTGCCCGAAGTGGTGCAGGGCGCGCCGCACCAGCCAGTGCGTGGCCAGTTCGCGGCGCAACGCACGCAACTCCCTTCGCCCTTTGCTTAGAATGGCGTCGGCGACGCCGCGCGCACCCCGAAAACCGGTGACAATGCCGCCAATCGTGGAGACTTTCACCTGCGCTGCTGCGTCACCGACAAGATAAACCTGACCATTGCCGAGGGTGCGCTGTACGTTCACCCAATGGCGGTATACCGGGATGCGCGCGCCTTGCCACTCCAACGGTTCGAATCCTTTTTTCTCCACGAAACGATCGAAGCACAGCTTGGTATTGCGTCCCTGTTCGCCAATGACGCCCAGGGCTCCACGCTCTGCGGATTCGGGGATTAGCCAATAGAAGTAGGGGGTATCGTCGGGAACGAACCATACGCGGGTAGTATCCGCGGGATACCCTTTCGGCAGTTTCACCAGTGCCTGAACCAGCGGCACGGTTTCCACCGGAGGCCAACCGGAGGCACGTGCCACCCGGCTGGCAGCGCCATCGGCGCCAACTACGCTGTGAGCGTAGAGCTCGTCGCGCTGGCCGGCTTGGTCGACGTGCACATGCAGCCCTGAGCCATTGGGCGTCAAATCCAGGAAGCGCGTGTTGTAATGCAAACGTGCTCCTGCTTCTTGCGCTTCTAAGGCTAACGCGCGAATCAGCCGCCCCCGCTCAATAATCAGATCGGGCCGCTGGAGCGTAACGGCGGCAGACCGGCCATCGGTAAACAATTCGAAGCGCCGAATCTCGTTCAGAATGCTTGCGCTGGCCGCGCCATTCACCTGCCGGCGGAAATGGTCAGTCACGATTAATGTCCGCGGCGCGGGATCCAGTGAAGACTTCGATTCCAGGACCTGGACGCCGCAGCCACCTTGCGCCAAACACGCAGCGGTGTACAGCCCTGCGGCTGATCCCCCGACCACTACAACTTGTTTGTTCTTCCGGTGTCGTTCCGGTGCGTTTCCGGTGTTGTTCACAATAATCGAGGACCCATCCAGCAAGCGGAGAAACCCGGTTCCCAACTGTAGCCTGTTCTTCTCCAGACCCAACCAAAGTAAAGAGTGATTGGATTGCTTTTGAGTATAGCGAATCCCTCTGAGGTGTCCAAACAAGCTGGCGAGAATCGCGAATTGGCGAGAAAGCCGTAGTCAGCTTTGTAAGTGCTGGGATCAGCACAAAAACACCGGCGCCAACAAAACAGCGACACTCGGGAAGGCAATAACCGCAACGGATGATTTGTAGCTACTGGTTATGAGGGCTGTGCGACCGGCCCGGCGCCTTCCGTCTTTCCCGTCTGCCGTTCATAAGGTGCGCGCTCCAGCCAGGCAATGGCCAGCAGCATCACCGTGATAACTGCGGCGCCCAGAATCGCCGCGGTCCGCGTGGAAACGTAAGCTACCCAGACACCGGCTGCGCCGCAAACCAACCCCGCGCAATACATCGAAAGCACCGCTCCACGCTGGCCCAGTCCCAAGTTCGCCAGGCGGTGCGCTGAGTGATCCTTGCCGGGTGTAGCAAACGGCAGCAGGCCGCGCCGGGAGCGCGAGATGGTAACCAGGGTGGTATCGAAAATCGTGGCGCTCAGAATCAATACGGGTGCCAGCCAGGACGACAGCGCAGCGGCTTGCTGGAAACGCAGCTTCAAGGCTAGTGTGGCCATCAAAAACCCCAGAAACATGGCCCCGCCATCGCCCATGAAGATTTTTGCGGGTTTGAAATTCCACCTCAGGAAGCCCGCGGCTGCTCCCAAGGTTGCCGCCGCTAGTGTGGCGACCACGGTTTGCCCGTTAAGATACGCGAGGATGGCAAAGAAAATGGAGGCCACCGCCGCGACACCTGCGCACAGTCCGTCCATGTGATCCAGGATGCTGAACGAGGCGGTAATCCCCACGACCCACAACACCGTCAACGCCGCGTCCAGCCCGTAGCCCCAGTCTCCGCCGATCAGGGTTGCGAATACGTTGGCGCGCACGCCGGTTACCAGCAGAATCCCCGCGGCGATCGGCATCCCGACGAACAGTTTCACCTGGTGGTGTAGCCACCCGCGGTCGTCCAGGAATCCCACGATTGCGACCAGCGACGCTCCCGTCACGATTCCCAGACTCTGTTCGCGCGCTGGGCCATCAAACACGATCAAGATGCCCAGCATCACCCCAGCGTAGATGGCTAACCCGCCAAGGAGCGGAATGGGCGTGAGATGAACTTTTCGAGGCCCGGGAGAATCCACCATGCCGACGCGAATGGCCAGCGCCCGCACCGGAACGGTGAGGAGCAGCGACGCTGACAGCGCGATTACGAAAGCAAGCAGGCTTGCACTCATAATGCCCTCGAAATTGCTCGCTCTGAAGAAGCTGGCCCGGGCGATGGATGCCAGTGGTTACAGACGCGCTACCGGTTTGGGTCCGGCTCCCAAGTTTCTGCTAGGACACCCAAAGGAAGCGAATGATGCTGCCCCACGCAGCAGGGAAAAGATACCGAAAAGTGCCGCAAAGCGCCAGCACCAACCCAGCGGGCCGAAGCAAAAAGGTCAATACCGGTATCACGCCCGGCCCTTCTGCTGCCTCAATCCGGGTGCGTAGCACATTCCACCAGCGCGACCAACTTTTCCAGTTCCCGCTGGCGGTCGTACTGTAGTGCCGCCGCTCCCGCAGCTTCTCCCATGTGGCCCAGCAGCTTGGGGTTGCCAACAAGTTCACTGACGCGCTCCGCCAACTGCGCGGGATCGTCGGGATCGGCAGAAATCGCGAAGCCGTAGCGGTTGCCAATGGAGACTACGTCACACTCCGGCGGCGCCACGGCGAGGATTGGCTTACCGGCCACCAGGATTCCATACATCTTGCTGGGAACCACCACGCCTTCCAGGCCGCGTTTCACGGTGATCACGTGCGCATCGGCGGCAGCCAGAACTGAGGGGATTTTGCTCGGCGGAAAAAAAGGAAGGAACCGCACATTTGGTATGCTCGCACTCGCCCGTTGAAGATTTTCTTTTTGCGCGCCCTCGCCTACAAACACTAGGCCAACACCTTGGTCGGCGAGGCGACGCGCGCCCTCCAGCAAGGTGTTCCACGCGCCGTAGAATCCCAAGTTGCCCGCGTGCAGCAGCACAAATTTGAACTGCCCGCGTATAGCGTTGACCACCTGACCATCCGCTGCGGCGGGCACAACAGCGGTGGGCCGGGTTTCCGCGCCATCTCTCACGATCGCCAGGCGCTCTGGATTCACGCCCTTCGCAAGAATACGATTGCGCATATCTTCGCCGAGCACCATGACGGTTGTGGCATGCCGCAGCGCCCAGCGATGCAAGCGCTCCCAGATTTGCGCAAGCAAACCAGGTTTGACGATCGATCCTCCGACGGCCATATCCGGATACAGATCACGGATGTTGTAGACGTATGGTTTGCCTTTCAGCAGCGCAACAATCGCTCCGACAATGCCTTCAAATGGCGGGTCGGTCATGGCCAGCACCACGTCGCTGGAAATGAACAAGGACCCGGGAACCGCCAATGCCACATAGCTCAAATAGTTGAGCAGGCGTTTTTTCATTTGTACGCGTGGATAGGCGGTCGACCCTACGCGAATCACCCGGATGTTGCGGGATTTTTCGGATTGATAGAAGCGCCAGGCGCGGCGCTCGCTGGGGTCGTACGACGGGCGCCCACACAAAACCACCACATCGTGTTTCGCCGCCAGCGCGTCCACAACGGTGTTGGCCATCTTCGCCGTGGCTGAAGTGTCGGGCGGGTAGTAAAGGTTCAGCAGCAATACGCGCACACAGAAATTGTACCGGGAAGTGCGGATCGCGGATGTTTCTGGGCAGAGGTGATTGAGCGAAAAATAAAGGGCACCTGCACCAATCCTGCACCGTCGGACAGTTCCCATCTGCGCGTCACAAACCTAGTGTGGAGCCTCTATCTCCAGATTCTTTGGAGGGGCAACATGCAGTGGAACTCTCACCTCGCTCCGGCGAGATTCCTGGTGGTAATGCTCGTGTGCTTCATGGGCGTGAAAGCAGCGCCCGTGCCCAAGTCTCTGCCTGACGTTGTGATTCACGCGCGCTCCGTTTTCTTGGTGAACGAAACCGGCTTTAACGAGCTGGATTACGTGGTCATCCTGGAGCTCAAAAAATGGGGCCGCTTCGATCTTGCGGAAAGCCGCGAAAAGGCCGATTTGATCTTGCGTCTGGACAGTGGCAATCATGTGCGCGCCGTTCCCGACGGCCAGCTCCCGTCGATTGCCGGCATGAGCACGGCGGATGACTCGGACATCCCGCGAGGCCACACGCGCATTGCGCTGATTGATCCCAAAACGAATGTGGTGCTGTGGTCCGACACGCATAAGACCGAAGGTGGCAAGGTCAAGAACGGGCACCTGCTCGACGGCCTGCGCGAGGCCTTCGAGAGCTACGAGAAAAACCGGCGCTGACTGCTGTGTCGTGGTTCCTTGGCATGCGTTTCCCACTCTGCTATAGCTAACCGAGTATCCTAATTCTGGCTCCTCGATGGCTGGACGCCGGATTCGCTCCAGGATGGAGACGAGCTATGGAAATGACCGTCGAGCATTTGGGATCCTTGCAGTTTCAAATGAAAACGCGCGGACATTCGATTGTTAGCGACCAACCCGTGGATCAGGGCGGCTATGACGAAGGCATGACCCCGCCAGAATTGTTGTTGGCTTCGCTGGGATCCTGTGCCGGCTTTTACGCTGCGCAGTACTTGAGGAAGCACAAGCTGGCCATCGAGGGAACGCGCGTACGCGTCACTTGCGAGAAAGCCAAAGACCCGGTGCGCATGGACAACTTCAAGATTGAGGTTGAAGCTCCCGTTGAGCTAAGCTCCGAGCACCGTCAGGGCGTGTATGAGGCCGTAGAGCACTGTCTGGTCAAGAACACGTTGCTGCACGCGCCGAAAATTTCGCTGCAGGTGGAAGGCTTGGTTCCCGCGAAAAAGTGAAGCAACCGGAAGTAGCTTTTCGCGCCAGTGTGCCTTTGGCTGTGCGCCCCGCAGCGCGAATCTCCTCCATTCTGCTGATCAACCGCCGCGGTATCTCTACGGCCGGATAATCAGGTAGTTGCCCAGGACCAGGGCGTCCATTCTAGTTCGCAAGAAACAGTTCAATGCTTCTTCCGGCCGGCAGACGATCGGCTCATTATCGTTGAACGAAGTGTTCAGCACCACCGGAACGCCGGTTTGCCGTTCAAATTCGCTGATCAATGCGTGATACCGCGGATTCGCCTCGCGGGCCACGGTTTGCAGCCGGCCTGTGCCATCCACGTGTGTAGGAGCTGGAATTTTGTCGCGTTTGCCGGGCTGGACCGAATAGGCCAACGTCATGAAAGGACAAGGGTGGGATTTTTCGAACCATTCGCCGGTTTTTTCCGCCAGGATTGACGGCGCAAATGGACGAAAAATTTCGCGGTGCTTGATGCGTTCATTCAGGATTTCCTTCATTTGCGGCCGGCGCGGGTCGGCCACGATGCTGCGATTGCCAAGCGCGCGCGGTCCCCACTCCGCCCGGCCTTGGTACCAACCGAGGATTTTCCCGTCGGCAACAATCTCGGCGGTTCGCCGCAGCAACTCGGGTTCCGCCAATTCGTTCACCGTGTAACCGCCGTTCGAAACCGCGCTGGCCTGAATGGCCGACCGGATTTCCTCCGCCCGATAGGAAGGACCCCAATATGCATGGTCCATGACAAACGATCGAGGCTTGCCCAGCAGTTGATTCCATACGTAAAATGCGGCGCCCACAGAGAGACCGCCATCGCCCGCGGCCGGTTGCACGTAAACCTTTTCGAACCGCGTTTGATCAAAAATCTTCCCGTTGGCCACGCAATTGAACGCTACGCCGCCGGAGAGGCACACTGCTTTCGCGCCGGTCTTGGCAGCCAGTTTCTTCAACATGCCCAGGTACACTTCTTCTAAACGTGCCTGCAATGAAGCCGCGATATTGCGGTGGCGCTGCTCCAAGGGCGCTCCGGGTGCCCGGGCAGGAACAGCGAGGCGTTTGCCCAACGCCTCGGAGAACATGGTGCCCAACGCTGGAGTTTTGTCGGATTCCGCCCAGGACATTTCCGGGCCGGTCCGGTGATGGGTGAAATAATTCAGCCCCAAGCGGAATCCCAACTCGCCGCCATTGGGGCGGAACTGCACAATTTCGCGAAACGCGTCCATGTCTTCCGGCGAACCGTACGCCGCCAAACCCATGACTTTGTATTCGTCCCCGAATTTCAAAAAGCCCAGGTATTGCGTCACCGCACTGTAATAGAGTCCCAACGAATGCGGGAAAGCAATGGCGTCGTCGATCTCCATGTGATTGCCGCGCCCCATTCCCCACATGGAACTGGCGAAATCGCCCAAGCCATCTGCGGAGAGCAACGCCGCTTCTTCGTATGGCGAAACGAAAAAGCTGCTGGCCAAGTGCGCTTGATGGTGCTCCACCCGATGGAACGTGGCTTTGATCTTTGCGGGATCCAGGTCAAACGCCGCAGCGAGCGCTGCCGCTATGGTGGTGAACTTGGACATGACCCGTATACGTTCCCGCGCGAAGGAGGGCATGCGCACGGCGTACCAGAGTTTGGTGGCCAGGCGCGCATAAGGGTTCCGGGGCACTGCCACATGGTCCACGTCGGAAAGAATTATGCCCGCTTCTTTCAGGCAGTAGCGAATGGCCTCCGCCGGAAAACCGGCGGCATACTTGACGCGATTGAATCGTTCTTCTTCTACCGCAGCGACCAACTTCCCATCGCAAACCAGTGCGGCTGAGGCGTTGCCATGATAAGCGTTGATCCCCAGAATGTTCATGGTGCATTTGGAAGTGTAACCCAAAATTTGTACTTCATGATATGCAGTAACCAAATAACAAACATCAATCAGGAAAGCTGCCGGCGGCACCATTCATTCAACACGTACAACGACCACGGGCGGGACCACGAGGTCTGCTGCTGCAGAAACTTATCCCACACCATTTCTACGCCCGCAGCGTGCACGTGAGGCCGCAGCGCCGGCGTGAGGTCGTTGAGGCTCGATTCCACACGCGGCTTCAAGGAGCCACGCAGCCAGTCTTCCCACGGCAGAGTGAAGGTTCGTTTGCGCTGCTGCAGGATTTCCAGCGGCAGCACCCCCTCGAGAGCGGAACGCAGTAAACCCTTTGATATCCCGGATTGCACCCGCGCACAGTCCGGCAATGCATTGACGAACTCGACCAACGGCGTATCCAGCAGGGGAACGCGAACCTCCAGCGACTGCGCCATGCTCACCGAATCGGTGTCGCGCAGCAGCGTGCTGGCCATATATGTACGCATCTCCAGCCAGGAGACGCCTGCTACCGGTTCCTTGCTCTGCGCCTGATCGGCGGTGCGTTCCAACCACGCCAGCCATGTGGGATCCAGCGTGACGCCGTCGCTGGCCACACTGCTGTTGCGATAATGCGGGTCGGCCAAACGCAAAACCTCCGACGGAGGAAACAGCAGGCGCGTGAAAAAATAGGGATGCGGAAACACGTCTGGGGTCAGCCACGCGTCACGAGCCTTGCGCGCCACATCCAGCGAGCTTTTCCGGGTCAGCAAGGAATTCATCAGTGGCGCGCTGATGCGTCGAAACGCCCCGGGCACGAAACGCGACACGTTCTCCAGCCGCGCCAGCTTGGCAGTGTCCGCGAATGTGGAATATCCCGCAAAAAGTTCATCGCCGCCAAGCCCGGAAAGTGCCACCTTGAGTCCAACCTGACGCGCCGCCCAGGAAACAAAGTAGGTGTTGATACCGTCCATAGTGGGCTGGTCAAGCGCCGCGATGGCTTCGTCGATGCGCGCTGGAATGTCGCCGGCGTGCAATGGCACCTCGGTGTGACGCGTTCCGGAGCGTTGCGCAACCAGCTTCGCCAACGGCCCCTCGTCATACACGGTGTCGGGAAAGGTTAGCGTGAAGCTTTGGATGCCCTGTTGGGCCCGCGCGGCCAGCACGGCGATCGCGCCCGAATCCAGTCCGCTGGACAGAAACAGTCCCACCGGTACATCGGCGATCAGGTGAGCGCGAACCGAGTCCTCTAGCAGGGTCCGCAATCGCGAAGAAGCAGCGGTGAAATCGTGCGGGCGTTTCGGATCGCGCGCAGCAGAACTGCGGGTTGGGTCCCACCACGGCCGCACGCGTGGAGTGCGGCGGCGATCCGGCACATGCAGCAACAGCGCGTGGCCGGGCGGCAGGGAGAACACCCCTTCCACAAGCGTGACTGGTTCCGAAACGCTGCCGAATAGCAGATAGGAGGTGAGCGCGTCTGGAGAGAGGTTGCGTTTCACCGCGCCACAGGCTAGTAAGGCGCGCAGCTCGGACGCAAACGCGAAACCCTGCCCAGTGCGCGTGTAATACAACGGTTTAATGCCCAGCGGGTCGCGCGCCAAAAACAATATCGGCACGGTGGCAAAGTGTTTGCGCAAGTCCAGCAGCGCGAAGGCGAACATGCCGCGCAGTTCGCCCAGCAAGTCTTCGCCCCATTCTTCCCAGCCGTGTACCAGAATCTCAGTGTCGGAGTTAGTGCTGAAGCGATGGCCCGACAGCTTCAGGCGCTCGCGCAATTCGCGGTAATTATAGAGTTCGCCGTTGAAAACCACGGCGACGTTTCGTGCTTCATTCCATACAGGCTGGTGGCCGGTCGGCAGATCGATGATGCTCAGACGCCTCATGCCGAAGGCTGCCCCGGGAAGGCGCGGTTCGTTAATCAGTAAGCCCTCGTCATCGGGGCCGCGGTGCACCATGGCGGCAACCATGTTGCGGACACGGTGTTCCGCTTCAGCGGAGGTTGAGGCGTAAGCGAAGCCGCAGATCCCGCACACGCGTTAGTTGATCTCCGATACCAGCGCCAAGCCGCTCAAATTCGGACCGTCTCCGGGCGGCAAGGCACAAGTTGGGTTTCTCGCCATAAGCACTACAGTATGTGACAAATGGAGCTAAACGGAGAGCGCTTCCTGCATTAGGGTTCTAAGCATGAAATTGTCCTAGGCGAAGGCGGGTGCCACAAGACTGGCGTAAATCTCCTCCATCTGTTGCAACGGTTGTTCCCATCCCAGTTGCGCGATCGCTGTGGCACAACCGTCGTGGAGCTTGCCCTCAAGCTCGCTATCTCCGAGCAGCCGCGCCATCGCGTTTCTCAGGTCCACTTCATCGTGTTTTACAACAATGGCGGCGACGCCATTCAGCAAGGGAGCGATGCCACAGTGTTCGGTCACGATGACCGGCGTTCCTGCGGCCACCGCTTCAGCGGCGGTGTTTCCGAAGTTTTCATTTTGCGAGGGAAGGACGAAGATGTTGGCATCGCGATAGGCAGCCCACTTCGCGTCGCCTTCCATAGCAGCACGGAAGTGCACGCGATGCGCCACTCTGCGTTTCGCGGCCAGTTCCTGCAGTTTTCCTCTCATGCTGGATTCATCCGGCCCAACAAAAGCCAAGTGCGGTTCTCGACGCGAACCGCCTGCACCGCTTAGTGCCGCAAATGCCTTCAGCAGCAAATCCGGGCTTTTCTTTTGCGACAATCGGCCCAGGAACAGAATCAGCGGTACCTCTTCCGGGAGGTTCAAGTCTTTTCGAAAAAGGCCGGCTGGCGGCAAACTGTCGGGCCGTTCAACACCGTTCCGGCGGAGAACGATTTTTCTTTCAGGGATGCCACCAGCTACCAGCTCGTCTCGCTCCCGCTCCGCAGTGGCGATGATCGCGGCGGCGCAATGGAGCATTTCCCGTCCCCACAGGTGGTAATACACCCGTTTCAGAAAAACATTGCGCACGATGGGCACAAACATCCCGATAGGCTCGACGACGTACGGAATCTTGCGCTTTCGGCATTCTGCCGCTACCCCGGGACCTAGCAAATCGTACAACCCGAAAATGTGCGCTATCTGAAACCCCGCCAACTCCGCATTCAAATATCGCTCCACCGTCGGATTCCAACTGGCGGCTCGATAGTGCAAACGGTTCGGCAGGTAGATCGCCGTGACTCCATCTTGTTTACTCACCGTGCCGAACGGGCTCTCCTGCAGTACCGTTGCCTTTGCCGACGGGCGCAGCCGTTCGCGAACTCCCCAGTCGGCGGTGAGCACGGTCACGTCATGGCCGGCGCGCGCGATGCCTTCTGCCAACGCTTTGACTTTGACCGGCGGTCCGCCAAATTCAAAAAACGGGGCGTAGGACTGCGTGACATTTAAGATTCGCATAATTCGCGCAGAATTTTCCTCAGCGCTTTGGCGAACACTTGGAAGCGAAAGTCGTTTTCCACGCGCTCGCGCCCGCGTCTGCCCATCTCACGGGCCAGTTCCGGATTGCTCAGCAGCGCGTCAATCGAGGTGGCCAGTTGCACGGTGTCTCCATGTTGCACCAAATAGCCGGTCACTCCATCCCGAATTACTTCCGGCGCTCCCCCGTGTGCTCCGCCGATTACCGGTTTCCCGCGGGCCATCGCTTCCAGATACACCATGCCAAATCCTTCTCCGCGGCTGGGAAGAGCGAACAACTCTGCCGCCGCATAACAAGCGGAAAGTTCCGCGTCTGTGAGCCCGCTCAAGAAATGGACATGCCGTTGCACGCCGCTGTCACGCGCCAGATTCATCAGCCATTCCCGGTCATCGCCGGCGCCGGCCATAACCAACTGAACATCCGGCCAGCGCAGCAACAGCCGTGGCATAGCCTGAATCAAAGTGTCCATGCCTTTGTAGCGTTCGGTGGCCAGCCACCGCCCCACTGTTAGAATCACTCGGCCCTGAGGGAAGTTCGGCGGTAAGCACCCAGCCGAATGCGCCGCCATCCGTGTTTCGAACCCCGGATCAAGCGCCAAGGGCAGTACACGCACCTTTTCCGGAGCGACGCCCTGCACTGAGGTCACGTAATCCGCGGTCGCCCGGCTAATGGCCAACACCAGCGTAGCTCGCCGCAAGGATCGCCGCCTGATGCTCGACAGCGGCTCCCACACTTCGATGCCGTAGGTGCAGACAATGCTCTTCATGCGCGGAGCCACAATGTTCATCGAGCGCACGATTGGAGCAAGATTAGCGTGGGCGGCCAGCACCAGTTTCGGTTTGCGTCCGGCTGCCTTTAACGCCGAGGTGGCGAACCGCGCTTTGCCGCGCGCTGCTCCCGTGAACACGTACTCGCGCTCGCCCACCTTCATGCGATGCAGTTCCTGACTGTCATTCAGACTCAGGAATCGATACTCCCATTTTTTGGAAGCTGCGAACTCGCTAAGCACCAAAGCGAAATGCCTCCCCGCTCGCTGGATTCCGCCGGGCGCGTCCAGTTCAGGAAACAGTCCAATCAGCACGCGCTGAGTCTGACAAACCGAAGCCGCCAAACGCAAGGGCATCGCAGGTTTGCCTTGGTTGAACAGCTATCCTTGGGAAGGCTGGACCGCTAGAGGCAACAGCTCGGTCAAACTGTCGATATACAGATCCGCGGGGCAGAGTTGCCGGTTGTGCTGGCCGAATCCGTAGGTTACGCCAACCGCCAGCATTCCGGCGTTGCGCGCCGTTTGTACGTCCACATCGGAGTCGCCGACCATCGCCGATTCCCCCGGAGGGACGCCGAGTTGTTGCAAGATGGTCAGCGCTCCGGCGGGGTCGGGCTTTTTCTTCGGAAAACTATCGCCGCCGTACACGCCGCGAAAAAACCCTCCCAGCTTCAGGGCGTCCAACATGTCTCTGCTCATTTGCGTGGGCTTGTTCGACAGCACTGCCTTCGGATATGCGGCCAGCCTGCGGAGTCCCTCGACAACGCCTCCGTAAGCCACCGTGTAATTCAGCTTCTGCGCCCCATACTCAACCAGAAAGACAGCCAGCGCTTGGGTGCGTTCTTCCTCGCTGCTTTCCGGTCCCAAAACACTGGCAATCAATTGCAGTGCGCCGTGGCCGACGTAGCTGGCGATTCGATCCGGAGGCTGCTCGGCGCGCCCGGTTTCGCGCAGCATCGCATTTACGGAATTGACCAGGTCCACCTTCGAATCAATCAGCGTACCATCCAAATCAAACAAAAATGCGCGGATGCATCCCGGATCTCGCTTGATCATAGACTTTCATTGTAACGGTCAGCTCAAGACTGCGGAACAGGCCCCGGGCTCGCCAACGAACCTGGTCGGCCGGTTTTCCCCGTGCTTCCCTTTTGAGATGCTGCTTGTACACTACAGCCGCGGCAGCCGCTAAGTTTTTTCGCTGGCCGCGCAGATCGCGTACACTAGAAGGCTACTCATTCTGCGGAATCTCTCCTGGAGATGATATGGCCCTGGTACAACCATTCCGCGCCTATCGTTACAACCCCAATCTCGTTCATTTCGAAAAGGTGCTCACTCAGCCCTACGACAAAATCAGCGCTGCCATGCAGGAACAATACTACGCCGCGGACCCGCGCAATTTGATCGCTATTGAGAAAGGCCGGAGTTTCAAAGAGGACACGCCGCAAAACAATGTGTACACCCGGGCAGCAGCCACTCTGAACAGTTGGATCGCCGAACACGTTGTGCAACAGGATGCCGCGGCTGCTTTTTATGCGTATTCCCAGGAATATACCGTGCCCGGCAGTTCGCTTCGGCGCACTCGGCGCGGTTTCATCGGATTAGCCAGACTGGAGGATTACTCCACGGGCGTGATCTTCCGGCACGAACACACGTTGTCCGGGCCAAAGGCGGATCGCTTGGAACTGTTGCGGCACACGCGAACGCACACCGGACAGTTGTTTATGCTGTATTCCGAACCGCACCGGCAGGTGGACACGGTGCTTGACCGGGCCCAATCCTCCCAGCCGCCGGTCACGGAATTGACGGATGAGTACGGAGTGATTCACCGCTTGTGGCTGATCAGCGATCCACACCAGATTTTGTCTATCCAGAACGCTATGGCCGAGCAGAAACTGGTTATTGCCGACGGCCATCATCGTTATGAAACTTCGCTGAATTTCCGCAACGAAAGTCGCACTCGTGCGGGCAAACTGATTCCCGACGCGCCCTACGAATTTTCCATGATGACCTTCATCAACACCTGTAGTGAAGGCTTGACTATACTTCCCACGCACCGCGTGGTGGCGCGCTTGCGCGATTTTTCCTGGAGCGCCGTGCGTCGTTACCTGGAGCCGTGGTTCGCAACCGAAGTTCTTGCGTTCGAAAATGACACCCAACGGGAAGCCACGTTACCCAAGTTCCTGAACCTGCTTGCGGAAAAGAGAGCACAACGCGCCATTGGCGTGTATCCCGCTCCGCACACTGACAGCCGGGCGTTCTACCTGCTCACCTTGAGGCCGGAAGCGGACATCGCTCAAATCCTCCCGGGCCTTTCGCCCTTCCAGCGAGAACTTGATGTTGTTTTGCTGCACCAAGGGATTCTGGAACCGGCTCTGGGTATCACGCCACACGCCGTAGCGGCCGAAGCAAACCTAAATTACGAAAGGGAAGCGGCTGCGGCGATCGACGCGGTGGACCGAGGCGCCGCTCAGGTGGTTTTCCTGCTCAATCCCGTCGACGTAGACCTGGTGGTGCGGGTGGCTACTGCTGGCGAAGTCATGCCGCAAAAATCGACGGATTTCTATCCCAAACTCCTCAGCGGCATCACCATGTACCGCATTCCGGAATGAAAGAAGGGCAGGGAGAATCCTGCCCTCAGTGAACAATCGTGTTGGAGAAGCGCGCTGATTACTTCGAGAAGCTGGCCACCGCTTCGGCTTCGGCGTTGTACACGTCGAAGATGGTCATCAGCTTGGTGATCTGCAGCACTTCCTGGAACTTGGTGCCCAGGTGGCAGAGCTTCAAGGCCGCTCCCTGAGCCTTGGCGCTGTGATGCGAGGCCACCAGCGTGCCCAGTCCGGCGCTGTCGATGAAGGTGATGTTATCCATGTTCAGCACCAGCTTCTTCTTGCCTTCCGCCACCAGCCCCTTGATTTTCTCCCGGAGCGCGTTGCTTTCTTCTCCGAGCACGATGCGGCCGTCCAGCGCGGCCACTATCACCCCGTCCACTTCGCGAGTCGTAATCTTTAATGCCACAGTTGGTTCCTCCTCGTCACACGGCTCCGGCGGCAACCCGGGCCGGAACCGCGAAGCATATCGTTTTTGGTGCTTTCCGCAAAGCAGTCTTTTTCTGCGGTCTAGGCTGCGTCGCGGTTAGTAGTAATCCGCGCAGGACATGTAATACCCGCAGGTGTTGCAGATCAGCTTGCACTTCCGGGACTCCAGCCGCTGCGAACACACCGGGCAATACCGGGACGGATCCTCCTTCGCCTCAATTGCTGATTGGTGGGCCGCCTGCTTGCCTGTCGACCCAGCAAAAGCCGCGCTCCCTAGTCCTCCGGGGGCCATCTCCTGCTTTCCGTCCTGTTTCACGGCGTCACGGTTATAGCACATCCGGCGGCCCACATGAAAGCACAGGCGGGCCGGGAAGGACCACTGGCGGTCACACCAGAATTCCGACCCTAACGTGCGCAAATGGGCTATGATCTGCTGCCTCAATCCCTGATCCCTGAGCTGATGGGTGGAGGAATTTGTGCGGCCGCGAACTGGGCTATGCCAATGGCCCTTGCTCCTGTCAAGCCTGTTCGGCGTGATTTGCACCACCGCCAGCGGTCCTGCGGCTGACTTGGCATCTGTGTCGCGCGGGGAGCTTTGCATCACCGAAGGCACCATCGAGGAACTTCCGGGGAACCAATTGGCTGTAAAAGTGCCCAAGATGCGCGCGTACCTGAACGCCCTCACCGCCCAACAGCTGGAAGCACACTTCACCTACCTGGGATCGACGGGAAATGAAGCCCGCCTGGGTTCCGGCGAGCTGCGGCGGCAATTTGGGCTAAAGCTGCGGGCGCAAGATGCCTGCAATCTGGTCTATGCGATGTGGCGCATCGAGCCGGAGTCCAAACTCGTGGTTTCCGTGAAGACCAATCCCGGACAGCACAGCAGCGCGGAATGCGGCAACCGGGGATACCGGAATATTAAGCCGGTCCACAGCAGGCCCGTTCCGGTTTTGCGACCCGGTGACGCTCACGACTTGCGGGCAGAAATGAATCGCGATGAGTTGAAGGTGTTTGCGGATCATCAGCTGGTTTGGGAAGGTTCCGTTGGGCCGGACGCGCTGGCCTTCGACGGTCCCGTGGGTATTCGCTCCGACAATGCGCGCTTGCAACTGGAGTTGCGAGTTCCGCCTACGCCCAATTCTCAGCGTGGCCGGACACCGGGTTGCCGCACCGGTCCAGGAGAATCCGAATAGAATCGAATGATTGCTGCGGCTTGCAGCGCCGGTATTCGGACCGCCTCGCATGGCCATGCTTCGATCAAGTCCCGAACAGCAGGCGTTCCAGCACTGGGCCAAGGGCCAGCGCCGGCAGGTAACTCAACGCCGTCATGATGATCAAACAAGCCGTGAGCAGCACACCAAACGACACCGAATCGGTAGGCAGCGTGCCCAAAGAGGCCGGCGTTTTTTTCTGCTGCGCAAATAATGCGGCAAATGCCAATGCCGGAATCGCCAGGAAGAATCGCCCTGCCATCATGGCGATGATCGTGGTGACATTGTAAAAGGTCGTGTTGGCGCTGAGGCTGGCGAATGCTTGCCCGTTGTTGGCAAAGCTGGAAACGTACCCGAACAGAATGGCCGTAAACCCGTGCGGGCCATGGTTCGCGGTCAAGCCCGCCAATCCCGCTTTCGTGCTTACCGCGATCGCGGTCAACGGTAGGATCGCCAGCGGCGCAGCCAACGCGTACAGGACCACCATTTTGTTTTCCGCCGGTCCGATCTTTTTGCCTAGATATTCCGGCGTGCGCCCTACCATCAAGCCCGCCAAGAAAATCGCGATCGCCGCGGCCATGACCATGCTGTAGAAACCGGTGCCTAAGCCGCCGAAAACCACTTCGCCAAGCAACATGTTGGTTAGCAGGACCCCTCCGCCCAGCGAGGTAAAGCTGTCGTCCATGGCATTCGCCGATCCCGTGGCAGTGTTCGAGGTCACCACCGCCGTGAGGGCCGTTCCGCTGATGCCGAAGCGCACTTCTTTGCCTTCCATGTTTCCGCCGGACTGCGCCGCACGATTTCGGCTGTCCACTTTCCGCAACAGAGGATTTCCACGTTGTTCCAGATGATGTACCGCGAAGAGTCCCCCACTGAAGACCAACACCATCACGCAATAGAAAAACCAGCCTTGTCGCGGTTGTCCGACCATGCGGCCAAAGGTGTTGGTCAGGGCTGCCGGCAACAACACGATCGCCAACATCTCTAGAAAATTGCTGAGCGGTGTTGGGTTCTCGTAGGGGTGAGCGCCATTGGCGTTGAAGAAGCCGCCACCGTTTGTGCCTAGATTCTTGATGATTTCCAGAGCCGCCACCGGACCCTGCGGAATCACCTGCGCGTTCCCCTCAACCGTCTTGCCGATGGCGTAGGGATGAAAATTCATCGGCACACCCTGCCAGCTCAGCAGTAACGCGCCAACCAGCGCTCCCGGCAGCAGGATGCGCAGCAAGCCGCGGGTCAAATCCACCCAGAAATTTCCCAGTGTATGCGCCAGTTGCCGCGCCAAACCGCGAATGAACGCGATACCCACGGCCAGTCCAGCGGCAGCCGCCAGAAAGTTCTGGGCGCACAGCCCCACCATCTGGCTGAAATAGCTCATGGTGCTTTCGCCGGCGTAGGCCTGCCAGGTGGTTGTAGTGGAAAAGCTGACCGCCGTGTTCATCGCCAAGTCCGGCGAAAGTGGAGTGTTTTGATAGCTGGGATAAAACCACGGGAAGAATCGTTGAAGCCGGAGAATCGCGTACAACAACAGGGTACAGGCCAATCCGAATAAAACGAAACAACTCGAGTACTCCACGAAACTCATTTCACGATCGGGATCGATTCCGCTGACCCGGTAAATCACTTTTTCTATGGGGCTGCATAAGCCGTCAAGCGCGCTGCGCTTCCGCGAAAACACCCGCTCCATGTACCCGCCCAGCGGTTTCACCAATGCTGTAACGATCGCGAGGAACAGCACATATTGGATCAGGCTATGCAAATTCACTGCGCTCCAACATAGCACGCCGACCTGGCGGACCCCACTAATGGGTAATGATATGCAGCGACGCTCAAGGGCGCGAGACTCGCTTCCCTCCAGACTACCTGCGAGCACCTTAGCAGTTCGTTAGGAATCCGTTAAGAGGACCGGTTGTAGTCCTTCTTTGTTGATCAGATCAGACCCGCGGCTCGAGTATGGTTATGTCAGGAATTGCGGTTGGAAGGACATTCATCTGAATCGATGTGACCGTTAGTTTTCTCAAGATCGCAGCATATCATGGCTGCAGCATTGTTAATTGTTAGGAGGCACGACGAATTGCGAGGTGTTCTCATGAGTACGCATCTGCGTTCGTTTTTCGGGTTGGCGCTGCTGTTCTCATGCAGCACTTTATTCATCCGCGCGCTCCATTACGGAGGCTTGGCGAGCCATCAACGAACGGCTGAGTGTTCGCAACTCGCTGGTGTTTCGTCCACTTCCTGCGGAGCCTTGACCGTTGTTTCGACTGGCCATTATATGAATGCCTCCTTTGGCTCGGATCCCTCAGGAAGCCGCTTACAGGTTAGCAGCCCGGGCCGCGGCGATACGGGACGCGTTGAGTACATAACCGGTTTTAACGGTAGTACTGCTGATGTCCAACTTGCTGCTTGTCTCAATGCAATCCCTTCTGGTGGGATATGCGATGCCCGTGGGTACGGTGCCACCACGCAGACAATTGCCGCCGCTGTCGTCGTCGGTTCCGGCAAAACCCTGCAATTTGATCCGTCTACCTTGTTCGTGCCTGTCTCGTCATCAACCAACATCATTCAATTCGAGCCAAACTCTGTTATTCGCGGGTTCACGTTTCATTGTGGCGCTATTCCATACGCAGGAAACGTTTTCCAGAATGATCCAAACGCGATCTATGCCAACGGCGACCACACTGAACTTGGAAATATAAATGTCGATGTGTCGTGTGGGGGTTATGCTACGGGGAACGCCCTGTCTCTCACTTCAAGATCCATTCAGACGGGCATAGCATTCTTATACCTCTACAACTGGCGCGTAGTGGGACTGCGCAATGGTGCGCTGCTCGCCGCCACCGGAACGGGATTTGTTAACGGCAACCATTTCATCGATATGGAATGGTCGGGAACGAAATACGGCTGGCATCTTACAGGTGCGGGAGGCTCCATATCTGGGAATATTTGTAAACCTTGTAGCTATGAAGCCATTGCGGGTTTGGGAGGCGCTCACGGTGTTTTGATCGACGGTACCGCGGCGATCACTGGAAACGTGTACGACGGCGACATTTGGGACACAACCACACCCATTCGCGTCACCAACTCTGTCGGAGGAGCAAACACGTTTTTCGGAGGCCACTGGGACGGCTCGCTCAGTGACTCTGCGCGAATGCCTTATCCAAATACCTATTTGCTCTCGAACAGTGGAAGCACTGGGCTCTCGGCGATATTGGCCGGCGCCAAAGTTGTGGGCAGCGGAGTATCGGCACAAAACACATTCAGTGTTTGTGACAGTGCAGACTCAGATGCCGCTCCTTGCAAATATTTCATGGTGAACAGCGCCAGGCCAGGCGTCTTGAACATTCGTAACAACGCGTACACGACTAACGTGCTTACGCTGGATGACGTCGGAAACCTTGCGACCCACGCATCAGTCAGGCCAGGCGCAGGAGTCAAAGTCGCGGACCTGCCACTAGCCTCATCGAACGCTGGGGCGATGATTTACGTGACCGACTCTACGAAGATCTCTCACGAGGGGCAGCCCTGTACCGGAGACTCCAGCGACAAAGCTCTGGCATTCTCCGACGGGTCCATTTGGAAGTGCTTCTAACGGTCCTGAGGACGGACTCGCAAACCCCTCGAGCTTCGTGAGCCCGTAAAGCAAGACCGAAATCTCTACTGCACGACTAAATCGACGGTCGCCGTATGCTGCGGACCGCCTGCGCTGTCGGCAGCCGTTACCGAAATCGCATAGGTACCTGGCGGCGTACCCGAATTGTGTGAACCACCACCCCCGCTTCCGCCACCGCATCCTAGT
>Ga0187782_10000370_pt1 | contig 29672 bp, 21 predicted proteins | sample 0715_SJ02_MP15_2_FD_132454 | JGI IMG/M metagenome (GOLD analysis project Ga0187782, IMG submission 132454) | Tropical peat soil microbial communities from peatlands in Department of Meta, Colombia - 0715_SJ02_MP15_20_MG | ecosystem: Environmental > Terrestrial > Soil > Wetlands > Peat | place... | reverse complement strand
GCCACCGATGTGCGGCAAAGCTGCAACCTCCATCTGGTGCGGCCAGGAGCTGCCGGTGAGTCGCGCCGCTTGTGGCGCGCCATTCAGGGTGGGAGCAGCAATCTGGTGGGCCGTCACGAGGCCGCGGTGCGCGCTCACGCTGTCTTCCCGAAGATCCGGATGGCGTTGGTACGAATTCGTCAGACGAGCCGCCGCTTCGGGCAAGCCAGGAAAGATTCCGCACTCGCCGCTCATCTGCTGGGCGAGATCGCGACCTTTTTCCACGCCAAGGTTTGGAGCCGGAGGGTAATGACTGTATTCCGCTCGAACAGCAGCGCGGATTCCGACACGTCCCAGTTGGACGGCCCAGTGGCCATCACCGAGGGCCGATTGAGTGATTTGATCGCGTTTACGCTGGATCATCCGGAATTGCGATTGCCGGGACTTCCCGAGTGCTCCAGCCGGTTGAACAACGCCCACCGTGTTTACCTGGTTCGGGTGAATGGGCTGGTCAGCGCTGTGGCCTGGACCGTGGATCGCGACCTGTATGCCGAGTCCAGATCTGGTCAGCAGTCTCCAAGTAACGCACCCGTCACGACCCTATACGAATGTTGGGTAACAGCAGGGATGAGCGCTAATGCTTTGGAGAGGTTGCTGGTCACTCTGCGCGGTGCGGCATCGAAAGCAGGAGCGGGCTTTCTTGTGTACGGCAGCTCAAACGAACCTGCGCTTTTGGCTGCGGTCAGGCGCCTTGGTTTTCTCCACGAGTATGAAGTGACGTCCTACCAAGTTTTCCGCTGGCGGCGCGACCGGATTCGGACTCTGGGTTAGGGAAAAAGCTCAGCGGCCCCGAGTTCTGCGCTACCGAGCGAAGGTTCTAGCGTCCAATGCCGGGCAGTTCGACCTCGCCCTGAAGTGACCTTGGTAACTGCCTCATGGGAAGCGGGATGGGGCCAGGAAAGGGCGATAGAGACTTATTTCTCTTGGGCTTTCGGTCCCTTGCAGCTTTTTGCAGAATCCCCTATACTGTGCGGGATGGCTGTTTAGGCCCCAGTTTTGTTCTGGGCCGCCTACCCCCGGCGGATTCGCGGTCACCGTTCCAATAAAATAAAGCATCTGGGACTGTGGGCCACCGAGTGTTCGTCTCGCAACCGTACGCGTATATCTCGGGTCACCTATGTGACTCAGAGGGCGGAGCTGTGAACGGCGCGTTGGCATGGGTATAGACTCGGAGGCGCCGAAGAGGCGAAATGACGCCAACGCACATTGGTACGCCGTTCGCACTCGTTCGCGTCACGAAAAAGTGGTCGCCACCCAACTGAGGAACCTGGAAGTTGAGATCTTCCTTCCGCTGGTCAACAGGATCCATCGTTGGAGCGACCGTCAGAAGCAGGTTGCGCTGCCGCTGTTTCCCGGGTACGCCTTCGCTCGCATCGATTACGCTTCCGACCAGCGCCTGCAGGTTGTTCGTGCTCATGGCGTAGTCGGGTTTGTGGGGCCCCGCGGCGTGGCTACGCCGATTCCCGATAGCCAGATCGAGGGAGTGCGTACTCTACTCGCACAGGATGTGCCCTTTAAGCATCATGCGTTTTTGCACGTGGGCCAGAGGATACGCATTCGCGGCGGTTCTCTAGATGGCGTCGAAGGGATTCTGCTGGAGCACAAGAAAGCGCGAACCCTGGTGATTTCCATCGAGCCGATTCAGCGGGCCATTTCCATCGACCTTGAGGGCTACGATGTGGAGGCGGTGTGAGCCGCCATGTGGTTTTGTTCGAGAGGGTTCGCCGCTCACAGGGCAGTATCTCCCTCAGCCGCAGGGTGGCGTTCTGACCACTACCACGGCGGAAGATTCTCCATGAAACAGAGCAACGAATCCGGTTCTCTAGGGGAAGCTGTTCGAGACGATCGAACCGGGGCAGCTGGCCCGAACCATGCGACCGGCCCGGACGTTGGGGATTGCGTCACGTTGCGCAGCTTCCGCGACCGAGCTGAGATTCAGGCAATCCAACAGGCGCTGGGATACGCAGGGTGGAACCGCACCCGGGCGGCCCGGCTGCTGGAGATTAGTTACCGCAGCCTGTTGCTCAAGATTCAGCGGCACAAGATCACGCGCGAAAGTCAATGAAATCCGGCTACCATTAGGGAAGGCCGCAAAGGGAACAGAGAGGGAACGCCTTTGAGCAAAAACTTCGAACTCTTGAGCCAACTCGGCAGAGTGCAGGAGATTCTGCAGAAGCCGGAAGAGCCTGTCCCCGTGCTTACCGATGAGCCCTTGGTCGAGTCCCTGGTTCCCACCACCACGCTTGCCGTACAAGGCGGCGCACGGGAAGAAGTCATCAAGCTGGTGCGCAATTTGTTTCTCGTGCCGGGGTCAAACGCGCCGCGGCACGTGATTTTCGCGGGAACCGAGCCGGGCGCCGGTTGCAGCTGGATTTGTTCCCACGCCGCGGAGGTGCTTGCCGCCCAGGTTCGTGGATCAGTGTGTGTGGTTGATTGCAATCTGCGCGCCCCCAGCCTGCACGAACGATTGGGCGCTCCCAACCACCACGGCCTCACCGAAGCCTTGCTGGGTTCCGGTTCGGTTCGCCAATACACACTTCGCCTTTCCCCGTCGAACCTATATCTATTGAGTTCCGGTTCGGCCAAAGAAGGCGAGCAGGCATTGCTGGGATCCGAAAGCATGCGTGGGCGCCTCAACGAATTGTATGCGCAATTTGATTATGTGCTGTTGGATGTGGCAGCGCTGAGCGCAAGCAACGACGGCATTGTCCTGGGCCGTGCGGCCGATGGCGTGGTTCTCATTCTGCGGGCAAACTGGTCACGCCGCGAAACCGCTTTGAAGGCGGTGGAGGATCTGAAAACCGCCAAAGTTGAGACCCTTGGCGCCGTACTGAACCAGCGGACCTTCCCCATCCCCGATGCCATTTACAAGTACCTTTGAGTTGCAAATCGCGGCCATGACCTGCCTACGGGGCAGCATGCCTGAAGGCGGTTTCTGCCTGCCGTCCCCCGAACACCGGCTCACCTTGTGGAGGGACACTCTATGAGCACGATTTGGCGCAAAATCTTAACGGACACAATGAAGCTGTTTGATTTGTCCGTATTGCTGTTCTCCTTGGGATTGGCCGGCTTGCCGATTCTGTTGCAGATTGGTCCGGTTTCCTTCGCGCAGGTTTTCTCCCTGCAGGTAAAGTTACAAAACCTCATCGCCTTTTTCGGACTACTCATTGTCTGGCATCTTATTTTTTCCATGCTGGGGCTGTACGACTCCAAGCGGCTGGCCAGCCGCAGGATTGAAGCTTTTGATCTGGTGAAGGCAACCTCGTTTTGCGCGATTGCCCTGGCGTTGGGCATTTTCCTGTTCGGTTTTCGTACCATCACGCCGCGGGTGGTGGCTGGTTTCTGGGTTATCAGCACCATCACCACGGTTTCCGTGCGCATGACGTTGCGCAGCTGGCTCCGCGGTTACCGGGCTCGCGGGCACAACCTGCGCAACCTTTTGGTAGTCGGATCGAACCGGCGGGCTATCCAGTTTGCCAAGACGATTCAATCGCGCCCCGACCTGGGGTACCGGGTCATCGGCTTCGCCGACAGTCCCTGGTCAGGCACCGAGGAACTCACCAAGCACGGGTTTGCGCTCGTTAGTGACCTCGAGAACCTGCCCCAATTCCTACGCCATTCGGTAGTGGATGAAGTTGCGCTGGCGCTTCCCATCCGGTCTTTTCATCCCAATAGCGCACGGGTCGCGGAGCTTTGTGAACGCCAGGGAATTGTGCTGCGCGTATTGTCCGACCTGTTTGATTTGAAGATGGCACGTTCCCGCGCCGACGAGATCGGCGGGTCTACCATCATCACGCACTACGTGGGCGTTCCCGAGGGCTGGCCCATCACGGTGAAACGCGTTCTGGACTTCGTGGTGTCGCTGGTCTTGCTCATTCTGATCAGTCCCTTGCTTCTGGTGACGGCCATCATGATCAAGCTGACCTCCGCCGGGCCCGTGTTTTTTGTGCAGAAGCGGGTCGGTTACAATAAGCGTCCGTTCTACATTTACAAGTTTCGCACCATGGTGATTGACGCGGAGAGGAAGCTGCGCGAGATTGAACACTTGAACGAGGTGGCGGGACCAGTTTTTAAGATCAAGAACGATCCCAGGTTGACTCCCATCGGCAAGTTCCTGCGCCGCACCAGCATCGACGAATTGCCCCAGCTATTCAATGTTCTGCTGGGAGACATGAGCTTGGTGGGCCCCCGTCCCCTTCAGGTACGCGACTACGACCTGTTCACCAAGGAAGGCGAGGACTGGCAACGCTGCCGCTTCAGCGTCAGGCCGGGCATTACCTGCCTGTGGCAAGTGAACGGGCGGAGTGCCCTGCCCTTCCACCAGTGGATGGAACTGGACCTTCAGTACGTACAAAGCTGGTCTCTGTGGCTGGACCTGGAAATTCTCGCCCGCACCATCCCCGCAGTTCTGAAAGGCTCGGGCGCGGCGTGAGCCTAGCCGCGTGCTACCCACTTTCTTTATGCATGTGAACTACGAAGGCGCAGACCATGGCTTGCCTCATCCCTCGTCGGGCCCATCTGTGGCGGCACGCGGGCTGATCGTCGGTACCGAGCCAGGCGAGCCAGACTGCATTCACTGCCTGGTGGAAGCCCAGGCGGAGCGTACTCCCCAGGGAATTGCTGCCATTCACGAGGGACAAAACCTCAGCTACGCCGAGCTGAACTCGAGAGCCAATCAGTTGGCTCGTTTCCTGCTGGAGTCCGGCCTCAAGCGGGAAGACCGCGTCGGCGTGGCCCTCCAGCCTTCGCTGAACCTGCCGATTGCCCTGCTGGGCGTTCTCAAGGCAGGGGGGGCTTGCCTGCCGCTTGATTTGAACTACAGCAGCGACCGGCTGGCCTTGATGCTGGAGGATTCGCAGCCCGCAGTCGTGCTCACCACGTCGGAATTGGCCGGCGAACTGTCGTCTGCCAACAGCAAGCTCCTCTGCCTGGACACCGAAGCGGAGATGGTATTTCGTGGCGTGGCGTCCAATCTGGTAACTCCCTTCTCGGCCGAGAGCCTGGCCTATGTTATCTACACGTCTGGTTCCACCGGCAGGCCACGCGGCGTGCTGCTGCCGCACCGCGGGTTGGCCAACCACAATCGCTATTCCGTTTCCCTGTATGATTTGCGGCCAACCGACCGGGTTCTGCAGTTTTCTTCTATCAGCTTTGATATCGCGATCGAGGAGATCTTCCCGGCGCTCATCTGCGGCGCCGCCATCGTTCTGAAGAACGATTCCTTCTCATTGCAGGCAGGCGAGTTCCTGCAATGGATCGAGGAACGCCAAGTGAGTGTGCTGGACCTGCCCACCGCCTTCTGGCACGAACTGATGCATCAGTTGGATGCTTCGAAAGGAGCCAATCTTCCTGACTGCCTGCGTCTGGTGATTCTGGGCGGCGAGAAGGCTTCCACCAAGGTTTATCGTGTGTGGAAGAAGTTCGCCGGAGGCCGGGTCCGGTTGATCAACACCTACGGTCCCACCGAAGCCAGCGTCATTGTCAGCGCATTTGAGCCGGCTCGCTTCCCGGAAGTCACCTTGGGCGACAGCCTTCCGTTAGGAACTCCCGTCGCCGACGCTCAGATCATTCTTCTCGATGAGAACCTGCAGGCAGTGCCACGGGGAACACCTGGCGAGCTGCATATCGGCGGACCTCCACTGGCTCGCGGTTACCTCAACCACCCGGAACTGACCGCGAAGAAGTTCATCTCCGATCCTCTGAGTCAAGATCCAGCCGCACGCTTGTACAAAACCGGGGACATGGCTCGCTACTCGCCGGATGGTGTTCTGGAATTTCTCGGCCGGGTGGATTTTCAGGTGAAGATTCGCGGCTTCCGTGTGGAGCCGGGAGAGATTGAGGCCGTGCTCCACCAATACCCGCACCTGGCGGAGGCTGTGGTAGTGAGCCACGAGCACCACAACGGCGACCGGAGTTTGGCAGCGTACACCGTCTGGGCTTCGGGTTATGCACCGGCATCTGCGGAGGAGTTGCGCGATTTTGTGAAGCAGCGGCTGCCGGAATACATGGTCCCTGCGGCGTTCATCGCCATGGAGCGGCTGCCTTTGACAGTGAACGGCAAAGTGGACCGTAAAGCTCTGCCCCTGCCAGCAACGGCGTCGGTTTCCACCCAACCTTCGGCCGCACCACAAGATGAGTTCCAAGCGCGGCTGGTGGGCATTTGGCAATCCGTTCTGGGCCGCAAAGATATTGGAATTGAGGACAACTTCTTCGAAATGGGCGGATACTCCATTTTGGCTGCCCGGCTGATGCATCGCATCGGGCAGACGTTGGGAACAACGCTGCCTTTGGCTCTGCTTTTTCAGGCCCCAACCATCGCCACGCTCTCCGCTATGCTGCAGCGCGATGGCTGGTCGAAGCATTGGTCTTCATTGGTTGCAATCCAGCCCTCCGGCAGCAAGTCTCCGTTGTTTTTTGTGCATGGAGTTGGCGGCAATGTGCTGAATCTGCGGCCGCTCTCTCTGCGCCTGGGAGCAGACTACCCGCTATACGGCTTGCAAGCGCAAGGCCTGGATGGTCAACAACCTTGTCTGACAAGCCTGGAAGAAATGGCCGCGCACTACATCAAGGAAATCCGCGCCGTGCAGCCGGAAGGACCTTATTTTGTGGGCGGCTATTCTCTGGGCGGAGTAATCGGATACGAGATGGCGCAACAACTCTCCGCCGGCGGCGAAGACGTTGCCCTGGTCGCTCTGCTCGATACTTACCCCGGGAACCTAAAGCCTGAAAGCCATCCCTGGCTCGATATGTTGCGCTCGCCGCAGCGCCTGTTCATCGAGTTGCCGTACTCGGCCATGGAATCGATCCGGCGCAGGATCAAGCGTGGACGCGTGAATCCGGCTCTGAAGAACGTGCTGCTGAATAACACGGCCGCCGCAAACCGCTACGTACTTCGGCCTTATGCGGGCCCGGTTGCCCTATTCCGCGCGGGCGATAAGTCGTGGCGGAACTCGGGTGATCCGTTTGCGCTCTGGGCAACCCTGGCCCCCAAATTGGAAACCTACGTGGTTCCGGGCGACCATCGCGAAATGCTGTATGAGCCCCGAGTCGGGCAATTGGCTGACCAACTGCGCACACGCATCGACAAGATCGGCGCCAGCTACGAATTGGCGACAACTTGATCTTAGTTCGAACTTCATAGAAACCCTTTGCCAGTGAAAGATCAACAAACGGAACCAACGCCTGCCAGCGCCGGCGCTACGAGGCGCGGCCCGTGGTTGGGGCGCCTTCTGGGTACGGATCGCGGCAACCTGCTGGAGCGGCTGCTGCCCTGGGCCCACAAGGGCGGGCTCACCATCTTTGAGTATGGACTGGTCTATGGTTCGCATTTCCTGGTCAGCGTTCTGCTGGCCCGCTGGCTGAGCGCTGAGCAGTACGGCGCATTCGCCGTCGCCTGGAGCGTCTTCGTACTGCTCTCGCTGATTTACCAGTCTTTGATTCTGGAGCCGATGTCGGTGTTTGGAGGCTCCACGTATCGAAGCAACTTCCGCGCCTACTTTGCTTCGCTGATGTGGATCCACATCGTTCTGTCGCTGGCGATTTTCCTCTTGTTTGGCGCGAGCGCCGGGGTGAGCCGGATGTTCGGTGCGGCCGCCGGTATGCCTGCTGCGCTGGCCGGCGTAACTATCGCCTCGCCCTGCGTATTTTACTTCTGGCTGGCGCGCCGCTCTTGCTATTTGGAGTTAGTACCGGGCCAGGCGTTAGCTGGGGCCTTCGTTTATTCCGGCGTAATCCTGGTTGCCTTGTGGGTTTTCTACCGCCAGCATCTGCTTTCCCCATTCATCGCTTTCATCCTGGTGGGCATCGGATCATTGGCGACGGGCACGTTTCTCATGGTGCGGCGACGGCTGCTTTCCCGATCGGGAGGGCCCCGGCCGCCGACCAGAGAACTGGCGCGCCAGCACTGGAATTATGGCGCCTGGGCTCTGGCTGCCTGCGTGGCCAGTTGGATTCCGGCTTACATCTATTTCCCCATCGTGAGCAGCTTCGGCAGCATGGCGCAATCCGGGCAGTTGAAAGCTCTGATGAACCTCACGGTTCCCCTGGAGCAAACCAAATCCGCGCTCACCATGCTTCTTCTGCCGTATGCCGCCGGCGTGCAGCACAGCAAAGACGGATCTGCGGGCAAGGTTCTGACCATGCGGCTGACGCTGTTCGGGGCCGGCATGGGACTTGTCTATTGGGCACTGATTATTCCGTTCAGCAAACCGCTGTTTCACATGCTTTACTCCGGCGGGTACATGGACGTGGCTTACGAGATTCCGATAGTGGCGGTGGGCTCGATTTTCTGGAGCGCCGCGTATGGGCCGGCCATGGCGTTGCGCGCCATGAAGTCGCCCACCTCGGTGTTCAAGGCGTTCCTCATCGCCGCCGTCGCCTCGCTGGTAATCGGAGTTCCAGCCACCTGGATGTTTGGATTATCGGGCGCTATCTGGGGCATGAATGTTGCCGACATCGCTTCCTTCGCAGCCGTATGCTTCTTGCTCTATGGGAAACTGAAGGCGCATACTCCGGTGCTGGCTTCTGAACCAAACGTGACCGCCACGGTAATTCAGGAAAGTTGACCGCCCTCCCAAGCACACTTATTCATAAAGGGGAATTCTAAATAAATGACTGCGACAAATTTGCAGAGAGAGCAAGCAACAGCGCCCGATGCAAAGCAGAAAACCAAGTCCCGCAAGCGGCACAGCCGGTTGAGTCATACTCTGTCCAGCAGTGTGTTGCGAATACCGCTGGAGTGGGTGCGTCATCGGGGTCTGCGACCCACCGACGTGTTCTTCGCTTCCTACCCCAGATCGGGACGCACGTGGTCGCGCTTTGTGCTTCACGAAATCCTGACCGGCCACGAATCTACGTTTGAATCAGTCAACCAGGCCTTGCGCGGAGTGTATAGCTTGTCCCACGGGATGCCTGTACTGCCGGGCGGCGGACGCGTGGTCAATACCCACGAATCTTACCGCAAGGAGTACAAGCGCGCTTTCTGCCTGGTGCGGGATGTACGCGACGTGGTGTTGTCGGAATACGCTTTTCTGAAGGGGCTGGGCTTCGTTGAAGGCAGTCTTGATGAATTCGTCGCCCGATTTCTTGGGGTCGGCGCCAAAATCAACGGCTATGGGATTTGGCCCCGGCACGTAGCCTCGTGGCTGGATTCCCCGATTGCCGGCACCCCGAATTTCTTGTTGATCCGCTACGAAGAGCTGCGACGCGAGCCCGAGCTATGGTTCGGCCGGATGGTTGATTTTCTTGGCGTCCAGGTGGACAAGGATAAAATCAAACGAGCAGTGGACCACAACTCCTTGCGGGAAATGAAAGAGAAAGAGCGCAGCCAGCCGCAGATACCCAGTGGCGATTTTGTGCGTACCGGCACCATCCAAGGCTGGCGCGGCAAGCTAACCGACTCACAACTGGAATTGATTGAAAAGCACGCTGGCAGTGTCCTGGTCCGCTTAGGGTACCCGCTTTGTGCGGAGTCTCCAGAGCTGGCGACGGTTCAGTCCGCCAACATGCCGAGGTAAGAGTTAGCACCGCTGGACAGATGAACACACAGGTCAAACGCGAAACTTCCTGGCCAAATGCTGCGGGGCTGCGCTCCACGGTGGCGTTTGCCGCCTTTGCGCTGGTGGGACTGCTGTTGACGATGGGTGGTTTTCAGCTCTTCGACCGCTTTGGGATTGCGATCACCACGGTGATGGTCGTGGCTGTGCCCATCGCCTTTTTAATCGGCAGCGGAGCGCTCCGGGATTTCATCTCCGGAGCGCGGGCCCTGGCGCGGACTTTTGGGTGGCAAGAGTCGTTATGGGCGCTGCTCTTCATCAGCGCCATGACCTTTGAAGTCCGTAATCTCCACGAGGCGCTGAATCAACCGCTGGATGCTTACGTGGCCGTGCGCGTGGCTGCGGAACTGGTGGTGTGCATCATTATTGCCTGGCGAGTTGCCTCGGGCAAGAGTTCGCTCACCTATTTGACCAGCGGCCTTCCCAAATTCGTGGCGCTGTACTGTTTGGTCTCGCTCATCTCCACCACCTGGTCGATCGTTCCGGTATGGACCTTCTTCAAGTCTGCGGAATACTCGCTGGATGTGATTGCAGCGGTTCTGATCTTCGAATCCGCTTCCACGGCGGAAGACTACATGAAGGTGTTGAATTGGACATGGACAGTGTACGCCCTGGAAACTGGCTGGGCTTGGTGCTGGGGCATTTTCGCTCCTTCCCTGGCTTGGGATGACATGGGCCGGCTGTTCAGCAACTTCCCCAACGTTGGTCCCAACAACATCGGCAGTACGGGGGCGGTGCTGAGCCTGGTAGGGATTAGCCGGCTTCTGTGGCGTGACCGGCAGGGTCTCAGCCGCAGGTGGTATTGGGCAGTGACCATCTATGGAATGGCTTCCCTGTACGTTTCGCACACCCGGCACGCCATCGCGGGATTTGTCCTGGGGCTTATCGTCATCCTGGTCTTAGCCAGACGAACGTGGTTTTTGGTCGCCCTGACTTCGGTCCTGGCTCCGCTGCTCGTGTTAACCTCGGCTGGTCCTACCGTTGCCACCTATTTGCGGCGCGGACAGGACGATGCTGCGGTCCGGGCTATTTCTGGGAGAACAGAGTTCTGGGGGGTTGCGTGGGAGCAACTGAGCCATCACCCTCTCACCGGACTAGGAGCATATGCGGGCGGAAGGTTTGGCGTGATGGAGAAGATCGGCCGGGGTGAAGCCGGGTCGGTGCACTCCGACTGGGTAGAAATCATGGTGGGTACCAGTTTTTGGGGGGTTCTGGCGCTGGCGATCGTCGTCCTCGCCAGTGGGTGGTTCCTTTACCGCGGCAGCCTATCGCGGCGGCTGCGCAGGCTGGAGTGTGACATGGCTCTGGAGTGCGCTGGAGTCTGGACGATGTTGACCTTGCACTCGTTCTTTAACGACGAGTTCACCATGCATCCTCCCCTCATGTTCCTGGCAGTCATCGGCTATGCCGAACTACTGAGGCGAAGGTTCAGAGCTCAGGCTGCGGCCATCCCTTCGCGCGCGTCCAAGGTCCAGAATATGGATGCGGCTCTCGTTGAATCCGGGAGATAGTGGGGTCACCCGGTCCAGGATGGAGTCTGCGCAGCACGCCTGCCTTGCTGCTTTTTCAAGAGCGCAGGTGAGACAGATTCCGTCACCGCTGTCGTCTCGTTAGCCCTCCCGGTTAAAATAATCAGATGCCGCAAGCTCAAACATGGCATCCTTGATGAGATAGCATCAATGACAAGTGTCGAAACCACTCGCCCGGATCTCGATCCTGCCAAGGCGGAGTGTTCCTCCCCCGAGGCAGGAGCCAATATTTACGGCGACGGCACTTACCTGAAAAATAATCCCGGTTGGCACCAAGAGGACTCCGCATGGAAGGCCAGTCTTGTCCTCGAGATGCTGCAGCGGCACAACATGCAGCCGGCTAGTGTAGCCGAGATTGGGTGCGGAGCGGGCGCAATTCTGTGGGAGCTGATCAGCAAGCTGCCGGAAGCGAACGGTGTGGGATACGAGGTTTCCCCCCAGGCTTATGCCATCTGCTCCAAGAAGGTGGGCGGAAGACTGGATTTCCGGCTGCGCGATCTTTTGGAGACTGACGATTTCTACGACCTGGTGATGGCGATGGATGTGTTCGAGCACATCGAGGACTACATCGGTTTCTTGCGCAAGCTACGAAGGCACGGCAAGGCGCATGTGTTTCACGTTCCGCTGGACATGTCTGCTCTAAACGTAATTCGCGGTACACCGCTGCGTAAAGTGCGCGAGGAAGTCGGCCATCTGCACTACTTCTCGAAGGATACCGCCCTGCGCACCTTGGAAACCGCCGGCTATTCGGTGCAAGACTGGTTCTACGGGCGCGCCATGTTGGACGGACTGGAAGCGCGCAAACGGCTGCGCGCACGGATCGCCTATCTGCCGCGCAGAATTGCCCTGGCACTCAACGAAGATTTGGCAGCTCGAATTCTGGGGGGATGTAGCTTGTTGGTACTGTGCAGTTCAGCACGTTAGGGTCGAATTCAACATCCCCATGAAGATTCTCCTGGTCCATAACGCGTACCAGCAACCCGGCGGCGAGGATGTTGTGTTTCAGCTCGAGCGCGACATGCTGCGCGCCGCGGGCCACGAGGTTCTGGAGTACCGGCGTTTCAACGATGAGATCAGGAACTACTCCATCGTTCGCCGCATTGGACTGCTCGGCCGCACGGTTTGGGCGGGCGATTCGCACCGTGATGTGACCCAGCTGCTGCAGCAGCACAGACCGGCGATCGTCCACGTGCACAACGCCTTCCCGTTGATCTCCCCATCGATTTTTTCGGCCTGCAAGAGTGAAAATGTTCCGGTCGTCCAGACGCTGCACAACTACCGGCTGCTCTGCCCCGGCGGCAACTTCTGCCGCAATGGCAAGCCCTGCGAAGATTGCATCACCGGCAAGTTCTGGCAAGGCGCTCTGCACGCCTGCTACCGCGATTCCCATGCCGAATCGGCTGCGGTTGCGCTCATGCTGACCGTGCACCATGCCCGCAAAACCTGGACGGAAATGGTGGACTGTTATATTGTGCTCACCGAGTTTTCCCGCAGCCGCTACGTGGACTTCGGATTTCCCGAAGAAAAGATTCGCGTGAAACCGAATTTCGTCGATCCCGACCCCGGACCGCGGGATGGGCATGGATCGTACGCCCTCTTCGCCGGGCGGCTGGATCCCGAGAAGGGCATCCCCACGTTGCTGAAGGCGTGGCTGCAGATGTCTCATTTCCACCGCCTGCGGATTCTTGGGGACGGCCTGTTGCGGCGGCAAACGGAAGCGTTCGCGAAGGTCTATCCCAACGTGGAATTCACCGGATGGCTGCCGCATGCCAGCGTTTTTGAACACATGAAGGGGGCACGCTTTGTCGTCTTCCCCAGCGAGTGGTATGAAAACCTGCCCCTGGTGATCATTGAGGCTTTCGCCAGCGGCGTTCCGGTGATTGCCTCCAACCTGGGAGCCATGAAGGAAGTCGTCGAGCATGGGCGCACCGGACTGTTGTTTCAGCCTGGCAATGTTGATGACTTAGCGCACACCATGGCCCTGGCATGGGAACGTCCCGAATACATGAACCGTCTGGCCAAGGAGGCCCGGGCGGAGTTCGAGGCGAAGTACACCGCAGCAGTCAGCTACCGCCGGCTGATGGAGATCTATGAAGAGGTCATCGCCAGGCGGACGCAGACTTCCGCGGCCTTGAAGGCGGCGGAGCGTGTCGCAGGGGCTGCTCCCGGCTCGCAATAGCTTTCCCTGTGCCCAGTCAGATTTCTCGCCGCTCGACATCGCCTCGATGCCTCATCGTTATCTCACCATCAGCGTCGATGACGGCTTTCCGGATGACTCCAAGGCTGCTGACCTGCTGCATAAGCACGGCCTGCAGGCCACTTTCTATGTGCCTGTCCGCAATCCCGAGCGTGCGGTCATGCCGCCCAGCCAGATTCAGGGACTTTCTCGTGGTTTCGAAATCGGTGGTCATACCTACAGCCACGCCCCGCTGAAGCTGCTCTCCGATGATGCCGCCTGGACAGAAATCTGCGAAGGGAAAAAGTGGCTGGAAGACCTTCTGGGAGAACCAATCGTTTCCTTCTGTTACCCGAGAGGTAAGTTCAACCGCAGAACTCCCTCGCTGGTCAAGCGGGCAGGATTCCTGGGCGCCCGAACCTGCCTCTTCAATCTCCACGACCTTCCTGAGAGTCCCTTCCTCTGGGGCTTGAGCACTCACGCCTGTAATCACAGCCTGTTGAATCAAGCGCGCCATGCGCTGGTGGAGGGCAATTACGGGGGCCTGCGAAACTTCTTCACAGTCTATAAGGGCGCTGCCGACTGGCAAGCACACTTCTTCCACGGTCTGCGCCATGTCGAGCAACAGGGAGGCATTGCCCACTTGTACTTCCACAGCTGGGAAATCAGTCAGCATGGACAGTGGGAGGCGCTCGACTCAATCCTGCATTCGGCCGCTCAGAGCAACCTGGTCCCAGTGACCAACGGCGCGCTTTTCCGCAGTTGGGAGAAGTTGCACAGCGGCGTACAGAACCTCTCCTAGCGGTCCTGCGCGTCCCGTGTTCGATGCCCTTTGGCGCTGCTCTGCGCCGACTCTGCACGCTTTGCAGTTACACTTTCTTGCAATGGGCTCATGCCCCAGAAATCGTGAGGGGCGCAGAGTCTAGCGACGGCCGCTCAGAAAAGCAGCTCGCCGCAGCGATGAAATTGGACTGGGCGCTCGGTCCAATGCTGTTCCCGCAGCTTGGTGCGAGAGCACTTTACCACCGGTTGGCCGTCAGTTGCTCCCCACTTCCGTACGGAAGATCCTGTTCTGCCAAGTAAAACACTCGCTCGAAGGACTTGCGCACTTGGACGTCCCGGTTTGACTGATATCGAAGTACTGACCCACGCCGTAGAATGTCAGACCGTCAGTGGAATCAATCACCGTGGCGGCGTACTCGCCCCAGGTCGACGCGTTTTCCTCGTCACCGGTACCCTGGATGATGAGAGTTGACGAGTTCGGCGTAGATGAACCCCAGGCCAGGGAGTCAAAATACAGCGCCGGATGGCTCTGCGTTTGACAACTTGAGCAATGCGGCCCTGAGGTAGTGTAGGTGAATCCCAGATTCCCGTTCATGTCGAGCGCCGCACTGGGCATGAAGTAAAACAGCGTGGCATTGGGATCCTGCAAGTCTGGAGGCCCGGAACTTCCCCCGCTGTTCACCAATACCGACGCTGACCCATTCGACACCTGCAGAATGTAATAGCGGATGCCGGTGCGTTGGGTGCTGGTGCCTTCCATGACCACCTGCGCCGCGGTGAGAAACTCACCGTTCGGCCCGCCGGAGGAAGACAGGTTGTTGTAAGTCAGCCGGTTCGCCAAGCGGTCTCCCAAAGAATCCACACAGGGGGTTTTGTACCAGTGACAGGAAGGCGTGCCGTACCCCCCAATGTCATTGACATTGGTGCTGGGCTCTGGAACGCAGATCGTGTTGATTTCGCTTCCCGCCTGGGACGTGTCGTAGCATCCGGGGGTGAAGGGATCGACCGTCAAAAATGTCGGACCCGTCAGTCCATTCGCTCCCCAACTGAACAGCGCTAACTGGGTCGACGTACATGGCGTGGTCTTACTGTTGCACCACGCCGTACCGTTGCCGCCCTGCTGTGCGTTGCTGGGATTCACGGTAGCCAGGAAATACTCGGGCTCTCCGCTGGGCGGAGCAGTGGCGCTGTCGATATCGGCCACATCCGCGGAGTGGATCAGAGCGGGTTCCTGCGCGCTGGGGATCATGTACGTATAACAAGTCATCGGATTCGCCGGTTGGCCCTTTGCCATATCTGCGCGATCCAACTGGCAGGCCTCAAAACCCGCCTGATAGTAAGAGGAAGTGGGATCTTCCAGATCGAAGGTGATATAAAAGCCGTTGGACCAGGTTCCGATCCGCGGCCAGTCCGGGTAGTAGTAGTAGTTGCTGCCTTTGGTGCAGTAGTCGGAACTGGGCAGGCACGGAATCACCGAGTCCAGTTTGAATTCGTAGGCGTACCACTTGTTGTTGCCCTTTGACAGATCGGTGCCGGAGCTTACTGCAATGCACCAGGCGTAGTGTTGAATTCCGCCGACCAGGTACTTGACCCGCCGGTTGATCACGAACTTATTGTCCAGACGGTCAAACAGAACCTGCACATTGCCGGAAGTGTTGTGACACTCTGCCTGGGTCGCAACGGGCCACATGCCGAGCACCCCTACCGGCACAGCCGTGGTTCCGTCCTTCAGCGTAAAGATGGGCTGGCCGGTCACCTTGTCAAACGCCTGAATGTATTTCTGGTTCACCCACTCGAGCACCTGTGCATTCTGCCCGGTTACGGTAGGCCCTACCGCGATGTTACTGTCAGTGAGCGCGGTCTCATCGTAGAACTGGTACTCGGTCCCGAGATTCTGCTGGGCGTCGATGCCTTCAATCTGGCCATTCCAAGATCCGCTGGTGCAAGAAGACGACTTGCACACGGCGTAGTTTGCCGCGGTATTCTCCGCAACCTGGGCGGCAACGTAGGGTCCGGCAATCGCGCCCGGCTGGCAATCCCCCGACTGGCAGCCCTGCCCCAAGGCATTCAGGCCGCTGGTCAGCAGCAGCAACAGCACACAGTGCTTGATGGTCATTTCAGGTTCCTCCTTACAAGATTCTGGCCCGCTAGCGGCCTTCAATTGCTCACAGGCTCGGTTTGGAGCCGTGACTGAGCCGCGGCCATAGCTACCTCGCCCGCACTGGGGTATCCCATTTGCGCCAACTCTTTGCCCACGTGTTGCTCGAAAAGCTGCAACTGAGCCGGCGTCAGCACGTTTCTCCAGCCTTGCACCGCGCCTTTGCGCACGAATCGGCCAACTTCCGTTGTGCTCTGGATCAAGGTTTGCGAACGCACTTCTTTGTTCCGCATCTGATCGACGGAGTTATTCGCCAGTGCGGTCCGGATTTGCGCTGCTCCTGCCGGCGAGCCTAGAAACCGCACCATCCGGGTCAGTGATTCTTCAGGGTTGCGCCGCAAATCTTCGAAGCGAATGACGAGGAGTTTTCCTTCCTTCGCCAGCGGACTGTCCAACCAACTGCGGACGTGACTACCCCAGGTGCCGTAGCCGTGGAATGTGCCCGGCAAGAAGGAAGTTAGGAATGCATCCATGCCCGTATCGGCAATTCCTAGCTGTTCGCTGCGGGCAAATTGGGAGAGCGCCACGTCCCGCACATCACGGACAATGTACATGGCCTGGCGGTATTCTTTGCGCCACGGTTCGTGCGTTTTGATCAAGCGGCCCCCGCCGGCAAAAACTGCTTCTCCCCGGCGATGCCATTTCATCTCGGGAATCACATCATCGACGTTGTCGAAGTCGATCGCTTTCCCCGTCAGCACCTCGCCCAGCACAAACCTCAGCCAGGTGTTTCCAGAGCGCGGGTATGATGCCAGAAGAACATCGTTGGCGTGCAAGCCCCGGTGACGCAACCAAATTACCGGCCGGCGGACCGGAGACTTTGCCAGGTTCGCGCGGAACTTCCTTATTGCTGAATTTGCCATTATTCCTCGTGGATAAACTTCGTCTTCACAGTGCGATGGACAACTCAGGGGGAGATTTTAAGGACAAGACGGTACAGCTTAAGAATACGAACTGGCCAATTCTGCGGGCTTTCTGCTAGGCCGGCCCGCCGTTGTTTTCTATCCCTCCCGTTGGCGACTGGCTGCCGGGCGCATTCTCTTCCACGGTTCCACTCTCCGCTACCAGCACAGACACCCCACCACCTTGATCCGGGACTGCGGCCAGCAAGGGCACGTTCAACACAGCCCGCACCTCGCTTGGAGTCCGGAACGACGGATCCATGTACTCCAGGGTGAAGACCATGCCTGCAGTGGCCGCAAACGCCAGCATCGTGCCAAACAAGCCCAGCATCCATGGGGATTGCGCAGGGAAGCTGGGGACCATGGGCCGTTGCGCTACCGCCAAGTTGAGAATCTTGTTCTGGTCCAAAGCTTCGCTGATGCGCGCCTCTTCACGCTTGCGCGAATACAGAAGGTAGTTATCCTCCGCGGTTTTCGCCGTGCGCAGCAGATCCTGCTGCTCAATGCTGTCGGCATCCAGTTTGCGGTCGTTGGCCATCGTCTGGCTAATGATAGCTTCGGTCTCGGTCGCCTTCGCCTGGTAACCGCGAAGATCCGCTTTTGCCTTTGCCAGTTCCCCTTGAATCCATACATAGGCCGGATTCTGGTCGGTGGTCACATCACCCAGCGGCTTTTCGCCGGCAATGGCGGCTTTGGTCGACTCGATCTCCCGATCGAGTTCTTTCAGCGGCGGGTAATCGGCCTGGTACTTGGAAGCCATGTCGCTGCGTTTCAACTCCAGGTTCAAAAGCGTCGACTTCATCTGCTGCAGCACCTGGCCAGCCTCGGCTTCCCGCATCTGCGTGGTCAAGCGGGGCGGGGTGGTAGCGGCCAGTTGATTCAGTGAGGCAATGCGGTTGTCGGTTTCGGCAATCGACTGCCGGGTTTCACCCAGGTTGTAATTGAACTCGTTCAGCTTTTGCAGGGTGTAGTCGCGGGCGAGCGCCGGATTCGCCGTGCCATCTTGTTTCGGGAATTCTTTGAGCTTCTGTTCTGCAGCCTGCAGTTGATCGCTGGCGTTCTTCGCCTGTTGGTCAAAAAACTCCAGCTGACCCGCGGACTGGTGGATTTGACGGTTGGTTTCCAAGTACACCGCGTTGAGCGCTTCCAGAACCTGGGCCGCCAGCGCCGGCTTTCGCGCTATGTAGGCAACGCGAATGATGCTGGTCTTGGGCAAAGCTTCGACCACGAGATGGCCACGCAAGCTGTCCAGCGCCATGTCCGCCTGTTGCTGCGGAGTGCGGCGGCGTAACAGGCCGCGGCTGGCCGATTTATCCAGCCCGCACTGCGCTACCACCTTGCGCAGCACATCGTCGCTCTTGATCAGTTCCACTTCCGAGTTCAGCTCTTCTTCTGACACCTCGGACTGGATGGTCATTGGCTGATTGGGATCGGCTGTTACCACCGGGTCAACGCGCTGCCGGCGGACCAGAATCTTAGTCTCCGCGCGATATTCCGGAGACAGCACGGCGTAGGCGATGGTGCCTGCCAGCACCCCAAAAAAACATAACACGGCGGCGCGACGGCGGCGGAACCCCATCGCCACCACGTCGCGCAGCGTCCAGGAGAGCGCCACCGGGTTGCGGCGAGCTACAATTTCTTGTCCTTCCATGGTTCGTTAAACTCCTTTGCAGGTCACTTACGGTATCGGCGGCACCATGTTGAAGCCGTACGCGGGAATAAACTGCTGGAATTTCGAGATCCGGTTCTTGGGCACAAAGATCATGTCTCCTGGCCTTAAGTGCAGGTCCTCTGCCAGGTTTCGCTCGCTCTCCATTTTCTTTACGTTGAGCAGTTTCGCCTCGATCCAGTCGTCGTTGACCTTGCGATACAACACCACTTGCGAATGCTTGGCCGAATTCAGAAAACCACCGGCAATCGCGACTGCTTGGACGACCGTGGTGTCACCCTGCAGATCGTATTTGCCGGGACGCGCCAGCTGCCCATCGGCCACAAAATACGGTTTCTCAAAATCCTTCAGCAAAATCGAAATGCGCGGGTTCGAAAGCACGGGAGCGTACGCGGTCCGGATCTTCTCTGTCAGTTCCGGCACCGTCAACCCGGTGGCGTAGATCTCGCCCGCTTCGCGCAAGGCCACAAAGCCATCGGGCAGTACCGACAGGCTCTGATTGAACTCAGGAGTGAACTCAAACGTCAAGTCGAAACTGTCGCCTGGGCGCAGCTTATAGCGGGGATAACGCTGCGAAAAAGTGGGGGTGTTCTTGTCGTCGGTCATCGACGACGACGTAGGAGGCGAGCTCTTCGTAGCTGCGGTTTGCTCGATTTTCCCAGCCGTCGACTCTTGCCCAGTCGCACCACAAATCCATAGCAGCGCGACTACAACCAGCCAGCAAATTCGTTTCATGACCACTCTCCAAATCGCCGCAACCAAAGCTTCGCACAACGCACTGTGGGGTTCCGTATCGCGCCGTCGTCTCCTTGATTTCAGTTGGGCGTGCTGCGAAGCACCGTGTCGGGGGGAACCGAGTACCTGGGCGCGAAACCATCCCGCCTCAAAACCAGCCGAGGCTAACGTAAAACCAACAGCCCCAAGTATAGAACAGCCCACCAGGGATTCCAAGGGGTAAAAAGTGCTTAGAAATTAGGCCCGGCGGGCATTCTAAATACCTAAGTACTAAAGACTCTAGCCGCATCGACAAACCACACCATCATCGACCTGTCGTTTGGTTCTTGAAGCTGACGAGCTTTTCGGTGATTATTTAGTCGACACTGGGAATGAAGCAAGCAATCCGCGAGCTTTGCGGTTGACAGAATCTGCGCGATCGTGAAAAATATCAGTCATCTGCCTCCCCCGGCAGGATTCAAGATGGTAGAGATCTTTCGGATCGATTAGAGTTCCGGTTCGGTAACGCCCACCGCGACTGAGGAGTTTGGAAATATGCACGCGCACACCCAAAGCTGTTGCCGTCGTCACATTGTCAAGATTTTCTGTTCCGTGTTGTCTGTGCTCCTTCTACTTTCGGCGAGTTCGAGTGCGCAGAGCGCTCGCCCGGCAGATGACGCCGCGAAGAAGGCGCACTCCTCTGGCCTTCCTGCTCCAGGGCAGATTCAGCACATTGTTTTCATCATGAAGGAAAACCGCGCATTCGACCAGTACTTCGGACAGTACCCCGGAGCGAATGGCGCCACCACCGGTCTGATCTCGACGGGACAAGCCATCCCGCTATGGCGCGCTCCGGACATTATGTTCCACGATGGCGACCACAGCCGCTGGTCCGGGCTCATCGGCGAGGATGGCGGTCTCATGGACCACTTTGACATAGCCCCCGAGGGAAACGAAAACGGCGACTATGAGATGTACACCCAAATGACGCAGGCCGACATCCCGAACTACTGGTCATACGCCCAGAACTTTGTGCTTGCGGACAATAATTATGAGTCAGACCTGACGGCCAGTTGGGGAGCGCACTTGTGGACCATTGCGGCCACCGGCGAAAGCGCCGCGACTGTTCCAGAAGTTCCCGGTAAGGGACATCTGGGTAACTGGGGTTGCGACGCCGGTCCCACCTCCCTGATTACGTTGCTTGATTCGTTAAACGTGTATTGGGATACGTTCCCCTGCTTCGATCCACAGACCGTTGCCGACAGCATGAACAACAATGACCCGCCTCTTACTTGGAAGATGTACACTCCGCTGGAACCGGAAGGCGGATCTGAGCACAATGCCTACGACTACGTGAAACACATTCGTTATTCAAAGTACTGGAAGACGAACATCGTCACCAATACCCAGTTCGCGACGGATGCCGTGGCGGGCAACCTGCCAGCCGTCTCCTGGCTCGAGGCCCCCACACCTCAGACCGAGCATCCTCCAAACGGCACTTGCGCAGGCGAGAACTGGACGGTGAACAATATCAACGCGATCATGCAAGGGCCTGCCGACCAATGGAATTCCACGGTCATTTTTATCACTTGGGATGAGTGGGGAGGATTCTACGACCACGTCTACCCGCCGCAGGTGAATAATCTGGGACTTGGCATGCGGGTGCCTTTGCTGATCATCTCTCCTTACCCAGTGCAACAAGGGTACGTATCGCACACGCAGTATGAATTTGCCTCGGTGGTGAAGTTCATCGAAGAAGTTTTTGGGTTACCCTTTCTGACCCAGCGCGATGCGGATGCGAACGACACTTCGGATACTTTTAACTTCACCCAGAACCCGCTGGCGCCGTTTTATTTGCAACTACGAAATTGTCCGGTAGCGAGTACCACGTTGGTGCCTTTCGGTGACGTGGTGGTGACGAAGTCCAGGACCATGACCGTTACGGTCACCAACTACCAGAGCACCACCATGACATTCGGCAAGATCACCACCACCGGCGATTATGCGCCGGTGTCGGGTGGAACCTGCAAAAGCACGCTGGCCCCCGGGACGGCCTGCACTCTGAAAGTGGCGTTTACCCCCACCGCCACTGGGGTGCGCTCAGGCACGCTTACTATCAATGATAGCGATCCCAGCAGTCCCCAAACGGTGAGCTTAAACGGCACCGGGACATTTCTTAAGTTGCCTATCCTCTATCCAGGTCTGTCGTTTTCTCTGACCTATTTAGGATCGCAGCACCAGAATCAGGTCCAACTCTCCAATACTGGTACTTCTGCGGTGACCATCAATCAGATTCAAACCGTCGGCGACTATTCTGAAACCGACAATTGTGGCAACAATCTGGCTGGCGGGGCGAGTTGCCAGATTACCCTGACCTTCGCCCCCACGGGTACAGGTTACAGGATGGGCAATCTCATCATCTGGGACAGTGACCCCGGCAGTCCACATCAGGGCCTGTTGGCCGGATCGGGCGAGGCGTTCGATAGACAACCAGGGGAGCTGAGTTTCTCGACACCGGTCGGTCAGACCAGCAATCCGCAGGCGATCACTGTGACCAACACGGACAACGTGCCGCTGACTCTCGAAAGCGTGACCGTGGCCGCGCCGTTCAGCCAGACCAACAACTGCCCTGAGCAGCTTGGCGGTGGAGCGCAGTGTACGATCGAAGTCACCTTCACGCCGACCCAGCAAGGTCAAGTGAAGTCGATTCTGTTTATCAATGATGTGTCCCTCTTGAGCCCGCAACAAGTGGCTCTGACGGGTACTGGCACCTAGTTTTGAAACGACGATAGAGGAACCTAAGGAAACCCTGATTCAGCCCGACAAGGCAGAAGCAGGTCTCTCGACTCCGTAGAATGGCCCTTCAACAGGTGATTCTGCTCCGCTCGTAAATTAGAAAGTTTGGAGTGAATCAGGGTTTCCTTAAGGCCAAGTTTGCAGGCCAGAGCGGTGCGCAGGGAAGCTTCAGCCTTAGACGACGAGAATGAGCCGCTGCAAAGTCAGCCGGAGGTCTGAACATGCCAACGAACAAACCACGCAACCGGAAGCAAGTTCGAGATATTCTCGTTCCGTTCTTGGTGTGCGCAGCGCTAACCATGATCTGTGTCGGTGCGTACGGGCAGGCGCCAAAGGTCGATGGGGAGAAGACCAAGATCGTACCCTCCAATCCTCCGCCACCGGGGCTGATCCAGCACATTGTCTTCATCATGAAGGAGAATCGGGGCTTCGACCACTACTTCGGACAGTTTCCCGGGGCCGACGGCACCACCACAGGCGTGATTTCCACCGGACAAACGATTCCGCTGCGCCGGGCTGGTGACATCCTGGCGCACGACGTTGGGCATGTGTGGGAGGACTTTCTTACCGATCAAGACGGCGGCAAGATGGATCATTATGACCTAGGAGACAGGGGCAACGAAAACGGCGATTTCGAGGCCTTCACCCAGATGACCCAGGCCGACATTCCCAACTATTGGTCCTACGCCCAGCACTTTGTCCTGGGCGATCATACGTTTCAGTCGACCAATTCGCCGAGCTTCAGCAACCACTTCTATTTCATTGCTGCCGATGCCGAGGGCACTATTAGCATTCCCATCTGGCCGGGGAAGGATCCACAGCACAGTTGGGGATGCGACGCGCCCGCCGGCACCTTCGTTAACCAAATGGATTCAGAAGGGGCCGTCTTCGACGTTTTCCCCTGCTTCGATCCGCAGACCATGGCGGACACACTGAATGACAACGACATTAGCTGGAAGTACTACGCGGAGCCTTATGGGACCCAGGGTTACGGTTTTTCCGCCTACGACTACGTGAATCATATCCGTTACTCAAATTACTGGGATACCAACGTCGTCAACGTAGATCAGTTTGAGAGCGACGCTCTCAAGGGCCAACTGCCGGCAGTCACCTGGGTCGTCCCGGCTGCAGGGGCAACCGAACATCCCAACAAGGGCACTTGCGTGGGTGAGAATTGGACGGTGAATTTACTCAACGCCATCATGCAGGGACCCAGCGAGCAGTGGAATTCGACAGCGATTTTCCTGACTTGGGATGAATCGGGAGGCTTCTATGAGCACGTGCCGCCACCGCCAGTGGACCAGTTCGGACTGGGACCGCGGGTTCCGATGATCATCATTTCGCCTTATGCCATTTCCGGCTATATCTCGCCAACCACCTACGAGTTTTCCTCGGTGTTGAAGTTCATTGAAACGAACTTCAACCTGCCTCCCCTGACCCAGCGCGACGCGGACGCGAACGACATGACCGATTCCTTCAATTGGAACCAAAATCCGCTGCCCCCGCTCTATTTGCAGCCGCGGGCCTGCCCGGTAGCGGGCACCACCAACCTGGCCTATGGTGATGTGGTGGTGAACCAGTCCAGAACGCTGCAAGTAGTGCTCACAAACTACGGACAGACAAAAATGTCGATCGGGAATATCTCCGCCACTGGCGACTACAGCTATGCGGGCGGAAGCTGCAAGAGCGAACTGGCGCCCAATGGCGTTTGCACCCTGAATGTGCAGTTTACCCCACAGGCAAGTGGCCTGCGCACCGGCACTCTGACGATCAACGACAGCGGTCCAGACAGCCCACAAGAAGTTAGTCTGGCGGGAACGGGAACGTTTCTCAATTTGCCGATTCATTATCCTGGGTTGACTTACGGCTGGACCTATTTGGGTTCAAATGCCAAGCAGCAGGTCACGGTAACAAACACTGGCTCCTCCGCCATTACGATTAACCAGATTCAAACCGTCGGCGAGTTCTCGGAGACCGACGACTGCGGAAGCGGCATAGGCGCGGGGAAGAGTTGTCAGATCACCGTTACTTTCACCCCCACAACAACTGGCTACATAAAAGGGAACCTCGTTATTTGGGACAGCGATCCTGGCAGTCCGCACCAGGGCAGGTTGGCGGCGGCAGGTGCCGCGATTGACCAACGACCCCATTCTCTCACTTTCAGCACTCCAGTCGGCCAGACCAGCAACCCTCAGCCGGTTACGGTGGAGAACACGTCTAATGTTCCCGTGTATCTTCCCAGCGTCACCGTGGCGGCGCCTTTTAACCAGACCAATAATTGCCCGACGCAGCTTCCTGCTGGCGCGAAATGCACCGTTGAGGTGACCTTTACTCCCACGCAACAAGGGAAAGTGGGGTCGACGCTCTATATCAACGATGCCGACATGAGCAGCCCGCAAGAAGTAACTTTGACGGGTACCGGGCAATAAGAGAAAAGCGGCTCCGCATTAGAAGAAAGCCCTCCTCGAGAGGGCTTTTTGCAGGGCCAATGCGACCGTCGGCGCTTAACAAACTCCTGCCACAGGCAAGGCACTGGGATGGTCACAGCTGAACTCTTGGCGCGGAAGCTGGGATGGCTTTTATGATCCGCCTTCTTCTTTGCCGGGAGTGACCACTAACATGGCAAAGCCCACCTCGCGGGCGGGCCCCGTGCCCGGCTTTACCTGCAGCCTGACTTGCACGATGCATGTACCCTGATCGTCCATGCGCAAAACTGGAGATTCTTCTTTGCCCAATTCAGCTGGCGCTAAACTCAGGATTGCCGGCTGGTGTGTGCCGGAAGCCAACCGACTGCGGCGCTTGAGCTCATCCAGAGCAAGAGTCTGCCCGGCTTCGCCGTCCGCATCTGCCGGGCTGAGCAAAACCACATCCTCATTCTCCTCTTCCGGCAACCACGCGTACCGCATTACGTAGTAGCCGGGTTTCAGCTTCTGGTCTTTATTGTCTTCCCGGAAATCTTCACTCGCTCCGGGCAGATAATGGATCACTCCCACCAGAGCTCCGTCTTCAAAATCTCCATAGTGCGCCTTGTGACCCGTTTGGTGCTCCTGGCCGGTGACTGCTTTCGCCCAGAATAGTTCACAGATCTCCATTTTGAGGCCATTGGACTCAGTGACCAGACGCAAGCCGTCCGGATCCAGTTTTTCCGCCAGAGCCCGCGAAAGCGTGTCCGCCCCGCGCAATTCAGCCGGCTCGGTGTGGTACGGCCCCTCGCTCCATGCCGGAATCGCCGCCAGCATGAACGCGACGGCCAGAAACAAGAACTCGACCATCCGGCAAAGATTACGGCGCACCCTGGTCGTCAATCTTGATCGCAGTCTCATTTCGTCTCTCATCAACATTCTCCCCGGTGGGCCACTGCCGCTCCCAAGAGCCTGCCTAACACCTCACGCTACTCAGGGGGTCCTGCCGCGGCCTCCATTCGTAACTTGATTCTAATTTATGCCCGGCGGACAACGATACGCCAGATCAACTTCAGCGAACCGAGACGAGCAGACGAAGGGGAAGGGGCACGGCTTCACAACCTTGGGAAAATGGGGATCAACGTCTGCCGACGCACACCTGTCACCAGCTCGGAACGGAACTCAGCCGTTTCTCGTTGGCAGCGCCGACCGGAGCACGCCCGAGGGCCGCATTGACGATCGCCATGAAATCCCTGGCGAATTCCAAAATGCGTGCTTCATGATGTTCGGCGGAGTACGGAATAAACAGTTCCCTCTGCAGAAATTCCGCCATGGCGCGCGCGCAGGCATCCGCATTGCCCATGTGGAAAAACGAACATCCGGGCGCGTTCTGTTCCAGATGAACCGGAAAGTCCGAGGCAATCACTGGCTTGCCCACGGAGCGGGCATCTTCAATCACTGTGCTCCAGCCTTCAAATTGGGAAGGCTGCAAAACGGCTCTTGCGGCGCGCATCAGGCAAATCTGGTCAACTCGCGGGATCATCCCCAGAACGTGTACCTGCTGCTCAATGCCAAGTTCCCTGATCTGCGATTTCAGCTTGGGGAAAAACTCCGGATGGCGGTTGTCCTGCGTGGGTCCGGTGCAAACCAAATCCACCCTCAGTCCTTGGCTCTTGAGCTTCGCCACCGCTTTGAAAGCCGTGAGATGGTCTTTGTGGATCCAGAATTGGTTGCACAGGATGATGTAGGAAGGCGGCAGGTTGTACTTGGCCACAAAGGGCAATGGATCCTGAAACCACTCTGGGAGCGGGATGGTGGTGAAGTGCAGAACGTGGGTTTTGGCCAAGGGAGGACCGTAGGCGCGAAGCGCGTCGTCCACCGCACTGTTACTGCTAAAGACCACGTGGCGTTTGGGGTCGCGCAGCAGCGCAGGAAATGCCTTGTCCCGGGCGGCTCTCGCCAAGCGGGAAAAGAACTCGGGCAAAAAACAGTGCTGTAAATCAGGGATCCACGCAATGGCAGTGGGCAACAGGCGCGTGTAGTTTACGGTCACGGGGAAAACTGCGTCCACTTTTTCCCGCCGCGCTACTCTCGCCAATTCCGGCGCTGCTTCACGCAGAAATGCGGATCCGATGCCGGCGTTGATGCGCTGGGCATCCACTTCAAAACGAGTGCCGCCGAATAGCCGGTCGAGCAGCGAGTTGTAAACTACTGTTTTATCCGCCAGGCTGGCAACTTCTTCAAACAATTCTGCGCTGTAGCGGCAAAACAACGTGACCCGTGGCCGCTCACCTTCCGGCAAACGGGACAAAGCCCGCACCAGATTGTGGGTGTAGATGACTCCCCCTCGCCAGCGGTCCAGGGCAATCAGGCCGATGTGCGGCGGCGGCAAACTCACGCGATCACTCCTTCGTGGGCGAGTAACTCACGCAGTCCCCGCGTCAAATCGGTGTGCGGCGCCCACCCGATCATGGCGCGCAACCGGCTAACATCCGCCTGCAGGTACGGGCGCTCCACCGCGCGCAGTTTCGCGGGGTCGGTCTCAATCCGCAGCGCCTTTCCACTGAGCGCAGCAATGCGCTCCACTACCTCTTGCATGCTGACCGAGACGCCCGTCGCCAAATTGGCGGTCGTCACACCCGGGTTCGACTTCTCCACCATTTCTATCACCGCCCGCGCCGCATCCACCACCGGCACCAAGTCGCGCTTGGGCGTCATGTCACCCAACCGCAGCACCGTGGCGCCCCCACGAATTTGGTTGATAATCTCCGGCAAAATGTGAGGATTGGTTTCGTGCGGGCCATAGAGGTTAAACAGCCGCCCAACCACAAAATGCACTTGCGGCTTCGACGCCGCCTCCAATTGTACTAGCTGTTCGCCCATCCACTTGGTCAAACCGTAAATATTAAAAGGGCCTACTTCGCCTGACTCCTGATGGGCCCTGGTGTCCGCCTTATAAACGTCAGCCGTACTGGCAAACCAGAATCGCGGTACGTCCGCCGCACGGCAAGCGCTCAGCATGCTCTGCGTGCCATGAACGTTCAGGCTCACCGTTAGGGCCGGGTCACGCATGGCAGCCGGGATGAAATGCAGAGCCGCCAGATGTACGGCTGCGGCAAGGCTCTCCCGCTTGCACAACGCCGTCATGCCGGCTTCATCCCGTATATCCTTGCAAACAAAACGGAAATTCGGGTTCGCGGCAAATGCCGCCAAAAACTGCCACCTCCCCACCGACAGGTCGTCGACCCCAATCACCGGGATCTTTCGAGCTAGCAGTTGTTCCACTACATGAGAGCCGAGAAACCCTGCGGCTCCAGTGACTAACCAGGATTGAGGTTTCATCTAGGTCGGCAAAACGCTGAAACTTAAGAGCAAAAACGTCCCAAGCTTCTCCAGCCTACCGCCAAAACAGCGGGTTCGCAAGGGGAATTTCGGGATATACCCCAGCATGGTAAAGTCCAGAAGTTCAACTGGTTACAACCCGTCAAGCGACAATGCCTGCTTGGTCCGCGGTCTACCCTTGAGCCGCCGCTGGCAACTCCTTCTCTACCAGCGCGTTCAGGTGCTCCAGCGTCTCCGCCACGGTGAGGGAGTACATCTCACGGCCGACGCCTTCTCCCGATTCCAGCGCCGTTTTCAGGTAATGTCCGGCAATCTCGATGGCCAGAGGGTCGGTAATGCTCTTCCCGGTCTGGTTCCGGTACTCGACCCATGCCGGCGCGGGTAGTACGATCCACACTGGCCGGCCGTCCACTAGGAACTTGATATCAACAGCATCGGCGTGGCGAGTGGCAATCGCGACAATCAGGCACTGGTAGACGCAGTGCACTTCTTTCCTCTTCCAGCGATCAACCGCGCAGAAATCCCGGTACATAGCTAGACTATAGCGAAGCTGAGGCCGCCCCAGCAACCGAACATGAACCGGCGGTTCGTGCTCACGCCGCAGGCGAACCAAGAACCGGCTCCCTACTGCGCCGCGCCGTTCCCCTGCATGACGGCTTGCGCGTAGAAGTTTTCCACTTTGGCCTGATCGCGCAACACTTCGTAGTAAGCCGCTTTCAGTAACTGCTCGCGCCGGTCGCGCAACTGCGAACGGATCGCTTCCTGCACCCGCGGGTCGGCCAATTCCCGCTGCCCTGCGGGCTCTTTGGCTACCAGCTTCACAATCCGAAAACCCACCAATTGCTTGGTCATGGGGTTCATTACCGTGATGATGGGGCTGAACTGCCCCGGCTTCAGCTTCTCCACGCTGTCGCGAGTCACGGGGTCGGTACTGGCCAGAGAAGATTGCGGCGTGAAACCCAGGTCTCCGCCATTGGCCGAAGTTTCCGGATCCTCGGAATAATTCATCGCCACCGTACCGAAGTCATCGCCGCTGTCCAAGCGGTTGGCAATCATCTGAATCTTCTTGCGCGCCTCGGCTTCGTTCTGCGCTTTGTCGTTTTTCAGGTTTCTCGCCGGCGGATTGGGCGTGACGGTCACGAAAATCTGCGCCAACCGATATTGCGGCTCGATCAGGTTGAACTCAGCCTTGTGCGCGTTATAGTAGTTGGTAATGTCCTGATCGGAAATGTTGATCTTGGATGTCACCTCCTTGTTCAAGACTTTGTCCACGGTCAGAGAACGCCGCAGGTCGCGTTTGAAATCATCCAGGGTGATTTTCTTTTCCTTCAATCGGGCATCGAATTCCTCCTGTGTATAAGGGGCCTTGATGTCGTTGAGTTTGCGCTCGACTTCATCATCACCCGCCAGCAAGCCGAGTTTTTCGGCGCGGTGCATGACGATTTCATTGTCAATCAGTTCGCGCAGGATGCTCAGCCGCAAGCTGGTGGCTTGCTCCCCCACCGGTTGTTGCGGTGAACCCGCGGTCTGGTTCTCATAGTATTTGTCCACATCGGCGCGGTAAATCTTGCGCCCGTCCACCGTGGCCATCACGTCCGCGCCAGCCTT
>Ga0187782_10000369_pt1 | contig 29805 bp, 15 predicted proteins | sample 0715_SJ02_MP15_2_FD_132454 | JGI IMG/M metagenome (GOLD analysis project Ga0187782, IMG submission 132454) | Tropical peat soil microbial communities from peatlands in Department of Meta, Colombia - 0715_SJ02_MP15_20_MG | ecosystem: Environmental > Terrestrial > Soil > Wetlands > Peat | place... | reverse complement strand
TTCTCGGCGCCCACCGGAGCCACCATCACCTGCGAGATCGCTCCGCAAGATACCGTCCCACCCGATGCCGAGTGCACGTTCAGCAACCCGCAGCCTCAAATCTGCGCGCCCACAGCCACCAACGGCTGCACCCCGGTAACCACTGTGGTCACGTTAAGCTCCAACATCCCCGTCAACATATCCAGCACTGCGCGCAATGTGCCCGCAAATCGGCCGTCGCACGCATCTCCATTTGTTCTGGCAGGCGTTTTCGGCCTCGGGCTCCTGGGATTGGCTCTGCGCAGGAAGGCGATCTTCAACCGCTACCTGCTCAATCTTGTCTGCCTGGTGCTGCTCTTTGCAGGCGCCATCGTCGGCGTCGCTAGTTGCACCAACTCCAGCTACAGCAACCCGCCGAAGGTTCCTACCTATACCACTCCGGCCGGCACCTACAACGTGAGCATTCAGGTGTTGAATCCATCAACTGGCGCCCCGGCGTCGCTGCCCTTCACTTTGGGCGTGACTATCCAATGATCCGGGCAAGTTTCCGGTCAACCGGATTCCGGAGAGCCGACAATTAGCCCTCCGGAGTCCGCAGAATTCAGGTTCTCTTATGCTGCGGTTTCAAGCAGTGAGCAAGGTTGGTACGAGTTTTCCAGGGAGAAATATCATGTTCAGCAAGTCATTCATGTCATGGTGCCGGTTCTGCGGACTTACGCTGACGGTCCTGTTCCTCGCCGGATATCTCTGTGCGGGTGCTCAGGCGCAGGCCGCGCCGGCTGCCGTCGCCAGTTTCGCGGCCGGGGTGAATCACGCCACCGCCTCCGGCTCCCTTTCGAGCTTGGGCAGCATTGCCAATATCGCTGCCGACAGCTATGGGGACTTGCTTGTCGTGGACGACGTAAGTGGGGCTCTCTATGAGTTTTCTTCCGGCGGCGGAGATGCCGTCGTGCTCGTTCCGGCAGGTGGTCTGGCTGGCCCGGCCGTCAACAAGATCGTTAGCCCCGGCATTGCCGTCGACTCGGCCAATAATCTGTACATCGAGGGCGGCAGCTGCATCCTGGTCTATTCCTACCCGTGGAGTGGACTGTCCGCGCTTGGACCAACCTCCACTTCTGCCGTGGCCTGCGGCCAGTCGTCGACTTTCTATAACTTCGGATTCGCCATTCAACCTTGGGGAATTGCCCTTGACCCACGCTCATCGAGTCTCCTCGTAGGGATCAGCCCGGCCGGCTCTACTGCCGGCAGCAGCATCGTCAGCATCCCAATCGCGGGTTCGTCGGCCGCCCCTCGCGCCGGTGCGCCAAGCACACTTATCTCCGGTCTAAGGGGAGCGCCGATTTCCATTGCCGCAGACTTGTCCGGCAACACGCATTTCGTCGAGCAGGGCGCCGGCGCTTTGACGGGGGCTTTCAAGATTCCCGCTCAAGCCGCACTAACCACGGATTCAGCTCTTAGCCGCATAGACCCAGCGCTGCCTCAGGTCACCGGAGTTGCCGCCGATAGCCAGGGCAACATCTACATCAGCGACAACACCCAAGGCGTATTCGTTCTGCCCCAGGGTGCTCCGTCGTCGAGTTCTGCCTTCCTGCTCACTCCCGTGCCGGCGAGGGCCGGTGTCGCATTCTATGGTGCTTCTGGCCTGTTTGTTCCTACCGCCGAAAGTCAATGGAATCGCTACGGGGACATTGCTCAAGTTTCGTTCAGTGCGGCCCAATTCGGCGCGGTTGCGGTGGGGGCAAAAACCCCGGCAACTCAGCCGGTGGCCTTCACTTTCAATGGCAGCGCCGCCCCAGCCAGGATTGAGGTCCTCGAGGCCGGCAAAACCAGTCCCGACTTCGCCGTTGCCGGCAATTCCTGCTTATCGGCTCTCGCGCCCGCTTCCTACACGGCCCTGTCAAGTTGTTCGGTTAGCGTCAGGTTCGCCCCTCAGGCTCCTGGCAATGTCGTTGCCACCCTGGTCTTGCTGGACGCAAAAAACAACCTGCTCGCTTCCATTCCCCTAAGCGGCATCGGCATTAGCGCCGCGGTCCGGATTTCCCCCGCTGCCCAGTCGGCCATTGGCAGCAAGCTCGTTACTCCCGGCCAGTTGGCCGTCGATGCTGCCGGAAACCTCTATGTCGCCGATTCCGGTCTCGGAAAGGTGGAGCTGTTTCCGCTCGGTTCGGGATCGGGCGCCGCAGCCGTTTCCGTCGGCACGGGGCTGAAAGCTCCTACAGGCGTTGCAGTCGATGGAGCCGGAGATCTTTTCATCGCCGACAGTGGAAGCGTCTACGAAGTTCCCGAGTCCTACGCCGGAGGCGGCTTGAATGCCCGCGGTCAGGTGACCCTGAAAACCGGTCTTGGCTCCCATATCCAGTTGGCTGCCGATGGCCTCGGCGACCTCTACATTTCGGACGCGGATAACAACAAGGTCTATGAGCTTCAGAACTTCAGCTCTGGCTGGAATACCAATCTGCCCGGGGTGCTCAGCTCTCAAGTCGTCACGCTTCCCGGAGCTGCCTTCGATGCTCCCTCCGCGATCGCAGTCGATCCCTACAACAACCTGTTTGTCGTCAATGGCGGCAGCGTGTACGAAATCACGGCGGCCGGAACCCAGTCTGAAGTGCTCAGCGGCATCGCTGGAATAAGCAGCCTCGCTGTCGATGCTTCGGGTTCCGTCTTCGCAACCCTGCCCGGCGGCACGGTTCGCATCCCATACCTAGGCGGAGCCCTCAACTTTGCGGCCAAGACAGCAGTTGCCTCCGGTGCCGCCAGCCCAGCGGCCGTCGCCCTTGACTCGCTTGGCAATATCTACGTTGCCGACGGCGCCACGCACCAGTTGAACTTCTCCAGTGCAAGCGCGTCTGTTGGCTTCGGCAATCCCAAATCCGGCCAGCCGCAGCCGGGCTCGTCGGCAACGCAAATCGCAACCCTGCTCAACTACGGCAATGCCGCTCTCGCAGTTACCGGATACGTCGACACTCCCGACTACAGCGAAATCTCCGATACCTGTTCCGGAAATTCCATCGCGGTCAACGCCTTCTGCACCGCTACGATCAAATTCAACGCTGCCGTCGGCCACGGCGGCGCCCTCGCGGGGACGGTCCTGGTCCAGGGCAATATTGCCAATTCCCCCGTTGGCGTCAACGCTACCGGAGAGGCTGCGGCCCTCGCCGCGACCACAACCTCGATCGCCGCGAGCCCCAATGGAACCATTGAAAACATTCCCACCTCGGTCACCGTCGCGCCTTCTTCCGGCACGGGTACGCCCACTGGATCGGTCACGCTGATCATCACTCCGGGCAACAACGTCCCGCAGACCAACCCGCCGCCGGCCACCTACACCTTCACGCAGAATCTCAATGCGTCCGGTGTGGCTCAGTTCGCTAGTATCGTTGGGTTCCCCATTGGGTCGTATTCCTTCGCCGCAACCTATAGCGGAGATTCCAATTACCAGCAATCCAGCGCGTCCGCTAATGTGTCGGTCACCAAATCCGTGCCCACCGTGCTCACCGAGCCCCCAATTAGCGCCTCCGCTGTCAATACGCCCCCGGCAAGCCCGGCACAGTTGGAGCCTTATACCCTTCCTTGCACCTCGGGCACCCCGTCCAACTGCACCACCGATTACAGCCTTGGACAGCCCGCCGGGACTAACCCCCAGGGTTACCTCGTCATTGGCGGTCTTTGCGACGGCTGCGTCGGCTCGTGGGGGTTCGATGGCTCGGACGATCAATGGATTTACAACTATTCCGTGAACGTGGCCTCGCAAAGCGGCGTTCCCATGTTCGGCACCGCCGCCTTTGGTGGCGGTACAAGCAGGATTGGCTGGAACTACGGTTCCGTCAACTTCGCCGTCTCCAGCAGCCAGTCTACTTGCGGCAACGAAGCCAACAGCGTATCCATTGTCAACGTGTCCAGCGTGAACAACGCCACTTCGGCGGCCTTTTCGCTTAGCTGCGCCCCCATCGACAGCACCAACACCACGGTCCCGGTGTTCATGGCCTATTATTCGTTCACTCCCAATTATTCCGGCGAGTATAGCGACCTCACTGAAAACAACCCCAACTACGGAAGTTCGTCGGGATCGACGCCCATCGGCATCTGGGCCGTGGCCCACCCCGTGGTGCAGATCAGTTCCAGCCCGGCAACGCTCACTGTCGCCGCCGGGTCGTCGGCGACCGCTCAGCTTACGCTCACTTCGGTTCTGGGATATGGATATGTGGACCGTACCGGTACGGGCGCCGGCAATCCCAACTACTCCATGCCCCTTGCCCTGCAGTGCCAGGGCTTGCCCGCGTACGCCTCGTGCTCATTCTCCTATCCCACGCCCAACTCCGCCGATGCCCAAGCCACCGCCTATCCTCAGTTGAACTTTCCGGCTTTCGGCGGCCTGCTTTGCCAAAACAGCACCACGCAATACTGCGCCGTCGATGTCGGACCCCCGCTTGGCTCGGTCAATTCGCATGCTTCGGCAACCACTGTTTGCGACGCCACCACCGATGGATGCCTCGGGCCGGGCACGGTCCAAATGACCATTACCACCAATGTGTCGCCGGGCACTGTCTCCAGCCTCAAAACATACATGGGCGGCGTCGCTTTCGCCGGCATCTTCGGATTGGGATTGCTTGGCCTCGCCTTCCGCCGCAAAGCCTCTCGTTTTGGATGGCTCGTGATCGTTGCCTGCTTGCTCCTCGGGGGCGGCGCCCTCACCGGCATAACTGCCTGCAGCACGACGAATCTAGGCACGGGCGTGACAACAGGTGTTACTCCCGCCCAAAGTTATTGGGTTACCATCACCGCCAATCAAGTGGGCACTGAGGTGGTCAAAACTTCCTCCGGGCCGGTTCTCGTGTATGGCAACGGAAACCAGATGTCCCTGCCTTACACCATTTACGTGACGGTCACCCATTAAACCAACGGGCCATTACCGGGCAGAGTGAGCGGGAGCTGGGAATCGTTCCTGCTCGCTGCCTCAAGGCTCCCAAGGAAAGCGCAAATTACCTTACGCGGCACTGTGTAATCGACTGTAGTTTTTGTTCGCGAAGTAAAGTAAGTTGATTTACGATGGGCGGTCTCGAAACTATCGCATCTGACGGGCGCGTTTCCTCGCGCTCTCAGCGGGCCCTATGACGTCTCCAGAAGATTCGAGCCGTCGGCTTTACGTTCGTACGTTTACGATCTCAAGTTGGGTTCTGCATTCCGGTTGTGAGTCGGAAAGGGCTAAGTGCCGTCTAATTCATTCAAGGAGAAAATAATCATGCGGTACCGTTCGGCTTTTTGGCTGGTGAGTGCATCTCTGCTTCTTGCAGGCTGCGGCGGTGGTTCGAGTGGCAACGGCAACGGCACGCCTCCACCAGCCGCTCCAACGGTAACCGCAACCACCCCTGCAACAGGAGCTACGGGCGTCGCCACCACTTCCACCGTCACGGCTACCTTCAGCGAAGCCATGAACGCGTCGACGATTACGTCCTCGACCTTCACGCTCACCCAAGGCGGAACTGCTGTAACAGGAACCGTCACTTATAGCTCGTCCAACAACACTGCCACCTTCACCCCCGGTGCCGCGCTTGCCAATAACACTACCTATACGGCCACGATCACCACCGGAGCCGAAAGCAGCGGAGGAACCGCGCTGGCCCAGAACGACAGTTGGACCTTCACCACCGTGACAGCGCCCGCGCCCACAGTTACGGCGGTTACACCGGCCAATAATGCCACGGGCATCTCAGTCGGCACCACGGTCACTGCCACTTTCAGCGAAGCAATCAATTCGTCGACCATCGGTGCGACGACTTTCACGCTCGCCACACAAGGCGGAACCGCCGTGACTGGAACCGTCACTTATAGCTCGTCGAACAATATCGCGACCTTCACGCCCGGCGCTCCGCTCGCCTATAACACCACCTACACGGCGACAATTACCACCGGTGTGCAGAGCAGCGGCGGAACCGCGTTAGCCCAGCCCTACTCCTGGACGTTCAGCACCCAGATCACTACGCCTCCCACCGTAACTGCAGTCACCCCGGCAACGGCAAGCACCGGAGTCGCCGTCACCACAACCCTCACGGCCACGTTCAGCGCGGCGATGCTCTCTTCCTCGCTCACGTCTACGACGTTCACGCTTGTGCCGCAGGGCGGAACTGCCGTAACCGGCGGCGTCAGCTATAACGCCACCGGTTCAATCGCCACCTTCACTCCATCGGCAAACTTGGCTTATAACACCGAGTACACCGCTACCATTACCACCGGCGCTCAGAATTACGCCGGAGTTCCGCTGGCCCAAAACTACTCGTGGACCTTCACCACGGTGCAGCCTCCGCCGCCAACCGTCAGCTCAACCGTCCCGGCAACCGGAGCCACCGGCGTCAGCCCGACCAGCGCCCTCACCGCTACGTTCAACCAGCCCATGAACGTAAATACCATCAGCGGAACTACCTTCACGCTGGCCAACGGCAGCACTCCGGTTGCAGGTGCAGTCACCTACAACAGCGCCACCGACACAGCCACCTTCACGCCGGGAGCGGCTTTGGCGTTCAGCACTCAGTACACTGCAACCATCACCACGGGAGCGACCAGCTCCGCGGGTGTTGCGCTTGCCTCGAACTACACCTGGACCTTCACTACGGGCACGGCTCCCAGCGCAGTTACCGTCGATTTCGGAACCACCTTCCAGACCATCCGGGGCTTCGGCGGCTCCACTGCCTGGCTCGGTGCAATGCCCCCGGCCGTCGCTACCGCGCTCTACAGCCCCACCAGCGGCCTTGGTCTCAGCATCCTGCGCCTCCGTATCGATCCAGAGGGTTCGGCATCGGGTGGCGGCCAGTATGGGATGCCATACGAAACCGGCGAGTGGGACTACGAGTTAACCAACGGCCAGGAAGCCGTATCTAACAACCCCAAGGCCGTCGTCTTTGCCTCGCCTTGGACACCTCCGGCGATTTGGAAGCTGAATGGCACCACCACCACTGTCGACGGCTATAGCTATAACGAGGCGTTCGCCTCCAGTTGCAGCCCCGCAGCCGACTTCTGCGGCGGTTATCTCGATCCCAACCACTATGCCGACTACGCCAACTATCTTGAGGACTTCGTCAATTTCTTCGACAGCAACAGCGGCGGCGTGAACCTCTACGCCATCTCCATGCAGAATGAGCCGGACGCGAACGAAACGTACGAATCCTGCGAATGGACGCCCCCCCAAATGGATGCATGGGTAGCATCGCTCACCGCAAATAACGCAACCAATCCCATCACCGCCAAGCTCATCATGCCGGAGTCGCAGGACTTCATGGCCAGTCAGGCTGCTACCACTCTCAGCGACGCGAACGCCGAGGGCAACGTCAGCATCGTTGCCGGCCACATTTATCAAACATTGTTCGGAGGCTCGATTGAGCCGGTTTCCATCCCCGCCGGAGACACGCCAAAGGAGGTCTGGATGACCGAGTTCGGCCCCTTGAGCTCGGCGCAACTAACGTTCGCTCAAGCCTTGAACCCCTACGCTATAGCGATCCATAACTCCCTCGTCACCGGCGGATACAACGCCTTCGTCTGGTGGGGAATCTTCGGCGAGTCCACCGGCAGTTGCGCGACCGCTGCCGGCACCTGCGGCCTGGTTGACAAGAGCGGGGCCCTGCAGCCGCCGGGCGAGATAATCGGCCAGTACTCGAAGTTCATCCAACCCGGCTACGTGCGGACTTCGGCGACCGCGACTCCCACCTCGGGAGTGTATGTCTCGGCCTACACCAATACTTCGCCCGCCCACTACGTGATCGTGGCCACCAACATCAATACCACCCCGGAGACTCTCATCTTTACCCTGGATGTTAACGGCAACCCGGCCTCGAGCGTAACCTCGTTGACACCCTATCAGTCCACGTCGGCTGCCGGCTTGGCCGCGCAAACCGCGGTTCCTGTGTCGGGCGGGCAGTTCAGCTACACGCTTCCCGCAAGCAGCATCGTCACCTTTGTACAGTAGCTCCAATTCGGCGGCGCAGTCCTAAACTGCGCCGCTGTTCGCCGCTTTCGATTTGCTTGCGTTCGGTGAGGCGTTCTCGCCCCGGAACGCCGCTACGCCGCACCCCACCAGTGCGGCGCGATCCCCAAGCTCCGATACGCGCAACTGGATCGGCAAATCGCCCAGCCGGCCGCGCACGGCAGGCAGAAACAATTCTGCCGACCGGGAGATGCCTCCGCCGAACACCACAGCTTCCGGCTGAAACTCGCCGAGCAGCGACCGAATCACCTCACCTAGATTCTCGCCAAACTCCTCGAAGGCTTGTTTTGCCGCCGGATCGTTGGCCACGGATGCCGCCAAATCGACTACTTCGCGTGTTGCTCCTGTTCGGCGCTGATAATTGCCCCTGATCGCCCTGCCCGAGACATAATCCTCGACAATTCCGCCCTCGTAGGAAAGATTCCAAATCTCGCCGCCGCGCGGCACGCCCGTTCCCTCCGTCGCCACCTGCCCGTCCACCGCGAAGGCCGACCCAATCCCCGTTCCCAGCGTCAAGCCGATAACTCGCTTGAATCCTCGTGCCGCGCCCCCGCCAACCTCGCCCAGCAGAAAGGCTTCAGCGTCGTTCAAAAACCGCACCTGCTCCGGTTGCCAGCCGAGCCGCGCAGCCAGACCCCCTCGCAGATCGATTCCATAGAGGTACGGCAGCTTGTGCCGCATCAGGCTCACGCCAGCCTTGAAGTCGAAGGGGCCGGGCACGGCCAGCATCGCTCCCGTGGTTCCATCGCGGCTCGCACCGACCTTTGCGCCCAAGTCGCGCAACAGATCGAGAAATGCGTCACTAGTCTCCGCCGCCGGATGCTGCGCCCTCACCACGGCCCCGAGTCGAAAATCTCTTCCGGAACAGACCGCGGCGGCCACATGGCTGCCGCCGACATCGAACGCCAGTACGCAACTCTCCACAGGGTCAGTCATCGCTCTCCGCAATGCCCCAACCGGCGAATACAATCCTACCAACGTTTGGGATCGTTACCTTTTGTATCACATGAGACCGCGCATAGGCTGACGCTTCGGGCGCGAATCTCTTACGATAATTCAGCAATGACAATGCACTCTTCCTTCTCGTTGAAAGCCGGCTTGAAGACTCGCATCTCGCCTTGGCTTGGCATCCTGAATACGACAGCCTTTCTTGCCATCGCGCTTTCGGAGCCGCTCAGCGCACAGGCGCCACCGCTGCCCGCCGAAGCCTACGGCCCCTACAACGCAGTTTTCCTCGCCGGCGGTCCCGGTCTCACGAAGCCGGTTTCCCCGTCGGCTTCGCTCGACAATCTCGCTGCCCCGGCCCTTGACCTCCAGGGCTCGAATCAACCTGTGATGCAAGATCCACTGCTGGCCGGTCGCGCTTCGTGGACGCTCGCCTTCTGGTTCAATTCCGCCGAGTCAATGCCAGGCACGGCGCTTCTTGCAGGCATCGGCGACCCCCGCGCCGAGGATGCGCGGTTCATCGGCATCCAGGGCAATCGGCTCGCGCTATGGCTGGGGCGGTCTCCCGGTTCCGCCGGTTTTGTTGCGGCCAGCGGCGCCGCCGTCGATCCGGCGAAATGGCACTTCGCAGCCGCCGTTTCCGACGGCGAGCACGTCCTTCTTTACGCCGACGGCCGCCTGGTTGCGCAAAGCTCATTGTCCCAAGGCAGCGTTGCCCCGCAGTTGGAGATGGCGCCTGCGCCGCTCTCCGGCGTCTCCGACAGCCACTTTGGCGGCCGTATCGCGCAGCTCAAAATCTACCGCCAGGCGCTGACGCCCGAGCAGGTGAACGCTCTCGCCGACGCCCCGCCGGAGTTCAGCCTGCTCACTTATGAAGAAGCTTCGCCACACTGGCCCGTGCAGACTCGCGCGCAAGCCGGATACAGTGCGCCGCAAGATCCCTCGACGCTGCCGCGAGGCAAGGGGGCCATCCAAAAGCCCCAGGCCAAACCACTGCACGCCTCCGATCTTCGTTGTCAATTAACCGGCGCCAATCCGTGGAAACTCGCCGGCGGCTGGCGACTTAGGCCGGCGCCGCAGGTCAGTGCTCCCGCCGAGCAAATCTCCCAGCCCGGCTTCAACGACAATGACTGGCTCGTGGCCACCGTGCCCGGCACCGTGCTCACCACCATGATCGACCGCGGCCTCTATCCCGATCCCGATTTCGGGCTCAACAATCTCGCCATTCCCGAGAGCCTCGCCCACCAGGATTACTGGTACCGCGTCGAGTTTGCATCGCCGGCCGCAGCTCGCGGACGCCGCCTCACCCTCACCTTTGAAGGCGTGAACTACTCCGCCGAAGTTTGGTTGAACGGCGCAAAGCTCGGCCAATTCACCGGCGCATTTCTCCGGGGCAAGTTTGACGTCACCGGCCACGTCTTGGCGGACCGCAAAAACGCGCTCGCGGTGCGCGTCTCGCCCCCACCGCACCCCGGCATCGCGCACGAGCAATCGCTCAAGGCCGGTCCGGGCGAAAACGGCGGCATCGAGGTCCTCGACGGGCCGACCTTTGCCGCGGCCGAGGGCTGGGATTGGATCCCCGGCATTCGCGATCGCAATACCGGCATATGGCAAGATGTGACATTGTCTGCTTCGGGCCCTGTCGAAATTGGCGACCTCAACGTCATCACCACATTGCCCAAACTCGACCGCAGCGAAGCCGATATCGAAATAGAGGCTCCTCTCGCCAATACAACCGGCGACCCTATCGAAGGCGATCTCACTGCCGCCTTCGATGACGTCGGCGTCGCCAAGCACCTGCAGCTCGCTCCCGGCGAAACGATTGTTCGGCTCGCGCCCGCGGATTTCGCGCAACTCAAAGTCGCAAACCCGCGGCTCTGGTGGCCCAACGGCTACGGCGATCCGGCTCTTCACACCCTCAAAGTCGACTTCACTCTCGATCGCAAGGTCAGCGACTCCCGGCAAATCGATTTCGGCATGAGAGAAGTGAGCTACGAGCTTTCGCTTTTCGATGCCGCCGGCCACTTGAGCCGCGTCGAGGTGCTGCCGAACCGCACCGCCGATCGAGCCCTGCCGCTTGTCGATAACTCACGCGCGGGTATCCGGCAAATCGACGACCAGACCCCCGATCAATTGCCTCCCGGGCAAACCCTCCCCGACTGGATGCGCCACTCGTGGGTGCAAACGCTCCTCTCCGGCGCTGAGAGCTCCCAGTCCGTCCGGCCAGTCCCTGGCGGATGGCCCGGCACCGACCTTGTCATCAAGATCAATGGCGTGCGCATCGCCGCACGGGGCGGCAACTGGGGCATGGATGACAGCCGCAAGCGCGTTAGCATCGAGCGTCTCGAGCCGTTCTTCCGGCTGCACCGTTTGGCCAACGTCAACATCATCCGCAATTGGATGGGCCAGAACACCGAGGAGAATTTCTATGCACTCGCCGACAAATACGGGCTCATGGTGTGGAACGACTTCTGGGACTCGACCCAGGACTACAACCTTGAAGCAGAAGACCCCGCTTTGTTCCTCAACAATGCCCGCGACACGATTCTGCGCTTCCGCCGCCATCCGTCGATCGTCGTCTGGTGCGGACGCAACGAGGGCGTTCCGCAGCCCATCCTTAACGAGGGCTTGGCAGAGCTCGTCCGCACCCTCGATGGCACGCGCTACTACACAGGCAGCTCGAATGAAGTAAACCTGCGCAAGTCCGGACCCTATCAATTCCAGCCGCTCGAAACTTACTACCGGATCAATCGCGGTTTCAGTGTCGAGCTTGGAATTCCCAGCGTGCCCACACTCGAAAGCCTCGAATCCTTCATCCCCGGGCCCGATCGCTGGCCCATCGGCGACACTTGGGCATACCACGACTGGCACCAGAGCGGGAACGGCGCCGTGCAGCCCTACATGGCCCATATGAGCACAGAATTCGGCGCGCCTTCGAGCCTTGAAGACTTCGAACGCAAGGCGCAAATGCTCGATTACGCCGGCCATCGCGCCATTTTCGAAGGCTTCGCCGCCCATCTCTGGCAGCCCAACTCCGGTCGCATGATCTGGATGACCCAGCCGGCATGGCCGAGCATGGAATGGAACTTCCTAAGTTGGGATTACGATACGCAATCCAGTTTCTATGGCGCCCGGAAAGCTTGCGAGCCGGTCCACGCGCAGCTCAACCTGATCGACGGCGCGGTAGACCTGATCGACTTGGGCGAGGCGCGTAGCTTCAATGTGCGTATCCATATCGTCGGCCTCGACGGCAAATCGCTCAGCGACGAAATTCACCAGGTCAATGCTGCCGCAGACAATCGCACGTCCGTAGCCAAGCTCGATCTCGATAAACTGGCCGCCGGTCACACCATCTTCGTCGAGCTCGAAGTGAGCGACGCGGCCGGCGCTCCCGTCGGCACCAACTTTTATTGGTGGGCGGCCGACGAAGCGAGTTTCCGCGAATTGAACGCGCTGCCTCAGGCCACGCTCTCCGCTTCGGCTGATTTGGGCTCAGCAAACAGCGAGCGCACCATTACGGTCAGCTTGAAAAACTCTGCCGCTGTACCTGCGCTGATGATCAAGCTCACGCTCAAGGATGCCGCGACCGGCGAGCGCATTCTTCCGGCCTACTATAGCGACAATTACATTTCGCTTCTGCCCGAGGAGGAACGTACTGTCACAGTTGCCTTTCCTGCTGGCGGCGCCAAGCCCGCTATCGGACTGCGCGGCTGGAACCTGGCTGAGCAAACGCTCGCGGTTCCATGAGCCGTGCGCCACACCGGGCCAACTACTCGCTTGGCGCAGCTTTGCCTGTCAACCGCGCTTCCAGCGGCCCGGCTTTTCGCATGGGGGACAGGTGGATTCCCTAATCATCAACTCCGGCAAAACGGGCAGCATGCGTGGAACCGTTGGCTGCCCGCGCACCCGTTGCAGCAGGATGCGCGCCGCAATCGTGCCCATCTGATGCAACGGCTGGCGGATCGTGGTAATGCTCGGGTTGTGGTAGGCAGCGCTTTGGATGTCGTCGAACCCGACCACCGAGATATCTTCCGGAACGCGCAATCCATGATTCCGGATCGCACGGATGGCCCCGATCGCCGCGATATCGTCGTAGCAAACCAGCGCCGTAAATGAAACTTCTCGATTCAGCAATTCCTGGGTCGGCTCGAATCCCAGTTCAGGAGTCGATACGCGCAGCCTGAGCTCCACCGTCAACTCCGGCCGTACCACGATGCCGATTTCCCCGGCCACCATCTTGAGACATCCCCACCGGTCGTCGGCATCGGAACTGTGGCTGCCGCCGCGCATAAAAGCAATCTTCCGGTGGCCTAGCTGATACAGATGCTTCAGGGTCAGTTCCGCCGCCCGCCGCTGGTCCAGCACCACATTGGTGATCCCAGGTATCTCGCGATGATTGGCTACGGCTACCGCCGGAATCTTGAAGCTGTGCTTTGCCACCGTGTCGATCAGCAGGAATCCTTCCACCGAGCGCTCCATCAGCATGCGAGGATACTCTTCGATCAAGTCGGGCTTCCGCCGGTGACTGGCGGTGAGGTAAAAATACCCCTCCTCGATCAGCGATTCTTCCACCCCGGTCAACACCTGCGCGGTATAGCTGTCGCTCAATTCGGGCACCAGCACGCCGATCGAATACGTCTGCCTCTTGCGCAATGAGCGCGCATAAAAGCTGGGCCGGTAGTCGAATTTGACAGCCGCCGCTTTTACCCGGTCCCGGGTCTCCTGAGGAATCGCGCGCACTCCCGGCGCGTCGTTTAGTACCAGGGATATCGTGGCGGGAGAAAGGCCCAGATACTCCCCCAGAATTCGCAGACTCACTGGCTGGCCCGGTTCCGGCTCACGCCCGGGCCGTTCGCTTCTCGCCATCTGCACCCTCTTTCTTGCTGTTCAATGCGCGCTCAAACTGGCTGGTTCGGCAGCGGCTTTCTCGGTCTCCACCTCGCGCGGTCCCAAGTGGTCGTACCACGTGAATTTCAGGATAGCCGACGTCACCAGTACGACCGCTAGTGTAACGCCGGCGCGCCCAAACTCCCAGGTCACAACGTACATGGGCAGCACCACAAGCGCTACCTGCCACACAATCCCGACCACGATATTAAACATATCGCGCCAAAAGTCCTTATTGCGCTGGAATTCCGGGTCTTCAACAAGAACCTTCCGGTACACCGGCCCCCACAAGCCCCAAGGCCGCACCCGCCGATAAAAGCTTTTAAGCACCTCGTCGTCCTCGGGCTTAGTGAGAAACGTGCCGGCAAAACATCCGATCACCGAAAGGATGAGAACCAAGGGAAAGACGATCGATACATCTCTATTGATCGAATAGGTGGAAAGCAAATGCCTCACCAAAGGAATCTTCTCGACAACGAGCGGCAAGGCAAGAGCGGAGCCGATTCCCGATACCATCCCCCAAAAGTAGCCGTGGCCGTTAAAGCGCCACCAGTACCATTTCAAAACGTTTGAAGCTGTATACCCTCCCCATAGCCCCGAAACAATCCACACCACGACTGAGTTGACCGACGTCACGTTCCAGCCGATCAGGACGCCGATCACCACCACGACAAACGAGCTGAGATAACTAAGCCGCACGTAGGTCCTTGGCGGAGCATCCGGCCGGATATAGCGCTTATAAATGTCGTTGACGAAGTACGGAGGCGCGGCATTCACGGTAGCGGCGAAGTTGGCCATAAATGCCGCCAGCAATCCTGAAATCAGAAACCCCAGCAGGCCTACCGGCACGAATCGCGCCAGCGCGTAGGGCAGCACCAGTTCGAAGTTCATATTGGCGCCCATGGCGCGAATGTTGTCGCTGAAAAATGCGGCAGCCAGCACGGTGAGACCGGCGGTGAGAAAGTATCGCGGGAAGGTGAGCACAACATTCACCCAGGCGCTCATCATCGACGCTTCCTTCGGGCTTTTCGATGAAAGCACGCGCTGCATGTCGTAGTTCGGGGCCGGCCCTGCCGCGGAGATCAGCACGCCCTTGAAGAGCAGCATCATCACAAAAAAGCCGAACAGCCCGTAGCCATCCTGGGCGATCCGGGTGCTGGTCGCGGGAATCAATTTCGACCAATCGAGGTTCAAATTCCATCCGAAAAACACATTGTCCCAGCCGGCAGGCACGACCCTGTGCAACACCTCCGGCGCAACCCTGCGCATAGCAATCACGCCCACTGCGAGCGAGGCCACTGCGAGCACGCAAAATTGCACCACCTCCGTAATGACCACGCTGATCATGCCGCCCTTGATCACATAAATCGCCGTGATCACGATAAGAATCAGCGCATATTCATTGGGTGTCAGGTGCCACGGCAGGAACGTGGCGGCAAACTCGCCGATGCCTCTGAAGCCGTAGGTGAAGAACCCGATGATGCTGATAAATGCATAAATCACCACGATCATGTGCGACAATTCCGCGCCTCGTCCCGTTCCGAAGCGCGTCTTGATCCACTCCGCCCCGGTCATTACTCTCGACCGCCGCAGCCACGCCGAAAGGTACACCATCAGAAAAACCTGGTTGAAAGTCGGCCACAGCCACGGGATCCACACGCTCTTCATGCCGTACACAAACATCCAGTACACCAACAGCATGGTGCCGCTGATGTCGAACATGCCCGACGCATTCGAAAGGCCGAGCACATACCACGGCAATTTGTTGCCGCCCAGAAAATAGGCGGTCATGTCGCGCGAGCCGTAGTGCGACACCCAATAACCCACCAGCAGCGTACCCACCAGATACACCACAATGATTGCTACATCCAACACGTGAAGTTGCATTCAGGCCCCCGAATCTCCTTGCTTTTGTCCTTGACGGCTCCCCAGCGCGTTCAATATGGCCGCCCCTTGTCCCGGTTACTTCATTTCCATCGCCGCGCTTAAAACGCAACTGCGTCCGTCGACCGCCTCACCCCTCGTCCTTCCGCCCCTAGCGCAATTCGGCCGCCAATAGAAAAACCAGCGTTGCCTGCCAGTTGATCGCGATCTCGTTGCTCGCATACGAAGCGGTCTCATCCGCATAGACCTTTCCCGGCGGCAGATCTTTCGGCAACGCCGCCAGCACGGCGTCCTGCCGCCCTGCGTTCGGCCCTCCGGAAAGCAATCCCGGCCACGGATCCGGCTGCTTCCCGTCCCCGCTAGGCCGGTGATGCGGATGCTCAATCGCGTGCTCTCCCACCCGCGTCACCCACGAAAGCGAGAATGTATTCCGCCCCAGCAGGTAGTGCAGGTTGTCGCGCGCGGTATTCACGAAATCTGCGTCCGGCTCGATCGCATTGGCCATCAGCAGATCGACGCCATACTGCGCCGCAACTCCGTTCGAGCCCCACACAAAGTCCTTCGCCTGCAAACTCACATGGTAGGGATTGTCCGCAGTGTACTTCACAATCGCATGTGCCGCATCCAGAATCCGCTTTTTAATCGCGTCCACCGCCTTCGCATCCGCGTCTTTGCGCCGCGACAACACATAGCTGCGCATGGCCATCGGCGCCATCATGCTCCAGTTTTCCGTCGGCGCCTTATCCAGCTTCGACAAGTATGCAGCATAGTTGCTCAGGAAAAACTGATGGTATCCAGCTTCGCCCGTCGTGCGCCAAAGCTCCACTGCCGCCCACAACCGTTCGTCCGTGCAGCTTGCATCGCCATATTCCCCGGTCGCCACTCCCGCCGGGTTTCTGAATGTCGTATTCGGATACTGCTCGGTCCACTTCCATGCTCGCCGCGCAGCTTCAAGCGCCCGGCCGGCAAACTGCGCGTCGTACGGTTCATACACTCGGCCGGCAATCGCCGCCACCGCGGCCAGGTCCGCGGTCGCGCACGTGCTCTTGTATGGCGCCGAGCCCGTCCCGATCACCTCGCTCGGCATCTTGTCCGCCTCCGGCGCCACAAATTCTGCAAACCGCACGCTCGTTTGCTTGTGCCATGCGCCCCCGTCCGTATCCTGCATCTTCAGCATCCATTCCAGGTTCCAGCGCACCTCACTCAAAAAATCGGGGGTGCCGTTCCCGCTCTCTGGAATCCTCAGCCGAATCTGCTTCAGCTTCGGCCCATATAGCTCCCAAGCCTGCAGCAGCGCCCCCGTCGTCACGCCGGAATTCACCATATAGCGCCCATAATCGCCTGCGTCGTGCCAACCGCCAATGTTGTCCCGCCGTCCCTTGCTTCCCGAACTCGCGTGAAACCTGCCTCGCAGGTGGCATGCCGCATGGGCATATCCGGGAAATTCCGGCCCCAGATCCACCGCCGTTCCGCACCGCTGCCCGTAAAAACCCAGCATCGCCAATGAATAGGCGTGCTCAAATACATTCCCGCCGATGGTAAAGGCCCAGCTCCTGCCCACCCCTGGGATTTCGATGTAGTACTTCCCGGCCTCTCGCACCCCGGAAAAATCCGCAGCCTGAACCGTATCGCCTGAGTTGGGGTCGGCCTTCGCCGCTCCCAGTTCGCCCTGATACACTACGTCCTCAGTGGCCAAGCGCCTCACCTCGAATATCTTCGCTTGCTCGCTGACCAATGCAATCTTCGGCCCATCCAGCGGATACCCAACTTGATCGACCTTAATCGCCATCGTCGGTTCCTCGCCCTCGCACATTCGTCCGGCGCTCAAAAACACCAGCCCCATCGCAAATGCCGCCATGCGCTGCCGCCGCCTCGTCCGCTTGTTTCGCGGCGTCTCGATCGATAAACACGCCATGTCCACGCTTCCGGTTCGCTCGCGGTCCCGCATTTTGCTGGAAAGACCGACCAGTCTCTCACATTCCCGCGAGCCCGGGCAACAGCACCTTTTCCGCTCCACGCTTTTCCGCCCCGGCAAGTCGCCGGCCGGAATCTCCTTGTTCCGTTGCTGTCTCCTCGGCTATAATCGCAGTTCATTCAAGTGTAGCTAATGTACCCTGCAAAATCGTTTCAGTAGCTCTTCTGGAGGTCGCACCGGCTATGACTTGCCCTGGGAAGGAACTCCACCATGAAGTTCGGGTATTTCGATGATCGCAACCGCGAGTACGTAATCACTCAGCCTGATACGCCTCTGCCTTGGATCAACTATCTCGGTTGCCAGGATTACTTCGGCATCATCTCCAACACTGCCGGCGGCTACTCCTTCTATCGCGATGCCCGCCTGCGCCGCCTCACCCGCTACCGCTATAACAATGCCCCAGTCGATTCCGGCGGCCGCTATATCTACCTCCGCGACGCCGATTCGGGCCGGTTCTGGTCGCCATCCTGGCAGCCCACTCGCCAGCCCGTCGAAAACTATTCCTGCCGTCACGGCATGGGCTACTCCATCGTCGGCTCTGCCCTCTATAACATCGAGGCCCGCACTCGCTACTTCGTTCCCCTCGACGAGAACCTCGAGATTTGGCAACTCGCCGTCACCAACCAACGCACCGTGCCGGCCCGCATATCGGTCTTCGCTACCGTCGAGTTTTGCCTCTGGGACGCCCAGGACGACGCCACCAACTTCCAGCGCAATTTCAATATCGGAGAGGTCGAAGTCGTCGACGGCGTCATCTATCACAAAACCGAGTATCGCGAGCGCCGCAACCACTTCGCCTATTTCGCCTGCTCCGAAGCCGGCGCAGGCTTCGATACCAGCCGCGATGCGTTCCTTGGTCCTTATTCCGGCTGGGACCGTCCCGCCGCTGTGGCTGCGGGACAATTGACTGGCTCCATTGCCCATGGCTGGGCCCCTATCGGCGCTCATCAAGTCAATCTCGATCTCGCCGCCGGAGAAACCCGCCAAGTCGTTTTCCTCCTCGGCTACCAGGAGAATCCGACCGATCGCAAGTTCGATCCGCCGTGTTCGGGGATCCTCGACAAGACGCTTGCCAAACCGGTCATCGCCAAGCACCTTTGCCGCAATGAGGCCGACGCGGCTTTCAACCGTCTTCGCGAGCATTGGGACCGTCTCCTCGGCATCGTGCAAGTCGACACCCCAGACGTCAATACCAACCGCATGGTCAACGTCTGGAACGCCTACCAGTGCATGGCCACCTTCAACATGTCGCGCTCTGCGTCATTGTTCGAGTCCGGCATCGGCCGCGGTCTCGGCTTCCGCGATTCCAATCAGGACTTGCTTGGTTTCGTCCACATGGTGCCCGCGCGCGCCCGCCAGCGCATTCTCGACCTGGCTGCCACGCAACTCAAAACCGGCGGCGCCTATCATCAATACCAGCCCCTCACCAAACGCGGCAACAACGACATCGGCAGCGGTTTCAACGACGATCCGCACTGGCTCATCCTGGGTGTGGCCGCCTACCTCAAAGAAACCGGCGACTGGAGCATCCTTGACGAGCTGGTGCCCTTCGACAATGAGCCCGGCACCGAAGCGCCTCTCTACGATCATTTGCAGCGCAGCGTCCGTTACACCCTGGAGCGCCTCGGTCCCCACGGCCTGCCGCTTATCGGCCGCGCCGATTGGAACGACTGCCTCAACCTCAACTGCTTTTCCGATTCCCCCGGCATGTCCTTCCAGACCACGACCAACAAGGACGGCAAGGTTGCAGAATCGGTCTTCATCGCCGGCCTTTTCGTCCTCGCCGTCCACGAGCTCGCTGCTATTGCCACCCGCCACTGCCACAGTCACGAAGTCCCCGGCTACCTTGCTGAAGCCGCCAGGATGGACCAGGCCATCAAGGACAACGGCTGGGATGGCGACTGGTTCCTGCGCGCTTATGACAGCTTCGGATCCAAAGTCGGTTCCAAGGAATGCGACGAAGGCAAAATCTTCATCGAGTCCAACGGCTTCTGCGTGCTGGCGGGCATCGGCCTCGACGATGGCCGCGCCGCCAAAGCTCTCGACGCCGTGCGCGAACACCTCGCCACCCCTCACGGCCTCGTCGTGCATCAGCCCGCCTACACCCATTACTACCTTCACCTCGGCGAAATCTCTTCCTATCCTCCGGGATACAAGGAGAACGCCGGCATTTTCTGTCATGTCAATCCCTGGATCATGATCGCCGAAACGCGGCTGGGCCACGGCGATCGAGCGTACGACTACTACCTCCGCATCAACCCCTCGGCGCGCGAGCCAATCAGCGACGTTCATCGCTGCGAGCCTTATGTCTACGCACAAATGATCGCCGGCAAAGACGCTCCTACCTTTGGCGAGGCCAAGAATTCCTGGCTCACCGGCACCGCCGCCTGGAATTACTTCGCCATCACGCAATGGATTCTCGGCGTCCGCCCCACCTACGACGGGCTCGAAATCGCTCCTGTCATTCCCGCCGCATGGCCTCGGTTCACCGCAACGCGCATCTTCCGGGGCGTAACCTATAAGATCGCTATCGAGCGCGAAGGGAAGGGAAACCGGATCGCCCTCAGCGTCGACGGCGCCCCGATCGCTGGTAACGTCGTCCGCCCGCCCGCCGACGGCCGCAGGGAAGTCTCTGTCGTCGGAATTCTCACTTAGCCTTCTTGGGCCCTGGAGCTGGGTGCATAAACGATGTTTTCAAGAGGGGCATGACTTCGGCCGTGCCGTAAAAGTTGCATGACTTCAGGTAGGGATCAGTTCGAATCTGCTTTGAAAGGGCACGACTTTAGTCGTGCCGCAAAAGCCTGAAAAAGATATGGGGCTTTAAGCCCCTGAGGGATGGTTTTCATCCGGCCCAGGGGGTTTATGCAACCAGTTCTGGCCTAGCATCGCATCCGTCCACGCCCGGAGGTCCCACTGCTTTGTATCTAGCCGACCAAGCGCGCTACTCTGCCATCGAATACCGCCGGTGCGGGCGCAGCGGTATTCGTTTGCCTGCCGTTTCTCTCGGCCTTTGGCACAACTTCGGCGGCGTCGATGTCTTTGAGAATTCCCGCGCCATGGTGCGCCGCGCCTTCGATCTCGGGATTACTCACTTCGATCTCGCCAATAACTACGGCCCTCCGGCGGGCAGCGCCGAGATCGCCTTCGGTGAAATCCTCCGCCTCGATCTCAAGCCTTATCGCGACGAGCTCATCGTCAGCACCAAGGCCGGCTACGAAATGTGGCCGGGCCCATACGGCGACTGGGGATCGCGCAAATATCTTCTCGCCAGCCTCGACCAAAGCCTCAAGCGCATGGGCCTCGAATATGTAGACATCTTCTATTCGCACCGTCCCGATCCCGAAACACCCCTCGAAGAAACCATGTCCGCTCTCGACCAGGCCGTTCGATCCGGCAAGGCTCTCTATGCCGGCATCTCCAATTACAGTCCGGCGCAAACCGGCGCAGCCGCAAAAATCCTTCGCTCTCTCGGCACACCCTGCCTCATTCATCAGCCCAAGTATTCGATGTTTGAACGCACTCCCGAGCGTGGACTCTTCGATGTGCTCGGCAGCGAGGGCATCGGCGCCATTGCCTTCTGCCCCTTGGCGCAGGGCCTGCTCACCGATCGCTATCTCGAAGGCATTCCCGCCGATTCGCGCGCATCCAAGCCCCACGGTTTCCTCAAAAAGAGCGACATCGCCGAGCGCCGCATCGCTCAAGTCCGCGCCTTGAACGGCCTTGCCCGCGAACGCTCGCAGTCGCTTGCGCAGATGGCCCTGGCCTGGGTCCTGCGCGATGCCCGCATGACCTCGGCTCTCATCGGCGCCAGTCGCGTCGAACAAATCGAACAGAATGTTGCCGCTCTCTCGAATCCCGCCTTCTCCGCCGCCGAGCTCGCCCGCATCGACTCCATCCTCGCCGGTGCCGCCTGATCGCGTCGCCTAACAGGCCACGGCCGCGCTCTCGCACCGAATCCGTTGGGTGGCACTGCGGCCGTTTCCGGTCTTTCTCACCTTGTCAAGCCTTCCCCCATCGCACCGCTTCCACTCTACTTCCCCTAACTCTCTGATTTTCCAGTTCATCGGTCCCCTTTGTCGCTCAGCCTGCATTTGCATGGAATTTCGTGGTTTTGGCGCACAATGGTTTCAGGGTTCGATAGATACCGCCTGCGGCTAGCTACTTGCGCGGGCGAATAACCCTTTTTCTTGGAAGTGTTTAGCCTCAAGTCAATGAAAAAATTGGTACTTAACTCGGTTCATCGCCCGGAACTCGCTGGAAACAAGGACTTTTCAGAAAGATACCGGGGGGGAGTGGGGGGTAGGGGGGTCGGCAAACACCGTTGCCTGCCAACTCTTGGCGTTAATCCTAGTCTAGGTGCATGCTAATGCTGCCCGTGAATGAGATACCGCGCAGTGCTCCAAGCCGAGTAGGCCGTATCTCTCAGAGGGTCAAATTGCATTGAAAACAAAAAAGAGACGAGAAAGAACACAGCGTAAATGATCCCTGGAGAATTCTCCAGCCTGCGCAGTGGACGTTGTGCGATCCATTCGCGCAGTTTCGCATTCACCGACAGAAACGCAGCCCCGATACCGATCGCCGTTCCGGCCAACACGTCTGTTGGGTAATGCTGCCCGCGGTATAGGATCGGCATGCAGATGAAAAGGAAGGTGTAGAGATACGCAGCCACCCCCAGCCTCCGCGAAACAAAGAAAATACTCGTCGCCAGCGAAAAGTAGAAAACAGCATGATCGCTCGGAAACGAACTCCAGTGGATCAGGCTGGCGCTGTCACCACCAAACGGCAGACGAAGATTCAGCGAGGCGACCTCGAAAGGGCGCGCTCGAAAAGGCAAAAGGTCGGCTAGCGCCCTGGCGAAAAAAAGCGCTCCGAATGTCGTTGCAAGCCCCGAGAGAATGAATTCCCTGTCTCTCCGTTGGTTTTCGCCCGGGCGAAACCATGCCCACCACATCGCGGCCATGAAGATCGGGCCGTGGAGCGTCGAGCCCCTGATAAAGCCGACAGCTTTGTCAAGCAGCCACGATTTTCCTGCGAACTGATTTAGGAAGTGGAGAATACCTGCGTCGAATGCGTTCATATATATTCCGACTGGAGGCCCGAACTCCCGCGATTGTTACGACAATGTTACAGCAGATTCGCCTATTTATCGTGGAGAAATCACACTCTATCGAATGAGCGTTCCAAGTTCGCTTTTCGGGGGCCAAAACATCGTGAAGCAAGATCAAAGCGCCGGCGTCTTCCCGAGTTAACAACACCTGCGCTTCGAACTGCGAACTATAATCTGTCAATTCCGCCTGACCGCTCTATCGACCTGCCAAGCCGGAAACACCGCCTCGCCCATGCCACGTCTTTCGTGATTTGCGCTTTCAGTTCCTCCGGCGACCCCCACTTCTTCTCGCCGCGCAGCCTCGTCAAAAACTCAAGCTCGATCGAAGTTTCCTCGTTCATTTCAACCGGCTCAAAGTCGAGAATATGGGTTTCCACCGCGAACGACGCCTCGCCGAACGTCGGCCGATTGCCCACATTGGTCACCGCATCGAACGCGCGCCCCTTTATCTTCAGCCGTGTTACGTAAACGCCAAACCCAGGCAGCAGCCCGTCGTAATCCGCCAAATTCACCGTCGGAACCAGCAATCGCGTCCCAATTCCGCGTCCCCGCGCTTGCCTCGACACCACTGCGAACGGCCTTCCCAGCATCCATCGCGCGCGCCTCACGTCTCCCGCCGCAACCAGCGCTCTTACCGCGGAGCTCGACACTTCCATGCCGCGCACGCGCACCGCTTCGTGCACATACACGCCAAATCCCAACTCCGCGCCCAATTCCGTCAATTCCCTCACGCCCGCTCGCGCGCCGCGTCCAAACCGAAAGCTCCGTCCTTCATGCACGCTTTTGGCGCCAAGCGCCCTTGCCAGAACCCTCTCGGCGAACTCGCGCGCCGTCAGCCGCGCCAGCGCCGCATCGAACCGCAGCACCAGGACCGAGTCGATTCCCGTCGCTCCCAGCAGCCGCAGCCGCTCCTCGATCGGCGTAATTAGCCTCGGTGCCTGCGTCGGCCGCAACACTTGCTCGGGATGCGGATCGAAGGTGATCGCCGCAGCCCGCATCCCTCGGCTCCGCGCCTCCTCCACCACGCCGGCCAGGATCTCCCTGTGCCCCAAATGCACGCCATCGAAGTTCCCCACCGCAACCATGGCCGGCCCAAATTCCGCCGGAATCTCCTCCACCCCTCGAAACACCGTCATTGCGCCGAAATTGCGCGCCGCCGCGCTCCCTGCTCTGCTCATAGAACCACCGGGACGCTCAACCCGTCGTAGGCCAGCTTTACATTTTCAGGCAATGACCGATTGGTCTCTTGGTGGCCCAGGTCGTGAGCAATGTGCGTGAACCATGTCTGTCTCGCGCCAATGCGCCGTGACCACTCCAGCGACTGCTCCACTGAGGAGTGGCTCGGATGCGGCGAGTGACGCAGCGCCGATACCACCAGCACCTCTACGCCTTCGAGCAGCGCAAAGCTCGCCTCCGGTATGCTGCTTACGTCGGTCAAATAGGCTGCGCCGCCAAAGCGGAAGCCGGAGATTTGCTGCTCTCCGTGCATCAGCGGAACGCGGACAAACTCCACGCCGTGCACCGCGATTCTTTCCCCCAACGGCCTCAGTTGCACTCGCGCTCGCGTCGCATACGTGGCCTGTGGCGAGAACGTATACTCGAAGACCGTATTCAACACCCGGGTCGTCTCCTCATTCGCATAGAGCGGGATCGGCCCATTCTCGCGCGCAGAGATAAAACTCAGCGGGCGCAGATCGTCCAGCCCCAGAATGTGATCGGCATGGCCATGCGTGTAGAACACTGCGTCAACACGCGTCACTCGTTCCCGCAGAGCCTGCACCCTGAAGTCCGGACCGGTATCGATCACCACTGTGCGTTCCGCGCCGCCTTCTGCATCCCTCCAGCGCACCGCCACCGAAGGCCGCAACCTCCGGTCATGCTCGTCCTGCGATTTGCAAACCCCGCAACTGCAGGCGAGCGTGGGAACCCCCATCGAAGTTCCCGTGCCTAAAAATGTCAGCGTTCCTTCCATGTCAAATCTGTCAGCCGCTGACTCCTAACTCCCGGTGTTCGGCCGGAAAGGAAGCTATGAGCATGCATTCCTGATCTTGACTTCTGTTTCTCACTTCTTTCCTGGCGGAGGCGGCGACACGCTTTGCATGCTCATCATGCTCGTCAATTCCAAAAAGCCCATCCGCGCCTCGAATAGCGCCGACTGCAGTATTTTGTTCTCCGCCTCGGTCAGGTTGCCGCGCGTCTTCTCCGCCAGAATTCCCATCAGGTCAATCGTGTTACGCGCCCCCACGATGTCCACCCGGGCCTGCTGGCCTTCTTGCGCTCCCGCGCCCATCTGCAGCATGGCGGTTAAATAGAGCTGTTGCACCAGGTGCTCGAATCCAACCGGAGGTTGCGGACCCATCGCCGGGTTTTGCGCCCGGATCAGGTCTTCCAACCGTTGCGCCGACGCGTCGTACGCGGCTTTCTGCTCGTGGCTCTCTTTTGCAGTTGGCGCGCGAGGCAGTTCGTCCGCCAAACCTAGCTTCTCGGCGGGTTGTGCCGCTTCTTTCGCCTCGTCGCGCTTCGCGTCATTCACCACCAGTCGCGGTCCCGCCTCGGGCTTAGCCGATGCCGCACCCCCCGCCGAAGGCGGTGCGGCAGGCTGCGTTGCTGGTCCGCCTTCGCGTTCCTCTTCCGCCTTGATCTTGCGGCGGTCAATCACCTCGAATTTCGGTGTTTCGCTCATAGCTTCGAGTTTCTCATCTCGGCCGGCGGACCTTCCATCGCGCGACACCGGATCCAACCGGTGCGGCAGGGGCCCGATTGGTTTGCAGACCGGGTGCTCCGGCCGCTCACACGCGCTTCTTAACCAGATTCGGCGGCGCCGCCAGAATGCTCGCCCGTCCGGCGTCGGCTCCTGACTTGTAACGAAATCTATGCCCGCTTTCCTCCCCCACCGCATTCACCACCCCCAAGGCGAATGCGCGGTGCCCCTCCCGCAACGCCAACTTGGCGGCGCTCGTAATCCTTCCGGCAACCGTGCCGTCCTCGAGGGTCAATTCGGCGCCAGTTGCCGGCATGGGTCCTTCGAGCTCCAGCGGCCGCAGATGCCGGTGAACGTTTCCGCGCGATCGAATCCGTTCCACAATTTCCTGGCCCAGATAGCAACCTTTGGAAAAGTTCAGCGCGCGCATCTGCGCCGTCTCCTGCGGCAGATCGCGCTCCGTCATGTCCACTCCGTACGCCGGAATCCCCTCCGCAATCCGAAACGCCTCCAGGGACCTCGAGCCCACCGGCACTGCCCCGCCCGTGCGCAGGCACGACCACAGCTTCGTCAGCCCCGCCGTGGGCAGCCAGAACTCGTAGTGCAGCCCAAGTACGCCGTAGTTTCTCAAAACCCTCACGTCCCAGCCATTCCACTCGACCTTGGCGCCCGCCATCGGGCTCCCGATCGCCGGTAGGCCCACGCGTTCCAGCACCTCGTCGGCTAACGGGCCCGTCAGCCCCACTGCGGTTTCAGAACCCGCCTCGCCCCCCTTTTCATCTCCCACGGGCACCAGCTCCACATCGTCCATCACGATAAACCGGTTCAAGTGGGCCAGTAGTTTCTCCGTCTGATCGGCTGTAATCTCCAGCTCCAGTTCCGACTCGCCCGCAAAGGGTGTTCCAAGCAAGCGGTCCTCATCGCCTGAGCCATGGCGCGGCCCGTCGCCGGTCGGCTTTCGCCGCTGCGGCGATAGCTCCTCGCCCGCGCGCCATACCGTCAGGTCGCCCTGAATGTGTCCCTGCGCATTCAGCACCAGGTTCCACGCCCCGGTGTTGGGAAACAAATCGTTGACCGTATTCGTCACCATTCCGCTCAGCCAGCGGAATCGATCGGCTCCGCGCACCACTACACGCCGCATCCAGCCCAGATCGTGAATCGCTGCCCCAAATGCCAGAGCCTCTATTTCCGCTTCCGGAGCGTCCAACTCTTGTGGTGTCCACACTCCTCGGTAGGCGGCAAGCTCATGAGCCGTATGAGTGGCCTCGAGCATGGCCGCCACCGCGGTGGCTTGCAGGTTTTTGGCAAGATCGGAGTCAGCCATAGGATCTTTTTGCGCAGTCCGTGCGGCCTCCCACAATCCGTGGCGCAGAACCGCATCCTGATTATAGCCTTGAAGTGAGACGCTGCATTTACGGCCCCCAAAACCTGCAGCCGACGCACAATCTCCAGCGGAGAACCAATGATAAAGCAGCACGCAAACCTTCAACATATCTGGTGCATGGCTGTTCCCGCGCTTCTGCTCTGCCTAGGGGCGTTGGCCGGAGTACCACAACAAACCGCCATGCGCACCCAACCCGCCCGCCAAACCCTGCGCGGTTGTTCCATGCCCTCTGGCGCCTCCCACTCCACCGACAATGCCCCCAGCCACATTACGGCCGAACAAGCCCAACAGCTCTTTGCCCTAGTCGACGAACTCATCGATTTCTCCTCTGACGATTCCGGCTTGCCCATCAAAGCCACGGTTAAGCGCCAGCTCATCACCCGCGCCGCCGTCGAGTCCTACCTGCTCTCGAAATTCAACGACGACGAGAGCGCCAAGCGCCTCCAGCGCGACGAAGTTGTCCTCAAAAAATTCGGACTCCTCGATCGCGACTTCGATCTCAAACCTTTCCTCCTCGCCCTCCTCAAAGAGCAGATTGAGGCCTTTTACGATTCCAAAACCAAAACCGTGAATCTCCTCGATTGGGTCGGACCCGAAGAGGAGCAGCCCGTTCTCGCTCACGAGCTTACCCACGCCCTTCAGGATCAGCACTCCGACCTCGAAAAGTGGGACGACCAGACTCCTGATGACGTCTCCCATGATTTCGCCGGCGATCAGGACCACCTCGCTCGCGATGAAATGGATACCGCGCGGGACGCCGTCGCCGAGGGCCAAGCGACCGCCGTAATGTGGGACTGTGTCCTGAAGCCGCTCGGCAAGTCCCTAATCAAAGACCCTGAAGTTCTCGACCTTGTCAAATCGCAGATGAACGCCTCAGAGGACTCCCCCGTCATGGCCCGAGCGCCCCTTCTGCTCTCCGAGTCGATGCTTTTTCCCTACCGCGAAGGACTCAGCTTCGAGCAGGACATCTGGATGGACCAGGGTCAGACCGCCGCGTTCGCCGGCGCGCTCGACCGACCGCCCACGTCCAGTTGGGAAATCATCAATCCCCGCGAGTACGAGAAGAAACATCTCCCCGCCATCCCTCTGCTTCCCGACATTCATCCGCTCGTCGACCCCCTCTATCGGCCCTACGATATCGGCCAAATCGGCCAGCTCGACGTCCACATCATCTCCGAGCTGTTCGGCGGAGACAACGCAGCCCGCGACCTCACCCCGGCATGGGACGGCGGCCTCTATTGGGCCGGCCAACTCCGTTCCGCTACCCCCGCCCAACAGGCCAGTACCGAATCCCTCGGCCTCTTCTATCTTTCCGTTTGGAGAAATGCCGATTCCGCCCAGGTCTTCGCCAAGCTCTACACCGATTCGCTCGGCCGCAAATACTCCCATGTTTCTACCGTCGAGGGCGCCACCCACTCCGCCGCCGATAACGGCTCGCTCGAGCAGGTCTACTCCACAAACGAGGGGCCCGTCGTCATCACCATCCGCGGCAAGCTGGTCTTCATCTCTGAAAGCTTCGCGCTGCCGCTCGCTCGCAAACTCGCCGCGCTCATCCTCGATGCACAAGGCGCCGGCGAAAAACGCCTCGCTTGGTCCGCCCCACCCAGCGGCTTACAATCGGCCGCAAGCGTGCGATCACCGGCACTATCTTCGCCGCTCGCGCCATCCGATGCTGTCCAGACTGCCTCGCGCCAACCCCTCACTGCCGATCTCGTCCGTTTTCTTTCAGGCTCCGGTGTCATGAAAGCCGCTGTCGACGCCCAACTGCGGGCTCTCGAAAAATAGTTTTCTGCGGAGACAACTCCCGCACGCAATCACGACTCACGCGCCGCTGATCTGCCGTGGGCGCCTTCACTAACGCGCCTCGAAATCGCGCTGTGTTCCTCGCAGATTCAACCTTGCTGTTTGACCATCGCGGCCCGGGCTGGCATCACGAACGATGGTTGCGATGTTGTGCGATAACCAATCATAACTACAGCGCTGTCACTCGACTTCTCATCGGGTTTCGTGCATTTGTAATGTCGGGAATTGACGTGCCTGTAACAAAGGCGAAATCGCGCATTTATAACGGAGAATCGTCGTGGCGCTCGGACTTATCAACCTCGACAGAAAAGAAATTGAACTACTAAGACCTAAGTGAACAAGTTACTCGATTGAAATCAACTTCGATCTGACTGTTGCTCACTTGTACAACAAAAATAGGTGTTGACTTCTAAAATGAAGCAAGCTATCCTGAGCCCGTTTCGCTTCCCCGCCGTTCTGCGAAATCATTGCTATCTGTTCGAGAGAGTCCAATCGCACAACTCAGTTCGCGATAGTCCAATCACGTAACGTGGTGCCCCCAAGGACATCGTGCCCAACAGTCCTATCTAACTCAGCTCGCGACAACCCAGTCACGTAGAGGTGTCCCCAAGGACACCGCGCAGAATAGTCCGCTCACCCGAGGGGTGTCCCGATAGCATTTTCGGAAATACCGTAGACCGAAAGCACAACGCTAAGTCGGCGCGACACCAAGCAGCGACGACCTTTTCGAAGTCTGCAAGGACTACACCACTTCCGAAAATGCCGTAGTAAGGGCATCGAGCACAACAGTCCTATCACCCACGTGCGTGGTGTCCTCGTAGGACGCCGTGCAGAGAGGAAAAGTGTATGTATTGTCACAACAGATGTTTCTCTCATCGCCTGCGCGCGGTTCTTGTGCTGCTGGTGTCCAGCGGTCTGGTGGCGGCACAAACGTCAACAGCACCCTCTCCCACTCCCACCCCCGCTCCCACCCCCACTCCGACCCCCACTCCCACCCCAACAGCACCGACTCCCGTCTCAACTGGCGCGGCTCCCGCCGCAGCATCGAGTACTTGCGACCTTATCGATCCCGGTCCGCGCCCCCCCGGGGACGCCGTGCTCTACACCGTTACCGATAACTTCGGAAACACGTTCGACAATTTCGCTCAGCAGGACCAAACCGGCGCGC
>Ga0187782_10000368_pt1 | contig 29847 bp, 21 predicted proteins | sample 0715_SJ02_MP15_2_FD_132454 | JGI IMG/M metagenome (GOLD analysis project Ga0187782, IMG submission 132454) | Tropical peat soil microbial communities from peatlands in Department of Meta, Colombia - 0715_SJ02_MP15_20_MG | ecosystem: Environmental > Terrestrial > Soil > Wetlands > Peat | place... | reverse complement strand
GCCATGGGCCCGAATCTGCCCCGCATGCTCCAGGGCAGCACGGCAGCCATTGCCATTCCCGACTTGCGTCAGTTCAAAGTCCAGCCGCAAACCGCGGCCATGGCTAATGTCGCCGAAGGCGGATTCGAAGCCATGTATGCGCAAACCGTCGATCACGCCTTGCACGGCACCGGCGCGGAGACCTTCGAAGCCATCGACATGTTGCGTAAGATCGACACCTCCCAATATCCCCCGGCCAATGGCGCCGAGTATCCAAAAAGTGTCGTCGGGCAACGCCTCCAGCAAATCGCTGTCATGGTCAAAGCGAACATTGGCGCCGAGGTTCTGTTTTTGGATTGCGGCGGCTGGGACAACCATGTCAACGAAGGTGCCGCCCAGGGACAACTAGCCAACCTGCTGAAAGACCTCGGCCAGTCCCTGGCCGCTTTCCATCAGGATATGGGCGACCGCATGGCCGATGTTGTTGTGGTCACCATGAGCGAATTTGGGCGCACCGCCAGGGAAAACGGAAACCGCGGCACCGATCATGGCCACGCCAATTGCATGTTTGTGATGGGCGGCGATGTACAGGGCGGGCGCGTCTATGGCAAATGGCCGGGCTTAAGTGATCACCAGTTGAACGATGGACGCGATCTCGCGCTCACCACCGATTTTCGCACCGTCGTCGGAGAAATTTTAGCTGCCCATCTCAGCGTAACCGACCTGAAGGCTGTTTTCCCGGCTTTCGACAACAACCCGCGCAAATTCCTCGGCCTTCTCCGTTCTTAAGCTCCGCTGTAGGGCCCGCCTTCCGTTTACGCTGACGCAGCAACCCACGCGGCCCGTTCGTGACTTGGAGTGCGGGAGCCTTGCTCCCGCTATCTTCCCGCCTTCATTCAACCTCGATTTCAGTCACTGCGTCTTGCCTAAACCAAAACTAAATACGTCATTCTGAGCGGAGTCCGCGCAGCGAAGACCTCTTCTTCTTTTCGCGTCTTTTCGCGAAAAGAATCTCTCCCTCTTTCTTCCTCGCCACTCGTCACTCGCCACTCGCCACTTCGCCCGATCACAACTCCCGCATCCAAATATTCCGGAAGCGCACCGGATCCCCATGATCCTGCAACGCCAGCGGCAATTTCTCGGGTCCAGCTTTATACGGCGGGCGTTCGCCATGCTCGGTCGGCCCCGTGAGTTCCACGCTGTCTTGCACCAGCACGCCATTATGAAACACCGTCACGCGTGCCGGCCGAAGCAGTTTCCCCGATTGGTCGAAGCGCGGCCCATGAAACACCACATCGTAGGTTTGCCATTGCCCGGGCGGTCGTGACGCATTCACCAGCGGCGGATATTGCCCGTAAACCGCCGCGGCCTGGCCGTCCGCATAAGTTTTGTTCTCGTACGAGTCCAGCACCTGGATTTCGTACAGCCCCATCAAAAATACTCCACTATTCCCGCGCTCTTGGCTTTCACCCTTCGGTGGCACCGGTTCGGAGAACTCCACGTGTAACTGGCAATCTCCAAACGCGCGCTTGGTGTGGATATAGCCGGTCTTGGGAACCACTTCGAAGTAGCCGTTTTCCACTTTCCACTTGGCCGGTCCGCCGTCTTTATCCAGCCACTCCGACAGATTTTTCCCGTCGAACAGCACCACCGCGTCCGAAGGAGCCTTGCCCGGCGTCGCTTGCGTGCTGGAAGTTCCCGGCGTAATTACCGGCGGCACCGGGCGATTCTCGTCGTGAATCTTCCATCGCGTGTCCACTTGCCCCTGCGCCGCGGCGGCGCACAGCAAAAACACCAATCCGCTCCAGGCAATCGCCGTAACCGTTCTCATGAACGTATCTCCTGCGAAACCGCAACTGATTCCTGCCCGGCTTGCGCCCCTTTGATCCGCATTCCGAAGAACGACCGGTACACGAAGATGAACGACACCACAAAAAACGCCAACGCCAGTAGGTGCGATCCTGCGCCGCTCTTCGCGCTGAAGTTGACGGCCAGTTCTACCGCCAGCAACCCGAACAATGTGGTGAACTTGATCACCGGATTCAATGCCACCGACGAGGTGTCCTTGAATGGATCGCCCACCGTATCGCCCACTACCGTCGCATCATGCAACGGCGTGCCTTTTTGCCTCAGTTCCACTTCCACAATTTTCTTGGCGTTGTCCCACGCGGCTCCCGCGTTGGCCATGAAAATCGCTTGATACAGGCCGAACGTGGCGATCGAGATCAGGTAGCCGATGAAAAAGAACGGCTCCACGAACGCAAACGCCAACGTCGCAAAGAACACCGCGATAAAGATGTTCAGCATCCCCTTCTGCGCATATTGCGTGCAGATTTGCACCACTTTCTTCGAATCGGTGACGCTGGCCTTTTCGGCGCCCTCCAGTTTGATGTGCCGCTTGATGAACTCCACCGCGCGGTATGCTCCCGTGGTCACTGCCTGCGTCGAAGCTCCCGTGAACCAGTAGATCATCGCCCCTCCGGTGATCAGTCCCAGGACGAATGGGGCGTGCAGCAAAGACAGGTTGTTGACGTTGGTTGTCAGCCCGTTGGTCAGCGCCATAATGATTGAAAAGATCATCGTCGTGGCGCCCACCACCGCTGTGCCGATCAGCACCGGCTTGGCCGTGGCCTTGAACGTGTTTCCCGCTCCATCGTTCGCTTCCAGCAGGTGCTTGGCGCGTTCGAAGTTCACGTCTATGTTGTAGTCCTTTTTCAGTTCCGAGCTGATATTCGGTAGCTGCTCGATCAGCGACAGTTCGTACACCGATTGGGCGTTGTCGGTGACCGGCCCGTACGAATCGACCGCGATCGTCACTGGCCCCATCCCCAGGAAACCGAAGGCCACCAGTCCAAACGCAAACACCGGCGCCGCCACCATCAACTGGCCCAGGCCCAGCGTGCTGATCAGGTATCCAATCGACATCAGCATCACCATCACGCCTCCCAGGTAGTAGCCCGAAAAATTCCCGGCTACAAATCCTGAAAGGATGCCCAGCGACGCTCCGCCTTCCTGCGCCGAAGTCACCACTTCCTTCACGTGCCGCGATTCCACCGAGGTGAACACCTTCACCAGTTCGGGAATCAACGCTCCTGCCAGCGTTCCGCAGGAAATGATCGTCGCCAGTTTCCACCATTGCGTCGCGTCGCCGCCGACCATCGGAATGATCAACGCGGACACAATATACGTAAGCGCGATGGACACGAACGACGTGATCCACACCAGCCAGGTCAGCGGCGTTTCGAAGTTCATCTCCGGGGCATGGCTATACCGTGCCTTCTGGATCGCCGCGTTTAGGAAATACGCAACCGCCGCCGCGATCAGCATGATCACGCGCATCACGAAAATCCACACCAGCAGCTGCACCTGCACGGTCGGGTTCTTCACCGCCAGCAGGATGAAAGTGATCAACGCGACCCCGGTCACCCCGTACGTTTCGAATCCGTCCGCCGTCGGCCCCACCGAATCGCCCGCATTGTCCCCGGTGCAATCGGCGATCACCCCCGGGTTGCGCGCGTCGTCTTCCTTGATCTTGAACACGATTTTCATCAGGTCCGAGCCAATGTCCGCGATTTTCGTGAAAATCCCGCCGGCAATGCGCAACGCCGCCGCTCCCAGCGATTCCCCGATTGCGAAACCGATAAAGCACGGCCCCGCGTACTCCCCGGGAATGAACAGCAGAATGATCAACATCATCAGCAGCTCCACGCTGATCAGCATCATCCCCACGCTCATGCCCGCTTGCAGCGGAATTTTGTTGATGGGATACGGAATGCCGCGCAATCCGGCGAAGGCCGTTCGTGAATTCGCGAACGTGTTCACCCGGATCCCGAACCACGCCACCCCATAGCTCCCTGCCATCCCGATCAAGCTGAACGCCAGAATCACCGGCAGAGTCACGCCAAGCGGTTTGCCCGCCACCGGCGCGAGCACTCCGAAGTACAGAACGATGATCACCGCGATGAATACCCACAGCAGCAGCAGGAACTTGCCCTGCGTGATCAGGTACGTCTTGCAGGTTTCGTAGATGAGTTCGGAGATTTCCCGCATCGCCCGGTGAACCGGCAGGCCCTTCAGCCGTACGAAAATGGTCATCCCAAAAACCAGCCCGAGCGCGCAAATACCAATGCCGAACAGCAGCAGTTTGTGTCCGTCCATTCCCAGGAAGGACACCGAGGACAGGTCCGGCAACCTCAAATTGGCCTCTCCTCCGGGTTCTTCGCCTTGGCCGAACACCGCGGCGGCAAGCAACAGCGACAGCGCCATCACTGCCGAACAACGTTGCGCAACGCTTACCATGGCGCGGGCAGGGAAAGTCGAGATACGCATGGGAATCCTCCAGACCTTCGAGTCATCTTCTCGTGGGGCGGAGCGTTCGAGCTATTAGCCCCAACCAGCTACTAAACACACATCTGGCTCAACGGAGAGCGTCGTCCATTGAACCTGCATTTTCGTTATCCACTAACATTCGGGAGCGTCTTACCACTCTTGGCAAACGTCCCACAGTTCTGACGGGACAGGAATCCATAGGCGCGCCCACGATTCCTTCAGACCCCTGGGCGGGTCCAGACCACCCCGACAATACCCTGTGTCGCGGGAGAGCGAATGGATAACGTTGATTTATAACATTTCGTGAACAGCGGGGTCAAACCCTTTGCCGCACGCAATCGAAAACGCTTTAGCGCTCCTTGCTTTTCAGCCACCCGCTTCACCTTTGCGGCTGGTTACAAAGAGAATCCCCGTGGACCCCACGCCGCCATCGAATCTCGTTCGCTCCTCAGATTTTCATCACAGAATTTCTGCATACACTTGCACTGCACAGTTACGAATGGCTAATGATAGTATGAAAGGCTACCAATTCAGTGCCGATTACTACCGGTCAGGTGAACAGAAACGGATGAACAGCCACACGGACGTGCCGTCGGCGGGCGCTAAACACCCCGCGTTGCGTTACGACTGGGAAAAACACGAAGTTCACGCCATCTACCAGACGCCTATTCCCGAACTGGTTTTTCGCGCCCAATCCATCCATCGCCAATTCCATTCCCCCGACCGGGTCCAGACCTGCCAGCTCATTTCCATCAAAACCGGCGGCTGCCCTGAGGATTGCGCCTACTGCCCGCAAAGCGCCCACTACGACGCCGGTGTTGAGCGCCAAGGCCTTCTGGATCCCGCCCATGTGATTGCCGTGGCCCGCGCCGCCGCCGCCCGCGGAGTCACCCGCTTCTGCATGGGGGCCGCCTGGCGCGAAGCTCCCCACGGTCGCGAATTCGAACAAATTTTGCAGATGGTTCGCGGTGTTTCAGCCCTCGGCTTGGAAGTCTGTTGCACCCTGGGCATGTTGACCGGCGATCAGGCCATCCGCCTCAAGCAAGCCGGCCTTACTGCGTACAACCACAATCTCGACACTTCCCCGGAATTTTACGGCTCGATTATCACCACCCGCGTTTACGAGGCCCGTCTGCGCACCTTGGCGGCCGTGCGCAACGCGGGAATCACCGTGTGTTGTGGCGGCATCTTGGGCATGGGCGAACAGCCCCGCGATCGCATCGGCTTGCTGCTTCAACTCGCCACCCTGCGTCCCCATCCCGAAAGCGTCCCCATCAACATGCTCGTCAGGGTGGAAGGCACGCCTCTGGCTTCTTTGCCCCCGCTTGATCCTCTGGAGATGGTTCGCGCCATTGCCACCGCGCGTATCCTGATGCCCGCTTCCCGTGTGCGCCTGGCGGCTGGGCGCAAGCAACTTTCCCCGGAAGCGGTCGCCTTGTGTTTCCTGGCTGGAGCCAATTCCATTTTTGTGGGCGACAAGCTCCTGACTACGCCCAATCCGGGTCCCGATGAGGACGAGCAACTGTTACACAGCCTGGGAATGAAGCCGCTGGAATCTTATGCCCGGTGACGTCCTAGCTCCGTGGAGGTCTGCTTTAGGAAAAGCGCTGGCTGCGCTCGAACAGCAGCACCAGCGCCGCACCTTGGCGGAAATTCCCGGTACCGATCTTTGTTCCAACGATTACTTGGGTCTGGCCACGCATCCTGCCTTGCGCGAGGCCCTCTTGCGCGCAGTCCAGGAGTCCTCGCGCGTTGGCGCCACCGCCTCCCGCCTGCTTTCCGGACATACCGAGGCCTGGCGGCAACTGGAAGACCACTTTGCCGCCTTCGCCGGCGCCGAAGCGGCCCTCTTTTTCAGCAGCGGTTATGCCGCTAACTTGGGTTTGCTTTCCGCATTGGTCGGCCCCGACGACGTGGTCTATTCCGACGCATTGAATCATGCCAGCCTCATCGACGGAATGCGCTTGTCCGGAGCGCGCAAAGTCATCTATGCTCACCTCGATCTCGGTGCGTTGGAAAAATCGCTTCGGCAAGACTCCGGAGCGCCCTGGCGGAGAATCATCATCACCGAAAGTGTCTTCAGCATGAATGGGGATGTCGCCCCTCTGCGCGAGATGGCATCCTTGGCCGACAAGTTTGGCGCCGCCATCATTGTCGACGAAGCTCATGCCACCGGCGTGCATGGCCCGCAGGGTCGTGGGCTGGCCGCTGGCGCCGGCATTCTGCCACAGGTTTTGGCTACCATTCACACCTGTGGCAAGGCGTTGGCTTCTGCCGGGGCCTTCGTTTGCGGTCCGGCGGTGCTTAAGGACCACCTCATCAATCACGCCCGCACTTTTATCTTCAGCACCGCGCTGCCGCCCTATTTCGCCGGGCAAATCGCCGCTGCGCTGAACCTCGCCGTCAGCATGGATGCCGAGCGCCAAGCGCTGCTTGGTCGCGCCGCGCAATTCAACGATACCCTTCGCCGTGCCGGGTTCGACACCGGTGCCAGCGCCAGCCAGATCGTGCCCGTGATTTTGGGCGGCAATCGAGACACCGTCGATGCCGCTGAGCATTTACAGAAGGAAGGTTTTGCCGTGCGCGCTATTCGGCCACCCACCGTGCCTCCGGGCCGGAGCCGCTTGCGGTTGTCTCTCACCACTCGTATTTCTGACCACCAGTTACACACCCTCGCCAGTTCCTTGACCAATTGGCGCGACACCAAGCGGCCCCGAACGGCTACGAGATACGCATGAGAAGCCACTTCTTCATCACCGGCACCGACACCGGCGTGGGCAAAACTACACTCGCCGCTTTATTGTGTGCCGCTCTCGATGCGGTTTATTGGAAGCCCATTCAAACCGGCACCCTCGAGGGTTCCGATCGCGTCACGGTGATGCGCTTAGCCGGCATCGGCACCGACCGCACCCTCGAAGAAGTCTACAAATTTGTTCCGCCCGTATCCCCGGACTTGGCTGCTCGTTGGGCTGGCGTGGAAATCGATTTGAACCGCATCAATCCTCCCACCACCCTGGCAAATGATTGGCTCATTGTGGAAGGGGCCGGCGGAGTGCTCGTGCCCATCAACGGCAAACAGTTCATGCTCGACCTGATGGTCAAGTTCAAATTGCCGGTCATCCTGGCCGCCCGCAGCGGCGTTGGCACCATTAACCACACCTTGTTGACTCTGGCCGCCTTGCACGCTGCCGAATTGCCGGTTCACGGCGTCGTTCTCATCGGCGACCAGAACCGTGAGAATCGCGAAACCATCGAAAAATTCGGCCATGTTCGCGTCATCGGCGAAATTCCCAAGCTTCCCAATCTCCATCGCACCGCTCTCATGCAGGTTTTCCTGAACCACTTCGATCGTTCCGCTTTTGCGCAATGACCGACGCTCTCCAAATCTGGCATCCCTTTACCAATGGGGCGCTCGATCCTACCCCTCTTACCGTTCGCCGTGCTCAAGGTGTGTACCTGTACACCTCCGATGGCCGCAAGGTTATCGATGCCATCTCTTCCTGGTGGGTCAACCTGCACGGCCACGCCAATCCTCGCATCACCGCCGCGATCGCTGATCAGGGGCGCAAGCTCGAGCACGTCATCTTTGCCGGATTTTCCCATGATGCGGCCGAGGAACTGGCTGGCCGCCTGCGCCCGTGGCTGCCTCGCGAATTGACCCATATGTTTTTCTCCGACGATGGCTCCACGGCCGTCGAGGTGGCTCTCAAACTCGCGGTGCAATACTTCCAAAACTTGTCTCGGCCCGAGAAATCCGAGATCGTCGCCTTGACCCATGGCTACCACGGCGATACCGCCGGCGCCATGTCCGTCAGCGACGATTCGCCCTTTACCCAACCGTTTCGCTCCATGCGCTATCCCGTTCATCGCGTCCACTCCCCGTATTGCTACCGCTGCCCCGTTGGCTTGCGCCGGGATTCCTGCCGTATCGAATGCGTTCAGCAGTTGGAACAACTGCTGGAAGAGCACAGCGAACACATTGCCGCCGTCATCGTCGAGCCGCTGTTACAAGGTGCCGGGGGCATGATCGTCCATCCGGTCGAATTTCTGCAGCGCGTCCGCGCTCTCTGTACTCGCTACAACGTCCTGCTCATTGCCGACGAAGTGCTTACCGGTTTCGGACGCACTGGGAAGATGTTTGCCTGCGATCTTGCCTACGTTGTTCCCGATTTGATGTGCGTATCCAAGGGCATTACCGGCGGATTCCTGCCCATGGGTGTGACCCTTTGCACTTCGCGCGTCGAAAAGGCCTTTCGCAGCGATGACCGCATGCACACCTTCTATCATGGTCATTCCTACACCGGGAATGCCATGGCCTGCGCGGCCGCCAATGCCAACCTCCAGATTTTTGCCGATGAGCCGGTGTTCGATCGCATTGCCATGATCGCCAAAATCCACGCTGAGCGTCTGGCGCACTTGCGCGCCATGCATCAAGTGGGCGACGTGCGCCACATCGGATCTATGGGCGCGATCGAATTAGTCGCCGGCGATGCCGGTTACCTTTCGGCCTTGCGCCCGAAACTCTATGCGTTTTTCCTGGACCACGGTGTCTTGCTTCGCCCGCTCGGCAATGTCGTGTATATTCTTCCTCCCTATGTGATTGAGCCCGACGAACTGCACCGCGTCTACGACGTAATTGTCGAATCCATCGAAACCCTCTTGTAACCCATCGAAGTTCTAACTTCTAATCTCCGACTTCTGATTCGTGGCCGAGTGCCCTAGGCCCCTTCCGTGAACCTGGGTCTTGCGTGGTTCTCTTCGCCACCTTGTCATTCCGCCTGCCTGCCGGATCCCTGACGGAGCAAGGGATCGGCCACAAGGCAGGTTCGCGTTAGCAACCTTGGAGTGCGGGAGCCTTGCTCCCGTTATCTTCCCGCCTTCATTCAGCCTGGATTTCAGTCACCGTGTCTTGCCTCCCAAACTTAAAATCTTGTCATCCTGAGGAGCGCCTTTCGCGACGAAGGATCTCAACCATTGCGTCTTGCCTCACACAAAAATGCTTCGTCATCTCAGCGCCGCGAACGCGCGCCTCGAGCCTCGAGGGAATCTCAACCATTGCGTCTTGCCTAAACCAAAACTAAATACGTCATTCTGAGCGCAGTCTTCAGAGCGAAGACCTCTTCTTCTTTTTGCGTCTTTCGCGAAAAGAATCCCTCTGTCTTTCCGCCCCCTTTGCGCAAAGAATCTTCCGCATCTGCAGCCCCGGCTTCCAGTGTCTGTTAAACTGGAAACCGTTTTCCCGGAGAATCCATTTTGCCCACGCCGTTGACCGGCTGGAAGTCCAAGATCGTCTCGTTCGCTGCCGCCTTGGGCGCTCCTGGTCTCTTCCTGATCTCCTTCCTCGATTCTTCCGTGCTGACCTTTCCGGTGATCAATGATTTGCTCTTGATCGAGCTCAGCATTCAAAAGCCTTTGCGCATGCCCCTGTACGCGGCCATGGCCATGTCTGGTTCGGTGCTCGGTTGTCTGCTGCTCTTCTACATCGCCAAAAAGGGCGGGGAGGCTTTCTTCCGCAACCGCGCCGGCAAGCGCGCCGGTGCCATCCAGCGCTGGGTGGAAAAGAACGGATTCGGTGGCATGCTCGCCGCGGCTTTATTGCCTCCGCCGACTCCATTCAAGATTTTCGTCTTTGCCGCCGGCGTCTTCGAAGTCCCTGTGGCCAGCTTTACCTCCGCCATCGCCCTGGCCCGCGTCATCCGTTATTTCGGCGAAGGCTATCTCGCCATTCGCTTCGGCGACCAGGCCTTGCCATTCGTTGCGCAACACAAGCTCGAAGTTTCCCTGGCGATGGTGGTGCTGGTCGTGATCAGTTATCTCCTGTCGCGCCTGATTCTCCGCGACACCGCCGCTCCCGGCCGCCAAGCCTAGCCACCTCGCTTCACGCCTCGGCAGGGAATTAGCTCATTCGAAAACTCACCGCAAGTGCAGCTCCCGCACCCACACCAGTTCCTGGCTCGTTATCGTATTGCTGGCGTCCAGAAAAATAACCGCCGCCACGCGATGCTGCGTCTCATTTTCCGCCAGGTCCCGCATCGACCGGATTACCACCTCGTACCCATTCTGGGTTTTGTCCACAATCGCCCGCGGGAACGGCGCCGCCCTTAAATATTCCTGGGCCACCCGGCTCTTTTGCGCCGCATCCAGCTCCTCGGACTGCTCCGGCTTGTGCAAGCAGTCCGCGCTTTCCGGATCGAAGGTCCGTCCCGGCCCCACCGGCACATCCGTCAAGCACACGAACGACCGTGTCTCCACCACGCCATGCCACGTCGCGATCGAGAGCGTATCTGCGAATGCGCCAAATCCACGCGGAGATTCCCCGTGATACAAGTGTGGCTCCAGCGTAACCATGCTGGCCATGTGCAATGTCCCTCGCGCCGTTATGTACAGCGCCATCGCCACCAGCGCAAAAATTCCACCGTTGCGACCCCGCGGAGCCCGGTGCTTCGCTCCAATCTCCGACGACACCAGCCGCAACAGTTCCGGAACAAAAATCCCCGCGATCAGGATCGCCAGGATCCACGGATCTACCGCCGGCAGCCAATCCATCGCAAAGCGTCTTGCCTGCCACGGCCACAGCAGCGCAACGCCCTCCGACTGGAACAAATCCAGCGCCACATGCACAATCCCCGCCAGCGCGATCGGCACAATCAACGACGCTATCGTCTCCCCGCGCTTCCACGCCAGCACCCGCGTCAACAGCACCGCCAAGACAATGACCGCCACCATTCCTACGATTGAGTCCGTGTACGTGCGGCGTGCCGCAAAATACGCCGCGGCGCCATACCGAGCGCTGATCAGGTCGATGTCCCCAATCGTCCCCGCAAAAATCATTCCAACTACGACTGGCCAACGGCGTCGGGGGAAAATTCCGCGCGCTAGGGCATAGGAGGCGAGGGCGTGCGCTGCGATGTCCACAATTACAAACTATCTCACAAATGTTCATGCGCGCAGCGTGGTACTGATGCCAATCCGCCCAGCTCGGTTCTGTTACTAGGGTAGGGAAGGTCCGCGTTCCAACTTCACGCTGCTTCGGAACGCGAAGTGGCCGCCGCATTCGGCACTAGCAGTTTCAAGGCCCGCGGCGCAATCGAAAACTCCACCGGCAGGCGCGCCAGCGGCTCGCCATCGACCTGCGCGTACACCGGACTGCCATCTAGCGGTTCGCAAATCAGCGAATCGGCTTTCCAGAAATGCACATCTTCTTCTTTGCGCAGATTGCCCATCCACAACGTCGGCAAATAACTCAGGTACCGGAATCCGCTTTGCGTCGTCAGGCACATCACTTCGAACCAATCTTCGAACAAGTCCGCCTCGTCCGTGATTTTAAACGGCCCGCCGTAGTTTTTCGTGCGTCCCACTACCGCCAGTGTCGCTTCCAACTGCCGGTCGCCGGTGCGCACTCGAAAACGGGGGAACTTGTAACGCAGCACTTCTCGCGCGCCCTGCCACCAATAGGCCAGGATTCCTACCCGCGCCTTCAGCCCCAGGTCCACCGAGTACACGATCATCCCGTCCGGCCCGGCTCCCGCCACCGACAGGAAAAATCGTTTGCGCTCCGGCTGTTCCACGGGCGTAGCCAAACCCAGCGCAATTTCTCGAATCTCGGCATTCACCAACCGCCGTGCCGCTCGCGGAATGTCCCATGGCAGATCCAGTTCCTTCGCCATGATGTTCGCCGTGCCTCCCGGCAGTAACGCCAAAGGCACCCGGTCGCCATTCGACGATTGCGCCAGCCCGTTTACCACTTCGTTCAGCGTTCCATCGCCGCCGCAGGCGATCACCAACTGCCGCCGCTCGCGTACCGCCTGTTCGGCAATCTCCGTCGCGTGGCCCGGGCTGGTCGTTTCCGCCAGGTCGGCTTCGATCCCGTTGCTAGCCAGAATCCGCCGCGCCTGATCGATCAGCCGCCGCCGCCCTTTGCCTCCCAGGCCGGCGTTGGGATTGTGAATCAGTAAAGCGTTTTGGATGAGCGCGTCCATTTTTTTCGTCGCTTCTAGGCCCATCATATTGTAGCCGAAAAGCAGCAGCGCACGTGAACGGCCAATCGCCACAACCCACCGATTCGGCTACTGCTTGACCACGCAACAACCTTCACTCCGCTTCCCCCTTCTCACATCCCCGTTTATCTCGCCCGCTGCAGCATAAACCCAGCATCTGCCAACTCTGCCCGACCTTCCTCGATCCGCTGTTCTTCCTGGGTAAACCGGCGTCCGCCACTGTGTTATGTTGGAGAGCAGCGGTGTTTTCACATCACCAACGAAGGCCAGCCACTCACGTGCTCTGCCTGCTTCCATGGCCACTCTCGGCAATCACTTTCAACCCCCGCTGTCCTCCTCGCGCGCAGTGCTGCGCTTCTCTGCTTTGCGCATTTCTGGGCTTCCTTATCGTGGTCTCTACGCATTCTGTGTCCGCTGCCCGCACTCCGCGAGCCAACCCGAATACCATGCCTGCTCAACAACCTTCCGAATCCCCGCAGCCTAGCTATCCCCAACAGCCCCTGAAACAACTGATCAAACAGATTCACGACTTGCGCGGCATCCATCCCGCCGCGGACCAGCTAAAACTCCCCTTCATCCTCAAAAACACCGGGGAAACCGTCGACGACTTCTTCTCCAATCTCGTCGATCTGGAAGCTCGCGAGCAAATCAAGCAGGACCGCCTGACCGGCTTCGGCGCGGGTGGCGCTCACCAGCTCGTGCGCGACAGTTACATCATCCTTCACCATGGCACCGCCTCTCACGGCACCTTCGACGAGTTTCGTACCGACGAATTCGGCCATCGCCTCGACAATCCCGGGGCCCATCCCGGTTTTCTCGTTACCGTTGGTTTTGCCTTCATCTGCATGAATCTCTCCACCGAGTATCAGCCCGACTCCACCTTCCGCTACCTCGGCGAACAGACTGTCGCCGGAAAACCTTCCTACGTGCTTGCTTTTGCCGAGCAACCCGATAAGGCCACCCTGACCATCACCATGATCGGTCCCGGCGGCGTCACCGAGCATCTCTTGACCCAGGGCATCGTCTGGGTCAGCCAGCAGGACTTTCGCATCCTGCGCATACGCACCGACCTGCTCCAGCGCCAACCGCAAATCGGTCTCGACGCGCAAACCACCAATGTGGATTTCAGCGAAGTTCATCTCGCCGATCTGCCCGCTTCTCTGTGGCTCCCTCGCGATGTCACCGTGTACCTTCGAATTGGCAGGTTCGGCACTCACCATTTCGAAGAGGCCTTCCGCAACGTTCACCACTACTCCGACTATCAGCGCTATCGCGTCTCCACTAAGATGCTCCCCCCGCAATAACCCTCCTGGAGTGCGGGAGCCCTGCTCCCGCTGTTGCCTTTCGTGTACCGGGAGTGCGGGAGCCTAGCTCCCGTTCGTGCCTTTCAATGTGCCCTGGAGTGCGCGAGCCTTGCTCCCGCCATCTTCCCGCCTTTATTCAGCTTGGATTTCAATCACCGCGTCTTGCGTCCCAAACTAAAAAATCTTGTCATCCTGAGGAGCGCCTTTCGCGACGAAGGATCTCAACCATTGCGTCTTGCCTCAACCAAAACTAAAACGTCATTCTGAGCGCAGTCTTCGGAGCGAAGAATCTCTCTGTCTTTCCGCGTCCTTTACGCAAAGAATCTTTCTTGCACACCTGTAGGGCCCTTCTTCCGAGGCGGGCCGTTCCGTCTTGCCTCCGCTTGTCTTTGTAGGCCGCTGTTCGCTCGCGTTAGCAACCCTGGAGTGCGGGAGCCCTGCTCCCGCTTTGCCTTTCCACGTGGAATGCGGGAGCCTTGCTCCCACTCTTGCTTTTCCCTAGCAACTCACCTCACGACTCCGGCCCCGCCGCCATTCCTTGTTCCTCTGCCGGCTCTCCTCCTCCCGCCTCTACCTTTTCCTTCCCGTATTTGAACCCCCACCACCTCTGAAACACCGGCAGTTCCTCGTCCCATCGCGCTACTTCCTGCTTCGCTCCCTCCTGTGAGCGCATCAGCAGATCCGCAATGTACGCCAACCCTGCCGCGCGTTTCACCGATATCCGGTTCGCTGCTAGCGCGTCAAACAATTTCCCCAGTACGTGATTGATGTCCACCAGGCAGATGTAGTCCTCTCCCGCGGGACTGCGCAATTCCCGCGAGATGTGCGCGCACGGAAACGCAGATATCTGAAAACAAAGGACCTACGGCAGCGCTTCGGGCGCGGGAGTTGCGCACGACAGCAGCGCCAAGGCAGGACGCCAGTCCTGGGGACAGAGCCGCCCCAGCGGAGCCGGAACGAAAGGCATGACGGTGTCGTCGCATAACAAGTCAATGATGACGAATTCGTAGCTGCGTGTCTACGGTCCCAAGAAACAGGAGGCGCGAGAAAAAGGGGCAAAACAAAGACAGGTGAGAAGAACCTGTCCCAGATTTGCGAAGGCGCGCGAGGCCGGGAGAATATCCACAGGTTATTCGAAAGCGAGGGCTGTGCCTTCACCAAATCTCACGGCCATCGCTGCCGCATGCCTGCCGCTCCCGGGTCAGAGTTTTGTGCCGCTCATCAGCCCCTCACCGGTTCGCCTGCCGATCTGCTTGCCGATCTTTCCGAATTTCGCTCCACCGCCGACGTTACTGTTTTCCTCTCTCGTCTGGTCGTCGCCGTTTCTCGTAACCAACTCTCTGTCCGCGACGCTAAGGCCCTGACCTATCTTTCCACTTCGCTCCTGCGTGCCCTCCAGGTCGTACAGAAAGATAACGCCTCCGGCGCCAATGGCGGCCGCTTCGATCCTCTCCCCCTCACCTGGAATCTGCCCCGGTGCGACCGTCCGACTTTTGAAAACGTTGACATTGCCCGCGCCTTCTATGCGCAGAAATACGCCGACGAAATGTGGGAAGTCGCCGAGCAATCAGCCCAACGTTCCGCCTACGACAAGCAAACTCTGCTGGCTGTCCGGCCTCCTCAGCGTTCCTGACTTCGCCGCGGCCTCGCTTATAATACCGTCCGGTTTGCAACCCGCACTTCTCCGCGTTGAGGCGCGCATGGTAAAGGCACAAATGGCCAAACACGAGGCAAAAGCTAAGAACGAAGTCGAAAAGCTCCGCGACGACATTCGCCGCCACGAGTATTTGTACTATGTCAAGGACGAACCCGAAATTTCCGACGCGCAATTCGACAAGCTCATGAACCGCCTGAAGGAGGTGGAAGCCCAGTTCCCGGAATTGCGCACTCCCGATTCCCCCACCATTCGCGTCGGCGGCGCTCCTCGCGAAGGTTTCACCACCGTCCGCCATGCCCGCCCGATGCTCAGTCTCGACAACGCCTTCTCCTTTGACGCCCTGCGCGATTGGGACCGCCGCGTCCGCGAAGGTACCGGGCGCGCCGTGAACGAGTACATTGCCGAGCACAAGTTCGACGGTCTCAGCATCTCCCTGCAATATCAGGATGGCGTGTTGATTCGAGGCGTCACCCGCGGCGACGGCGCCACCGGCGAAGACGTCACTCCCAACGTCAAGACCATTCGCTCCATCCCTTTGCGCGTCGACCAGTCCGTCTTGCGCAAGCTCCATTTAGACCAAACCTTTGAAGTCCGCGGCGAGATCGTCATGACCCGCAAATCCTTTGAAGCCCTCAATCGCCAGCAGGAAGAAATTGGCGGCAAAATCTTCGTCAATCCCCGCAATGCCGCCGCCGGCGCCGTTCGCGTCCTCGACCCCTCCATTACCGCGCAACGCAAACTCGATTTCTTCGCCTACTACGTCTACGTCGAAGGTAAGGTGCCTTTTGCCAAGCACTCCGAATCCCTCGAGGCCCTCAGACAGATGCGCTTCCGTGCCTCCGACGATTGGAAACTGTGCGACGGCATCGACGCGGTGATCTCCTACTGCGAATCCTGGGATGACAAACGCGAAAAACTCCCCTACGAAATTGACGGCGTGGTCATCAAACTGAACTCCACCGCCCTGCAAAATGAATTGGGCTTCACCTCCAAGGCTCCCCGCTGGGCCATTGCCTACAAATATCCTGCTCGCCAGGAACAAACCGTGGTCAACGACATCGTCGTGCAAGTCGGGCGCACCGGCACTCTCACCCCCGTTGCCTTTCTACAACCCGTTCAGGTCGGCGGCGTCACCGTCAGCCGCTCCACCTTGCACAACATGGACGAGATCGGCCGTCTGGGTCTCCAGATCGGCGATACCGTCTTGATCGAACGCGCCGGCGAAGTGATTCCCCACGTTCTCAAGGTCGTCAAGGAAGGCAAGGACCGCCGGCCTTTTCAAATGCCCAAAAAGTGCCCCGTCTGCGGCAGCGCCATTCACAAGGTCGAAGGCGAAGTGGCCTACCGCTGCGTCAATTCGGCCTGCCCCGCTAAGCTCAAGGAATCCATCCAGCACTATGCCAGCCGTCACGCCATGGATATCGATGGCCTAGGCGAGAAGATCGTTGATCAACTTGTCGAGAAGAGCATGGTCAAGGACCTTGCCGATCTGTACTCCCTGAAAGTCGATGCCGTCGCCGAACTCGATCGCATGGGCGAAAAGTCCGCGCAAAATCTCGTGGAACAGATTGACGCCAGCAAAAAGCAGTCCCTCGAACGTCTCATCTACGCCTTGGGCATTCAATTCGTCGGGGAACGTACCGCCCAATTGCTGGCTGGCCATTTCTCCTCCGTGGAAGACTTATCCAAGGCTGGCGCCGAAACCCTCGAAAATGTTCCGGAAGTCGGGCCCAAAGTAGCCGCTGGCATCACCGAGTTCTTTAGTGAGCCCTCCAATCGCAATCTCATCAAAAAGCTGAACAAGGCGGGTGTGCATCCCACCGCCGAAAAACGCCAGGTGAAAAGCCAGAAATTAGCGGGGAAAAGCTTCGTCTTTACCGGCGGCCTGGCCAATCGCTCCCGCGAAGATGCCGGTGAATTGGTCATCCAGCACGGCGGCAAGCTCAGCAGTTCCGTCAGCAAAAAAACCGATTACGTCGTCGTCGGCACCGATCCCGGCTCCAAGTATGACAAGGCGAAAGAATTAGGTGTCCCTATTCTCAATGAGAAAGAATTCGAGAAGCTCATTGGTGGGAAGTAGAGGTTTGCTTGGCCATTCGTCCCGCCACCGACGACGACCGCGATGCGCTTTGGGCCGTTCTTGAGCCGGTGATTCGCGCCGGCGAGACCTATCCACTCCCGCGCAACATGACCCGCGAGCAGGCCTTTGCCTTCTGGTTTTCGCCGTCGAACGAGGTGTTTGTCTGGGAAGAACATGGCGCCGTGTTGGCCACCTATTTCCTGAAAGCGAACCAGCAAGGCGGCGGCGCGCACGTGGCCAATTGCGGTTATGTCACTTCGCAGCAGGCGCAAGGGCGCGGTATCGCTCGCGCCATGTGTCTGCACTCGCTCGAACGCGCCAAGCAACGCGGCTTTCGCGCCATACAGTTCAATTTCGTGGTCAGCAGCAATACCCGTGCTGTGAACTTGTGGTCCAGTCTGGGTTTTCAGACTGTCGGCTGGCTGCCGCTCGCGTTCGCCCATCCTACGCTCGGGTTCGTGGATGCCCTGGTGATGTTTCGCCAGCTTCCCTGAAGACCCGTCGCCGAAGTGTTGTGCCTCTCTGACAAGAGACGCTCGTATAAAAGCCGGCGGCACATTGTCTCCGTTGCGTTTGTCGGCCGCGGTATAATAAATGTGGCGGGTGAGTCGGACGATCGCTGGCTTGCCCTGAACGTGCCGCAAGGCACGTGAAGGAGCAGGCGGGAGGAAAGTCCGGACACCACTTTGCGAATCGCGCTATCGGCTAAAACCGGTCGCCCCTTCGCTAAGCAAGACCTTCCGGCGCAAGCCGGATGGTCAAGGGCAACGCGCCTGGTAACGCCAGGGGACAAGTCGCGCAGGTCTCGCCGTCAGGCGGGATTTCACTTCACGTGAGGCACCGGTTCCCGGTGCGGTGCGGCTCGGTCACGGATAGTGCCACAGAGAATATACCGCCGTCGTTGCGCTTCCCGGTGATAGCCCGGAGGAAAACCTTCGGGACATCTTCTATGGAACGCAGCCTTGGCAAGGGTGAAAAGGTGGGGTAAGAGCCCACCGCTCCGCCAGTAATGGCGGAGGCACGGAAAACCCCGCGCGGTGCAAGACCAAATAGGAGGGGAGAGCTGGCCCGGCTCGTTGAGCGTGCTCCTAAGCGCCTCCCGTCGCGCAACGCAAGTTGCGCCGGCGGATCAACCCTCGGGTAGGTCGCTCGATTCCGGGCGCGAGCCCGGAACTAGAGGAATGATCGTCGCGGTGCCTTCGCAAGAGCGCGCCGCACAGAATCCGGCTTACAGACTCCCCGCCATGTTTTCAATAACTTACGGGCGCTTTTGGCGCTGCCTAACCACTTGCCTAACCAAAATTTTAGGCTCTTCACCTCGAATCCCGACAATTTTCCTCCCGCGCTGCGCCGCAATCTTCGCCTGTTCTTCAATCCCGATTCCGTGGTCCATCCTGTCTTGCGCAGCATCGCGGGCTGCAGGGACGAACTGCGCATAGTACTGCTCTACAGTTTCAACCGTGTCAGCCAGCATCTTGGCGACTTCGAATACGCCAGCACCACGGGCAAGCATGTCGCAGGCGAACGTGTCCCGGAAGCAGTGCGCTGAACCTTGGACTCCGGCCCGCCGACACAGCGACTTGATTCGTTCGCTCAGTCGCATCCGGCTCGTGAATGGCTTTTTCGTGCCGGGATTGAACAGAATGCGATCCTCGGGCAATGGATTGCGCTGACGATGGAGTTCTTCGAGCAGCCTGCGCAACTCGGTTGCAAGCGGAATGATGGCAATCTTGCTCCGCTTCTGGGTCAGAATTTCGACCTCGCCGTTGACGCCTCTGTCGAAGTGCAGGTGTTCCCAACGAAGGTTGACGGCGTCCGAGGTGCGAAGTCCAAGCCAACGTAGCACAAGGAAACTATCCGTATCGTCAATCAGCGGCTGTCCTTTTTGCTTGAATACTAGAACACCGCGAATCCTGGCCAACTCGTCCCCAGAAAATGGCCGCGCTCCATGTTTGGGGTTTTTGCCCGGCTTGGACTCCTTGCTCATGTTGATGGGATTCTCGGTCAGCAACCTCTGCGAGACGGCAAAAGCGAAGATGCGGTGCAACACAGCTACTTCCAACGCAACTCCAGTTCCCCCACGGTTTTGTTTTCTCGAAATGATGGCCTTGTGGCGCACAGTTTTGTATTTCGCAATTACTGTGGGTGTGATTTCGGCTAGGGGTGTGCTGGGGTCGACCAGGAATTCAGTGAAATAGCGGATTGGTACGCGGTAGCGTTCGCGAGTGAGTGAACAATAACACAGCGCGGTTTGCCGGGTTTGTACAAGAGCTACAGGAGAGTTTTTGGGGTGATTTTCAAGGGCAGACCCGGCAAGTGCTGAAGCGGTTGTGGAGACAAATGCAGAGCAGCGCATGGCGGAATGCTAGAGCTAACCCCAATCCGTTTAGTACTTTTAGTACTGCAGTAGCAGCCAGCTAGTACATTCGGTGGGTAGGTGTTTCCCAGTCAACAACGCGAATATTTCTGTATTGCTTGTACCGCATGAATATAGCATTACAGTCGTGTTACAAGGTCCTTGAGTTGTAAGGTAATGTCTACAAACGCGGAAAAAGTCGGCGGTAGCAACGGCGAACCCACTCGAGGGCGGGTCTTCTGGATAACGGGATTATCTGCAAGTGGCAAGACAACCCTGGGGCAAATACTGGTCGGTCGCTTGCGCGCAGAGGGGCGCCAAGTCGTCTTTCTAGACGGCGATGTGTTGCGTGGAGTCATTGGAGAAGATTTAGGACACAGTGTAAGCAATCGCCGGAAGTCGGCTATGCGCAATGCCCGGCTATGCCGCATGTTGGCTCAGCAAGGTGGCGATGTGGTCTGCGCGACCATCTCGCTTTTTCACGAAGTGCAGCGCTGGAATCGCGCCAACATTCCGGGTTACCACGAGATCTACCTTCACGTTCCGATGGAGGAGCTACGGCGGAGAGATACGAAGGGAATCTACGCCAGGGCAGACCGCGGTGATTTGCGGGATGTCGTTGGACTCGACCTGCCGGCCGAAACTCCAGAGACACCAGAATTGGTTCTCGAAAATTACGGCGACCTACACGTCGGGGCGGCGGTTGATCGCATCTTGGCAGTCTGCTGCAACGGGAACGGGCGCGCCGGCGCACGGCCTGAGAAAGTCTTCAGCTTCAAAACGAAGGCGGAATCTCTAGAACGTCTTGCGCCCTTGCTGCAGAGCGCGCGCATATTGCCTCAGGTTCGATTCTCGGTAGGTGACTGGCGCGCCGACCCTCTTGCTGTCACGGCTTCCATAAACAGTACTCCGTGGGGTTCAGGCCGCGTAATCGTGCGGAGCAGTGCCCGATGCGAGGACGGGGCCAGGACAAGCCAAGCCGGACGGTACGACTCTGTGCTCGGTGTCGTGGGTAGTCAGGCAATCGCCCAGGCCGTCGAAAAGGTGATTGAGTCATTTGCACAGGAGGGCGGCGCTGACGATCAGGTTTTCGTGCAGCCCATGCTCGACCACGTGGCCGTAGCGGGCGTGGCTTTTTCCCGGAGTCCGCAGGGCGGTCCTTATTACATTGTCAATTACGACGACCGTTCGGGTCTGACGAACCGAGTGACCGCGGGCGTGGGCGACAATCTCAAGACCTTCTTTTGCCTCAAATCGCAGGCGGGTGCCTGCCCCAGTCAGCTAGTGCCGATCATCGCTCTCGTGAAGGAGCTTGAAACTCTTCTAGGGTGCGATGCCATCGACGTGGAATTTGCTGTCGGTGAAGACGCGCAACTCTATCTGCTGCAGGTGCGGCCCCTGGCAATGGAATGCCATGCGGGGGCACCGGACGCAAAGGTCGACGCGGCAGTATCGGACATTGCACGTAAAATAGAACTCCTGAGTCGCCCGCATCCTTATTTGCACGGCAGTCGGGCAATATTCGGCGTCATGCCGGACTGGAATCCCGCCGAGATCATCGGGGTGCGTCCGTGGCCACTGTCATTGTCGCTCTACTGCGAACTCATCACCGACGCGATCTGGGCTTATCAGCGGGATAACTATGGCTACAAAAACCTGCGCAGTTTCCCGTTGTTGGTTAGCTTACATGGACTCCCGTACATCGACGTGCGCGTAAGCTTCAACTCATTCGTGCCGCGTGACGTTTCCGACGATCTCGCCAGCCGTTTGGTGAACTGCTATATCGATCGACTTCTGTCTGAACCGCACCTACATGACAAGGTCGAATTTGCCATTATTTTCTCGTGCTACACGCTGGATTTGCCACAGCGGCTCGAGAAGCTAAGCCAATACGGATTTACTTCAGGCGACTTAACGGAACTCTCCGCCGCTTTACGGCGGCTGACCAACCGAATAATGCATGGGGACAACGCGCTATGGCGACGTGATCGGGAGAAGATCGACGAGTTGGCAAGGCGGTTTTTGACAATTGAAAATGCGGACATCGATAAAATTAGCCGAATCTATTGGCTAATTGAAGATTGCAAACGATATGGCACACTGCCCTTCGCTGGACTGGCGCGAGCGGGCTTCATTGCCGTGCAGTTGCTGCAATCCTTTGTGGGGGCAGGGGTACTTAGCCCCGAAGAAAGCGCGACCTTCATGGCCAGTGTTGACACCGTCGGGTCTCGTATCGGGCGAGACTTCGCGCAACTTCCCAGAGCGGAGTTCCTCGCGCGGTATGGCCATTTGCGCCCGGGGACGTACGACATTCTTTCGCCGCGGTATGATGAGGCGCCGGATCTTTATTTCGATTGGTCGAAGCCCAGGCCCGCAGCGTCAACATCGCCCAGGTTCGCGCTTTCCATTGAACAGTTGCGCCGCATCGAGCAGTTGCTAAAGCAACACGAGCTGGATATCGACGTGCTAAGCATGATCGAGTTCATAAAAGCAGGTATCGAGGGTCGAGAATACGCTAAATTCGTGTTCACGCGGAGCCTGAGTGACGCTCTGTCACTGATCCGAATGTTGGGGGAAGACCATGGTCTTTCGCCGCAGGACTGCGCATTTCTGAGCTACGACACTATTCGCAAGCTCTATAGCGAAAGCGGGTCGGTGCGCGAAGTATTGCTGGAAAGTGTCGCGAATGGGAAAGAGCATCATGCGCTAACGCGTAACCTGGTGCTTCCCCCGATCATTGCGTCGCCTGAGGAAGTCTTCGCGTTTCACCTGCCGCCCACCCAGCCCAATTTCATTACCCACAAAAGTGTGATAGCACCGGTAGCCGCCGTGAGTGACCCTCCAGAGACCTTCGCAGGACGCATTCTTTTCGTGCCAAGCGCCGATCCTGGTTTCGATTGGATATTCACTCGAGATATCAGCGGATTCGTCACTCAATACGGCGGTGCCAATTCGCATATGGCGATTCGCGCCGGCGAGTTGGGCATACCCGCGGTGATCGGGGCCGGCGAGGCGCTGTTCGAACGATGGCGGACGGCGCGGAAGATTTGCTTGGACTGCACCAATCAGCGGGTTCTGGTCATCGCGTGAAAGCATTCGCCTTCACGTGAGAGATGGACACAATCGTGGAGGGTCAGCCAGAGGAATCGATGGTCAACGACAGTAATTCTTGCAAAGTTACTTGGGACTACACCGAACATGCTTCTCATTATGATAAGAGGGCCGATTATTCCCTCGATGCAATTGAGAATTTGCTGAAGACAATTGGTTGCACCACTTCTACGGCGGTGGCCGACATTGGTGCTGGCACAGGTAAGCTCACAAAGGAACTGCTTGCGCATGGTTTAAAGGTCAGGTCCATCGAGCCAAACGAAGCGATGCGAACAATTGGAATTCAAAATACCAACGGCAAAGGAGCAATTTGGTCCGGTGGCACAGGTGAGGCAACGGGATTGCGGGCAAACAGTGTTTACGCCGTTTTTTTCGGCAGCTCATTCAATGTAGTTGATCAAAGTGCTGCCTTGTCCGAGGCCTGCAGAATCCTTGTGCCCAAGGGCTGGTTTGCCTGTATGTGGAACCATCGGGATCTAGGTGATCCAATTCAAAAGCGGATAGAGTGCATCATCAAATCCTCGATTCGAACCTATTCGTACGGATCAAGGAGAGAAGACCCGACAAATATTATCGATGCAAGTGGCCACTTTTCTGCGGTGCAATCTATCGAAGGAAGTTTTGTCTGGACAATGTCTCATTCAGACATTGTCGATGCCTGGAAATCGCACGCAACACTCAAACGCCAGGCGGGTAGTGATTCGGTATTCAATAACGTCATTGAGGAAATCGCGAGCTACTTGGAAGAGCTACCCGAAACAATCCCGGTGCCCTACACGACTCGGATTTATTTTGCGCAAAAGATCAGGTAGAGAAGGAGTTCCCGTTCGAGCGCCCCGTGGAGTTCGGCAAAGAATATCCAAGGAGGGAGCGTTCTTCGGATTTTTAGGGGTCCTATGAAAAAAGTTGCCATCACCCAGCGAGTCTCTATCGCTCCAACTTATGGCGAGCGGCGCGACTGCTTGGATCAATCGTGGACTAAGTTTCTGGCGGCCTGCGACCTGCTTCCCGTGCTGCTCCCCAATCACACTGATGTAGCTCTCGATTTGTGCCAGCGTGTGGACGTCGCCGGGTTGGTGTTGACCGGGGGTAACGATCTTGCGGTGTTGGGAGGCGACGCCCCGGAACGCGACGCGGTCGAAAATGCACTCCTCGATTTCGCGGAGCGGCGTAATCTGCCGGTCATTGGCGTTTGTCGAGGCATGCAATTGATCCAGTATCGTTCCGCTGTGGCTCTACGGCGTGTCGGAGGTCATGTAACGAAATGTCAGGTCATCCGAATTGAAGGTAAGCCAAAAGAGGTCAACAGCTATCATCAATTCGCAGCCTTCGACTCGCGGCCCCCGCTCGATGTCTGGGCGGTTGCCGATGATGGCGCCGTTAAGGCGATTCGCCATTCGGCCCAACCCGTAACCGGCATCATGTGGCACCCAGAACGCCTTTCACCATTCTCGCCTTCCGACATGGCGTTGTTTCGTCAAGTCTTCGCGGTAGAATGATGCGCGCAGTCATTCTCGCCGCGGGTCGCGGTAGCCGCCTGGGGTATCTCGGTGAAGACCGCCCCAAATGCTTGGTGAAGCTCAAAGGCAAACCGTTGATCGAGCGCCAGGTCGCGGCGCTCCGCCGTGGAGGAGCGCAAGAAATCGCTGTGGTCCGGGGTTATCGAGCCGACATGATCGACTTTGCCGACCTCTCCTATTTCACCAACGAACGATGGGCTGAAACCAATATGGTGATGTCGCTTGCGGCGGCCGCTGCGTGGCTGCGTTCAGGACCGGTCATCGTCAGCTACGCTGACATCTTTTATCGCAGCGACTTAGTGCGCGGTCTCGCTGCCGCCCCCGGCCAGCTCGTCATTACCTATGATCGTGCCTGGCGTTCCTTGTGGACACATCGTTTCGCTGATCCTTTGCAGGATGCCGAAACATTCCGCATCGATGCGGCGGGGCGATTGCTCGAAATCGGCGGCAGGACCACGAACATCGAAGAGATTATGGGGCAATATATGGGCCTGTTGAAGTTCACGCCGTCGGCATGGACCGCCGTCGAAACTCTCCTCGGCAGGCTCGATCCAGCAATTCGTGATCGCCTCGATAGCACCGGACTGCTCCGTCGGCTGCTCGCCGCGAATGAACTTCCCATCAGCACGTTCGCAACTGATGGTCAGTGGGGCGAGATCGATAACCCAGAGGACGTTAGGTTATACGAACACATGGTATCGAAAGGCGAGCTTGAGCTTGAAGATGCGCTATCGGGTTAGAGAGACGAAATGCGCCTGAAGGCATGGTTGCATTAGGCCGGTTAATCCAACGTGTAACCGATTTTCTCAATCCGATTCTTGGTTTCCTGACTCAAACCGTCGATGAAATCTCGGAATCGTGGAACCTTCGCCTTTACTTGCAAAAAGCGATAAGCTTCGGTTTTCGGCGACGAAATAGCCGCAAGGCTTAAATCGACGTCAAGCGCCATTAATTTCGCGATCTTTAGAAATTCCTTCGACGGATCGCTCACACAGTCTTCGATCCGCAATGTGAGCGTGGCCGCTGAGAGAAAAAGCTCGAGTTCCTCGACAAATTCCGAGAATGACATGAATCGTGGGGGTGGTAGGACCGCGAAGAACTCAGGGTCACCCTCGGCAAAGGCCTGGAATTCGAGGAAATTTTCATCCAACGCGGCACAGAGATCGTCGGTGTTCTTATAAAGCTGAGAGATGCCACCAATCATGCGCTGATCGCGGCCAAATGTTCGCAACCAAATCCAATTTGTCAGCAAGGAATCGAGGGGATGACGATATATAAAAATCAGATCGGCATATCTTGCTTTGACTGCTTCCACGATGCGGGCTGTCACCGCGGGCAGCCTATGCCCCCAGGAATGATACTTCATCGTGGAGTGGCCGCTATAGATCATCGACGTGGGGCCTGGATGGAAACGGAAGTGGAACGAGCAATCCCTAAAATATTGAGCTCGTTCGCCAATTCTCTGCAGCATCAGTTCATTGAGATAGTGACGTCCCGAGCCAAAAAGCCCGAGAATATAAACCGTTTTGTCGTTTCCCAGATGTGGGACCTTCCAGCCACGTTCGATTAGTTGGTAGTCGATTTTTGCTCGAGCCATACGCAATTGCTCTCGGGGAGGTCTTCTCGCGAATCTGGCAAGCCTACCTATTATCGCCATCCTTCCATAGTAATTCGAAAAATAGCGAGTTTGTTAGAGATACTCCTTTTAGTAATTGCCCCTGCTTTGTCTGCTTACGCCATGTATAAGTAACAACATCGTTCCAGCCACTCGCCTTGACACGTGGACTTGGTTCTTTAATATAAATTAAGCGTTCGACAAATATTCAAGGGAATCGAGCAGTGGCTGAGCCAAACTCACCGGGCGACGCTGGGGCTAACAACAAGCTGATCATTGCCGTCGATTTCGATGGCGTGATCGCCGACTATGATGGCTGGACGGAGTCGTCATTGATCGGTCCTCCCCGCAAAGATGTCATTGAAGCTTTGAAAGTGCTGCGTCGTGAAGGCTGGATAATTGTCGTGTATAGTTGTCGAGGCGCGCACGAAATCGCTCCATATTTGCAGGCGAACGAAGTTCCATTTGATGAAATAAACCCCGCTCCTCCAAAACCAACGAAGGGAACTAAGCCGCGGGCTACCGTCTACTGGGATGATCGCGCTTGCTGTTATTCGGGCAATGCTCTCCAAGATTTGGAAAAAATTCGCCATTTCCGCACGTGGTCTGGTCGTCGATAAGCCCCAAATGGCATGACTAACGCCCGGCAAGTTCGCCGCTGAGAAAACACGTGGACCGGTTTGCGCGCTCACTAGAGGCGAGTCTTGCCGGACCGAGAACGGGATGGTTTGATCGAAGTAGAGAGGTGATACGCGTTTCTCCGTGCCCATTCTGTGCCCATTCTCCTCAAAAGTCGGCCAACGTCCACCAACAGACGAAAAGAGAAAAAGCCGCATTTTCAGCGGGTTGTATTGATGGCAAGGATGTTGCTTGGATATCTGTTTTAGGCACTTGAGCTACAGGCCCAGGTCGCAAGCTCGTGCAAAATCAGTGCGGATCGTCGACACATTTGGCCGTAGGGGACCCTATTTTGACATTCGGAGCCCCCGGGTGGGCACCCCAAGGGGACCCGGCCCTCAGCAGCTTCGGCTTGGCCTAATCAGGGCTATCCTCCTAACGCAGAGCTAGCGGAAATTTCGTAGAAGCATCACTTGGATTTCCTTGACTTCGGTCTGGCCGAACAGGAGGGATTTCCCATCTGGAGAGAGGGCCGGACCGCTAAAATCATCGATGGGTTTTTCCGGCGTGAAAAGCGGGATGGTCTTGCCAGTGGCAAAATCGAAAAAGTCGATTCTGTCGTTGGGTGGAACACCTCGATTGACAAAGTAGATTCCGGTTGGGCCAAGAGCCCAGTTGTTCCAAGCCGTAGGCTGATCCAGAACGCAGGTCTCCTCACCACCGTCCACCGGCAGCCTCCATATTCCGGGCCGCTCGAATTTGGCGTAATAGATAAAGTGCCCGTCGTAAGATTCGATCGCGTAAACGCCACCATTCTTCGTTACGCGGATTGCCGGCCCCCCTTGAAAGGGGACCTTCCAGAGTTGAAAAGGCCCGTTGTCGTGGCTGGAGTAAAAGTAAATCCACTTCCCATCGCGGGACCAGTTAGGAGCACCGTTATTGGCATCAGGGAAAGTGGGCAGGAGACGAGGTGTGCCGCCGGACAGTTCGAGAAGATAAACTCCCCAAAAATCTTGCGAGATAGATTCAAAGGATACGTAGTGGCCGTCCGGTGACCAGCGGGCGGTGCCCGACTCTCCGTGCAAGGAGGTCAATTGGGTGCAGTCGGAGCCGTCACTATCGCACATCCAAACATTCAAATAGCCCGAACGCCTAGACTCAAAGGTGATCTTTTTGCCGTCGGGAGAAAAGCTCGGTTTCCAGTTGATGCCCCGGCTGGAGATAAGGCGTACGGGAGAGCCAGCGATGTTGCGATCATCCTTCAGATCAAGCCGCCATATCGAGTCGGCCCAATTGAACTGCGTGTAGATGAGTTGATTCCCTTTTCGGGATATCGAGGGAAACCAAGCGTTTTCGGTGGCGCCGCCAACTGGGCGAGGCGTACCCCCGGAGGCGGAAATGCGCCATAACGTGCGGAGACCTCCCATGGGAGAAGAGAAAACAATTTCGGTGCCGTCCGGAGTCCAAGCGGGTGGACCACCGGAGTTCGCAGAAGTGAGTCGGACCAACTCTCCGCCGGAAAGATGCAGCACGAATAGGTCACCTAAAGCGCCGCCTATGGTGCCGCGGACGAAAGCGACTGTCGAGCCGTCAGGGGAGAAAGCAGGTTCACAGTCAAATTCGTGGTTGCGAGGCGAGCTGAGCGAACGACTGCTCAAGTCGGACAAAGTCAGGATGGTCAGGCGAGAGCGTGCACCGTCGTCGATCGATTCGGGGAACACCAGGAATTTCCCGTTCGGCGACCAGTCCAATCGACCACAGTTAGGCCACGTTTCTACCGGCCCGGTGTAGACCCGATGTTCTGCGCCCCCGAGACCTGGCATTATGTAGAAACTTTTTTGTTTACCAGAATATCTGGCGAAGGCGATCTCGCTCCCATCCGGCGACCACGTTGGATAGCGGGTTGGATAATCGGTTAGCTGGAGCGGCTTCCCGCCATTGACGAGTGTAATGTACATACCAGAGTGCGGTGGTGCAAATTCTGAAAAAACAAGCTGCTTTCCGTCAGGAGAAATGGCTGGCGCGTCCTGATTGCCTTGCATAGAAACGGCGGGCACGATTTCGACAGTGGAGAGTGGCGATGCTGTGGAATTGAGGAAGTGATGCCAGAAAGCAATAGCGGCGAGTAGCAAGAATGCAGCGAGGCCAACTGCTATCCAGCGCGAATGCGCGGTGAGTTTGACGAAGCGAGAGGAGGAAAGAGCGGGGCCAGGCGGCGGCGAAGTAGCTGCGCTGGAGATAAAATTGGCGGAGTCGGTGTCACGCTTGAGGCGCTTGAGGTCGGTGCTAATGTCGGAGGCGTGCTGGTAGCGGAGCTCGCGGTCCTTCTCTAAACATTTATTGATGATGGATTCGAGGGGGGCGGGAGTTTCGGGATTCAGGCGAACCGGGGCAGTGGGGGCTTTGTGGAGGATGGCGTCAAAAATTGCAGCAGAGGTGTCGCCGCGAAATGGAAGCGTACCGGTGGCCATTTCGTACAGGACTGCACCGAACGAGAAGAGGTCGGTGCGCGGATCGATCCCCTTGCCCACAGCCTGTTCTGGGGACATGTAGGCAACGGTGCCGAGGGCCCCGCCGGGACTAGTAAGATATTCGCTTTCCGAGCGGGAGAGAGTGGGGAGTTGGGAGATGGATGCGCGTTCGGGGACAATACGCACGGGAGGCGCGAGTTTCGCTAGGCCGAAATCGAGGATTTTGGCGTGGCCATCGGCACCGACGAAAATGTTCGCGGGCTTGATGTCGCGATGCACGATGCCTTTCGAGTGCGCGGCGTTGAGGGCATCGGCGATTTCAATGGCGATGCTGAGGAGTTGCTGCAACTCGACGGGACGGTTGGCGATGACGTGCTTGAGGGTTTTGCCTTCGAGATACTCCATGACGATAAACGCACCGGCGGCATCTTCGCCGATGTCATGGATGGTGCAAATATTCGGATGATTCAGCGCGGACGCTGCTTTAGCTTCGCGGCGGAAGCGTTCGAGGGAATGAGCATCGCGAGCGAGATTTTCAATAAGGAACTTCAAAGCAACGAAGCGATGGAGGCGTGTGTCCTCTGCTTTGTAGACAACTCCCATCCCACCGCCACCTAACTTTTCCAGGATCCGATAGTGGGAGACAGTTTGCCCCAGGAGCGCATCGGGGACGGCCATAATGTCGCAATCTTAGCACCGTCCACCCCTGCGGGGTGGTTGTATGACCCTGTCTTTTTAGGGCCTGCGACCCGCGAAACGTGATGAAAATCGCCCCAGAGTCAAGACACGATGGTAAAGGCTCAGGAGCGG
>Ga0187782_10000367_pt1 | contig 29852 bp, 25 predicted proteins | sample 0715_SJ02_MP15_2_FD_132454 | JGI IMG/M metagenome (GOLD analysis project Ga0187782, IMG submission 132454) | Tropical peat soil microbial communities from peatlands in Department of Meta, Colombia - 0715_SJ02_MP15_20_MG | ecosystem: Environmental > Terrestrial > Soil > Wetlands > Peat | place... | reverse complement strand
TCCAGCTCCCGCGGAAGGGAACGCGGAACCACCACACCGCCACGGCGGAGCAACCCGCCGTATCCGCCATCCCGATGGCGAAATAAGGGGCCAGCTTGCCGATCTGGATTTCCAGTTTGCCAACGGGCGTGGAAATGAGCTGCTCCATGGTGCCGCGCTCCCACTCGCGCGCGATGGTGAGCGAGGTGAGAAACGCTCCGACCACCGCCATCACCATGGCTACCACCCCGGGCACAATGCTCGCCCTGCTTTCCAGGTCTTCGTTGAACCAAGTCCGCGGCTGAAAGGTGACATCAGGAGCTACGGCGGCCAGGCCGTGGCGCTCGCTCCAATCGATCTGCACCTGAGAGGAGTAGTCCTGCACGATGCTGAGAGCATAGCCCATGCCGATGCTCGCCGTATTCGCGTCGCTGGCGTCGAGCAGGGCCTGCACGCTGGCTTGGCGCTGGGAGTGAAGTTTTTCGGCGAATTGCGGCGGTACCACCACCGCCACTGTGCATACACCGTAGTCAATGCGCTGGACGACATCGGGGTAGCTGTCCGAGAGATGAACGATGTTGAAGTAGTCGGTGGCCTGGAAACGTTTGAGCAGGTCCTGGCTGGTTTGCGTGCCATCGCGGTCGTACACGCAAAGCGGAATGTGTTTGATATCGACGTTTACGCCATAACCGAAGATCAGGAGCTGGACCAGCGGCATGAGAAGGATGATCATGAGACTCAGGGGATCGCGCCGGATCTGAATCACTTCTTTGCGCGTCATGGCCAGGATGCGGCGCCCGCTCATGCGGCTTTCTCCAGTCTTGATTCGCGGGAGGTGGTCAGCGAGACAAAGACGTCCTCAAGGCTGGGCGGAATCTGTTCCAACCGTCCCACGCGAAGGTGATTGGCCTCGAGGGCCTGTCGAACTTTGGGCAAAGCAGCCTGGGCATCGGCGACGACGGCATGGAGGCTGCTTCCGAAGACCGAGGCATCGAGAACGCCGGGAGCTTCTCCCAGGGCTTCGAGCCCCGGCCCCAGCGGCTCGCACTCCACCAGCAAAAGCTGGCCTTTCATGTATTGGCTCTTCAGTTCCGTGGGAGTACCCATCGCTACAAGGCGTCCGCGATCGATCAGAACCAGGCGGTTGCAGTATTCGGCCTCGTCCATGTAGTGGGTGGTGACGAACACCGTAATGCCCTCGGCAACCATCTGATTGATCAATGCCCAGAAGTGGCGGCGTGAGACGGGATCGACACCCGAGGTCGGCTCGTCGAGAAAGACAATCGGAGGACGGTGGAGCACGGCGCAGCCCAACGCCAGGCGCTGCTTCCAGCCTACGGCAAGGGCGCGGGTGGGTGATTGCTCGCGCCCCTTGAGTCCCGCCATCTGAAGCGCCCAGGTCAGCCGTTCCGGAAGGTCGCGCGCGGGCACGCTGTAGAGCCCCGCGAAGAAGCGGAGGTTTTCGACGACTCGCAGGTCGTTGTAGAGCGAAAATCTCTGGGACATGTAGCCGATCTGCTGGCGGACCGCCTCAGGGGAGGCCGCAACGTCAATCCCCGCCACCCGCGCGCGGCCGGAGGTAGGCCGCAGCAGGCCGCACAGGATGCGTATCGTGGTGGATTTGCCTGCACCGTTGGGGCCAAGAAAACCGAATATCTCACCGCGGTGGGCCCGGAAGCTAATCTGGTCCACCGCGGTGAACGAGCCGAAGCGCTTGGTCAGATTTTCGACCACCACTGAAGGATCGTTCGTAATCATGAAAGTCTTGTTCCCTCGCCGAGTCTCGTCATTCCCGCGACGTCGTGGTCATTCCGGCAAAACCTCTCGTCCGGATTCCAGCCCTCCCCCCCTTGGGGGAGAGGGGTACATTTCAGCTCCTGCTTCCGCGGGCTTTCACGTTTAGCGCCGTTCGCCTTCCAGCGCCGAAACAAAAAGGTCTTCGATGCTCGGCGCGACCGGGCGAATGGAATCGTAGGAAATCCCTGCCCCCTCGAGACGGGCGCGCAATTCCGGAAGCCGACGATCCGCGTTATCCACGAACAAGTGGACGTGGTCCCCTACCAGCAGCGCGCTTCGCACTGCGGGGGCCGTCGAGAGCATATCACGCACGCGCGCTGGCTCGGGGGCATGAACAGCGAGAATCACGCCGGGGAATCTCCTCTTCAAGCCTTCCGGCCGATCGCAGAAGAGCAAGCGTCCTTGATACAGGAGTCCGACACGATGACACCGCTCGGCTTCATCGAGATAGGACGTTGAGTCGAGAATGGCGACGCCTTCAGCTAGCAGAGAATACAGGATGCGCCAGAAATCGCGTCGCGACACCGGGTCAACGCCGTTGGTCGGCTCGTCGAGAAGGATTACCTTGGGAGTGTGAATCAAGGCGCAAACCAAGCCGAGCTTCTGCTTCATGCCACCCGAAAGCTGCCCCGCCAAACGGCTGCGGAAATCGCTGAGACCCGCTGCAGCCAGCAATTCGGCGGCGCGTGGCTCGCGCTTCTTGCGGCTGACGCCAAACAGATCCGCGCAAAACCGGATGTTTTCTTCCACCGTCAGGTCTTCGTAAAGGCCGAAACGTTGGGACATATAGCTGAGATGGTGCTTGGCCCCCTCCGGGTCGCGCACCACGTCGCAACCGGCTACTACCGCCGAGCCGGAATCCGCCTCCAGCACACCGGCGAGCATGCGGAGCGTTGTGGTCTTTCCCGCGCCGTCCGGCCCAACCAAGCCAAAGATTTCTCCCGAATGCACGTCAAAGGTGAGCTGGTCGACGGCACGCAACTCGCCAAAGCTCTTACAGAGCGCGGAAACGACGATGGCAGGAGGAGAATTCATGGCCACTTCAGCAATCGTGTCATTCCGAACGCGCATGGACCTGCGGTCCACTCCTGGAGAAGAAAGTGGCTGTCATCCTGAGCGCAGCGAAGGATCTGCAGTTCCGGTCCGTGGCGAACTAATGCAGATTCTTCGCTTCGCTCAAAATGACAGACTTTCGAGGGAGCGAAGCGAGGAAACCCCCTCACCCGTCCCGCGACGGCTGGAGAAAGCGCCGGCGCGGGCCAGCCTCTCCCCCAAGGGGGAGAGGGCCGGAATCCGACAGCGAGGGCTGCAGTCTTACGGCACGCCACTCGCCGCCCGCTTTTTCCATCGGCAATCGACAGTCTGCAATCAGCAATCTGCGCCGCCTTTCCTCGCTACTTGATGTTGATGTACGCATCCGCCGGCATTCCAGGCTTCAGCTCGTAGTTCGGGTTCTCGACATCCACTTTGATGCGATAGACCAACGTGACTCGCTCCTTCTCGGTCTGCACGCTCTTGGGGGTGAATTCAGCCTCTGAGGAAATCAAGGAGATCCGGCCGCAATAGGTCTTGTCAGGGTAGGTGTCGGTCCGCACGTCAACGTCCTGGCCCCAGCGCACCTTGCCGAGATCTGTTTCCGGCACATAGACGCGGAGCCAGATGTGGTCCAGGTCGGCCAGCGTAACGATGGATGTGCCGGGCGAGACCACTTCACCCAGCTCCGCCTGCCGCACCAAAACCACTCCGTTGAAAGGGGCGCGCAGCACCGTATAGGCCAAACGTATGCGGGACAGATGCAGGTTTTGATTCGCCTGACGAAGGTTGGCGCGGTCCACCGCGAGTTCTTCTTGGCGCGTTCCTTCCACGAGCTCGTTATAAATCTCTTGCGCCCGGTCGTAAGTCGCTTGCGCCCGGGTCACGTTGGTGGCTGCCTGGTCGCGCGTTTGTGCGGGAATCTCGTCCTTCTCAAACAGCGCCTGGTAGCGCGCGTAATCCTTTTTTCTCTGCTCGAGGTCGGCCTGGGCATCGAGAATGGCTTGCCGGGCGGCTTCGGTCTCCTGCCAACGGCTACCTGCCAGACCGAGGGCGAGCTGTCGATCACGCACCTGGGTTGTAGCTTCGTCCAACGCAACTTGCTGCCGGTAGTCGTCATTATCGATCCGGGCCAACAGGTCTCCGGTCTTGATGGTCATGCCCTCGTCGACCGGCAAAGCGACCACGCGCCCGGTCACCTTGAAGCTCACCAGGCTTTCGTGCGCTTCAATGTTGCCCGAGAGCTTGAGGACGTTTTGCACGGCGGGCTTGCGATACCATTGAGGATGGAAGTAGACGACCGCGCCGCCAATCGCCAGTAGCAGCAGGAGCGGAATCAGACGTTTCATGGCTTTTTACCTCTTGCTACAAAAGTTCGCCCCGCCGCCGGCTCAAGGCTCGGCGACGTAAATTTGATAAATCTTTTCCGATCCCCCGAGCGAGCGCACAAAGGCCATAATGGCGTCGGCGTGCCGCGCCAATGCCATGATGCGGTCATCCTGTGCACTAGCCAGGGTAGCCTGGGCAGTCACCACCTCGATGTTGTCCGTCACCCCGTTGCGGAAACGGTCTTGCGCCAGGCTCAGCTCGCGTTCAGCCAGGTGGAGGGCAGCTTCGGTGACGGTCACCTGACTCTCCGTGGATTCCAGGTCCAGCAACGCCGTGCGCAGTTCCTGCTCGATCTCCCGGCTGAGGTCGTCAATCTGCGCGTTGAGTCGTTTCAACTGGCTTTGAAGTTCCACCTTCTCTCCGGCGCGGTCCCGGTCAAACAGAGTGACGGTGAGCGTTCCCTGAATCTCGCCTGTTCCCGCCATGGAACTGAACTGGCGTCCGATCGCTCCATAATCGCCGTTCACCGAGAGGGTGGGATAATAGCGTGCATGTGTGGCCTTGAGCTGTTCGAGGAGCGCGTCTCGCTGCTTCAGAAGCGCGGCATAGTCGGATCGCGCCTCCAGTGCATTGCGCAGCGCTTGCTCGGCGGCGGGTGATTCCACGTGGTGGAATTTCAGGGACTCGGCCAACTCCAGCGGGGCGCCAGGACTCAGTCCGAGGAAACGGGCAAGAACGATTAGGGAAGTCTGATAAGTGTTGCGCGCCACCAACAAGTTCTGCTGGTCGCGCGCCAGTTGCACCTGGGCACGAACCACGTCTACTGCAGTGGCCAGTCCTTGGGCGTGTTGGTCGCGCGCCAATTGCTCCAGGGTCCGCGAAGTGGTCACGCGACTTTCCGCCGCTTCCACCTCCGCCGCGAAAGCCTGGGCGTCGAGATAAAGTCCTGCCGCTTGGCGGATCACTAAGTCGCGCGCGTCCTGATAATTCAGCTTGGCAGCCTCCTCTTGGTGCTGGCTGGCCTTCCAGTAATGGTAAGCTCGGCGGTCTATCAAGGATTGGTTCGCCGAGAGGCGAGAATCGTAATGCGCGAACGGTCCGACGACGCTGGGAACTGCGAAGGAAAACCCAAGGGCGGGCAAATTGATTTTTGGAAAAGAAATTCCCATGGCGGCCAAATCGATATTCTCGCGGTTGGCTAAGGCGTCCCCGTTGACGTGCGGCAGCAAGGCAGCCCGCCGCCGCTCGCGCGTGCCTTCCAGTTCCTCCTCCTGCGCACTCGCCACGCGCACGCTGAGGTTCTGCTTCAGCGCCAGACCGATCGCCTCTCTCAGCGTCAGGCCCTGCGGCATTGCCTGTTGCGCACCCGCGCAATTACCTGCCGCCAGCAACAGCGCCACGAGCCGCGCAGCCCATCCCCGGTTCAGCCTCATAAATGTTCTCCTCTGCTGCCCGATTTGGCGAGGGCATCGCATCCGGCCTCCCGACCTTCAGACAAGGGGACAGCAAGGCGCTCGCCCTTATTGTTCTTTCGTAGAGCGTTAAACACGAATTCCATGTGCGCGCTCATGAAGGCATCCAGGTTGAGCCGATGTCGCTCACCGTGTATCAGCATCCAGAAGGTGGCCAGAACGCCGGGAGCAATCAGAATCTGCGGAAAATCCTTGATCCTAGCTTTGCGAAATTCGCCCGACGCGACACCCTTCTCCAATATTCGGCGCAGGGTACTCACTCCCGGCGCGATGATCTCCCGATAGAAAATGTCGGAAAGTTGAGGGAACTTGCCACTCTCGGCAATCAACAAACGAAGGATGGCTCGCGCCTTTTTGTTTCTCACGACTAGGGCATAGTGGCCTGACAGCAGCTTTCGAAGGAGTTCTTCGGCAGAGCCCGAGGAAGAGCCAACCAGCTTAGCAAGTGTTCCCAAGGCAGGATAGATCAAACTCCGGACCACGGCCCGAAAGAGCCCTTCCTTATGCTTGAAATAGAGATAGATCGTTCCTTTGGCTATTCCCCCCCGTCTGGCTACATCCTCGAGGCGGGCAGCCGCATAGCCGTGCGCGGCAAATTCCTCGAAAGCGGCATCAAGAATCTCTTGAGGGCGTTCTTCCTTGCGCCTCCGTCCCCGGCGCGATCCTTTCTTGGGAAGATCCCGTGGCTTCACGCTCTTGGTCCTCATCCTCCACCACTTTTACTGACTGAATGGTCAGTCATTAATTATCAGAGGAAGATTACGCGGCCGAAATGGGTTTGTCAACGTATTTTTCGCCCCTTGATTTCGTCCTGGTGGTGTCAGTAGCCAGGAGGGGAGTGCGCTCGGAACGACAGCCTTCCTCGATTAGTCCAATCAAGACCAACGGAGCAATACCAGTTCCGAGCAGAAGCCTGGCCCCATCGCCCCCAGCAGGCTGAGCGATCCCGAGGCGGGGGGACGGTGATTCATTATCTCTTCGAGCACCAGAAGGACCGAGACGGAGGAGATATTGCCCACCCGGCGAAGGCATTCCCAGGAAGCATCGAGGGCTCCATCGGGAAGTTTGAGCGTGGCCGCCATCGCCTCGAGTACTTTGGGGCCTCCCGAGTGCAGAATCCAGGTGCCGATGTCCTTTCGTGTCAAACCCATGTCACCCAGAAACTGGTCCACATCGTGCGCCCAGTGGCGCTCCACCATGGCTGGCACCTCGGGTGACAAGACAATGGTGAAGCCCTTCTCAGAAATGTCCCAACCCATGACGTGCTCGGTTTGCGGGTAGAACACTGAGCGTGTGGCCAGGATTTCCGGCCCGTCCGCGTCCCTGTCCGAGCCGGTCACCAACACCGCCGCCGCTCCATCTCCAAACAAGGCGGCGGAAATCAGGTTGGCTATGGAGAGGTCATCCCGCTGTATGGTAAGCGAGCACAGTTCAACAGCAAGAAGCGCGGCCACCTGGCTCGGATAGGCGCGCACGTAGTCGGCGGCACGGGAAATGCCCGCTGCCCCCGCAACACACCCTAAGCCGAAAATCGGAACGCGTTTGATATTCGGTGAAAGCCCCATGCGATTGACTAACAGGGCATCCAGAGAGGGGCTGGCAATGCCCGTGACTGACACGACGATAAGAGTGGCGATCTCAGGGGCGTTCAGCCCGGCCTGCGCTAAGGCGCGGCATAGGGACTGCTGGCCCAACACCGGGGCGGCCGCGATGAAGGCGTCGTTCGCGTCGCCCCAGGAAGCGATATTGTAATAAGCGCTGAGGGGAAGGGTGAGATAGCGCCCCTCGACCCCCATGTGAGAATAGATCCGTTCCAGGCGCTGCGGATTGGCCAGTTTCTCTCCAAAGTACTTCTGGAGCGCTTCAACCAGAACTTCCTGGGGGTAATGGTGCTCGGGAAATGCGCTTGCCACGGCCGCGATTCTCATGGTCACCACCAAGCCCGACCGCGACTCCCGTCATTAATAACAAGGGGAGTCGAATTTCTGCGTGGGGAAGGCCAGGAGGGCCGACAGCTCCCACAATACCAGGGCTGCAAAATCTAGTACCTAACGGAGGCGATCGAGTTCTCTTCGATAGAGCGTATTATTGGGAAATTGCCGCGCCAATCCCGCGAGCAGCTCCCTTGCTTGATTCTGGTCCTTATCCCTCAGGGCAGCGACGGCAAGCATGAGCTGCGCAAACGGGAGCAGGTAGTGTCCTTTCTCCGCAGTGAACCGGAGTTTTTGGATTCCCAGGTCTTTGTCGGTCTGCGCCCCATAGATTCTCAACGCCCAGCGCACCGGGGCGGGCTTCAAGCTCAGGATATAGTTCTCCACGCCGACGGCCAGATAGGCATCATAACAAGACGGGTGAGTGGCGAGCAACTTCTGGGCCATGACCCCGGCCCTCTTCATATATCCCAGGGAGGCTAAATATCTCTTGTCGATTAAGGCCAGGTAATCCGAGCGCAGGCCTAGGTCCATGATCTTGGCCAAGAGGGCGTTTCCATCTTGCGGCGAGCGCGCCAGAATGCCGTCCGCCACCTTCTCGCTCCTCGCCAGCGCGTTATCAAAGCCTTGTTTCGCTACGGGGTCGGGAGCCAGCTTCTTGCTCTGCTTGAATTTCTCATCGTCTAAGAACAACTGCCATTGCAGCACGCCCAGCCGGTCGAGTTCCGAAAAGAGGTAGGCCGCAGCGTTCGAAGTAGGTCCCAGGGGATCATCGGGATGCAATTGCTCCCAGGCGTTAAACGTTCTGTGTGCCTCCTCGAACTGGAGATTATACATTTGGCGGAATCCCAGATCGAGCGGGCTTGAGGAGGAGAGTTTGGCTCCGGCCCGGCAGGGAGATGCAGCCCCGACCGCGACAAGCAGAACGACGGACATTGCACCCTGCCCCACCAGATTAGGTGTTTCGCGCATACGTTGTCCGCCGCTGGAAACTGCAACCTTGGTTCGAAATCCCCTGAAAGGCCCGCCAACCTGAGTTTAGGATGCGGCACGGGGCTGGAAGGGTGCCGCCTTGAGCCGTATATGAGTGAAGACTAAAGGTGGTGAGAGCCACTTCCAGCGGATGCGCCGAGAAGCCGATGAAGCGCAGCTTACCCGCCTTCCTGGCTGCCCGGAGCGCTTCCCTGGCACCGTTGGGGCGCTGTCTCTCTCTGAACTCTTATTGCAGTTTTCGGGTGCTGTCCTAATTTGCACGTAGCGCCGCCATCTTGGCGGCTCCACTGCTGCCTGGAAGCCGGCGTTAACGCCCAAATTAGGACCGTAGCCGTTTTCGCTTGACAAAACCCCAGAGCCGTGATAGCCTACTAATGTGTTCAAGCCAGGGACAATCCGTCGCAAACCATGGCCCCCTGCCCCGAGGCGGGAACCAAAACCGGGCCCCCCGGCCAGAGGGGGAAGCCGGGAACTGCATAAAATGAAAAATAGTGGGAACGAAGCTAAGAAGTCCTTAAAAACAAAGGAAGAGCCTTGAAAAACGAACCTAAAACGAACCCAAAAGGGACCCGAAACGAAGCCAAATTGGAGGCTAAGAAGAGCAAAAAGAGCGCCATTTGCGCAAAACGAAGCGAAGGTCCAGAGTCGAAAGGGGAGGGTTTTAACGACCCCCAAGGGGGCTACATGAGCGGGGACCCTGGCATATGGGACGCGTCGCCGGGGCCCGGGAACCGGCGCCTGATACCTGGCTCTCGACACCTGATCCCCTAGCAAGCCCCCTCCAATTGACGCCCTGCCCCCATTCGGATAGAATGTGGGGTCAGAAATAAGGAGATCCCGAGAGACCGCCTTTGAAGTCCGTACATCTCAACCTTCGATTCCGCACGCGTCTGGCTCTGGTGATGTTTGTCACCATGACGTGCACGGGGGCTATTCTCACCTGGAACTATGTTAACCACCGCCGCGAGATTCTCAACTATGTGTCAGGTGAGACCTCACGGTTATTAACCGTCAGCCAGCTTGCCCAGACTCAAATTCCCCCGAAAACCAGTGTGGACGATGCCCTTAAGATTTACCAGGAAAAACTTCAGGAATTGGGCATCAAGAACGTATCCGTCGTTTCGCCTGAAGGGCAAGTGAAGGGGAGTACTAACCCTTCCCAGGTCGGCAAGAAGATCCCACTGAAGATGTCGAGTAAGAGTCTTTTCCAGCGCCTCTCGAAAAAGCACGTCGAAACCAAGAAGGACCCGGTCCGCCTTGAAGGGGAGTTTTCGGAGCTTGACCCGTATCCTTCGAACGAACAGACCGCTTTTACCATTCAATACCCCCTGGTACTTGGCGACCAAGTGATCGGATTCGCAGTAATAAAGGGGGAGAGCGACCAGGTTACGACTCTGTCCCGCCAGTGGTACCGGAAACGGCTCGCCTGGATTCTGGGAACGATGCTGGCGGCTTTGTGCGTGGTGCTTTACCTGGCTTTTCGTTTCACCAAGCCGGTGGACCAACTCGTGAAAGGGGCGCAGCAGGTTGCCGCAAACAACCTATATGTCTCATTGCCTTCCACGGGCGAGGACGAAATCGGCCTGTTGGCGCAGACGTTTAACCAGATGGTGGAAAAGTTGCGGGAGAACCGGGCGCTCCAGGAACGCTTGAACGAGGCAGAGAAACTCTCCTTGCTGGGCCGGTTTGCGGCTACGGTGGCGCACGAGGTTCGCAACTCGCTCAACTTTATCAACCTCTCCATCGACCAGATCCGCGCCAAGCATCCGGACGGCGACGACCGGCCCGCACGTGACCTGCAACGAAACCTGGCTAAGATCAAGGACGAAATCAGCCGCCTGAATCACCTGGTGAATGACGTGCTGGCCGCCGGACGACAGTCTCCACCCACACTGGTGCCTTGTGACCTGAAGGCCACCTTGACCGGTGCGCTGGCGTTAGTGGGGCGGCAAGCGAGCAACCAGGGCATTCAGATCAAACTAGACCTCGCACCGGACCTGCCGGTTTTCCGCCTGGATTCGGCTCAGATGAAGACCTGCTTCCTGAACATTATTACCAATGCGATCCAGGCTATGCCGGGCGGAGGCCAACTACGTATTTTTGCGGCTACCGCCAAAGCGCACAGCGGCGCAGAGTACCTGCAGTTGCATTTCGCCGACACCGGGCCCGGCATCCCTCTCGCCGAACGGGAGAAGGTTTTTGCCCCATTTTATTCGACCAAAGCCACCGGCTTCGGCCTGGGGCTGGCCATCGCCAAGAAAATCGTGGAGGACCACGCGGGCCGCGTGTTCGTCGATAATGGAGATAATCCAGGGACAGACTTGGTGGTCCAGCTTCCACTCCCTCAACCCTCGCGGCCTGAGCGCGCCGCCCTGGCTGCCTCCCCAGCAGCATGAGGACAATCCCCGATGCCTGTCGGAAGTATCTTGGTAGTCGACGACGAGCCGAGGCAGTGCGAAATATATCGCGACATCTTGCAGGACGAAGGCTACGCTACCGAAACCGCTCCCAGCGGCGAGGCGGCTCTCCAATTGCTTGCGCACCGTCGTTTCGATTTGGTCATTACGGATTTGAACCTCATTGGCATGACGGGGATTGATTTGCTCAGCGAGATCGTGGCCGAGGACCCGACGGTGGCTGTCATCCTCATCACTGGTTACCCTTCCATTCAGTCGGCGGTGGAAGCAACCCGCCGGGGCGTTTACCAGTATCTCGAGAAACCCGTTGACCGGGACGTCCTGCTGAGAGTGGTGGAGGAAGTTTTCGACCGACTGGCGACACTCAAGCGCGCCATTCTGGGTGACTCTCCCGCCACCAAGGCCATGATGCGCATGATTCTGAAGGTCGCTCCCACCGCCCACACCGTCCTGATCCTGGGGGAGAGCGGAACGGGCAAGGAACTGGTGGCGCGCGAGATCCATCGCAACAGCCCGCGGGCCGACCGCCCCTTTCTGGCCATCAACTGCGCGGCGCTCACCGAAACCCTTTTGGAAAGCGAACTCTTCGGTCATGAAAAAGGCGCCTTCACGGACGCCCATCAGCAAAAAAAGGGCCTGTTCGAAAGGGCGCATCAATCCACTCTGTTCCTGGACGAAATCGGCGACACCAGCCTCGCCATGCAGGCCAAGATACTTCGCGTGCTTCAGGAACGCGAATTCATGCGGGTGGGCGGCACCGAGGCCATCAAAACGGACGTGCGCATCATCGCCGCCACCAACAAGAACCTCGAGCAAAACGTCAAAGAGGGTAAATTTCGCGAGGACCTCTACTACCGATTGAACGTTATTCCCGTCCTCTGTCCGCCCTTGCGGGAACGGGGGGAGGACATCGATACGCTGGCTTACCATTTTATGAGGAAGGCTGCCTTCGTTGACGGTCGCAGGGTGGAGAAGATCTCGCCGGAAGCCTTTCAAGCGCTGAGGAGTTACTCCTGGCCCGGAAATATCCGGCAGCTTGAATGGGCCATGGAGCGCGCCGTGGTCCTCGGCGATACGGATTGTGTGGAACTTCGGGACCTTCCGCCGGAAGTGCTTCAGCGTGCCCCCGCTGTGGCGTCCGCCCCGGCCCCACATCAGGACGAGGCACTCCCTCCCATCATCGCCGAAGGCTCCTGGGAAGAACACGAGAAAGCCAAAATCCTGGAGGCCCTCCAGCGCTCAAACTGGAACATTACCCGCGCTGCCCAATTGTTGGGTATGACCTTCCGTACTTTGCAGTATCGGCTGGAAAAATTCGCCATCAAGCGCCCTAATGCGTAGCCTGGGGGCGCAGGGTAGCGCGGACCCCCGGTCCTGGGGTCAGCAGCTTTTTCTGAGGCCCGCGGACAAGCCGCGGACCCCGAAACCGGGCGTCCGCGCTACCCTGGCAACCGTTGCGACATACCCGGCTGCATCTAGGGTTTCTGGAAACTGCTAATGCCCTTAGCCTCGTCGTCGTGGATGTCGAAGACGGTGTAGAGCTTGGTAATCTGAAGAAGGTCATGAACCTTCTTGGTGAGATTCAGGAGTTTCAACTGTCCCCCCTGGTTTGAAACCGCCGTGTAGGCGCTGACCAGTTCACCAATGCCGGAGCTATCGATGTAGGTGACGTCCGCAAGGTTCAGCAAAACGCGCTTGTTTCCCTTGGTCAACTGGTCTCGGATAAGCTCGCGCAATTGCGCACAGCCTTCTCCCAGAGTGATTCTGCCGCTAATGTCAACAACCATGACCGAGTCAACTTGTCGAATTGTGGCTTTCATGCTCACGGTCGGTTCCTCCTTATTTAGGTTGGTGTGCCGGATCAATCCGCTTCACCAGGGTAACTTCGGTCCCCGAGCCGGGAAGGTACTTCACGCGGAACTCGTCCATAAAAGTACGGATCAAGAATATCCCTCGGCCGGAAACCTTCAGCAGGTTATCGCCCGAGCAAGGATCGGGAACCTCGTCGATATTGAACCCGAAACCCTGGTCCCGAATACGAATCTCGAGCCGGTCTTTGTAAATCTCAAAGCGCAGCCATACGCGTTTACTCGCGTCGTTCTTGTTCCCATGCCAGATGGCATTGATCATCGATTCATGCACGGCCATTTCAATCTGGTGTTCGGACTCCTCGCCAAAGCCCGCTGTTCCGGCGACTCTTCGCACGATCTCTTCCGCCACCTCGAGGTTCTTGAGATCACTCTCAAGTGTCACTTCCACAACGCTGGGTTCAGAAGTCATAAGTTGCGGGTAGAGCTGCTAGGTCCGTCCATGAAATTACCTTAGGGGTAGAGGAAAGTCAAATAGCATTCATAGGCGTGCTTTCCGAAGCACACAAAAATCACCTTTTCGAGGGAGGGGTTCGTTTCCAGGAAGCTTCTCACCTCGCCCACCGCGATCGCCGTGGCCCGCTCGATAGGGAAACCGTACGCGCCTGTGCTGATCGCAGGAAAGGCGATGGTGCGAACAGCTTTTTCAACGGCCAGCTCTAACGACCTCCGGTAACAGTTCGCCAGCAACTCATCTTCGCGCTCGCCGCCACCGTGCCAAATCGGCCCTACGGTGTGAATCACCCACTTCGCCGGCAGGTTGTAGCCTTTCGTTATCTTTGCCTGGCCGGTGGGGCAACCTCCCAGCGTCCTGCATTCCTCGAGCAGCCGAGGCCCAGCAGCCCGATGGACTGCCCCATCCACTCCTCCGCCCCCCAACAGGGTCGTATTCGCCGCATTCACAATCGCATCCACCTGCTGTATTGTGATGTTGCCTTCGACCACCACTATCTTCTCAGAAATCATCTGCCACCCCCTAATTGGGTAGCGTGGACCCCAAAACCGCGGTCCATGCTACCCGGCTCTCGCCGTAGGCGGGCGTCTGCCGCCGCTCCTCGAGGCTGCGCGCTACCCGTTCGTGCCGTACTCGAGGAACGCTTCGTACATGGCACAAATGTTTTCCAGGGGCACGTCCGGGCCGACCTCGCCACAGGCAATAATCCCGCCTTGGGAGGAGCCACAAGCCTCGAAGGTTCGGTGAACTTCTTCCTTCACTTCCGTCGTTGAGCCCAAAGGCATGACCCGCTGCCGATCGATGTCGGTGCGAATCGCCACTCGTCCCCGCACGTTCCCGGCAATCCAGTCGTGGCCGACCACCGGGACCTGGCAATTGATCACCTGCGCGCCGATCTCGATCAAGTCACCGAAAATGTCTCTTATCTGGCCGTCCGTATGATACCAGACGTCCATGCCTCGCTCGCGCACTCGCTGAAACATCTGCGCGTAGCGTGGTTTGAAAATCCGCCGCCAAGTTTCGGGTTTGATGAGCAGACTGGTCTGGCCGCCCCAGTCGTCGGCGAAGTGCAGGCCGTCATATTCAAGCTTGGTCCACTTATCAATCCATCTGAGGTTGAAATCCAGCAAGTCGTCGAGCAGGCCGTAAAACACCTTGGACTCGCCGGCAATATCCGTCAGGAAGTTTTCCATGCCGCGCAACTGCTGGAGCTGCTCAAAGTAGGTGATCCAGGCTCCGCGAGCGTACCAGCGGTCGTCGAAGCCCATCATGTGTCCGCTGTAGAGCCTCCCTCTGGGAGGCCCGGCGCTGAAATCTCCCGGCCACTTGAACTCCTCGTAGCGGCTCAGTTCCCCGAGGGGCCATTCGACGGGAATGCCGCAAACCCCCAGCCATTGCGAAAACCATACCGTGCCAAAATCGTCTGTGTTTCTTCCTTTCTTATACACTACGGGGAAATCTTCCGGGGCCATGTTCTGCACATAGTCCCAGCCGAAGTCCTCGTGGAATTTCGTCAAGATATCGTCCAGGGCTTGGCCGTACTTTAGCTGTGCCGCCGGAAGTACCGCATGCGAGATCGGGACCCGATCGGGATGGTTGAAGCCGATGGCGCATTTGGCGCGTTGGCGGCTGGTCAAATTGCTCTACTCCTTTAAACCCTCAAGCCTCGGGTCCAACTTTTCCTCGGATTTCATCAATTGCTCCCAGGTAATCTCGGAGCGTTCATAGGCAGCCGTGCGGCCCAGGATCGTAGTCAGGTTGCTCCTCACGCTCGGCGCAGTGGTGGGATTGGTGAACCGGCTCGCGGTGATGTCATCATAGAAAGCCGCAATGTTGCGAACCGCTCCCTCCTTGTACAGACCCTCTGACTTTCCACCTACGTAAGGGGTTCTTCCCCAGATGGCCACATTTCCTGCGTAATGGGTGTCGATGACGCCCTTCGCGCCGTACATGCGGCAGATAATATCATCGTAGCCCTCGCCAAATTGCTTGGAGGCGAAGGTCACAATCACTTCTTCGGGGAAGGTGAAGATGACGGAGAAATGGTCCCAACAGCTACCCTCGCGGCGCGATTTCAAGCCACCCTGCCCGGTGGCACGAAGAGGATGGCTGTCCATTATCCATGTGGCAACGTCAATCGAGTGTATGTTTTGCTCTGTGATAATATCTCCAGAAAGAGCACGGTCCACCCCCCAGGCGCGCAGGCGCCGTTCCGGGTCCGCCGGGTCCACTTGCAATTGTTCCACCTGGCGCAAGAATGGCGATCCCGCCCAGTAAGCGGCTTCACCGCACAAAATCGGGCCAATATCCCCGTGGTGCACTCGCCGGATCGCTTCTTGATAAAAAGGGTCGGTGCGGGTTTGAAAATCCACCAGGAAGCATTGGTTCTTGGCTGAAGCCTTGCCGCTGCTTTCCTCGACGCTTCGACACCCGGGCACGTCCACGGCCACTGGCTTGGCGAGATACACGTGGGCCCCGGCATCCACGGCGGCAGCGGCTTGTTCAGGATGGAAATAGGGCGGGCTCTCGATGGCTACGGCATCAATTTTCCCTTCCAGCATTCTCCGATGTCCCAGGAGGCCGGAATAACGCCGTTCGACCGGCACGTTATACTTCTCGCCAAAGATATTCACTTTATCAGGAAAGTAATCCATCGCGGCCACGATTTCGTACCCGCCGTGCTGCTCGAAGAGATCGGCAATCCAAGTTCCTCGGCCGCCACAGCCAATCATGCCGAGGGCGATTTTCGAGTTGGCTTGCGACCCACGCACAAGTTCGGGTCCCATCATTGAGAACGATAGGGCCGCCGAGCCAGCGCCAGCAATGAACTCTCGGCGGTCCAGCCTTCTTCGTCCCAGTAAGACGGGCGATGGTTTTGATTCTTCTGCCATGAAGTTCTACTCCTTGGAGTGTAATGTTGCGGAAACACGAACCACCTGGCGAACCATAGCAGATTGCCGGGGAGGACACAACACTGTATTGGCGCAGGTTGTTCGCCCGCCGGTGGCTTTCGACTCGCGAAACTTTCACATACGCTAAGGTCGCAAAGCAAAGAGATGACTTCGCCTTGGCGTTTCTTCGTGCCTTTGCGACTTTGCGTGAGCTGTTTCGATTTATTCACACGTTTTCTCCACCCTGGGGTGCGGCCCGCCGCAGCCGGTCGCACTCCAGGGGGCTGCCTTGCCGCCACTGCTTCCTTGAGCCACTCCTGGTTTTTCCCGGTTATAATTAGGGTCAGAAAGCGCGGTTGCAATGGCGGCCTGCGCACATTTTGCTCGGGGGTGGTCATACCGAGATGCCGGAACAAGTCTCGAGTTATCGCTTGGAAGAAGAAATCGCGCGCGGGTCTATGGGAATTGTGTACCGCGCCGTGCATACTGTCTTCGAGGAAATCGTCGCCATCAAAGCCATTCTCCCGGAATTGACGCTCAACTCCGAGCTGCGCCAGCGGTTCCTCAACGAAGCCAAAATCCAGCGCAGCCTCGAGCATCCCAACATCGTGCAGATCCGCAAATTCCTCATCCACCAGGAAAAGCTCTACATTGTGATGGAGTTCATCGAGGGAGAGACGCTGGCTGACCGTTTACGGCGACTGGGCCGGCCCATGCCGGTCAGCGAGGTGATCCTCATCTTTCGCCAGATGCTCGAAGGCCTCGGATTCGCGCACAGCCACGGCGTGATTCATCGGGACATCAAGCCTTCGAACATCATGCTGACGAGCCAGGGCGTGGCCAAGCTCACGGACTTCGGCATTGCGCACGCAATGGGCTCGGCCAAGCTCACACGCACGGGCAAGGCGCTGGGCGCCCCGGCTTACATGTCCCCCGAGCAGATTCAGGGCGCGCAGCTCGACCACCGGACGGACATCTACTCGTTAGGTGCCGTGCTTTACCAAATGCTGACCGGGCGCGTTCCGTTCGAACATCCAGAAGATTCGGACAGTGATTATGCCGTTCTCACGGCGCATATCAATCAAGCGCCCACGCCACCCAGCCACGGGGTTCCGAACATCCCTCCGCCCCTCGAAGCCGCGACTTTGAAGGCACTTGAAAAGCGCCCCGAAAATCGCTTCGCGTCCTGCGAGGAATTCCAAGCGGGGCTGCTTCGATCGCCCGCGTCCACCACCGGGCCAGCCATCGTGCCGCAACCGGAGCCGGGAGCTCCGATGGGGGTCGAGCCTCGGCCCCAGCCCTCCGAGCGCAAGGATTATCAGCAGGCTATGACGCCAGTACGAGAGAATCCCAAAGATGGGCTCAAGTACGTTTGGATACCGCCCGGGGTGTTCATGATGGGCTGCTCGCCTGGAGACAACGAGTGCTACGACAATGAGAAGCCATCCCACCGTGTGACCATCACCAAGGGTTTCTGGGTGGGGCAAACGGAAGTTACGGTGGGCGCCTTCAAGCGCTTCGCAGCGGCCACAGGGCGGCAATTGCCACCAGCTCCGCCCTTTAACAGCGCCTGGGAGAACGAGAACATGCCGATCGTGAACGTGACCTGGGACGACGCGCGAGCGTACTGCATGTGGGCGGGAGGGCGACTGCCAACGGAGGCGGAATGGGAGTACGCCGCCCGGGGCGGAACTACGGACGCCCGTCACGGCATTATTGACCAGATAGCGTGGCACGCTAAGAACAGCGGGGGCCGAACGCACAACGTGGCGCAAAGGCGCGCCAACCACCTGGGCTTGTCCGATGTGCTGGGAAATGTTTCGGAGTGGGTGAATGACTGGTTCGACGACAAGTACTACCAGAACAGTCCATCCCAAGACCCTCCCGGGCCCTCGAGTGGTCAGCACCGCGTTCTGCGTGGCGGGTCATGGAGCGACTTTCCCTGGGACATTCGGGTATCGGTCCGAACTGGGAGCCACCCCACCGCCAGGGAAAATAACGTTGGGCTTCGTTGTGCCTGGGAGCCGGAGTAGTCCCTAATCCTTTTTCCTTTTCCCTTGACATCTTGCCTCAGTTCAGGAAGTAGGTGCGGTAGAGCGTGTCGCGCTTGACGGGACGAAAGCCCGCCTCTTGGATCATGCGGCGGAGTTGCTCCTCGCTGGAGGTGCGGGTGACGCCGGCGGCGCGGACCACGTTTTCCTCGATAAGGATGCTGCCCACGTCATTGCCGCCGAAGCGCAGCGCGATCTGGCAGATTTTGTGGCCAGGAGTGAGCCACGAAGCCTGGACGTTGAGAATGTTATCCAAGTAGATGCGGGAGACGGCAAGGGTCTTCAGGTAATCGATGGCTGTGGCTTCTTCCTTCACGAAGTTGCCGAGCGAGGTGTTCTCACGCTGGAAGAGCCAGGGGATGAAGGCGGTGAAGCCGCCGGTCTCCTCTTGCAGTTGGTGCACGCGCTCGAAGTGGTTGACGCGATGCTGGAGCGTCTCGCCGCAGCCGAACATCATGGTGGCAGTGGTGCGCAGGCCAAGTTGGTGAGCCGTTCGATGCACGAGGAACCACTCCGCCGTGGTGCACTTCAGGCGCGCGATGCGCCGGCGCACCTCGTCGTCCAGGATTTCCGCTCCCCCACCGGGGATGGAATCGAGCCCGGCAGCCATGAGGCGCTGAATTGTATCGCCAATACTAAGCCCTGACACCTCGGCGATGTTCAGGATCTCCGGGGACGAAAAGCAATGCAAATGGAGTGAAGGGTAACGCTGTTTGATACTGGAGAGCAGGTTTTCGTAATAATCGATCTTGAGGTCAGGGTGTAGGCCGCCTTGCATGAGGATTCCCGTGCCACCCAGTGCGAGGGTTTCATCGATCTTTTGGAAGATCGACTCGAGCGGCTGGATGTATCCCTCGGGCGAACCCACGGGACGATAAAAGGCGCAAAACGAGCAGTACTCCGTGCAAACGTTAGTGTAGTTAATGTTGCGGTCAACGATGTAGGTGACCACGCCCTCAGGATGGAGCCGCTTGCGCACGGCGTCCGCTTCCAAGCCGAGGCCGAGCAAATCATCGGACTTCAGCATGTCGAGCGCTTGGGCTGGGGTTAAAGCCATAACGAAAGTCCCTCTCCCGCTACGATACTGCACAGGGTAGCAGTGTCATTCCGAGCGCAACGAGGAATCTTGCTCTGATTCTATTTTCTGGAACTCGCGCCGACGCAGAGCGAGATTCCTTGCTGCGCTCGGAATGACAGCCTGAGGTTACATGGTTGCCGTCCCACTAAACGAACTGCAACTCCTTTTCGAGCGGGATAATGCCCGCCTCGCGCGCCAGCTTGAAAAAGAGACGCAACCCCCTGCAATTCTCCTCATCCAGAGAATAATCGATATTCTCCGTTAAGTAAACGTTCACGTCGGCAGGTTCCATATGGAGCTTCAACGCGTATTCAGCCGCGATGTCATCAACGTGGGCCAGGCCGAATTCCTTCGATTCAACGAAGTCCTTCCGGTACAAGGAGAGGTTCTTGCCTGCATGGCCCGCACAGAAGGCGAAGACAAATGGCAACCCCGTAAACTTTTTCCACTCCGCGGCAAGGTCATAGACCGCCGCCGAGCCGCGATAAGTGAATGCCGGGTCGCCGATCACAAGCGCCGCATCTGCTTGCCTCAACATCTCCTCCGGGTGCGGGGCAGAGGGGATGAATTTGACCTTGAGGGAATAAAACTCGTCCAACAAAATGCGAAGAAAGGCTGCAGACGTTCGCGAAGAAGTGTCCACGGCAACGCTTTGAATTTTCTCGATCGGGACGCTGCTCAAAAGAAGTACACTGCGGACGGGCGATTTGGAGGCGATGGCGATGCCGGAGATAATTTGAAGGTGATCGATGCGGTGGTACTCGATGGCGGGGATGATGCCGATATCTGCTGTCCCGTCGCGCACCGCGTCCGCGCAACGGGCGGGTGTGGCGAACTGGAGTTCGTGCTTGCCTTGCTGCGGGCCGTGGAGCATGCCCCAGACAAGCGGCACGCTATTTAGGTACTGGACGACGGAGATTCTGAGTTTGGACATATCGGTTACAGCCGAATGGAGATTAGAATTCTAATCCAGTGTTTGACTGTGAGTCATTCTAATGCTCAATTACGAGGGGCACGCCGTCACCTTGAGTGTGTGGTTCCCGAAACAGCCGCACACCAACCTCCGCATCGCCTATTGCTTCCAACTTTTCACGCGTCCCGGCGCTCCACGGGGCTACAGTGAAAGACGTACCATTGAACAGGAAATCCACACGGTAATACGGGCCGGGACTTGGTCTGAAATGTTCGTGACACCCAAACTTGTCTCGCGCTTCTCGTGGAACGTGCACTGCTTTTGACTGGGCGAATACGCTCAGGTCCGACACTCTATCGCCTTTCAGGTCACCTACGACGATTTTGTCGATGCTTCCCACGACCTCTCTGTCCCAGCACGTGCCGCTCGTATCGGAGACGTGTATGAGTACCTGCTCGCCGGCCTTGGTGTCGTTGAAGTCGCAAGTGAAGACCCAGTTCGTCAATTGTCCCTGGCCGCCGTCCTCGCTCTGACATAGGAGGATATCGCGGCCATCGTGGAGGCGATATGTTTGGCAATGATCGGTAATGATCGAGAGTTCATGATCGACGAACTCCCAGGAGCCCGATACCTTTCGCAAGAGCACACTTCCGCCATGTTGATAAATGTGGGATGCGCAGCCGTAGTAGCTCAAAACGGCCTCACTAGCACCCGGTGCTGTAAAGCTTCCATAGATGATACTCTCGAATCGGAAGGCACCAAGCGCCGCAGATAAGGGTGCAAATCTGACGGGCCCACCCGGCGTGAATTGGGGGCACGCGTCGCAGACCAGTAAGAGGCCCTTTTCGTCTTGGTCGAAAGTGATTGCACTCGAACAAAAAGCTAGCATAGGGGGTACACCCTCATCGCGAGCCGGCCGGTGGCTGCTGTCAGCGAAACAAGACGCGGGCACGCATGCAATAACGAGCGGCACTGAACATGCCACGCGTATCCGGGAAGGCCAGCTTTGCCCAAAACGAAATTGATTCTGCAACATATAATTCCCTCTCCAGGTCGTTGGCATCGAAGGAGATTCCCGAAAGGGACTTCAGTAGTGAGAAGATGCAAGCCATAGTTGAATTCGGCTCCACAGCCGGAAGTGATTATACATCCAACGCGAGGCAACGGACCCCTCACCCGGTCCGCGGCGGCTGATGAAAACGCCGTCGCGCGCCACCCTCTCCCCTTGGGAGAGGGTAGTCTTTTTGAACGGCAAAGGGCAGTCCTTCTGCTTGGGCGGGAGCAGCGGCGAAGAGACCGAGGTGTGTCGCGTACACGACCTACTATCCACCACATACCGATCCGGCGAAACTTTCTTCTTGCCACTGCATCGCATGTTCTGCGATTTTAGAGGGGCGTTAGCAGGGAGGGTGGAAGGGAACTTGAGCGAGGACGACACACAATTCTGGCTGGGGCTGACGAAGCTCGAGGGCCTGGGCGTGCGCGGCGCGCACCGGTTGGTGGAGCACTTTGGTTCCCCGCAGGCAGCCTACATGGCCTCGCTGACGGAGCTTGAAAGCTGCGGCATTCCGGCGCACGTGGCGCAGTCGATTTTTGCGCAGGCGGGATTGAAGGAAGCCGCGCGAGACCTTGAAGCCTCAAGCAAGACCGGCTGCCGTGTGGTGGCGTACTCGAGTGACGATTATCCTCCGCTGCTGAAACAAACGCCTGACCCGGCCTTGCTTCTCTACGTTCGGGGGGATGTCAAGGTGCTATCGCATCATGGGGTGGCAATCGTGGGTACGCGGCGGCCCACGGCCTATGGCAGCCAGGTGGCGCAGAGGTTAGCACGTGACCTGGCGCAGAGGCAGTTGGTTATCGTGAGCGGGTTGGCTCGGGGGATCGATTCTGCGGCGCATCGCGGGGCCCTGGAAGCAGGGGGAAAAACGGTGGCGGTTCTCGGGTCGGGGATCGACGTGATCTATCCCCGCGAAAACAAGCGCTTGGCCGAACAAGTTGCCCAGTCAGGCGCCTTGATTTCAGAATTTCCGCCCGGCACTTCGCCCTCGCCCGAAAACTTTCCCATTCGCAACCGCACCCTCAGCGGGCTTTCGCTGGGCGTGGTGGTGGTGGAAGCGGCAGAATACAGCGGCTCTCTGATCACCGCGCGCCTGGCGGTCGAGCAGAATCGCGAGGTTTTTGCGGTGCCGGGTAACATAACCTCGGCTCAAAGTTTCGGCCCCAATCATCTGATAAAGCAAGGAGCAAAGCTCGTGGATGAATGGATGGATGTTATCGAAGAGTTCCCGGCGGAAATTCGCATACAACTACTTCCCCCAGTGGAAGCATCGGAAGAAGCTGCGGGTGGCGCCCAGGCGGCGTCGTTTTTTGAACAGTCTTTCACGCCGGACCAGAAGGTCGTGTTCGAAGTGTTGCGAGCCGACGCGCCGTTGTTTGTGGATGCCATACTCACTTCCGTACCGATCCCGCAGCCACGCGTGATGACGGCACTATTGGAGCTGGAGATGGCGGGAGTGATCCGGCAGTTGCCGGGAAAGAATTTCATCCGTAAGCTGTAAGAGGGTGCCGAGGATGCCCTGTGAGAACTGTCATTCCGAGCCCTTCGCTGTCATCCTGAGCGCAGCGAAGGGCTCGGAATGACAGGCTTGAGCGAATTTCGAGTTTCAGAGAAGTTTTCTTATGGCTAAATCGTTGGTCATTGTCGAATCGCCGGCCAAGGCAAGAACCATCAACAAATACCTCGGACCGAACTACTTGGTGAAGGCGTCCATGGGGCACGTGTTGGACCTGCCTAAGAAGGACCTGGGTGTGGATCTCGCCCACAATTTCAAACCAACCTACATTACGATTCCAGGCAGGAAGGCTCTGATCGCGGAGTTGAAGTCGGCGGCGGAAAAATCCGATGCAGTTTACCTGGCAGCCGACCCGGACCGCGAAGGGGAAGCTATCTGCGCGCACTTGCGCGAGCTGCTGGATGGCAAGAAACGAAAGTTCTTTCGCGTTCTCTTTAATGAAATCACGCGCGACGCCATTCGCGAAGCATTCAAGGCGCCGGCGGAGATCGATTCGAGGTTGGTGGACGCGCAACAGGCGCGGCGCATTCTGGACCGTCTGGTGGGCTACCAAGTCAGCCCGCTGCTTTGGGAAAAGGTGAAGCGGGGGATTTCTGCGGGGCGCGTACAAACCGTGGCCTTGCGCCTGATCGTCGAACGCGAGCGGGAAATTCAGGCGTTCCAGAAGAAGGAATACTGGACCATCAGCGCCCACCTCGAGGGTAAGAAACCTCCCGCATTCGACGCGCGCCTGGTGAAGTTCCAGGGCAAAGAGGTAGAGATTCCTGACCAGGCGAACGCCGACCGGATCGTCGCCGCGATTAAGGCTGCAAATCTGGCAGTGGAGTCGGTGACCACCAAGGAGAAGCGGAAGTATCCGGTGCCGCCGTTCATCACTTCCAAGCTCCAACAGGAAGCCGTGCGCAAGCTGCGCTTTACGGCCAAAAAAACTATGACGGTCGCCCAACGCCTCTACGAGGGCCTGGAAATTGGCGAGGAAGGCTCGGTCGGGCTCATCACCTACATGCGCACAGATTCGACGCGCGTGGCGGAAGGCGCCCTGGCCGCGGCCCGCGACTACATCCTGAAGGCGTTTGGCCAGGATTACGTTCCCCCTGAGCCCATACGTTATAAGAGCAAGAAGGATGCCCAGGACGCCCACGAGGCTATCCGCCCAACCGACGTGACCGTCACGCCGGAGTCCATCCAGAGGTACCTCAGCGCGGACGAGTTCAAATTGTATAAGCTCATCTGGCAGCGATTTGTGGCCTCGCAAATGACTCCGGCGGTCTTCGACCAGACGACCATCGACATCTCGGCCGGCGATTACTTGCTTCGCGCGACCGGTTCGGTGGAGAAATTCAATGGATTCCGCGCGGTTTACGAGGAAGGCAAAGACGAAAAGGTAGAGATGGAGGAAGATGAGGAGTTGAAGCTCCGCCTGCCGCCGGTCGAGCAGGGCGAAAGGCTCAAGCTGCGAAAGATCTTGCCGGAGCAGCACTTCACCGAACCTCCGCCGCGATTCACCGAAGCCACGCTGGTGAAAGCACTGGAGGAGAAAGGCATCGGCAGGCCCTCCACCTATGCCACGATCCTGGTGATCATTCAAAACCGCGAGTACGTGGAGAAACATCAGGGCCGCTTTTATCCCACTCAACTGGGCATGCTCGTCAGCGATCTGTTGGTGAAGAACTTCAGCGATGTCTTCGAAGTGGCTTACACAGCCCGCATGGAAGAAGAACTGGACGAAGTCGAGGAAGGGAAACTCACCTGGACGGAGGCTCTCGAGGAGTTCTACAAGAAGTTCAAGAAGGACCTGCGGGTGGCCGAACGGGAGATGGAGGACCTTAAAGGCGAAGGTATCCCGACCGAGGTGAAGTGCGAGAAGTGCGGCAAGCCCATGGTGATCCGGCTGGGGCGCAACGGCCCATTCCTCTCCTGCACAGGCTACCCCGAGTGCGATGGGACCAGCGACCTGCCGCCGGAGCTGGCGGCGAAATACAGTAGTGCGGGGCCGCCCGCGCCGGAAGTTCCTGAGCAAAGCTGCGAAAAATGCGGCAAGCCGATGGCGGTCAAGCGTGGCCGTTTTGGATTCTTTTTGGCGTGCACCGGTTATCCTGAGTGCCGGAACACCAAGAAAATCGTGATGAAGGAAGGCGCGGCGACGGCCGTCAGCGACACGGTGCTGGAGGAGAAATGTCCTGAATGTGGCAGCAACCTGGTGCTCAAGCACGGGCGCTACGGCGAGTTCATTGCCTGTAGCAACTATCCGCAATGCAAATACGTAAAACGTCAAACACTCGGTATTGCCTGTCCCGAAAAGGGCTGCACGGGCGAGCTGGTGGCTCGCCGCACACGCAAAGGCAAGGCCTTTTACGGCTGCAGCCGCTACCCGGAATGCAAGTTCACGGCCTGGGACAAACCCATCAATGAGCCCTGCCCCCATTGCGGGAATCCCCTCCTGCTCGAGAAGTATAAGAAGGACGGCCCGCCCCTCCGCTACTGCCCAAATGAAAGCTGCAAGTACCAGCAGGCAGTGGCGTGACTCGATTCTCGATTGCCGACTTCCGATTGCTAATTGGGTAGCGCGGACCTCCGATTTTGAGGTCGGCGGGTGTTATTTGGCTGCTCCCCGAAGGGAGCTAGATGACTAGCCGTGGGTGAAACCTATGGTAACGGCTGATATAATCACATGCATCGAGGGGCGCGATGGGACCGGTCACGATTGCGGGAGGCGGGCTGGCGGGCAGTGAAGCTGCCTGGCAACTCGCTCTCCGGGGCATTTCCGTAACGTTGTACGAAATGCGCCCGGTGCGGCCAACCCCCGCCCACAAAACGGACCGCCTGGCCGAACTTGTGTGCAGCAACTCACTGAAGTCGAACACACCGGGTTCCGCCTCGTGGCTCCTCAAGGAAGAATTGCGCCGCGCCGGCTCCCTGCTGATCAAGCTTGCCGGTGAGTGCGCGGTTCCGGGCGGCGCAGCGCTGGCGGTGGACCGAGAGCGTTTCTCGGAGTGCGTTACCCAGGCCGTGGGTCGGCATCCGCTCATCACACTGCGCCGGGAGGAACTGAGGGAAATCCCCTCGGGGAGCTTGGTGTTGATCGCCACCGGCCCCCTTACCTCGGAGGCCTTGGCTTGTAGCCTTCAGTTACTCACGGGTTCGGAAAACCTGGCATTCTACGATGCCATCAGTCCGATTGTGGATGCCGAAACGGTGAACCGCGATCGCCTCTTCGCTGCCTCACGCTACGGAAAAGGCAGTGGTGATGATTATCTGAACTGCCCGCTGAACCAAGCGGAGTACGGCGCCTTTTATGACGCGCTGCGAGGCGCGGAGGCTGTGCAAGCGCATGAATTCGAAGACCTGAATTACTTCGAAGCCTGTCTGCCCATCGAAGAGCTGGCGCGGCGCGGGTACGACACGCTTCGCTTTGGCCCCATGAAGCCCGTGGGTCTGGCTGACCCGCGGACGGGCAAGCAGCCATTCGCCGTGGTGCAACTCCGGGCCGAAAACCTGCGTTTCTCAAGCTACAACCTGGTGGGTTTCCAAAACCACCTGAAGTTTTCCGAGCAGTCGTGGATTCTGCGCAAGATCCCCGGGCTGGAGCATGCCGAGTTCTTGCGGTTCGGACAGATTCATCGCAACACTTATATCAATGCGCCACGGCTGCTCGAGGCCGATCTCCGTCTTCGCGCCGCGCCCAATGTTTTTGTCGCCGGCCAGCTTTGTGGTATCGAGGGATACGTGGAGTGCATCTCCACCGGGTTCCTTGCAGGGGTGGCGTTGGCTCAGCAAGTGGCAGGGAGCCATTTCACGCCGCCCCCGCGCGCGACGGCGCTTGGGTCGTTGATCCACTATGCTTCGCATGCCAACCCCGACAACTATCAGCCTGCCAACATTTCTTTCGATTTGTTGCCGCCCCTGGAGGACCTGCCCGGGGTCATCGCGCGTGACCGGCGCGCCCGGCGCGCGCGACAATGTGAGAGGGCCCTGGCAGAACTCGAGGGGTGGCTCCGCGAGCTGTGCCGTCGTGGGGTTGGCGCCGCGTCATACGGGACGTGTCATTCCGAGCGAAGCGACGAATCACGCTCGGGCCCGAGGCGGGACTCAGAGCAAGATTCCTCGCTTCGCTCGGAATGACAATCCTTAGAAGCGTGGACCCTAAAGGCGGGTTCCGCGTTACCCGCTAAGTTGTAATAGAATTGCACAGCATGGATGAACTCATCGAGCGGTACGTCAACTACCTCCGGTACGAACGCAACGCCTCCCCACACACGGTGCGAAACTACCGGAGTGACCTTCTCCAGTTCCGGGATTACCTGGCACAGGGCCACGCTACCGAGGGCGTCGATGTCGGCTCGGTCGACGCCTTGCGCATCCGCGGCTTCCTTGGGATTCTTTTTGAGAAGCAGGAGAAGAAATCCTCCATCGCCCGGAAACTTTCTGCGGTGCGGGCATTCTTTAAGTTTTTGAGGCGAGAGGGAGTATTAGCGGAGAATCCTTCCACGATTGTCTCGACTCCCAAGCAGGACAAGACCCTTCCCAGGATCATGACTGAGGAAGAGATGAACACCTTCCTCGATCGGGTGGCCGAAGCCACGAAGACCGGAGACCCTGCGATGCGCCGCGACCGCGCCCTGCTGGAACTGCTCTACGCCTCAGGCTTACGGGTGAGCGAGTTGGTGGGTCTGGACCTCCGCAACGTGAATTTCGGAGACGGCATGGTCCTGGTGCGCGGCAAGGGACGAAAAGAGAGGATCGTACCATTCGGCTCGAAGGCCAAGCAGGCTATCGAAGATTACCTCCCGGTCAGGCAAAGAATCCTCCAGGGAAGGAAGAAGTCCGGCCAGCAAGCCCTGTTTCTGAACGTATGGGGCGAGCGGCTGACGACACGTTCCATAGACCGGCTGGTGAAGAAATACGTCCGGGACCACGGGCCGGCAGTAAAGGTCAGCCCGCATTCGCTTCGCCATGCTTTTGCCTCTCATCTTCTCACTGAGGGGGCTGACTTGAGGGCCATCCAGGAAATGCTCGGACACACCAGCTTGGCCACGACGCAGAAATACACGCAGGTCTCCATCAAACAGTTGATCGACGTGTACGACAAGACCCATCCGAAGGCGTGAGGGCGGTGTTCTGTCGCGACTCATTGACAGCCCGATCGCGTTGAACCCCCTCACCTACTGTGTTCATAAGTACCTCAAACTGACCTATGATGAACTGATAGGCAAGGCTGCCAGACCTGGAACGATCTGATGGGGGTGATCATCTCGGAGTGCGCCGCCCTCAAGGCGCCCGTAGCCGGGTGATGCTACTCAAAGAGGAGCACAGAAGACGAAAGGAGCACAAGCATGGCAACTCACGGAGCAACAGGACTTGCAAGCCAAGGTCTCGAACCGCTAACCAAAACCAAGGCCTGGAGAGCCCTCCAAACTCACTATAAGAAGGTTCGCGAATTACATCTGCGAAACCTCCTCGCAGATGACCCTGGGCGCGGCGAGCGCATGACGGCCGAGGCGGCGGGCCTTTTCCTGGACTATTCGAAGAACCGCATTACCGACAAGACCCTCAAGCTGCTCATCCGGCTGGCCGATGAAGCAGACCTCGCGTCGCGCATCGAAGCCATGTTTCGTGGGGAGATGATCAACGTCACGGAGAAGCGGGCGGTCCTGCACGTGGCTCTGCGCGCTCCCCAGGGCGCCTCCATTGTGGTCGACGGGGAGAATGTCGTTCCCCAGGTCCACGCCGTGCTCGAGAAGATGGCGGACTTTTGCCGTCGCGTGCGGGGCGGGGAGTGGAGAGGTCACACTGGGAAGCCCATTCGCAACGTTATCAACATCGGCATCGGCGGCTCCGACTTGGGGCCGGTGATGGCCTACGAGGCGCTGAAGCACTACAGCGACCGCACCCGGACGTTCCGCTTCGTCTCCAACGTGGATGGCACGGACTTCGCGGAAGCGGTCCGCGATCTCGATCCGTCGGAGACCCTCTTCATTGTCTCGTCGAAAACCTTTACCACGCTGGAAACCATGACGAATGCTCACACCGCTCGCGCCTGGTCCCTGGAGGGCTTGGGCGGCGATGAGAGGTCGGTCGCCAAGCACTTTGTGGCGGTGTCCACCAACGCCGCGGAAGTGGCGAAGTTCGGCATCGACACCTCGAACATGTTCGGCTTCTGGGATTGGGTGGGCGGGCGTTACTCGATGGACTCGGCGATTGGACTATCGACCATGCTCGCGATCGGCCCGGAGCATTTTCGCGCCATGCTCGACGGTTTCCACCAGATGGACGAGCACTTCCGCACCACGCCATTCGAGCGCAACCTGCCGGTGCTCATGGCCCTCCTGGCCGTCTGGTATAACGACTTCTTCGGTGCCCAGACAGTCGCCGTGTTGCCTTACGAGCAGTACCTAAAGCGCTTCCCGGCCTATCTCCAGCAGTTGACCATGGAGAGCAACGGCAAGCACGTCACCCTGGATGGTGCCGAGGTCAGCTATCCGACCAGCCCCGTCTATTGGGGTGAGCCGGGAACTAATGGCCAACACTCCTTCTACCAGTTGATTCACCAGGGGACGCGGCTCATTCCCTGTGACTTCATCGCCTTCGCACAGGCGCTCAACCCGCTGGGCCGCCATCACGACATGCTTCTGGCGAACGTCTTTGCCCAAAGCGAGGCGCTGGCGTTCGGCAAGACAGCGGAGCAAGTGAAGGCCGAGGGCACGCCAGATTGGCTGGTACCCCACCGGGTCTGCGCGGGCAACCGGCCGTCGAACACCCTCCTGGCAGACCGACTCACGCCGGAAGTGCTCGGCAAGCTCGTCGCTCTTTACGAGCACAGCGTGTTCACTCAGGGTGTCATCTGGCGGATTAACTCGTTCGATCAGTGGGGCGTGGAACTTGGCAAGGTGCTGGCCCAGCGCATCATTCGGGAACTTGAATCCCCGCAAGAGCCCTCCCTTGGCCACGATGCTTCAACGAACAACCTCATCCGCCGCTACCGGGAGCTGAAGTGAAGAGTCGAGGAACTTTTCGACTTACAAGCGGATCCATTACGTGGATGGGGGCAAGTTTCAGGCGTCGGATGACGCAAAC
>Ga0187782_10000366_pt1 | contig 29902 bp, 30 predicted proteins | sample 0715_SJ02_MP15_2_FD_132454 | JGI IMG/M metagenome (GOLD analysis project Ga0187782, IMG submission 132454) | Tropical peat soil microbial communities from peatlands in Department of Meta, Colombia - 0715_SJ02_MP15_20_MG | ecosystem: Environmental > Terrestrial > Soil > Wetlands > Peat | place... | reverse complement strand
TCCCGCAGCATTGCTCTGCCTTATTTTCGGCATGGTTGTGTGTACGCTGCATGTGGTCCCGACCGTGGCTGCCGAGGATTCTCCTGCTCAGATTTCGGGAGCACGCACACTGGCTCCGAACGAAGCTCGCATCGAACTCTGGAATCGCGTGATCGCTGTCCAGAGGGGAACTTTGGCGGGCATCACGGCGCAAGCTCGGGCGGAGCATGCCGACGAACGCCTTCAATCGCTTCCCTTGAATGTTACCTCCGCCGACATCACTCTTCGTGCGATCAGGGTCGAAAACCAGGATGGGATCGCCTTTGTGGCGAAGGGGCAGATGCTGTTCTTCCTGGCAACCAACGACGTCGACAAGGAATCCGGTGAGACGCTCGATCAAGCCGCACAGACCGCTCTGCGTCGCCTTAACGAAGCCTTGCAAGCCCGCGTAGAGGAGCGATCCTGGCCGGTAATACGTTCAGGTCTTCTCTTCACTGTCATAGGCTTCGCGCTCCTGCTGTTTCTAAGCTTCTTGATCTGGAAGATCCATGGTCGGGCGCTGGAGTTCTTGCGCTCCCGTGAGTTTGCTTACCCAACGGGACTTCGCTTGTTTGGCTTCGATTGGTTGCCGTACATCACGGCCGTTCTGCGGGGTCTGGTGCATGTGGTTGCCTGGGTCTTTTCCCTGGGCATTTTCTATCTGTGGGTCACACTCTCCCTACGCCGTTTTCCCTATACGGCGCCTTGGGGAGATGAAGCCGGAAACTATGTCCTTCATCTCTTGCAGACACTGGCGAGGAGTGCTGTGTTTGCGATCCCCGGGCTGTTTGCCGTTTTTTTGATCTTTTTCCTCACCCGTTGGATTGTGAGACTGGCCAAGGGATTCTTCGAGCAGATTTCGTCGGGCCGCATCAGCGTCTCCTGGATGGATGCGGATGTGGCGCATGCGACTCAGCGTATCGTCGCGACCATCGCCTGGATTTTCGCCATTATTGTGGCTTACCCCTACATCCCGGGTTCGAATTCGGATGCTTTCAAGGGGATCAGCGTCTTCGTTGGCTTGGTGGTTTCCCTCGGTTCCACGGGAATCATCAATCAAATCATGAGCGGGTTATTCGTGGTGTACTCCAAAGCACTGAAGACCGGCGAATGGGTGAAGATCAATGAAACCGAGGGGGAAGTCCTGGAGGTTGGCCTGCTTGCCGCCAAGATTCGTACGATAGAAGGACAGGAAGTCACCATCCCACATTCGGTCCTTGTCGGTACCTCAACGACTAACTATACGCGCCTGGGCATGGTGATCAGTCGTACGGTGACGATTGGCTATGACGCGCCTTGGCGGCAGGTGCACGCACTTCTATTGCGGGCGGCAGATCGCACGCCAAACATTCGCAAACAACCGGAGCCCTATGTTGTGCAGCGGGGCCTCTCGGATTTTTATGTCGAATACACGCTGATCGCCCGGCTGGAAGACGAAAGGGGCCGCATCGATTCCATTTCCGTGCTCAATTCTCAAATTCAGGACGCCTTTAACGAGTTCGGCGTACAAATCATGTCTCCGCACTACATGGTGAAGCCGGATGCGGATTTGATTGTCCCGCCTGCCAAATGGCACGCGCCACCCTCCAAACCCAAACCCTGACAAGGGAACGCCACGGAGTAGCCAACTTGCGCAAGGAGACGAACTCTGTCCCAACGGGGACTCCTCTTGTGATTTTCACGCGGAGCAGCGCTTCAAAGGGTTTAATTCGCCGTTGTCGGAAACTGAGAGCCGGAGAAGGAGTTCCTCGAGGGAATCCGCCCCGCAAACGTACTCGGCAGCCCCTTGCGTGCCAAAAGTAGTGGTGCCGGCGATGACCATGACAGAGCGCGAAGGGTCGAAACCGGGAAGGAAAGCAACCACGGCGTGATCCTCTGTGAGAGGAGAGGAAGACGGGCTGGCGAGGTAGTATTTGGACTCCCCTTGCTGCGGATGCACGTTGACGACGGCGAGATCCCCTCTCCGGGGGCCTGAGTACGAGGGCCGACATTACGGGCACTCCGCAAGTGAATCCTGGCAGCCTCACGCAATATGTGACGGAAGCTTGATTTCGCCTCCCTGTCTCCTCTAAGGTATCGGAAAGGGTCCTCCCGTGAGTTTTGCAAGAAAACACCGATTGCTGGCTGTGTGTCTGGTCGCAACTCTTTGCTGTCTGACAATTCCGGCAGCCGCACAAAACGCGCCAAATGGCCCCGGTGAAATGCCCACCTGGACAACGGGAGGCAAAGAAGCGGTCGGCACCGCCACAACCACGGAGTCCAAAGTGTGGTTCACCCTCGAGGGCGGAATACTAACGGAGGTGTATTATCCGCGCTTGGATACCGCAGATGTAAGAACGCTTGAGTTTGCGGTCAGCGATGGCACACGCGTGTGGGTGGAATCCAAGGACATGCGGCATTCGCTCGAGCGTGTGAACGACGACGCCCTGCTTTACCGGCAGACCAGCAGCGACCCGGAGGGCAAATTCCGGCTGACAAAAACGTACGTCACAGATCCAAAGAACAATGCGCTGCTGATCGACGTCTCGTTCAACGGCCCGTCCGCTTACGCTGTGTATGTGCTGTTCGATCCTTCGCTGAAGAATAGCGGCTACGGAGATACAGGCTTCTCACAGGGAGACGCGCTGGTTACGGAGAAACAGGATGTAGCGGCAGCTTTGGCGGCGCAACCGAGCTTTGCGGAAACGACCAGTGGATTCGCAGGCACAAGCGACGGCTACACAGATCTGCTCAACCACAAGACCCTGACACAAAAATATGCACGCGCGGAAAACGGAAACGTGCTGCAGGTTGCGAGGCTCGGAAGCCCGAACCACTCGGTGATTGCGTTAGGATTTGGTGCCAGCGGCGCGGAAGCGGCACAAACTGCGAAGAAGAGCCTAGAGAGAGATTTTGCCGTGGTCAGCGCGGAGTATGTGGCGGGCTGGAAGGAATACACGCGCGGTCTGGTGAAGGTCGATGCGAAATACGAGGGCCTGTTCGAACTGGCCGCGATGGTGCTGAAGGCTCACGAGGACAAAACCTATCGTGGGGCGATGATTGCCTCGATGAGTGTGCCCTGGGGCTTTGCAGTGAAGGCCAGCGAACCAACGGTGGGCGGCTACCACCTGATATGGGCGCGCGATTTGTATGAAGTGGCCACGGGGTTGCTCGCGGCGGGCGACCGCGCGGCGGCGGAGCGCGCCCTAAATTACCTCTTTACGGTGCAGCAGAAGCCGGACGGCAGCTATCCACAGAACAGTTGGCTGGATGGCAAACCATACTGGACGGCCCTGCAAATGGATGAAGTGGCGTTCCCGATCGTCCTTGCCTGGCAATTGGGACAAACGGACGGCGACACTTGGACAAAACACGTGCGGCCGAGCGCGGAATTCATCGTCTTGCATGGTCCTGTGACCGAGGAAGAGCGTTGGGAAGAGGTTCCCGGATATTCTCCCTCGACGATCGCCGCAGAGATTGCGGGGCTCGTTTGCGCGGCGGATATAGCCCAAAAGAACGGAGCAAAGGACGCCGCCGCTCATTACCTCCGCGTGGCCGACGAGTGGTCGGCAAACCTCGAAAAATGGACGGTGACCACGACGGGCCACCTCGGAAAAGCAGGAGCCGGCCAGGGCTACTACATCCGCATCAACGACACCACAGATCCGAACGACGGTGGGAAATTGGATGTGAGAAATGGCGGCGGCGTGTGGGACAAGCGCGATGTGGTGGATGCGGGTTTCCTCGAACTGGTTCGCCTGGGGATTCGTCCAGCCAATGATCCAACCATTGCCCGCTCTGTTGAGGTAATCGACTCCACCATCCGCACGGAAACACCGAACGGCCCCGCTTTCCGTCGCTACAATCATGACGGGTATGGAGAGACGTATTTCGGCGGGCCATGGCTCGGCCAAGGGGTTGGACGGCTCTGGCCGATTTTTACAGGCGAGCGTGGAGAGTACGAAATCGCGCTCGGGCACGACCCGGCGCCGTATCTTGCCAGCATGCAGAAGTTTGCGAACGCCGGGGGGATGATCCCCGAACAGGTGTGGGATCAGGCCGACCCAACAGGGTCGCGTTTTGACTTCGGCGCCGGAACGGGCAGCGCCACGCCCTTGGCATGGAGTATGGCGCAATTCCTGCGGCTTGCTGTATCTGCAGAACAGAGGCGGGTGGTGGAGACGCCAGGTATCGTTGCCGAGCACTTCCAGAAGACGCACAAATAGCGCAAGGGCTCAGGACGCTGCCAGCGAGATTTTCGGCCGGTCGAATAACTCGTGCGCCTCAGCGAGCCCCTTCGAAAGCCAACCGTTCCGGCAAGAGGTCGGCGATCAGCTCAATCTTGCGGAATACGGAAGGGTGAAGAGTTCGCGAACCTTTGAAAATCACGAACTGTCGCGAGAAAACCTTTGCTCTGAAGAAAACAGTAGCGCACTCGCGAGAGGGATCACAACGAGGCTGTCCGCGACTCGATTAGCTGCTCGGAGAGCAAGCCGAGCGGAGCGTCATTTCGATCTCGGACTCAGCGAGTCGAAGCTCCCGGAGAATCTGGCGATTGTGTTCACCAAGCAGGGGCGGAGGCAATCTGTAAGCAACCGGATTCGAATCGAGGCGAATGGGATTGGCAATGCTGCGCACAGTGTTGAGCAGAGGATGTTCCAATTCAACAATCAGAGATCGAGCGGCTGTTTGCGGATCGCTTAGTGCTTCGCCAACGGTTTGAATGGGGGCGGCCGGAATGTCGGCGTCCATCAGGCGGCTGATCCATGTGGAAGTAGGAAGTGCCGCGAAGCGATGCTGCAGGACTGGAATTAACAAGTCACGATGCTGAATGCGGTCAGCGTTTGTGGCAAAGCGCGGGTCGGCCCCCAACTCTCTTTCGAGCGCGAGGAGCTGCACCAGACGGTTCCAGAGAGGTTGTGTGCCAATGGCAACGACGAAGGAGCGCCCATCGCTGCCTTGAAACAACTGGTAGGGCACAATGCTTGGATGCGCATTACCCCAGCGGGCAGGGGAAACGCCGGCGTTCAGGTAATTGCTGCCGATGTTGGCAAGCCAGGTCAATTGCGAGTCAAACAGAGCCATGTCCAGAAAGTCGCCTTTGCCGGTTTGCTGTCGCGCAAACAACGCCGCGAGGATCCCCATTGTTGCGTACATTCCCGTGGTCATGTCGGCGATGGCGATAGGAAAACGCGTGGGCGCACCATCAGGCTCACCGGTGAAGCTCATGATTCCTGCTTCCGCCTGAGCGAGGATGTCGTATCCAGGCCGGCCGGCTCTCGGACCACTCAGCCCATAGCCGCTTATGGCGCAGTAGATCAAACGAGGATGTTTGGCACGAAGAGTTGCCGGATCAATGCCTCGCCGTTGAAGGGAAGAGAGCGCAGGTTGATTGCAGATAAAGACGTCTGCTTTTGCCAGGAGACGATGGAGGATCTCGCTCCCCAGCGGATGGTCATAATTAAGAGAGAGGGAACGTTTGTTGCGATTTGTAGCCAGGAAATAGGCTGACTCTGTTCCAACGAATGGCGGACCCCAAGTGCGAGACTGGTCTCCCACGCCCGGGCGCTCGACCTTCACAACTTCAGCGCCAAAATCGCCGAGCATCATGGAGCAATAAGGGCCAGCCAAGGCCTCGGATAGTTCGACAACCTGGATTCCGTTCAGAAGCATGGAAGAGAATTATAGCGAAATCGGCAAACCGGACAGCGACAGAACAGCAACGAACACTTCCGGGCGGCTTTGCTTGCCTGAGACGGAATGTTCTCAGACAATAGAAAGTTCATTTGACGGGTAGCAGGCCGAAGATAGTAGCTTCGCAATGCGCTGGACGGAGCAGCGAAAACGATGGCCAATCTGGCACACCCACCTAAACGGTTTGTCGCCTACTTTTCGATGGAGATCGCGCTGGAGAATTCCATGCCGAGCTACAGTGGCGGCCTTGGTGTGCTTGCCGGCGACACCATTCGGGCGGCGGCGGATATTCGGTTGCCGATGGTGGCTGTATCTTTGCTCTACAGAAAGGGATTCTTCACCCAAAGACTTTCGGATGATGGAACGCAGACCGAAGAGCCAGTGGAGTGGGACGCCTCGAAGTTCTTGGTGGAAGAGGCGCCGCGTGTGAGCGTCACGCTGGAAAACCGGCGCGTGGAATTGCGGGCTTGGCGCTACATCGCAAAGGGAGTTCGTGGTTATGAGGTGCCCATTTATTTTCTGGATGCGGATTTGCCGGACAACGACCCTCGCGACAGGGAATTGACGGGGTCTCTCTACGGTGGAGATCCGTACTATCGATTGTCGCAGGAGGCACTATTGGGGATTGGCGGTGTGCGAATGCTGCGGACCCTGGGGCACACGGAATTGATGCGCTACCACATGAATGAAGGCCATGCGGCGCTGCTCACGATTGAGTTGCTGCAGGAAGAGGCGGAACGCGCCGGGCGCACCTCGATCAAAGGGGAAGATATCGAGCGGGTGCGGAGCAAGTGCGTGTTTACGACGCACACGCCCGTGCCGGCAGGACACGACAAATTCCCGGTGGAGTTCCTCACGCGGCTATTTCCCGACCAGGCGCGAATCCTCGATGAGAAGGACCCGTCCTCCATAGAATTGATCAAGAGCATTTTTCAAGTCGAAGAAACTTATCCGGATCTGGCAGAAGCGGCGCGTCATGGCGCAAAGCTGAACATGACATACCTGGCATTGAGTCTCAGCAATTACGTTAACGGGGTGGCGAAGCTGCACGGAGAAGTGTCGCGGCGCATGTTCCCAAATGTGCCGATCGAAGCCATCACCAATGGAGTGCACGCCGCGACCTGGACTTCACCTCCTTTCCGCGATTTGTTCGACCGGCACATCGCTTCATGGCGTGAGGACAACTACAGTTTGCGCGGGGCGCTGGGATTGCCGCCTGAAGAGGTGTGGGCGGCGCACCTGCTCGCAAAGCACGATCTGCTCGAAGCGGTCCGAAGAAAGACCGGGCTGAAGCTGGACCCGGAGGCATTCACGATCGGTTTTGCGCGGCGTGCGACTGGCTACAAGCGCGCGGACCTTATCCTGAGTGATCTGGATCGTCTGCGGCGCATCGCGAAGAACGTGGGCCCGTTCCAGATTGTGTTTGCCGGAAAGGCCCACCCGCAGGACAGTGGCGGGAAAGAGATCATCCGGCGCATCTTCCGCGCGAAAAAGGCGCTGAAGAAAACAGTGAGTATCGTGTTCCTGGACGATTACAACCTGGACCTCGGCGGCAAGCTCACGTCAGGAGGGGATTTGTGGTTGAACACACCGCAATATCCTCTGGAGGTTTCCGGGACGAGCGGAATGAAGGCAGCGCTCAATGGCGTACCGAGTTTGAGCATTCTGGATGGCTGGTGGGTGGAAGGGCACATCGAAGGCGTGACAGGCTGGTCGATTGGAGAATCGCATCGGCGTGATCCTTCACCCGAAACCGTGGCGGACAATGCTTCGGACGCCGAGAGCCTGTATTCGAAGCTGGAGAGCGTGATTATTCCAATGTTCTACGAGGACCGCAACCGTTATCTCTCCATCATGCAGCACGCCATTGCCATTAACGGGTCGTTCTTCAACACGCAGCGGATGGTGCAGCAGTACATCACGGACGCTTATTTGAGATAGCACGCCGCGGCGGGCGTTCCTCTTGAGGACGAACCTGCATGAGCATCACTTTGCGCGGCAGGATGTGGAAGCCGGCCTTGCGATAGAACTTCTCCGCGTGCCTGTTATGATTCAGGACTTGCAGTTCCACGTTGCGGATGCCGCGCTCGCGGCAAAAATCCTCCAACTCATAAAGTGCCAAGGTGCCAAGGCCGTGATTGCGGAAGTCCTTTTCCACGTAAACTTCCGTGAGCATGCCCTCCACGCCGCCATATTCAAGGTCAAAATTGTAGGTGAGCAATGTATAGCCCACGGGCTTCTTGTGGACTTCCATCAGCCAGGCTTGGCCGAGCGAGAGATTACGCAGGAGCGTGTCGAGGCCGCGGCGGAGAGAAATCAAGTTGTAGGGAATTTTGTCGAAGCGGTAGTAGGCGACGATGAGTTTCAGTAACGCCTTGTGATCTTTCGGGCCACACGGTCGGAAAGTGACGAGCATAGAGCCTCACAGTTGGACTCTATCGTACTGCAGGTGCGGAGCGGCGAGAAGCACTCGTTCGTCATTCCCGAGCGGAGCCTGCGGAATGAGGAATCTCTCTTTTTCAATCGAAGAGGGATCCTTCGCGTCGCTCGGAATGACTCTCAGTTTTCTGGAAGTATATGGGGCTACGCCACGCGTTTTTTGTAAAGCGCCATGCCGACGGCGGAATCCATCCCGATTTTTTCGAGCGCGCGGATTTCGCGTGCTGTCGAAATGCCTCCTGCAGCCACGATGGGGAGTTTTGTGGCGCGGTGGAGGGTACGGAACCATTTGAGATTTGCGCCCCTCATTGTGCCTTCGCGGTCTACATCCGTGCAAAGGAAGCCGGCGCAGTGCGGTTCCAGTGCCGCGAACACATTAGCGGGCTCGACAGAGAGGGCCGTGCGCCAGCCATGCGTGACCACTCGGCCTTTGGCCGTATCCAGCGCGACCAAGACGTGTTTCTTGCCAACGCGAATCGCAAGTTGCTTCAAAAAGCGGAGGTTCGGCTGGCCTTGACGAAATGCAGCGCTGCCAATGATGACTTGCTGGACGCCGAGCCGCCTCAGGCTTTCCGCGCGGCGGGTGGTGCGGATGCCGCCTCCCACCCGTACTTTCATTTTGTATTTGCGATGTGCTTCGGCGCAGAGTTTTCGGACCAGCGCATTGTTATGGCCTTTACGCATGGCGGCGTCCAGATCGATGACATGTAGCCACTCGTAACGCGAGAATCGCTCGAGCAGCCCTAACACGTCGGCGACAGCGAGTTCGCGTTTGCGGCCGTGGACAAGCTGCACCGCCTGGCCGCGCTGCAAGTCGATGCAAGGGATCAGCATGGCAGCCTCACTTCGACACCCCTCGATTGCAGAAACAATTTCAGAGTACGGATGGACTGCACCTGGTCATGGAAGATAGAAGCGGCGAGTGCGGCGTCGGCGGCTCCTTCGGTAAACACTTCGAAGAAGTGTTCAGGCAGCTTCGCGCCGCCGGAGGCAATGACCGGCACGCCGACCGCGCGGCTGACAGCGGCTGTGAGCTCAAGGTCAAAGCCAGACTGGGTGCCGTCACGATCGACAGAAGTGAGCAGGATCTCTCCCGCGCCCATCTCCACGCCGCGTTGCGCCCAGTTCAATACGTTCCAGGTTGTGGGAACACGGCTGCCACGCACGCGAACCTGCCAGAAGTCGCCTTCCCGCTTAGCGTCGATGGCCAGCACGACGGCTTGGGCCCCAAATTCGTGGGAAAGCTCACCGATCAGTTCGGGGCGCTCCACTGCGGCGGTGTTCAGGGTGACTTTGTCCGCCCCGGCGCGCACGACCGAACGGGCATCTTCGAGCGAGCGGATACCGCCTCCCGCAGAAAGAGGAACACTGAGTTGCTCGGCGACACTCTGGACGGTCTGGAGAAATGTGGGACGATTGTCACGCGCAGCGGCAATGTCGAGGACGACGAGTTCGTCAGCGCCTTCGGCGTTGTAGCGGGCGGCCAGTTCGACGGGATCGCCGGCATCGCGCAGGCCTTCGAAGTGCACCCCTTTGACGACGCGCGAGCCGTCCGTATCAAGACAGGGAATGATGCGATGCGCCAGGCTCATGCCGCGAGCCTCAGAAAGTTGTCGAGCAGCTTGGCCCCGGCAGCACCACTCTTTTCGGGATGAAATTGGACGCCGAAGATGTGCTCGGTCTCGAGAATAGCGGCGAATTGGCGCCCGTGCTCGCAAGTGGCCGCCGTGGCCGGCCCCTCGGCCGGAGCCGCGTAGGAATGCGCGAAATAGAAATAGGTGTCGCAGGGAATTCTCGCGAGGAGCTGACAGCCACGCAGCGGCCGCAACTGGTTCCAGCCCATGTGGGGCAGTTTCACGTTATGCGGTAACTGGTCGACGTGGCCGCGAAGCAGTCCCAGACCTTTGAGTGACGGAGCTTCCGCGCTGGTTTGATAAAGCGCCTGCAAACCAAGACAGATGCCGAGGAACGGAGTGCCTCGTGAAATGGCCGTGAGAAGCGGGTGGCGCAAGCCATGAGCATCGAGCGAGCCAAGCAGGGCGGCGTAGTGGCCGACGCCAGGAAGAATGAGACAGGTAGCGGTTGTGATTTGCTCCGGCTGGTTGGTGGTGCGAACCTCGGCGCCGAGTCGTCTCAGAGCGCGAGCTACGGATGTGACGTTTCCCGCGCCGTAATCGATGAGAGTGGCAATCACAGGAGCTCCTTCGTACTCGGAAGGATATTACGCAGGCGTTTATCCCTTGAGACGGCGAAGCGAAGTGCGCGTGCAAAGGCTTTGAACACGGCTTCGACCTGATGATGCGAGGAGCGGCCGTAGAGCACGCGGAGATGGACATTCGCGCGAGCCGCTTGCGCAAAGCCCTGAAAGAAGTCCTCAACGAGTTCGGTCTGAAAGCCGCCGACAAGGCGAGAGGAGAACTCCGCTTTGAGCACACAAAACGCTCGGCCACCAAGGTCGACGGCGGCAGCCGCAAGCGTTTCATCCATGGGCATCAAAAAATAGCCGGCGCGGAGAATGCCGCGTTTGTCTCCGAGCGCTGAGTTTACGGCATCGCCAAGAGCGATTCCTACGTCCTCGACCGTGTGATGCTGATCGACGTTGAGGTCACCGCTGGCTTTCAATCGAAGATCGAAGCCACCGTGGCGAGCGACCAGGTCCAGCATGTGGTCAAAGAAAGGTATGCCGGTGGAAATCTCGGATTTGCCGCGGCCGTCGAGACTGAGGCGCAGATCGATTTGCGTTTCTTTGGTGGAGCGGTGGATGTGTGCAGTTCTGTGCATCGTGTTTTCTAGCGGGCAGGGCCAAGAATGTTCAGAAGTTTTTGGAGTTCGGAGCGAGTGCCAATGGTGATACGCGCGTAACCAGGGCCGAGGTCGTGGCTGCGTTCCCGAACCAGGATATTGTGGCGCGCCAGTTCCTTGAAGAACGACGGACCCGACTTACCGAAGTCTGCGAGCAGAAAATTCGCTGTGCTGGGGAAAACTCGCACGCCCCGTTTTTCGAGTTCCCGGGCAAGCCACACACGGAGTCGCTTCACATCGCCCACATAACGGTTGATCGTTTTGCGTTCCTCGACAGCCGCGACGCCCGCGACGAGGGCGGCAAGATTCACAGGATAGGGAGGCATGGCGCGGCGTACAAACGCCAGAGAATCGCGCCGGCCAATCACGACCCCGAGGCGCAGGCCCGCCATGCCTTCGGCTTTCGAAAAAGTGCGTGCGACGAAGAGGTGGGGATAGCGCCGAACCCAGAGAACAAGGGATTCGACGGAAAACTCCGCGTAGGCTTCGTCCAGAACGACGACGGTGTGGGTTGCGGCCCTGAGCAATTTGCGGACCGCAGGGCTGGGCACAAACGTGCCCGTAGGATTATTGGGATTGGCCAAGAAAAACAATCGAGGCTTCTTGCGCAGAGCCGCCAGCGCTTCCAGAAAGGGAAATTCCATGTTCGGACCATAGCGCAGGACCTTTACGCGCGCACCCGCAATTTCCGCATAGTAGCGGTACATGGGAAACGTCGGCTCGCAGATGAGAACATCGGTGCGTGGTTCGACGAACGTGTCGAAGAAAACGCGCAGGGCATCATCGCCGCCGTTTGTGAGGAGGAGTTCGTCGGGCCCCACGCGGAAGTAGCGAGCTAGTTTCCGCGTGGGAGCTTCGTACTCGGGATAGGTAGCGATCTGCTTCGCGGTGAGGCGGGCGAGCGCCTTGCGCGCCGCCGCGCTGCAGCCTGTGGTGTTCTCGTTGAAATCGAGGCGGATCTTGTCCGCGCGGCCCTCGGCGGGCGCCTCATAGGTGCGCCGAAGAAGAATGGCTTTGCGAACGGGGAGGCTCACTTTCATTTGCGCACCTCCACGGCGTTGGCGTGGGCCAGCAAGCCTTCCGCGCGAGCCATAATCTGCACATCGTCGGCGAGGCAGCGATAGCCCGTCGGGCTGATGGACTGCACGGTGAACTGCTTGACGAAATCACTGGCGGACAGGCCGCCGCGGCGACGCGCCCAGCCGCCTGTGGGCAGAACGTGGTTGCTGCCGCTGGCGTAGTCGCCGAAGGGCTGGGCACTCAGATGTCCAACGAAAATCGTGCCCGAGGCGCGGATTTTCTTCAGCTGCGCTCGAGAATTATCCGGCAGGGACAAATGCTCCGGCGCAAAACGGTTGACGAAGGCGATGCCTTCGTCCATCGTGCGAGCCAGGAGGATCGCGCCCGCTTTCTCAGTCGAGATGCGAGCGGGATTTGTCGGGGGCAAATCTGCCAATTGGATTGCGAGCTCTTCTTTCACCTGCTTGGCCAGCTTTTCTGATGTAGTCGCGAAGTAGCTTCCCGCATCCGGGGCGTGCTCGGCTTGTGCAAGGAGATCTGCCGCGATCCACCGCGGGCTTCCGCTCCGAGCAAGAACAATAGCTTCGGTGGGACCAGCGGGAAGATCGATGGCGCAGTCTGAACTAACGATCTGCTTGGCGGCGTTGACATACCGATTGCCGGGCCCAAAGATTTTCTCCACCGCTGCGATTCGCCTCGTGCCATAAGCCATGGCGGCAATCGCCTGGGCTCCGCCAACGCGGGCCAATTGCTTCACGCCGAGCAAACCCGCGGTGGCCAAAAGCTCATCGTTCGCGCGGGGGCAGACGGCGACGATGCGGCTCACGCCCGCGACCTGCGCCGGCACCACGGTCATAACCATGGTCGAAAACAGCGCGAAGCGACCGCCGGGAATATAGCACCCGATGGAGTCAATGGGGCAAATTAACTGGGAAATTCGGACTCCGGGCTCGACGGTGAGCGACCACCCACGAGGCAACTGCTTTTCCGCCACGCGGCGCACGTTGGTGGCCGCGTGCTCGACGGCGCGAAGAAACTCCCGGCTCACTCGTTTTGTTGCCGCAGCGATTTCTTTTTGTGAGACCCAGAGCAGTTTCCCGCGAACGTCCACGCTGTCGAGCCTGCGAGTCCATTCATCGAGCGCCGCGTCACCCCGGCGCCGTACGTCGGTCACGATCCGCCCCGCCGCGCGATGAGCCTCGCGATCTTGAACTTCGCGGGCCCTCATCAAGGCGGCTTCCGTTTGTGGGGTAAGTTTCAGGATGCGCATCAGAGCACGATCTTATTCAGGGGATATTCGACGATACCCTGGGCCTTTGCTGCCTTCAGCCGCGGCAAAATCTGCCGGACCACGGCCTCTTCGATAATGGTGTTGACTGCCACCCAATCGGAGTCGCTCAGCGCAGAAATCGTGGGATTTTTGAGTGCGGGAAGGACCGAGAGGACGGCGGCGAGATCGTCACGACGGACGTTGAGCATCAATCCGACGCGTGTGGCGGCGGCAATCGCGCCCTGCAACATCAGGACGAGATTCTCTGCCTTTTCACGCTTGGCGGCATCGCCGGCGGCTTTGCGATTCATGATGAAGACCGTGGAGGATTCTAGAACCGTGTCCAGAATGCGCAGCCGATTGGCACGAAGCGAGGAGCCGGTCTCTGTTACCTCTACGATCGCATCGGCAAGCTGTGGCACCTTCACCTCCGTGGCGCCCCAGGAAAATTCCACGCGGGCTTTCACGCCATGGCGCCCCAGGTACTGTTGCGTGATGCCGACGACTTCCGTGGCGATGACCTTGCCCTCCAAATCGCGCGGCGAGTGAATCTGTGAGTCTTCCGGAACGGCGAGCACCCATTTCACCCGAGCCAGCCGTTGCTTTGCATAGACGAGTTCAGCCAGCTCGATAACATCTGCGCCAGTTTCCTGGACCCAATCGTGGCCCGTGATGCCTGCATCGAGCGCACCGTTTTCCACATAGCGCGCCATCTCCTGGGCACGCACGAGCAGGCAGTCCATTTCCTCGTCGTCGATTGCCGGCACGTAACTCCGCGAGCTGAGCGTGACTTTCCAGCCTGCGCGAGACAAAAGATCAATGGTCGCATCCTGCAAACTTCCTTTGGGAATGCCGAATTTAAGGAGACTCATTGGACGTCCTTTTTGCCATAGACATCGTTGGGAGCGAAGACGGGGTCAGCAACAACCGTCGAGCGGCCATCGGACTCCAGGGAGCGGAAGAAGCAGCTCCGGTAACCTTCGTGGCACACACCAGGGCCAAATGGCTCGACGAGGAAGAGCAGGGCATCGGCGTCACAATCGACGCGGACTTCCCGAACGCGGAGGACGTGGCCGCTGGTTTCACCCTTCTTCCACAGGCGGTTGCGGGACCTCGAGAAGAAGTGAACCTCGCCGGTGCGCTGGGTCTGTTCAAGCGCCTCGGAATTCAGGTACCCGAGCATCAAGACTTCACCGGTTTGGTGGTCCTGGACCACTCCCGGAATGAGACCGCCGAGCTTTTCGAACGCCAGTTCCACAATCGCCTCCAAAAACAAAAAACCCGCTGTGCGATTCGCGCCAGCGGGCCGAGTAGGGCTTAGATTCCAGTAAGCGCTAGACAGTCCAGAGCGGGCGCGGCGAGAAGCCGTGTTGGTGATGGTGTCGATGCGCCCGGAAAGTCATGAGAAACCGAAGATACATGAACGGCGGAGAGAGATGCAATTCAAATTTCAAGGTTATCGAATCAAAGATTTGGATATTAGTCGCCGTAAACGGAACCGCCGCCACCCGCGGGGGCATTGGAACTGTAGTTCATGCTCAGTTTCAGGTGCAGGGCGACCCCAAAGCGACCGTGCGCGAGGGTCTCGACGCGGACAACTTCGCCTATGTACTCGCAGTTCATGGGATCATGGGGCGATGAGAAGGGAAAGGTCACAAAGACGCGCATGCCCTTGTAATAATTTGGACGGCGGGTATGAAAGTAAATACCTTCTTTTGATGCATTTACACTGATCGGAAGGTCTTCGAAATGCTCATCGCGGGGTTCTGAGGGCCGTACCCGCAAGGGCTTGGCGATCTTGGCGCGACGGCTTCGCCGCTGTTCCTTATATTGGATTTCGGTCTGTTCAGGCATAGCACATCCCCCGCCCTGGGCCGTATGTATCATGATTGGGGGCGGGCACGGAAACGTCAAGAAGGTGCACCGAATCTGATACTGATTAGGAAGACAGCGGGCAAGGAGGGGCGCAATAGGTGAGAAAATCGTGAGGAGCGACCTGGAATTCAGGATCCTCACTCCCAACCCGTATTACGTTACTAGGCAGAAGGGAACAGAGCCGCCGTTCGCGGGCGAATTCGAATCAAGGAACACGCCAGGAACGCAAAAGTCCGTGTGTTGCGTCCAGGCGCCGTTCCGCTCCGGAGACGAAGTTCGCACCTGGGGCACGTCTTTGACGACGGCCCAGGACGAACCGGGTTGCGCTGTTGCATCAATTCCGTTGCGCTCAAGCTGGAGAAAAAATAAGGCGGACCGTTAGGTCCGCCTCACTTCTGCTTTGTGATCCAGTGCGAAAGTGCCGATCAGGCGGCCGTCTGGGTATAGGCCACCATTTCCGCAACTGGGTCGAATCCCTTCTGCCACGCAGCCACGAGCAGCACCTTATGGCCGGTGGGATAACGGAAAATGTAATAGACGTTCTGGGTTCCGTCGAGTTCGTAGAACCCCGGACGACGAACGTCTGGGCGACCCTGAACGCCCGCACTCAAAAGCAGGCGCAGTTCCGCCATTTGCTCCGGAGTATGCTTCCGGAGATCCTCAAGCAGGGGCGGCTGTTTTTCGATGACCATCATAAGAGTGTCCTTTTGCGCCGCGCGAAGCATAATCAAATCTCACTAGTAAAGACGCATAACCTGCCGAAATGTTTCATGAAAACTCCATAAAATTGAGGGCCATGGTGACGCGATGCGTCGCAGAAATGAGATTAAGCAGTGGACAGGGAGCAAACTTTTGATTATGTTTTGGTTATCCGAAGGCCAATCCGACCAGAAAGTGGTATCGCGCCGGCAGGAATCTTCATCCAATTTTCAGGCACGAAAAATATCGGCTTTCGGTGCACTTGCGTAATCGATGAATTCTTGCCATAGTGGACCGTACCAAGGGCTAAGGAAAAATCCCGTGACTAAATCTGAGAGCAAACCTCCGCGAAAGACTGTGCGGGATGAAAAGTCAGAATTCGGCAAGGACCGTCGGCGTCGTCATCATCACTTTCTGGTAACCGTGAACTATGCCGATGGAGAGACGTTTGGGCGGGTCTATACGGACAAGGAAAAAGCAACGCGGTTTGCGGAACGGCAGCGGCGCTCCCCGATCGTCAAATCCGCTCGCGTCACTCAGGTTTCCTGAAAGTAAAGACTTTGTGCCTGCGTAAAGCCAAGACGACTTGGTTTTAGCGTAGAGGCATGCTATAAAAAGAAGGTCCGGGCGGCCTTAGTATAATGGTAGTACGGAACCTTGCCAAGGTTCAGGCGTGAGTTCGATTCTCATAGGCCGCTCCATTCAAATCAATCAGTTACGCAGCCGCTTTGGTTTCTAATATTTCCAATTGCTTCCCGAACGCCTTGGAACAAGCTGTGGCTACATCTCTGAAGCATGAGGATTGTCCGGTATGCCGCATCGTTCTTGCACTGTCCGACCTTGCCTGACGTGCGCTGGTCTGAGGCTTCATCCACGATGATGCTATTCGGAGGAAGTCCAACCTCCAAAGTCTTTGTCAATTACCAGTCTGGATCTGTAGGTCGTCGAAAACACTTTGGAATCAGAATGATGCGATTCCGTTGAAATTCCGGGTTACCAACAGCAAACGATTCATCATGATCTCCGACGCGGAACGCATGTTCGGGAGCCGTCACCGACGGAATTTCCTCAGAGCACATGGCGGTTGGCAGCATGCGGCCCCCGAAGCTGAATGCCGTGGTCGAAGCAGCGGCGTCTGTCGAACAGTCCAGCCAATGGGAAAGTCTTTGAGGAAAGTGTATCCTGTAAAGTGACCTGCCATAGTAGGAATTTGCCTGGAAGAGATGGAGGGAGTCGCGTGGACATCGTGAAGGGCAATATGGGTTGGATCGAGGTTGTGGTCGGCCCGATGTTTTCAGGGAAGAGCGAAGAGCTGATTCGCCGGTTGCGACGGGCGGAAATTGCGCGCCAGCGGGTGCAGATCTTCAAGCCGGCGATCGATGCGCGGTTCGCGGCGAACGAAATCATTTCTCACTCGGGGTTGGGCATCTCCTCGGATAACGTGACCAAAGCTTCCGAAATTCTGGAAAAACTGCAGCCGCGCACGGAAGTCGTGGGTATCGACGAAGCGCAATTCCTGGGCGACGAGTTGGTGGACGTCTGCACCAAGCTCGCGAATCTTGGCAAACGCGTCATCGTTGCAGGGCTGGACACGGATTTTCGTGGACGTCCTTTCGAGCCCATGCCGCACCTGCTGGCAGTGGCCGAAGAGATCACCAAGTTGCTTGCCATCTGTGTCCGTTGCGGAAACCCCGCGGTGCACACACAGCGGTTGGTGGAAAACGAAGAACTGATCGTCGTTGGCGCCAGCGACTCGTATGAGGCACGGTGCCGACGCTGCTTTGAACCGAACCCGGCCCATGCGCGCCGCGAAAATGGACCTCAGATCCTGACGCGGAATCGCGCCATCTCGGGCGGCGCGTAGTAGAATTCGCTCCAGAAACCCTGCACTGCCATTTCACACTCACAGGAACAGCATGCGCATCGAATCGAAAGCACCAACACGGGTCGACCTTGCCGGCGGGACACTGGATATCTGGCCTTTGTACTTGTTCCATCCGGGAGCGGTGACGATCAACGCGGCCATCTCGCGCTACGCGTCGTGCGTCGTGGAGACGCACCCCGGGGGAGACGAGCGGATCAAGCTGGTGTCGCTCGATACCAACCGCTCGGAATCGTTTTCCTCCCTGGAGCATCTCTTTCGCGCGAAGCACTACCGCTTGCCGCTGCTGGCCGAAATTGTGAAGTTTTTTCATCCCAAAGGGGGATTTTCCCTGACCACCAACTCGGAAGCGCCTGCGGGCGCGGGGATTGGTGGGTCGAGCGCGATGGCCGTGGCCATCTGCGCGGCGCTCGATCGCTTCACCGGGGCGGGCCGCAGCAAAGTGGATTGGGTGCATATCAGCCGGGACGCGGAAGCTATTGTCATTCATATTCCCACCGGGATGCAGGATCACTATCCGCCGGCCTTCGGTGGTGCGGCCGCCATCGAATTGATTCCCGGCGGAGAGCGGCGCATTGAAATTAACGTGAACCTGGATGAACTGGAACGGCGGCTGGTGGTTTGCTACACAGGGAAGCCGAGGCAGTCCGCCATCAACAATTGGGGCGTGTTCAAGGCCCACATCGACAATAAGAAGACCGTGGTGAGCAATCTCGAGCGCATCTCGCAGATCGCACAGAAGATGCGGACAGCGCTCGAGGCGGGGAATTGGTCGGAGACCGGACGGTTAATGCATACCGAGTGGCAGTTCCGGCGAAGGAATTTGCCGACCATTTCGACGAAGGTGATTGACCGGATCATCGAGTCGACACGGCGCAAAGGCGCGTTGGCAGGCAAAGTCTGCGGCGCGGGAGGCGGAGGCTGCGTAGTCCTGCTGATCGAGCCCGACGCTCGGGAACGCGTGGAAAAGAGCGTAGTTGAAGCGGGGGGACAACTTCTGCCCATGCGCGTTGACCGGCAAGGCGTCCAAGTCGTAGCCCAATAGGCAGATATTCGGACAAATTTTCGACACTACTCAACTGGCCCGCGGCATCATAAAATAAGAAGGGCCCGGGAAAGGGCCTCCTGGTAGCTTATGTACTTCCGTTTCGCGATTCCGCTGGCTTTGCTCGTCACCGTTTGCGTTGACGTTCCGGACGTTCCGCATGCGCTTCCCTCGACCCCACCGAACCAGCCGAAGGCCGCCGGATTCACATCGGAAGACCGTATCCCGCTTTATCCTTCGATCGTCACCGGTGATCCCCAGGACCAGAGCAAACCTGCGTCGTCTTCTTCGAAGAAGGGCGACACGCTGCAAGAGACCTCGAAGCTCGAGCTGATCCGTTACGTCTCCGGGGAATTCGCCAAAGCGAAGAAGCCGCTGCCGGGCGGGAAAGACGGTTTTGTCTTATACGCAGAAAAACCCGTAGATGAGGACGTCTTGAATCGCGCCGTGAGCATGCACGGCGCGGCCGTCAATACCGGGGACAATTGTCAGATCACCAAGCTGGAGTTCCACGAGCACGAAATTATCGTCGACGTGAACGGCGGCGGTCGGCCCAAGAAAAACTGGTGGGAGCATATTCAGTTCGGCATGGGCGGGGACATTCCCACGACGTCAACGACCACGACCCCAACAAACGGTCAGGATCAGGGCCCGCCAGGGATTCAACCCGGCCACGGCGGTACCATTTTCCTGCAATTCTCGAAGAATGTGCCGGACCTTACGCCCGAAGATCTGAAAGCGCTTCTCTCACCCTTCCTGGATTTCTCGAAGGTACACTCCGCCTCGGTGCAGTGGATCGATACTCTGCCGCCGGAAGTGAAGAAGGCGATCACCGAGCGTCACCCCGTCCTCGGAATGAACCGCGACGAAGTTGTTGCCGCCATCGGCAAGCCGGACGGTAAAGTGCGCGAGCGCGACGCGCAGGGGAACGACACGGAAGACTGGATCTACGGCCATCCGCCGGACAAAACGGTGTTCATCCATTTCATCGGAGACAAGGTGGCAGGCATTAAGCAGTATCCGGAATAGAGTTAGAACCGCTGCTTTCCGTTTCGTTCACTGACCTGGGGGTCTTTCCTCTCACGGCTGTGGGTGAGGCTGCGGTTCGCTGGTTGGGGGAACAATGTTCTTCAACCGCATGTAGGTGACCAGGTTGCCATAGTGCTCCATATTGTGCATGTTGTTGACGGTGAGCACATCCAGTTTCGGTGTATCGCCCCCAAAGAGCTTTACGGTTTGAACGCCGGCAGCGTCGGTCATGCTGTCATACGCTCTGTCGCAATAAGCGAAGGCATCTTTCAGAGCGGCAATGATGTCCGCTTTCGAGGTCTTGGTCTGTTCGATGTTGGAATCAGGATTCTTCTCGCCAAGGGCGATGGAGCAAAACAGGTACTGCGCGTCGGCAATGTGTCCAACGATGCTGCCGTAATTACGGACAGAGTCCGTCGGCTTGAAACTGTAATTCTCTTCGGGCATTTTTTCTGCGGAACGCAAAAGGATCATCTTCACCCGGGTGTAGGCCATCTTATTCCATGCGCTGAGCGGATTCGCTTGCGGTGTCTGGTCTGAAGCGCTGCTGCTCTCTGAAGAAGTCGCCGCTGTTTTCATTCTTTCGGCGGACTTCGGAGCATCAGACTGAGCATAAACGGCAGTGGCAAACAACAGCATTACGGCAGACAGCGCGATACTAGGTACTTTCATGTTCCGTTTCTCCTTCATTTTGTTTTGAGACAATCACAAGGCTTACAGGGGATTTTCTCCTTGCGACCGAATTGGGGTTCGACCAAATCCTGTTTTGCCGGCAAGACTTACACACCACCCATTGCCGGTGCTTTTACAACCGTTGCAGGTTGCCCGTGTGGGGCGCTAGCAGGTGCAGCCGCAGACTGGCTTCCTTTTTTCAGGCGAAAGCGAATGATCCAGAAAATCGCCACCAGCAAGGGCAGAAGAGTCAGCAGGACAAGCGCCCCCGTCTTCTGAAATAGGGCAGGGAAAAGTTGTGCCCTGGCGAGAAACACGGACGCCGACGCGATGAACAGCCCAAAACACATACGCCAAAGATGCCGGACGATGCGCTGACTACCGGACAAACCACCGCGCAAGAGCATGCCAAGGTCGCCCGCCCCGGAGAGCAGAGCTATGGAGCCGAACACAAAGTACATGGCCGTGGGTACCCCGTTGGTCGGGGGAATCAGGTTGCTGGCGACTCTCAGCCCCAGGGTCACCATGCCGATTCCGGCTGCCGACGCGAAAAGAAGCGCGCCCCAATCGAGAAGGCCTGACTCGCCGTCTCTATGTCTCGCGGTCAAGGCTGCTGTTGCCACCATATAAAACGTGACGACACCGCCGAACACATTGCCCAGTTGATCTTTCCCGATCGCCAGGATGGTCCCGCAGGCAGACATTGTCAGCATGGAAATGACAAACACATGGCCCGCAAGCCGGTGGCAGCGGAATCCTTTGCGCAGGAACATGGCAGCAAATCCAGACAGGATTCCCAACGTGCCGCCAGCGATGTGGAGAAACAACAAAATCGGCCTCATGGTGGTGCTCCTTCGGGTGCCGTTCAGCACGGTTCGCGATAGCGGCGCAGCCGGACGGCCAGGGCGAGAAAAACAGCGGCGGCGACCAATCCCAGCCACAGGCCCGGCGTAGTGAAGAACTTCACGGGATCGAGCGACGTCAGGGAGTCCATCGGCATGGTCATTTTCGAAGGGAAGGTGAATGCCTCCGGACCACCAAAGCGATATCCAATGAAGCGGGCGAAATGCGATGTATTGAACAGAATCTTTTCGAGGGCAAAAATCGCAAGAGGCGGCAAGACGGCCCAGAGAAAGGGTGCACGCCGGGCCCAGGCGGAAGCCAGCAGAAGCCAGCCATAGATCGGCGCGTACCAGAGCACATGCACGGTCAGCAGGTGGTAAAGCAGCATCATGGATACCTGAGGGAGCGACACCTGTGTCCAGAGTGTCAGAGCGCTCAGGCCGCTCCCGAGCAGAACCGTGGAGCTCCAAATGAGCATGATCAGCTGGGTGACAATCGTAAGCGCGAAACTAAATAGTGGCAGGACGATCAGCAGAATGCAGACTTTGGAAAACACCGTGGTGAGGTCGGAAACTGGAAGGGATTTCCAGAACAGGATGCTGCGGTCGCGACGCTCGCCATAAAGCGCGTCCAGTGCATAGAAGATCGAGACTAGAAAAGCAATGAGCATGATCAATCCCGCCGCAAAGTCATACGGCCGGACCATCCCTTCGTGCTGGTGCGCTGCATCCAGTGCCGACAGAGCACGGGTTCTTTGCGGCAGACTAATCGTGCTGAGGAAGAAGCCAAACAGAAATACGGCGGCAACCGCCAGCGGCCCGATGTAAATGACGCGGTTTTCCCATAATTCGCGCCGTACGGACCAGTACAGGGGCCGAGTTTCTGCCAGAGCAGCCGACGTAGCTGCTTGCGATTCGAAGGATGAGTCGGGTACGGCATTCGATGGGGTTGTCATTGACTCGCTCCTTGACTTTGGCCGGCGCTGTTGCCCACCACGGCAACGAAAAGGTCGGCGATGCTGGGTGTGCGAACTTCACCAAGCGCGGAAAGTTGTTGGCGATCGGCTCGATCGAAGAGCAGAATGCTGCGGCCAAACACCTGGCGTTCGTGAATGGGCTTGAGGGCGCGCGCCCCTGCAAGGTGGTCGGGATTCACGGTCACTTCCGCGTAGCGCGACGCAAATTCTTCCATGCTGCAATTCAGCACGATGCGGCCGCGGTTGATGAACATGAGGTCGGTGAGGACGTCCTGAATCTCCTCCACCTGGTGGGTGGTCACAAGAATGGTGCGTTTGCGATCGAAGTAGTCGTTCAGGAGGGAATCGTAGAACTGCTTTCTGAATAGAATGTCCAACCCCAGCGTCGGCTCATCCAAAACCAGCAATTTCGCGTCAATGGCCATGACCAGTGCGAGGTGCAGCTGGGCCACCATGCCCTTCGACAATTCCCTGACCTTGCTGGTTCGCTGAATGGTTGTTCTGGCCAGAAAACTCTCGGCCTTGGCGCGGTCGAATCGGGGATGCACGCCCGCGACATAGTCGAGTGCCTGTGAAACGCGAATCCAGCGCGGCAGCACGGCGACATCGGCGATAAAGCAAACGTCGCGGACAAGCTGATCCCGGTCGGTCCAGGGATTGCGCCCGAGCACGCTGAGTTGTCCTTGAAATGTGACGAGCCCGACAATCGCGTTGAGCGCGGTGGTTTTTCCGGCGCCGTTCGGACCGATAAGTCCCAAGATGCGGCCTTCTTCGACGCTCAGGTCAACACTGTCGAGCGCAACGGTTGTGCCGAAGGCCTTGCGGAGGCCGCGCGCTTCTATGCATGCCATGGCTTTAGCGTTCCTCCTTTGTGTTTTTCGTCGATGGTCCGCTGTTTGGACCGGACTCGAGCAGTTCTTCCGGTTTCAGGCCGAGCCTTTGCATCGTTGCGTGGATGCGGGGCCATTGTTCGGAAAGGAATTTTTTGCGTTCGCCCTCGAGCAGCAGATTGCGCGCTCCGTCCTTAATGAACATGCCGAGACCTCGTTTTTTTTCGACAAGCTGCTGATCGACCAACTCCTGATAACCCTTCAAAACGGTCAGCGGATTCAGGCGATAGTCTGCCGCCACGCTCCGCACGGAAGGCAGGGGATCGCCTTCTTTAAGCACGCCATCGAGAATCATCGCGACAACACGGTCGCGAAGCTGGCGGTAGATGGGCTCACTGTCATTCCACTGACGATCCATTTCTCAGTCCGTGTCCTTTAGTGTTGTAGTTAACTATAACACTAAATCAATTGCAAGCAGTTTTTCTCCTTTCTATAAGTCATTGAATATATATGATTTATGATCGTGCCAAAGGGGAGCTGGCTGCCTCGGAGCCAATTCGCCACTGTCCAGGACGGATTTCACAAGCAGAATGCGGCGGCATTTTCGGTGAGCCACGGATCGAGGGAAATCGGTTCGCGGCCGAGAACGCGACGGACTCCTTCCGAGACGGAGGCGAGGCGCCCTTCGCGAATGGCACGCCAGAGCTCGACGTGTGCCTTGGTCTCTTCTGCGGACGCACCCGTCGCCGAGAATCGCTTGCTTGCTTCCTCGTCGGAAATCGGAACGAATTGTAGCTTGCGCTTTATTGCCTCTCCGATCCTGACCGTCATTTCAGGAAAGCTCAGGGCTTCGGGTCCGGTGAGCGGCAAAGATTCTCCGACATATTTGGACGTTGTTAACGCCTGTACAGCGACGGCAGCAATGTCTTCCGTGTGAATGAAGGGACGCTTGCCGTCCCCGGTCGAAGAACGAACGACGCCCTCCGTTGCGATTGAGTGCCTCCACGCCAGAAGATTGGACAGGAAGCCCGTGGGGCGCAGAAAAGTGTACGGAATCCCGGCCGCGCGAATCGCGGCTTCCCCGTTTTCGTGCCACGCGCCAATCGCCAGGTGCTGTTCCACATCGAGGGACGAGAGCTTGACGAGGTGCTGCGTGCCTGCGGCCTTGGCAGCCTTGGCCGCTAACTCATCGAGCGCCGGAATGCGTGGACCGGAGTTGACGAGGAAGAATTTGTGGGCACCTTCAAGCGCCCGCTCGAGTGCAGCCGAGTCTGCCAAGTCCCCGGAAAAAACCTCGACGGCATCGCCGAATTGTCGGCGGACTTTCGCCGTATCTCGGACGAAAACACGCGGCCGTTCTCCCCGGCGAATCAATTCCCGGACAACTTTCGATCCGACGTCGCCTGTCGCACCTGTAATGAGGTAAATCACAGGGTCCCCCTTGCAAGGAAACGAGGCCTAAGATTATTGTAGAAACGCTCATGTTCCTGTTTTCAAGGTTAGAATACCTTCCTGTGCATGAATACTCGCTTTCTGCTCCCTCTGAAGAGACAGCAGGGGCTCGAATCCGGTAGTAAATATAGAAATGCTCACATTTGCGCTAAGCTTGTTCTCATGAGATCACGGGGCAGGGGAAAGACAACCCGGCGCAAGCCCAAGCAGCGGCGCGCCCGTCAAACCGTCCAGGCCATCCTCGATGCTGTCCTGAGAATCCTGAAGCGAGAGCGGTTCGACAAGATTACGACGAACCACATCGCGGAAGTCGCAGGGGTAAGTATTGGCTCCCTGTACCAATACTTCCCCGACAAGCGCGCGATTTTCGCGGCCCTCCACGGTCGACACATCGAGGAGATCGACGGGCTGATTCAGCGCACGCTCCTCGAGAATGCCTCTTCCTCACTCGAAGGGCTGCTTCGCGCCGTGATCGATGCCATGATCGAAGCACATGCGGGCGACCCTGCCTTGTACCACCTGCTATTCGCCGAGGTTCCGCACCGAGCGGACGGAGCAAAGGAGTTTGCCGTGCGGCTCCACGGCGTGTTCAGGCTTGCCATCGCAGCGAGGGCACAAGAGCTCAGGAAAGGGCGCAATCTGGACGCGCTCGCTTTCGTGACCGCAAATATGGTGGAGTCGCTCTCCCACGCCGCCCTGTTCCAAAGGTCGACGGACTTGTCGCTCACGGACAGGAAGAAGGAGATCCTACGGGCAGTCTTATCCTATTTGCACAGCTAGCAGAATCGGACGCGGTTAAACTCCGCGACTTTTTGACACGGTTGTTCGTATACTCTCGAGCAACCAGCGGATGACCTTCTCCGCGTAACGGATCCCCATGCAATTAAGGGTCGAAAATCTCAGCAAGAGCTATCGCGGGAACGTGCTGGCGCTTCGCGGAGTGAATCTCGCTCTTAAGCCTGGCGTGCTTGGACTGCTCGGTCCCAATGGCGCCGGGAAATCCACACTGATGCGCATCTTGGCGACCATCACACGCCCCTCCTCCGGACGTGTGCTCTGGAATGATTCTGATATTGCGCAGCATCCCGACGCGCTTCGTTCCTCTCTAGGCTATCTACCTCAGGACTTCGGCGTATATCCGAACCTCGACGCGGTCGAATTTCTCAACTACCTGGCAGCCGTCAAAGGCATTCCGGCCGCAGACGCACGCCAGCGCATTTCCGAGGTGATTGCGCTTGTCAATCTCGGGGACGCGGCGAAACGGCCCCTCGGCGGCTACTCTGGCGGAATGCGCCAGCGGGTGGGCATCGCGCAAGCCTTGTTGAACGATCCACAACTCCTGATCGTCGACGAACCGACGGCTGGCCTCGACCCCGAGGAACGTGTTCGTTTCCGCAATCTCCTGTCCGAACTCTCCGGGGAACGCCTGGTGATTCTCTCGACTCACATCGTTTCCGATGTGGAAGCCGTTGCCACGGAGATTGCCATTCTGGCGCACGGCCAGCTTCTTGTTCACGGCGCGCCGGAAACGCTTCTTGCTGGAGTCACCGGCAAGATCTGGGAAGTGGTGGTCCCGAGCGCCGAGCTTTCTGCTCTGCGCGCAAAACATCTCATCAGCAGCACCGCCCATCGTGCGGACGGCGTCCACGCTCGCGTGGTCTCCGATTCTGCGCCTAGCGCTTCAGCCCGGCCCCTCGAGCCCTCTCTCGAAGATGCCTATCTTTCCGTTCTTGCCGACCATCGGAATGCCGCCCCGGCAGGAGTTGTCGAGTGATTGCTCTGCGCTCCATGATTGCCATCGCCCTCGCCGATTTCCGCGAGCGCACCCGCCGTTACAGTTTCTTTCTTTCGTTTCTTTTCGCCGTTTTCCTGGGCTACGCGGCCGCCACCGGGAAAATCTTTCTACAGTTCGACGAATACCGCGGCGTGTATACCTCCGGATGGATCGGCACTCTGGTGGCCCTGGTAATTACTTGCTTTGTGTCTCTCGTCGGCTTTTATATCGTGAAGAACTCCGTTGAGCGCGACCGTTCCACGGGCGTCGGGCAGATTCTCGCCGCCACACCCCTTTCGAAAACCACCTATGCCTTCGGCAAATCTCTCAGCAACTTTGCAGTCCTTTCGACCATGGTGGCCGTCTTGGCTCTGGCCGCGCTCGTCATGCAGTTCTCGGCCGGCGAAGACAGGCACATCCACCTTTGGCCCTTGCTTTCGCCATTTCTGTTGCTGGCGCTGCCTGCCATCGCACTTACCGCGGTACTTGCACTCTTTTTTGAAACGCTGCCTTTTCTACGTGGCGGCTTCGGAAATGTTGCCTGGTTTTTCGTTTGGAATCTCGGCCTCACCGCGCCCATCATCACAGGCCGCAACTGGCTCGATCCGAGTGGGCTCATTGCCGTCATGAATTCGCTGGGTGGCGAAGCGAGGCGTTACGTGCCGAACTACCACGGCGGCATGTCTTTCCAGATTGACATCGGCCAGCACGTGAAGGTCGTTGAGGCATGGCGTTGGCCGGGCATCCCGTGGGACGGACGCTCCATCCTCCTGCGCCTAATGTGGTTTGCAGTTGCCTTTGCGATCGTGCCGCTCGCCGCGCTCGTCTTCGATCGCTTTGATACGGCCAGGTCCGGCGGAGAAGGGAAGCGGAAACAAAAGCGTTCCGCGGTCCGTACGCCTCGGCAAGAGGTGCTGGCGCCAGGTGCCATTCCTTCGCCCGCCCGGATTCATCTCACCCCGCTCGCGAGCAGCTCACCTGCAAAAGCTCTCGGTCGCATCTTCGCCGCGGAGCTTCGCCTCGCCCTTTTCGGCCGTCGCTGGTGGTGGTACTCGATTGCGATCGGCTTGCTGATCGCGGAATTCCTCGCTCCACTCGAGGTTTCCCGTGGTCCCATCCTCGCCAGCGCCTGGATGTGGTCCGTCTTTGTCTGGTCGCCGATGGGAGCGCGCGAATCGCTTTACTCTGCTCGTCAACTCCTCTTTTCTTGCGCAAATATCCTTCCGCGTCAATTGCTCGGGTGTCTTCTCGCAGGTTTGTCTGTTGCTTTTCTGACGGGTGCAGGCGCAGCCGTACGGCTTGTCATTACCGGTCATTATCCAGGCTTGCTTGCCTGGTTGGCGGGCGCCCTTCTTCTTCCTTCGCTGGCCCTGTTTTTGGGAGTCTCAAGCGGAACAAGCAAACCATTCGAAGGCTTTCTTACATTGCTCTGGTACGTCGGTCCAATGAACCACACCCCCGGCCTTGACTTTACAGGCGCCGCCAACGGACCTCACACCACATCGTATGCCGTCGTTTACCTGGCCTTGGCCGCCGTGTTTCTCGTTTCCGCGTTCGCTTTTCGCGCCAGACAAATTCAGTCTCCCTAACGTACTTGTCAGCGCGCTTCAGTTAATCGGCACGTCCGTCATTCACGGGGCGCACCCATAGCGCCAAGTGCAGACAAATCGTGCAGGTTTACCGTCTTTAGATCTTGACGCCCCAGAAGGCGGCGTCTGGTTTGGTGAGGGCAATGCCGATGTCCCAGGCCTCGTGACCACGCCACACCACTTCGCCCTGAGTGCTCCTCCCGGCATCGGGGAGCACGATGCGTACCTTGCGGTGAAGGGGCAGATCGGCCCCAACGACAGCCATGCAGCCCGAATGGCTCACATCGACGGTAACGCCATTTGCACAGCGGCGCTTTTCACCTTCTTCCCATTCTACAAGGAAGCGCAGGCTGGCCACGGTGCGCTTGTGGGAACGCATCTTTGCCCAGCGGTCTTCGAAATCGTGCGAATGGGTCGCGAGTGATTCTGCGGTCGGAGCGGACATAGAGAGGACCTCGTCGGGAGGATTACTGCCTAGGGAAGGGCCAAAACAAAGTTAGTCTTGTGAGTGCTGCCTGTCAATGGTACTGCTCACAAACAGTGACTGTGGTCCCCAAAAAACTAGGGCGCTTGTTGCCGAGGAAATTCGCGCAGGCGAATCAGCAAGCGATGCAAATGCATCGCATCCTGTGTCGGAAGCGAATTGATTTTCATGCCTACCCCACGGCCGGCATCCGAGTGCCGTACAACGGCTTCGGCGCGAATCTGTCCTTCCTGAACTAGAAAGTGGAGATTCATCAGGTCGCCTTCGCGCTTTCGCGCCCGCGTTTCGATGAAAAGGCCGGAGGGACTGAGATCCTTTACTCGCGAAATATCGCGACCGGCAGAGGACTCCCAATACACCCAGACATCGTTTGCGGAGATGCGAGAAGTGCGTCTGCGGGAGGGGCCGGTTGTGACTTGCATCGTGCTCACCGTCTTCACCCAAGGCCGCGTTGGTGATCCGAAATGGAATGGACGGTGCCATTTCGGAAAGAGCCAACATTCTGGCAAGAGGAGACGGGGAAGTCAACGAGAGTTTCTATGAAAGTCAGACGGCCAGCACCAACGTTTCTGAAACATTCATGACGCCTCGCGAGGAGGGAAAGCGCATTTGATCACCACGCAAACGGTTCGAATCAGTTGGAAAGAATGGAGATAGGAGCGAGCCCAAAGGGAAAGAGAAAAGGTGTGTAGGAGAATGGTTGCGCGCGAGCGTGTGCCGCTCGGATTCAAACGGGCGGAACCATGCGAAGGCTCTAGTGTTGAGATTAGAGCAGAAGAGCCTGAATAAAGCTCTCTACGGGTGGGAAGATATACCGGAAAATGATCAGGCTGACGAGGATGCCCGGCATGGCGAAGGTTCCGGTGCGAATCCAATCCAAATAGCCCCGGGCCCGATCCTCGCTCATCAGCAACATAATTGCAGAGCTCCCATCGAGCGGCGGGACGGGGAGAAGATTGAACACGCCGAGAAGAAGATTCAGAGAAAAAAGGACAAAGAGCACGACGGCGATGAAGCTGTGGGGTCCGCCGTTGTTATCCCACTGCAACAGGTGCATGGCTGCGGCGAGGCGAAGGCCAAAGGCGCCCAAAAGCATAAGGATAAAATTCGTGGCGGGTCCGGCAAGGGCCATCACCGCCGCGCGATGCGGGTGACGCCGCGCCCAGTTCGGGTCGTAGGGCGCGCTAGCAAATCCGATCATGCCGCCATTCAGAAGGAAAAAGCTCAAAAGCGGAAAGACCACCATGCCGTACGGGGATCGGCGAATGTGCGGCACCGGGTTGAGCGAAACCTGGCCGCCCAGGTCGGCCGTGTTATCCCCGCCCAGTTTTGCCGCCAGAGCGTGAGCCGCTTCGTGGCATGTCGTAGAGAAAAGAAAAACAACATAGTAGATGAAGCCGAGGAGCAGGAACTGGGGTGTGAGATTTGGCATAAGAAAATCAGGTTAGGATTTCCCGTGCTCGAAAGCAAGTTGGAAGGAACTCGGCAGCCGGAATTTCCTGGGGCCGGTTCCCTCGACCGCCGCGAGTG
>Ga0187782_10000365_pt1 | contig 29975 bp, 23 predicted proteins | sample 0715_SJ02_MP15_2_FD_132454 | JGI IMG/M metagenome (GOLD analysis project Ga0187782, IMG submission 132454) | Tropical peat soil microbial communities from peatlands in Department of Meta, Colombia - 0715_SJ02_MP15_20_MG | ecosystem: Environmental > Terrestrial > Soil > Wetlands > Peat | place... | reverse complement strand
GTTCTCGTCTGCACACGAACTGAACACACAGAGGGTGTCGTGCATCGGGAGACTGCGGAGCGGCCTCACCTGCACTACTTCTTTCATTTGCACCAAACCCTACTCGCGAGTGGGCCTATGCACGACTCTACCGGTCCAACGAGGAGCGCCGCATCGCGTTTCCGAAGTGGTTGCACTACGACACTCATCATTGCTCCCACCCAGCGCTAGAAGGACGGGTCCCAGCGATCGTGAGTGTCAACCACGTGTGCGGGAACCACAGCTAGCACGTGGTGTCGGTGACGCGGTCCCTGCGGGGACGCGGCATGTAGCATGACCGAAACGTCAGGGGTCCGGAGTCGCCACCGGCGCCGAGAGCGCCTGAGAGGCCGGGAGCGCTGGGAAGCTCGGTGTTCCTCACGACAGCACAACGGGGCTCCGGCACCGCATCGGGCCGCGCTCCGCGAGGCCGTGGAAATGGCCGAGGAGCGCACGGACCATCTACGGGACGCAATCCATAGCGCTAGGGATTCGGCCGCGGTGGGAACCCCGGCGGGGCAGGGGACGGTCCCCCTCCTTCCCCCACCACCGCGTCAACCGCGCGACCCTGGATGGAGCGGGCTCGACCCGCTTACGGTTCTCCGTCGCCTTCAGCCAGGCGGTGCCGACCGACGACGAACGGAGCCATAGGTCGAGGGGTTCCAGTCTTTCCTGGCGCGCGAGTAGTCGCACTCGTCTGTCTTCCGTCATCCGCCCACAACGGGTCAACGCAGTCTTCGTGTGCGTCTATCTAAGCAGTCCAGCCTGCCGGAGGGCGCGCTGCACGGACCTGTAGACTTGCTCGAATTCCGGGAGCGACGCTATCTGGGCCGAGAGTCGTGGTTCCCAGAGCCGCCGATACAGGGGCTCTTTTGCGCGGAATTCACTCCGGGCGTCGGCGATCGCCCGTCCCCGAAATGCCCATTTCTCCTCGATCGCCAGAACAAGATCATCAAGATTCACGTGGTCGCCAGCCACGAGGTACCATATGTCGTAGAGATCGCGCGGTTCGGTCCGAGCCCGATCCATGAGCGCGACCACCTTCTCGGCGGCGATCTCGTCAAGCGAGTACACTGCGAGCGTGGCTCCTTCGGGTAGGTCATTATACTCGGGATAGGCTCGCAGAATGGGTCGTTCCGCAAGCGGGAAGGCTAGGTGTTCCCGTATTGTAATGTCGACTTTTACCTCTCGGCCAGCTATGAGCGCAGGCAGCGGGCCTTCGTAGCCTAAGTAGAATGTATGGCTATTCCTGTGCGGGGTGGAATCCTCCCTGGCGAACCGGAAGAGTATGCCACTTGCTCGCTGCGTTTCCATAAAGACCCGATCGAGCTCCTCGCGTATGCGCTCGAAGGGTGACTCCGCCGTGCAAGTGAAATCTAGATCTCCGGAGAATCGAAAGGCGGGGAAGTAGCATTGCTTCAGCGCTGTTCCGCCCTTGAAAGCGAGGCGGTCGCGGAGCGGCGCGTGTGCGAGCGCCACGAGGAACCACGCCAAGCAGTAATCGCGTTCCAGGATCGCTTCGGGAATTCGACGCCCGCCGGCCCGGGCGAGGCGATTGGAGAGCACCGAGAGATTGCGTGGTGGAATCACGCTTACGTCCTAACCACTGTCTGGAGTTCGTCCAGCGGCACGTTTAGACGAAGCCGCCAGCGAGCCAGGAATTTCCCTCCTGGAGGAAGCAAGGGGTCTAGGGAAGCATAAGCTAGCGTGAGAGCTCCGCGTAGGCGTTGGACCTCACTCGAGGTTCCGATTCCATACGTTTCCAGGAGATAGCCTAAGCGCCGGGTCACCGCCCCTATGTTGAGGCGGAGTGCGTAGTCGATTAGCTCGTGCACGTCCATATCGGCCCGACGCATCCACAGGCCTTTCGCGACCTCGGTGACCCCACCGCAGTATCGGGGCTGCCTCAAGCCGTCAAGGATAGTCCTCTCAAGGTCACTCACCATGACCTTCTCTTGTTTGTCCACCCAATGCTCGACGGTACCAAAGATACGTGGCCGCCGGCAGTAAAGAAAGCGAAACTCGGTCCCGAGGATCGTGCGACTCCGCATCACCTTTGGCCGAGTGATGTACACGACGAAGTGTGGCTGTGTTGTCATACCGTGAATGTCCATGGCTGAGGCGTGCGACACGTAGTAATCTTTGGCCCCAACTAACTCGCGACCGACCACGTACGGATTGCCAAGGTACTGTCGGTCATGCCCGAGTTCGAAGGGGACAAGGATGAAGAGCCCCGGACGCAGACGCGTGGCGAGGGCGCGAGTCACGAGTTTGTGGATGAAGCTACGCGCATGAGCAGGCTTGAAGCCCGTGATTCTCTCTACATCATTTAGACTAAAGATGGTTTGCCCGTTTTCGTAGAGCGTGGTCACGAGACGGGCTCCCTGGGGTCCGAGAGTCTTGAGATGTTTGTTATGATTCATTTGCATTTTGAGTTACCACAGGGTATGTTCTGCGATCTAAGTATGACTGTAGTGATTCTTTGTTATCAAATTGTAGCCTACTAGGGTGCAAATTGCAAATTATTAATCATCCATCCACGTCCGGAACGGGATGGTGTTCGGCGAGACTATCTTCCCTCACGTCCGCTCAATGGTCGTGCAGGGACACCTCGGACCCTCCTCGGTCGCTATCACGCTCGATGCCTGCAGCCACTTTCTTCCCCCCATGGTGCTGTGAGGTTGTGGCTAGACCAGGCACGCTTTTCGAAGCGGTTGCTGTAGCCAACCTGTAGCCAATGGAACAGACATTGTCGGATCCTAACGAGCTTCCGCGGAACGTGGAATCACCGTGAGCGCGGTATTTCGGGCCCCCTGCGGACGGTGGTGAACATCGCCGGACGACGACAGGAAGGGCCTCCGGAGAGGCGGCGAGGCCCCGCTCCCGCCGCCCTCGAATCCCTCGCCAGACGCAGAAGGCGCTCTACCGCCCTGCGACTGTCCTCAGTCTCCGTGCTTCTCCCGGAGCCGCCTCGAGAGCCTGAGCATCAGCTGGATGCGCTCGAATTGGCCGATCCACTCCGCGGTGACCGCGGACAAAAGCTCCGCGCCGGGCGGCACGATCCCGGTCGGGCACGCCGGCCCCAGCCGGTCCGCCGCCATCTGACGGTATGCGGCCAGCGTCCGATCGCCGTACCTGCCGCACTCCTGGTCGTCCTCGCTGAGGAAGACGACTGCGGGGACGCGGTGGCCGAGGTTCATCGCGAGCGCTTGCTGCGCTTCCGGACGGGCATCCCGGTCCACGAACCGGACCACGATGCGCGGATTCTGCTCGCCGATGCGCGTCAGGACCGGGCACTGGTTCACGCAGTCGCCGCACCACGCTCCCGCCACACACAGCACGTGCATCTCCCGCACGAACCCGCCGAGGAGCTCGCGTTGCGCCGGCGTCACCGTCACTTTCTCGTACACCGCCTGCCACCGCGCTTGCTGCTCCGGCGTCGCATGGCGCTGCAAGAACTGCTTGTAGTCGAACGCTTCCGCGAACTCGCGTGCCCAGTCCATCACTCGCCTCCTCCGTGTCGCGATCCTCTCGAGGATCTGCCGCCATGGGGTGCAACGCGCGCGCCGACTGCCGAGATTCCCGACGGGCGGGCGGCGTGTGCATCCGAGGAGACGATTCGCCGGGGGGCGAATACGCGGCGTATGAAGGTCGCCTCGATCGCCTGTACGCCGCTTGCAGCTTCTGCCCCACGTCCCGTCGAGTTCTCGATCGGGACGTTCCCGACGTTCTACGCTGTGCTCGTCCGGGTGACGACCGACGACGGGCTCGTCGGCGTCGGCGAGTGCATCGCACGGCGAGCGCCAGGGGTTGTGGCGGCGGTCGTGGACCAACTCCTGGCCCCGCTGGTGATCGGGCGAGATCCGTGGGACGTCGAGGGGCTCTGGGATGAGATGCTCGCAGTGCTGCGCCGGTGGGGGCATTCCCGCGGGTTCGTGGTCGAGGGGATGAGCGGCATCGACATCGCGCTGTGGGACATTCTTGCGCGTTCGGTCGGCAAACCCCTGTTCAAGTTCCTCGCGGGGGCAGGCCGGGAGCGCGTGGCGTGTTACGTCTCCAAGATCTACTTCGACGAGCCCGAGCGGATGGCCGAGGAAGCGCGCGCGCAGATCGCGCGAGGGTTCAAGGCCGTCAAGGTGCAGATCGGCTGGCCGGCGTCGCGCGGCGGGGACCGGGCGGACGTGCGGACCGTGCGGGCGATCCGCGACGCCGTCGGCCCGGACGTGCAGCTCATGCTCGACGCGAACGGCGCATACGACGTGGGAACCGCGGTGCGGGTCGGCCGGCAGCTCGAGGAGGCCGACGTGACGTTTCTCGAGGAGCCGTTGCCCCCCGACGATCTCGAAGGCTACGCGCATCTCCGCCGGTCCGTCCGCGTGCCGCTTGCCGCGGGCGAGACGGAGTTCGGCGTCTTCGGGTTTCGGGACCTGATCGCGCACGGCTGCATCGACGTGCTGCAGCCCGAGGTCGCCCGCATCGGCGGGATCACCGCGGCCCGGCGCCTGGCTGCGCTCGCGCACGCCCACAATCTGCAGTACGCGCCGCACACCGGGTTCAGCGGCGGGGTGGCACACCTGGCGTCCCTGCACCTCGCTGCGGCGGCGCCCAACTTCTCGACCTACGAGTACATGGGCACCCGCTATATCGAAAACCCGCTGCGGGAGATCTTCACGGCACCGTTCCCGACGCCGGCGGACGGCCTGATTGCGCTGCCGGAGGGGCCGGGTCTGGGCCTCGACGTCGACCCAGAGGCGATCGTCCGGTTCGCCGTATCGCGGTAGCGCGTCTGGAGGTCCCGGCGCGTGTAGGCGACGCCGGGCTCATTCGGTCGCAGACGGTGGAGGCGCGGGCGCCGCGCGCTTGCGCGTGCACTCCTCGCATCCGCACAGCCCGCGCAGCATGGCGAACGTGTAGATCCCAGTCGTGTGCCCGTCCGACCACGTGAAGCGAAGCGCGTAGGCGCCGACCCGGGCAACCTCGATCGGGTGGATGTCCGCGGACACGCGCTCCGGATCCAGGATGCGCGCGCCGGTCCACTCGTGCACGCACACCGCGCACGGACAGTGCTGGCGCAGCGCGCGGTACGGATACCGGCTCGCATGACCGTCGGTCCACGTCACGACGAGCTCTCGCCTCGGGGCTTCCTGCTCGATCGCGGCCGGAACGGGCATCGGTGTGCGCGGCATAACGTATACCAGTGTAGGGGGCTGCGCCTCTAGTGTCAAAGCGTGGCTCAACGGAGTGCCCGGCTCAACCACGCCGGGAACGGTCGGCCCGTCCAAGCTTCGCGCGCGGCGGGCCACATGTACGGAAGGGCCGCCCGCTCCCATACCGTACGTCTCCGAGCCGGTTCGATTCCGACCTATTGGAGGCATCGATGAGTTCGGGGTCCCAACGCGAGATGACAGCTGTCGTCATCCTGACGGTGAACGAACATCCTGAGGAGATCCGAGTACCGCCGCGGCGCACACTGCTCGCCGTGCTTCGTGAAGACCTGCACCTCACCGGGGCAAAGGAAGGGTGCGGTGTCGGCACCTGCGGCGCGTGCACGGTGCTGGTCGATGGGCGGCCGGTGTTCTCGTGTCTGATGCTGGCTGTGCAGGCGGACGGCCGGACCGTGGAGACCGTGGAGGGCCTCGGCCGGAACGGCGCGTTGGACCCGTTGCAGCGGGCGTTCATCGAGCAGGACGCACTCCAGTGCGGGTTCTGCACCCCTGGACAGATCATGGCGCTCCGCGGCCTGCTGCGGCGCATCCCCCACCCTTCTTCCGACGAGATCCGGCACGCGCTCAAAGGTAATGTCTGCCGGTGCGGCGCCTATCGTCGCATCCAGGCGGCGGCGCTCGAGATCGTCGGCTCCGCGGAAGCACGCCGCACTCGCTGACGTCGCCCGGCGCTCGGAGCCGGGCGTGCCGGCGATCGCAGAGGAACACCCACATCGGGAGGGCCACATGCCGCGGATCGTCAAGCAGAAGGTCGAGTTCGAGGGACGCATCGAGGAACGCGACATTGTCGTCGAGGGTGACGACCTACCCGTGTGGCAGGCCACCGAGGCATTCACGGTCGTCGGGACCCCGGTGCGCCGGGTGGATGGTGCGGACCGCGTGAGCGGGCGCGCGCGCTATACCGCAGACCTGTACCCGCCCGGCCTCCTGCACGCTGCGGTGGTGCGCAGTCCCCACCCACACGCGCGGATTGCCCGGTTCGACGCGACGGCCGTCGAGCGCGCGCCGGGCGTGCGGCTGGTGCTGTCTGCCGCCAATGCGCCGAACATCCCCTGGTATAACGGCAACAGCTGGGTGTTCGACCCCGAGCTGCGCTATGTCGGGGACGAGGTCGCGGTGGTCGTGGCGGATACGCCCGCGCAGGCCCGGGACGCACTCGACCTGATCGAGGTCGAGTACGAGGTGCTCCCTCATGCGCTCAGCATCGATGCCGCGCTCCGCCCGGATGCCGTGCAGGTCCATGTCGATGGCAACCTGCTCGGAGGCCCGGAGCGGTACGAGCGCGGTGACGTCGAGGCCGGATTGAGCCAGGCGCACGCGACCGTGGAGGTGCCGGCGGACACTCCCGACGTCCTGCACCACAGCATGGAGACGCACGGTTCGATCGTGTACTGGGACGGGGACATGCTGACCGTCTGGGACTCGACGCAGCATATCTTCGGCGTGCGACGGCAGGTCGCGTCCGCGCTCGGGATTGCGCTGGATCACGTGCGCGTTCTGAGCCGGTTCATGGGCGGCGGGTTCGGCAGCAAGAACGCCGCCGGCAAGTACACGATCATCGCCGCGATCGCCTCGCGGCGGCTTGGCCGACCCGTGAAGCTCATGCTGACACGGGCGGAGGAGAGCCAGGTCGCCGGCAAACGGCCGCACAGCGTCCAGCGAATGCGGCTCGGCGCCACCCGCGACGGGATCCTGACCGCGCTCGACTACTGGGGAGCCTCGAACCTCGGCGCGTACCGTGGAATCGGATCCCCGCTCGCCGGTCCCGCCAAGGAGCTGTATGCCTGTCCGAACGTTCGCGTCGAGATTCTGAACGTCTTCACCCACATGCCGCCGGCGTCGGCGTTCCGGGGACCCGGATACCTGGAGGGCACGGTCGCGCTCGAGTGCGCAATGGAGGCGCTGGCGGACAAGCTCGGGATCGACCCGCTCGAGCTCCGGCTGCGAAACTACGCCGAGACCGACCAGGTGCTGGGACGCCCGTATTCGAGCAAGTTCCTCCGCGAGGCGTACGAGCGCGCGGCCAAAGCGGCTGGCTGGGAGCGTCGGGCGGCCACTCCCCCGGCTCCGGTCACAGGGCACGGCAAGCGGCGAGGGCTGGGTATGGCCACCCAGATCTGGGGCGGCGCAGGCTCCCCGCCTGCATATGCCGAGATGCGGCTCAACAGCGACGGCACCGCGGAGGTGCGAATCGGCACGCAGGACATCGGCACGGGGGTGAAGACCGCGCTCGCGCAAGTCGCGGCCGAGGTCCTGACGCTGCCAGTGGATCGGGTGACCGTGTCGCTTGGAGACACCGACCTCCCCTACAGCCCCCTCTCCGCCGGGAGTCAGACGCTCGTGTCCTGCGGCCCGGCGGTGCGGATGGCCGCGGACGAGGTCCGCCGGCATCTGCTTGACACGGCGGCCTCGCTCCTCGAGGCGGCTCTCAGCGATATTCGGCTCGAGGCCGGTCGCGCGTTTGTCGCCGGGGTGCCGGAGCGCGGGATGACGGTGGCCGAGATCGCCCGCCGGATGGGGAACTTCGCGCTCGCGGGCCGCGGGTTCCGGGGAGCGAACCCCGACGGGGTCACGATCCGGACGTTCGGGGCGCAGGTCGCGGAGGTCGAGGTGGATCTCGACACTGGAGAGGTAACGGTCCTCCGCGTCGTCGCCTGCCACGATGTCGGCCGTGTGATCAATCCCCTCGCGTACGCGAGCCAGATCGAAGGCGGCGTGATCCAGGGGCTCGGAATGGCACTGTGGGAGGAGCACGTCACGGACCCGGATACCGGTGCGGCGCTCGATCTCGGGTTTGACGGTTACGCCGTGCCCCGCTCAGTGGTGATCCCGGAGATCGTCGCGTTGGCCGTGGACAAGCCCGATCCGATCGCGAACAATCTCGGCGCGAAGGGCGTCGGCGAGCCGCCGATCATCCCGACGCCGGCGGCGGTAGCGAACGCGGTCGCAAACGCCATCGGCGCCCGTGTAACGTCCTTGCCCATCACCCCGCAGAAGGTGCTCAGGGCGCTGGGACGCCTCTAGCACCCGGGGTCGGCCGAGGAGCCACTCCCGCCGGGACGCCGCCGGTCCCGGTGCTCGCGAGGATGCGCTTACCCAGACGCACCCGAGGGGTCGTCCCCTCTCGGTATCTCGCGTTCCGGCCGGCGGTAATCCCGGGTCACCTCGGCGAGGTCTAGACGTCAGCGCCCGCCCATCACCTCGGCGAGAAGACGCTCCGCCTGCGTGAGCTGCGCCATGGTCTCTTCGTACCTCGATCCGTAATCCTGGCGGTGCTCGATCACGAGCAACTCGACGTCGAAGAGACGCGCCGCCTCTTTCAGTTGCACCGCCGCGTCCGTCCGATCCCCTCCTGCGACGTACGCCTCCGCGAGCCAGAGGCGATAGCGAGGCGTGTAGGGGTCCAGCCTCACTGCATCCCGTAGCGACGCGGCTGCCGCGTCCTGGTCCTTCTCCGCCAGTTCGAGCCGGCCCAACTCCGCGTATGGATAGGCGTCCCACGGGTTGTTCCGGATCGCGTACCGGTAGAGCTCGCTGGCCCGGTCCCGCATGGTCTGCCACGGTCCCATCGGGTTGTCGAGATGCCGCAGGTACAGGTCGGCCAGGAGATCGGCGAAATACGCCGGAGCGATGCTGTCCATCGGGTCGGCCGCAAGTGCCGCCTGGAACGTGCGTACCGCGGAACTGAATTGACCGGACCCGACCTCGCTCGTCGCGCGATCGTGCAGCGAGGTCGCCTCGACCGGCGGGGTAAGGAGCGGTGGGAGGCCGACCAGCACGACGATCAACGGGAGCACGAGTGCGCGCTGCCAGAGCCGCGCGGCCGGTCGGCCGGGCAGGGTGGCATGCGCGGAGACGACGGCGGCCAGGAGGAGGAGCAGCGAGAGATTCGTCACGACGAAGAGGTTCTCGTCCACGACGCTGACCGCCGCGATCCCGGCCATTCCGGAGACCCACGCACCGAGCCACATCCGTTCGTCGGCGCCGCCGCGCATATACCGCCGCACCACGCGCCAGAGCCCCCACAGAACAGCGAGCCCGAGCAGGCCGGCTCCTGCTTCGCCGCTCGTCGCCAGGATCTGGAGATAGTCATTGTGCGCCGATCCAGGCGGATTGACCGTCGCGTAGGTCTCCAACACTCCCTGTGGGCGGTACGGGGAGTACACGCCGTTGAACGTGCCGAGACCCGTGCCCCACACCCGGTGTGTCCGCCACATCGCGAGGGCCGTGTGCCAGATGAACAGCCGGCTGATCCCGGTGTCCTCCTGCTGCGGGGCGATGCTCTGGGCTCGCGCCCCCACGTTCGGCAGCGCGGCCGTCGCGACGACGGCCACGGCCGCGATCAGCAGCACGACCGGCCACGCGCGGCGCCTGACCGGCCACAACAGGACGGCGCACGCCACGGTGAAGATTGCGAGCCCCACGTAGCTGCCCCGGGAGTACGTGACGATCAACCCCAGGACCTCCACAATCAGCGCGACCACCGGCAACGCCTTCCAACGCAGCGGGGCCGACAGCGCGAGCACCGTGGTGCCCACGATGCCGGCGAGCAGAAACGACGCGAGCAGGTTGGGACTGGCGACCGTGCCGTAGGCCCGGGTCCGGATCAGCGCCGCGAACGAGCGGCTGAGCCAGTAGGCCGGCGTCGGTATCCCGCTCGCATACTGGCCGAGCGCGACCAGCGCCTCGCCAAGGGTGATCGCGACAAGACTCGCCAGAAACACGTACGTCTTGACCTCGTCGTTGAGGGCCATCAGCACCGCGAGGACGAGGATGATCAGGGATATGTGGAAAAACGTCTCGTCGCGCGTCCCGTACAGGAACACGGTGTGCTGCAACGAGAGAAGGGAGAGGACGGCGACGGCCGCCAGCGCCCACAGCGGGGCCCCTGGAAGCGTCCGGCCGCCCACCAGCCGGCGGGCCACGGAGGCGGCGCCGAGCATGAGCGCCGCTCGCTCGAACGCAAGCAGCGGCACGCGATGCTCGAGGTAGCCCGCCGACGGCATGAACGTGAGCCCGATCCCCGTGGCCCATCCCAGCAGCCCAGCGGCGCCCAACAGGATGGCCCAATCGAGTACCTCGCCGAGCGCCGCGTGAAGTCGCGGAGGGGCTGCTGTGGGGGCGCCGGCGCTCAAGCGCTCAGCCACGTCTCCTGGAACCGCATCATGCCGTCCGGCTGATCCACGAAGCCCTGCAGCTTCGGGGACACGAGCTTGTACTCGCGCGGGAAGTACAAGGGCACGTACGGTGCGTCCTGGGCGAGAATCTTCGTGATCTGACCGTAGAGGCCGCGCCGCGTCGCGACGTCATACTCCGCTCGTGCGCGATCGAGGAGATCCTGTACCTTGGGATTCGCGTAGCCGGAGTAGTTGAGCGACCCGATGCCGGTCTGGGTGACGAACGGGTAGATGTCGAAATCGGGGTCGGGCCGTCCGCTCCACGTGACCAGGGTCGCCTGCGGCTCGAGCTTCGTCACCTGAGCCACGTACTCGGTGCCCTCGATGACCTCGATCTTCATCTGGATACCGGCATCGGCGATCATGGACTGGACGGCCTGCAGCACCGACAGGTACTGGCTGCCGGGCACCGTCACCACGGTAAACGCCAATCCGCCCTGCGCCCCACCCTCCTGAAGCTTGGCCTTTGCGGCGGCGACGTTCCGGGCCGGCAATGTCCAACTCGCATCGTACGCCGGCGTGCCGTTCGGAAAGAACGAATACGCGGGGTAGGCGACGCCCTGCAGAACCGCGCCGGCGACGGCCCGCTGGTCGATCGAGGCAAGCATGGCTTGCCTGAGAGCGATGTTGTTGAAGGGAGCTTTCGTGACGTTGAGCGCGAGCGCAGTCCACGCGATCGGACCGCGCTCGATCAGGCGAAACGTGCTCCCGGGCTGGGTCGCCTCCCGTGCCAGCGCTCTCACCTGTGGCAGGGGAACCAGACTCACGGCGTCGACGTCGCCCGACTTCATGTTCGCGACGCGGGCGTTGTCGTCCCTGAGCACGCGGTAGGTGATCGCGTCGAGGTAGGGTTTGTCCGGCTGCCAGTAGTGCGGGTTGCGCCGGAGCGTGATGTGGTCTTCCACCACGCGCTCAGCGTACAGAAACGCACCGGTGCCGACGGGGTGCAGGCCGTAGTCCAACCCCGTCTGTTCCGCCGCCGTGGGAGACACCATCATGCCCGCCCGGTCGGTGAGCGCGTACAGGAGCGGGCTGTAGGGCTGATTCATGACGAGCTGGATCGTGTACGTATCGATGACGTTCACCTTCGTCACGGGCCGCAGCTCGCTTTTGCGAAACGACGGGAACTTCGGGTCGAAGAGCATGCGGTGGAAGTTGTACTCGGCCGCCTCGGCGTTGAACGGGGTCCCGTCGTGGAACCGGACGCCCTGCCGGAGCTTGAACGTGGCCGTCTTTCCGTCCGCGCTGATCGACCACGACGTCGCGAGCCTCGGCACGATGCGCAGCCGCTCGTCCGTGTCCACGAGTTTGTCGTAGAGGCTCTGATAGATCTGGCGCTCGACGAACGCCTGCGAGCGGTGCGGGTCCATCGTCACCGGGTCTCCGTCGATGGCGACCCGAAGCGTACCGCCATGACGAACCTGCGCCGTGGCACGAGTGATGCCGCCGGCGAGTGCCCACGCGACGGACGCTCCCGCCCCGGCGGCCAAGAAGCGCCGCCGGGTGGTACGCTGTCCGATTCCGCTCCCTGCCCCGTTCATGCGCATGTTCCCTCCCCGTCTTGGTGAAGACTGTGCGCCTGAGCGACGGCTCGCCGATGTTTCTTCGCCGACCGAGTTCCGGAGGACCTTTCACGGCTACGAATGCGCCGTCAGCGCCCGAGCCACCCGCCGTCCACGACCAGGAGGTGGCCGTGCACGTAGTCGGACGCCCGCGAGGCGAGGAACACCGCGGCACCCCCGACATCGTCGGGCCGCCCCCAGCGGCCGGCCGGGATTCGGGCGAGGATGGCGGGGTTGCGCTCCGGGTCGACCTGGAGCGGCCGGGTCATGTCGGTCGCGATGTATCCCGGTACGATCCCGTTCACGTTGACCCCGTGCGGCGCCCACTCGTTCGCCAGCGACTTCGTCAGCTGGCCCACGGCGCCCTTGCTCGCGGTGTAGGCGGCGATTTGGATGCCGCCCTGAAAGCTCATCAACGACGCGATGTTGATGATCTTGCCTCTGTGTCGCGGGAGCATCTGACGCCCCGCGTCCTGGCACAGCCGAAACACCGCGTGCAAGTTGACCTGGAGCACCCGATGCCACTCGTCGAGGGTCACGTCCACCGCAGGTCCTCGCGCGCCGATCCCGGCGTCGTTGACCAGGATGTCCACGTGTCCGAGTGCGCGTATCGCTCTCGGCATCACCTCGTCCACCTGCGCGGGGTCGCCGAGGTCCGCTGGAAGCATGACGCACCGGCGTCCCAACCTCTCGACGTCGCCGGCCAGCTCGGTTGCCGCGTTGCGACTCACGGCCGCGATGTCGGCCCCCGCCCTGGCACATGCGGTCGCGATGGCCCTTCCGATCCCTCGCCGCGCGCCAGTGACAACCGCGACCATCCCGGTCAAGTCAAACAGGCTGGTATCAGCGGACATCCCCCTCCCCCTTCTTCGCGGTCCCCGGTTCCGGGGCGCAAACGGAGTCCGCGCGGTGCCGCGCATTCGGAACGGTTTCGTCCGGGGAGATCTTCGCACCCCGGCCCCGGCGCTCCCGCTTCGGACAGTGCGGCAGACGGCCTGCCGGAACGGCGACACGAGCGCGTACGTGTGCCCGCGCATTCTGGCGCGGTGCGCCTGCCGGTGCCCGTGGTGGATTGAGCGGGTCCTTCCCGTTGGTCTGGCAGGTGGCCGGCCGCGAGCCTAGAACACCGATATCGAGTGTCACTATGAGACGTACTCTCGCCGCCGTAGCGCTTGCGATCCTGCTGGGCACCGGGGCCGCCGGGAGCCCGCGCGTGCAGCTCGAGTTCTGGACGATTTCCCTTCAGCCGTTTTTCACGGACTTCATTCAGGGCCTGATCTCCAAGTACCAGGGCGCCCACCCCGACGTCGCCATCCGTTGGATCGACGTCCAGCCCGAGGCGGTCGATCAGAAGCTGCTCGCGTCGATCGCGGGCGGCGTGAGCCCCGACGTGGTGAACCTCAACACCGAGGGCACGCTGCGGCTGGCGGAGTCCCGCGCGATCGTGGACATGGACGCCGCCGTGCCCGCGGACGCCCGCGCGCGGTACTTCCCGAACATCTGGGCGTCGCTGCGCTCCGGCGGACGCGCGTACGGGATCCCGTGGTACGTCGTGCCGAACGTCCTCGCGTACAACCGCGCGCTGTTTCAGCGGGCGGGGCTCGACCCTCAACGCCCTCCATCAACCACCGAGGCCTTCATTCGCGACGCCGAGACCATCAAGCAGCGCACCGGCGTGTACGGGTTCATGCCGAACGTGGACGGTGTCCGCATGCTCGCGCTGTTCCAGGAAGAGGGGCTCCCGGTTCTCAGCCCGGATCGCCGACACGCCGTGTTCGCGGGGCCGGCCTACGTCGCGCTCCTCGCCCGTTACGTCGATCTCTACAAGCGCGACATGTTCCCCGACGACACGCTGCAGCGGGGATACCTCGGCGCGACCGAGCGCTACGCCGGCGCAAGGCTGGCCATGCTGACCACCGGCCCGCAATTCCTGCTGCGCGTCCGGACCGACAGCCCCGACGTCTACAAGGATACGCTCGTCGCCCCCGCTCCCCGGGGCCGCGGGACCGTCCTCGACCTTCCCACGATGGATCTCGTCGTGCCCGTCGCGAGCCGCCATCGAACGGAGGCCGTGCAGTTCGCGCTGTTCGTTACGGACGACGAAAACCAGCTCGCGTTCGACCGCCGGGTCGTGATCTTCCCGTCCACGCGGAAAGCCGCGGCCGATCCGTACTTCTCCCGCGCGGGAGACACTCCTGAAGACCGGGCGCGCGTGATCGCGGCGGCGGAACTGGGCGCCGCGCGAGACCTCACGGTGGTGGTCCCGCACAGCGACGATCTGTTCCGCATCTTCAAGGAGGCCGTCGAAGACGCGTTCTACGGCCGGATGACGCCGCAGCAAGCCCTCGCGTGGGCGTCGCGCGAGTGGAACGCCCGGCTGTAGCCGCGGCGACCGCTAGATGGCCGTCCGCCGCACGCTCATCGCGTATCTGTTCCTCCTCCCCGCCCTCGTGCTGCTCGGAGTGTTCACGTTCTACCCGGTGGTGTTCGGCACGGCGCTGAGCCTGTTCGAGTACGACGTGATTTCGCCGCCCCGGTACGTCGGCTTCTCGCAGTTCCGCGCGTTGTGGACCGACCGCTATTTCTGGATCGCGCTCGAGAACAGCGTGAAGTATCTGCTCGTCGTCCCGGTGCTGCAGTTCTGCTCCATTGTGCTCGCCCTCTGGGTGCGCCGCTCGTTGCGCGGCATCGGCTGGTTTCGCGCCGCCTTCTACCTGCCCGTGGTCACGTCGATCGTCGTCGTCGGGCTGTTGTGGCGCTGGCTGCTCGACGAGTCCGGCCTCGTGAACTACGTGCTGCTTCGGCTGGGGCTGATCCACGCGCCCGTGCACTGGCTGTCCAACCCCGCGATCGCGTTGTACGCGGTGATGTTCGTCACCCTGTGGAAGGGCCTCGGATACTACATGGTGATCTATCTCGCGGGCCTCGAAGCGATCCCGTCAGGGTACGAAGAGGCCGCCGCCCTCGACGGGGCGGGACCCTTCACCCGCTTGTGGCGCGTGACCATCCCGTTGCTTCGCCCGAGCATCCTGCTGGCCGGCACGCTGTCGGCGATCGCCGCGCTCAGGGTGTTCGAGGAAGTGTACGTCATGACCGGCGGCGGGCCCGTGTACTCCACGTACACGATGTTCTACTACATGTTTGACCAGGCGTTCGGCTCGCTGCACCTCGGCTACGCCGCGGCGCTCGGTGTCGTGCTGGCCGCGATCACGATCGTCCTCGCCGTCGCGAACTTCCGGCTGTTACGGCATGGAGGGCTGACCTATTACTGACGCCGGGCGGAAGACCGCGAGCCGCGCGTTCCGGGCGCGCCGAAGCGTGGGAACGGTCCTCTCCTACCTCGGCCTGGGAGCGCTCGCCGTGGTGACGGTGTTCCCGTTCCTGTGGCTGCTGGCCACGTCCCTTCGGGCGACCGGCACGATCTTCGCCTTCCCGCCGGTGCTCATTCCACGGCCCGTGACCCTGGCGAACTTTGCGGGCGTGTGGAACACGATGCCGCTCGGCCGGTTCTTCGTGAACACCGTCTACATCACGGGCACCGGCATTACGCTCACGCTGCTCACGAGCGCGCTCGCGGGCTATCCGCTGGCGCGCATGCGGTTCCCCGGGCGCGACGCGATCTTCTACGCGATCGTGGGCAGCCTCATGCTACCGCAGCACGTCGGGCTGATTCTCAACTTCGTGACGCTGATGCGCCTGCACCTCATCGACACGTACGCCGCCGTGTATCTGCCGAGCGTCGCGAGCATCTTCGGGATCTTTCTGTTGCGGCAGGCCTATCTGGTGATCCCGCAAGAGATCGAGGACGCCGCCCGGATCGACGGTGCGGGGGAAGTGCGGCTGTGGGGACAGGTCATGCTGCCGCTCGTGACGCCGGCCCTGGCGACGCTCGCGATCGTGGAGTTCACGGGGTACTGGAACGCGTTCCTGTGGCCGCTGATCGTGCTCAAGTCCCCCGATCGTTTCCCGCTGGCCGTTGGCCTGTTGTATCTGTCCGGACTGTTTGCGACCAACACGCGGTACATCGCTGCCGGCGCCGTGCTGATGACCGTGCCCGTGATTATCGTGTTCCTGTTCCTCCAGCGGTACTTCCTTCGCGGGATCATGCTCGGGGCGGTCAAGTGAGGATCGCGTTCCTCCCGCTCGACAACCGGCCGGTCACGAGAGACGCGTTTCTAGCGCTCGCCGCGGCCGCAGGGGTCGACGTCGTCACGCCGCTCCGTGACCGGCTCGGCAGCCTCAAGTCGCCGGCCGACGTCGACGAACTGTGGGCGTGGGTGAACACGGAAGGGGCGCAGGCGGATCTATTCATCGGTTCCGCCGAGATGCTCGTGTACGGCGGCCTGGTACCGTCCCGGGTCGGCCGCGAATCGCTTGACCGGTGTCTGACCCTTGTCGGCCGACTGCGGGATGCCCGCAAGCGGGCTCCCCACCGGCGGTTGTTTCTCACCGCCAGCAACCTTCGGCTGCCGTCTGTTGCCGACAGCACCGAGGAGCCGGGCTACTGGGCGGTCTACGGTCCCGACATCTTCACGCACAGCTACCACAACGACCGGGCCGCGCGCACCCACGATCCGAAGTCCCGTGCGCTCGCAGACGCCGCCCGCGCGAGGATCCCCGCCGCGGTACTCGCCGACGTGCGATCGCGCCGCGCCAGGAACCTCGCCGTGCTCCTGACACTCGTCGACCTCGCCGCGGACGGCATACTCGACGCGCTTCTCGTGGGGCAGGATGATGCGGCGGAGTACGGGTGGACGCGGCGCGACCTTGGGGCGGTGGAGGCCGCCATCCTCGAACGGCGCGCCGCACACCGAGCCTGGGTCACGTACGGCACCGACGAGCTCGCGGTTCGGCTGCTCGCCCGCGCGATGATCGAGGCTCGCGGCTCCCGGCCGCGGGTCCGCGTCGTCTACTCGCATCCCGACAATATCGCGGCGATCCCCCGCTACGAGGGGCAGGCCGTGGACGCAACGGTGACTTCGCACATAGAGACCGTGGGAAGCCGCCGGACGTCCGGAGAGGCCGACCTCATTCTCTTCGTCCATAACTTTCCGGGAGCGCAGGAAGAGGCGCCGTACCAGCGTCCCTACGATGCGCGGACGCTGGACGCGTTCCTCGGGGCGCTCGCCGCAGCCGCATCGCGGGGGCCGTGCGCTCTCGCGGACGTGCGGTACAGCAACGGGGCGGACCGGACACTCGTCGGGCGGCTGCTCGCATCGGCTTGGCCGCCCGGACTGCGCGCGTACGGCGGTTGGAACACGCTGAGCAACACGCTCGGGATGGCGCTTGCCCAGGCACTGCTCGTCCGGGACGACGCCGGACGCTCGTTCACCGCGCTCCGGTTGCTCGATGACTGGGCGTATCAAGCGGATATCCGGCAGCGCTTGGCGGCCGACATCCTGCCTCGCTATCTTGGTGCCTCGTCGCAGGATCTGGGCGAGGCTTATCCCGCGTGCCGGGACGCCGCGCGTGCGTGGCTGGTCGGCGACTTTGTCCCGCCGCTCGAGCGGTGCCTGGGATGTGGAATCGAGATCGACCGCGTGGAGTTTCCGTGGCGCCGCTTGTTCAACATCGAGCTGGGAATCCGAGTCCGCGGGAACGGGAGTCCCGCGTCCGCTGCCCCTGCCTCCGGGCCCACGACGCGCCCCGGACCTGCGGCGCCCCGCATCGACCGTGCCGGGGCTCCCGACGCCAACAGATGAGTGCGGCCATTCGGGTCCGTACATTTGCGCCGGCCATGGTTCCGGAGCTCGTAGATCTGTGGAACACGGCCGCCGGGAAGTGGTTCCCGCTGCGTGAGCGCCTGTTCCGGCAAAACGCGATCGATGATCCGCATTTCGATCCCGCTGGGTGCATCGTAGCCATCGGCGTGGACTCCGACCGAGCCGTCGGGTTTTGCCTGGCCAAAGTTGCGGGCGTGCCGCTGGGTGCAGACGGGCTGCGTGCCGACCGTGGGTGGATCAGCATGCTTGCCGTCCTTCCAGACCGCCAGCGGAGCGGCATCGGGACAGCGCTCCTCCGCGCGGCGGAGGCATTTCTCCGCGACCGCGGCCGCAGACGATTCGTGCTCGGGACCGGTCCCGCGCACTTCTTCCCCGGGGTGCCCGATCTCCTGGGCACTGCGCCGTTCTTCCAGTCGTGCGAGTATGTGTTGCGCGGTCACGCGTACGACCTTTGGCGGCCGCTCGACGGCTATCGGACTCCTGCGGCGGTCGCCGAGACGGTCGCCGCACATCCTGACCTCGAGATCCGGGCGCTGCGCCCTGGTGAGGAGGCCGCGCTGCTCGCCTTTCTCGACGCGACCTTTCCCGGGGCATGGCGGTATACGGCGGCGCACTTTCTCGACGGCGGAGGTCCTATCGGGGATTTCATGGCGCTGGTGGGCGGCGGTGCGGTCCTCGGGTTCGCGCACGTGTTTCCCCCGGATGCCCATTGGATCGGGCCGAGCATCGCGTGGGCCGCGCCCGCTGGCGCCGAAGGGCCGGCGTCAAAACGGGTCGGGGGCCTTGGCCCGATGGGAATCTCTCCAGCCCTTCGGGGGCGAGGGCTCGGCCTCGCCCTCCTCGATCGCGCGATGGTGCACCTCGCGGCCGCCGGGGCCGCAGAGATGTTCGTCGATTGGACGGTGCTCTTAGACTTCTACGGGAAGTTGGGGTTTGTGCCGTACCGGCGTTACCACCACGGGGAGCGCCAAATCTAAGCGCTCATCGCCTACCGACGGCGGAAGCCGACTCTACCGCTGCCGGCGTCGTAGAGATAGTCGTATTCGGCCAGTACGTCCCTCCCGGTATTGATGAAGATGGTCTCGCCGAGGCTCGACCAACGTACCGATGTTGGCGCGATCGGCGGATCGGGATCAGCCGACGGCTCGTACGTGAACTGGTACGAGAGAAGCGCTGTCTCCGGCGACGGGACGGCGACGCTGATCACGGTTCCCAGGGGGAGCGCAGACTTGGACTCGGAAGAGCTGAGCGCGACCGGGCGGCGGTGCTGGGGCATTCGCAGGATCATCCCTCGGATGCCGGTATCCACCAGGATGGTCCCGCAGGCATAGCCGAACCCGGGAATCGCGGGAAATCCGTAGCAGCCTGGCGCGGCCGCCCAGTCGTCCGGTCTCTTGGGGTTTCGGCGGAGCGCTACGTATCGAAAGCCGGTCGTGTTCTGTGCCGTGATGCCGAGCGTGATGCGGTCCTCGGAGATGATGTACCCCGGGACCATGCGGCCGGCTCGGATGTCCACAAGCTGGAGGAACGGATTGACGGCGGGTGACCCCGTGTCGCGGTCGAAACCTACGCCGAGCATCCCGACCGTATCCAGCGTCCGATCAACGGTGCACTGGGGATACTGGGGATCACAGATTTGGCGGTCGATGGCGAGCACCTCGATCGGAACCGTCTGGACCTGGGGGTGCGCGGTTCCCGCGGGCCCGGTGTTGAGCACGAGTGGCGTGCGGAAATACGTGCCCTGGAAGATCTTGCCGTCGCTCGTGTACTCGATTTGGCCGCGTCGGACGAGGTTGACGGCGTCAGGTCCGAGTACGGTGCGCGGGACCAGGACGCCGACGGATCCGGTATCGACGAGCATGCGATGCGGTGGGCCCCCGCCCAACGACGCGTAGAACTCGAACCCGCGCTCGAGGTTTTGCCGGACATCGGGAAGCGACAGCGTGACACTGGTCTCGTTGTCGGCGGCGAACGCTTGACGCTGCGGGGCCAGCGCTGTCGCGGGCAGCGCGCATACGGCCACGAGCACCGCGAGCACGAAGCGTTTACAGACCACCTTCCGTTCCTTCGTCCATCTGTCCATGCGTTCGCGTTCTTTTGCCGTCCGCTTCATGTTGCTGGTACGCGCGCTCGGTCACAGGACGTCAGACGGTCGGTTCCGGCCACGGACACGGGCGTACGAGAGCCCTGAGCTCTCTCGCGAACCCACGTGGGTCCAAAACGGTCCCGATCCCGTGCGAACTCCAAACGGTCCCCACTCGGAGCCTTCCGCAGCCGTCGAGCACGAGCGCGTCACATGGGATACGGCGCTTGAGGAGTCGCCGTACGCTTCGGCGATGTCCCTTCGTTTGGCTCCGACCGGCTCCTCTTGAGGCTTCGCATGAGACGCGCTGGCGGTAGTCGATCGATGAGGGAGACGGGGGAAAAAAGTCGGGAGGCGCTCGCTCGACCGGCTTCTCACCGTCTTCGGCCCTCGCCGCCGGTGCCTACTGCTCGCCAGCCGTCCTCCGGAGTTACCCCCGAAGTACACTTGACCAGCTTTCGGCGTCCACGTACGCGAGCGTTTGAGTCGGCTTTCTCGCCGGAGAACTTGCGCCTCCGTTAATGTTCTTATCACAATCCCCGGTCCGCCACAATCCGGAAACTTCGTTCGCAAGAGTTCTGGATAATGTGGATAGCAACGTGTGGATAACTTGCGCTATGGTCCGATCATTTGTCGCCACACCGGCAAGTACGCCGGCCGCCCTGTGGCGTCGAGCGGTGTCCTCGAGTCGGAGGCAACGCTGGTGTGATAGACTCCTGCGATCGCCGGCATGGCTGGCGCGAACGGAAGGGCGCGCGGCGCCAGCGTCACAACGAACTGGTGAGACCCGGGCGGGACCGACGAATCGGCTGTCGCCGGAGTTCCCGGGACGCCGAGCACCCTGTAGGCGGTGAGCAGCCGGCCTTCGCCTGCCTCATCGCGATGTACGAGGCCGTACCATCGGTCCGGTGGCGTCGCACTCGGCGCCGAGAGCCATGGCGCAAGGCTGTGCGTCGCGAGAACGTAGTCGGCCGGCCCGGACCACAAGACGACCCGCGCCACCTCGTGGCGCTTCGCCAGAAAGGCCGCCATGCCCGCTCCCTGTGAGTGACCGCCGACCGCCACCAGGTCCCATGCGACATGGCCGTCGATGAGGAAGCGGTCCCACCCTTCCGTCGGTTGCTGCTCCGCGAGGTAGGCCAGCAGCGTCTCGAGCCGGTTTTGGAGGCCGTCGGCGGGCGCGACCACCACCCCGTCGGCCGAGCCCCCCAAGACGCGAACGTCGCGGACGTCGGCGCTGCACGCGGGGTCCGGGTTGCGCAGGCAGATCTGCGCCACGGCGCTCGCCGTAGGATCGAGGGTATCGTTCGGGTACTCGAGACCGATGGCCTTGTAGCCCGCCTGCGCGGCCGCATCGAGGATACGCTGGTACGCCGCCGGCCGGCTCCATGTGCCCGGGAGGAACACAAACAGGTGTCCGTTCTGCGAGACCGTCCGGTAATACATCACGTAGTGGTCTTTCAAGAAACGGGTGATCCGCGGGTCGGTGTCGCGCGGCGGGACGCGGGACAGAACTCGTCCCTGATCGGGCCCGAGCGGACTCCGGCTCCGTTCGGCGACGGTGGACGGGAGATCGTTGGCGGCGGCTGCTCGCCGTAGCACGTCCCATGCGCCCAGGTACGACTGCGGCCACGCGGGTGCCGCCGCAACGCCGCAGGCCAACGCCACCCACACCGCCGCGCACGCGATCCGTCCCAGCGGTCTGCGGTGCGCGGGCGCCCGAGAAGACGCAGGGATGGTGATCACGCCTGTTCGCAACGAAGCGCCGGTGCTGTTGGCATTACACGGACTGTGACCGCGAAACGGCCTCACTGTATTTGTAGCGGCATAGCCGGTCCGGAAGTTCCCTCACGATCCGGCGCCGGAGCCGATTGCCGAGTGCGACTCCCACGTGCCGGTCGGATCATCCGCGCGGGGCGCAAGCCTCACACTCCGATCGCCCAAGGTCCCCCAGACGCCAGTTTGCCGGAAGGCCCACCGGCCGCCGAACGATAATACATTCGCTTGAGATGGACCTCGATCCCAGCATCGGTCAGCTCTTCATGGTGGACTTCACGGGGCACACACCCGCGCCCGACGTGATCCAGCTGATCGAGCGCGACGGTATCGGCGGCGTGATCCTGTTCGCCAAGAATATCGCCTCGGCGAGGCAGGTGGCCACGCTGACCAATGCGCTGCAGGAGATCGCCTCACAGGCCGGGCGTCCGCCACTGCTCGTCAGTGCCGACCAGGAGGGAGGGTCTGTCGTCCGGCTGCCTCAGGAAGCGACCCACTTCCCGAGCGCGATGGCTTTCGGCGCGGCGGCCAGCGAGGCCCTTGCCGCATCGGCGGCGGGCGTCACCGCCCGGGAGCTTCGCGCGGTCGGTATCCAGATGAACATGGCCCCCGACCTCGACGTCAACAGCAACCCGGCCAATCCCGTGATCGGCGTTCGGTCGTTCGGCGAAGACCCGCGGCGCACCGCACGGCTGGGGATTGCGGTGATCCGCGCCATGCAGGCGTCCGGCGTCCTCGCGACGGCCAAGCACTTTCCGGGCCACGGGGACACTTCCACGGACTCCCATCTCGAGCTCCCGGTGGTGTCCCATCCTCGCGCGCACTTGGACCGCATCGAACTCCCACCGTTCGCCGCCGCGGTTCGAGCGGGAGTCGGCGCCGTTATGACGGCTCACGTCGTCTACCCGGCGCTCGATCCCGAGCGGCCGGCGACGCTGTCCCCCACCATCCTAAGGATGCTGCGCGAGCAGCTCGGGTTCGCCGGCCTCATTGTCACCGATTCGATGGCGATGCGCGCGATCACGGACCGGGAGGCGCCAGGGGAGGCGGCCGTGCAGGCGATCCTAGCGGGCGTGGACATCGTGCTCGCGTGCGGGCCGGCGGAGGCCCAGCGGGAGGCGATCGACGCCGTGCGGCACGCGGTCGCCGCCGGCCGCATCTCCGCACCACGCATCGAGCAGGCTGCGGCGCGGGTGGCGGCGGCCAAGTGCCGGCTCACCCTTACGGAGAACGCCCGGGTGCGGCTGGACGACCTGGACGCGACGGTCGGTATCCCCGCCCACCGCGACGTTGCGGAGCACGTCGCCGAGGCCGCGGTCACGCTCGTGCGCAGCGGCCGATCTGCGATCCCTCTCCCGCCCGGCCCGGTCGCGGTGGTCTCGCTCGCAGGCGCGTCGCCGGGCACAGACGAGCGAGTGGCGGCCGCATTGCGGGACGCCGGACGCGACGCTGCGGCGATCCCGGCCGATTGCGCGGGTGCGATGCGCGGCGGCCCGCTCGTAGTGGTGGTCGGCCCCGACATCGCAGCAGGCGCTGGAGGTGATCCCGCATCGATCGTCCGGCAGGCGCTCGTAGCCGGGCCGGTGGCGGCCGTCTCGATTGGCGTGCCCTACGGGCTTGCCCGCCTACCCCGAGACGTGGGCTGCATCGCCGCGTACGGCTGCGATCCCCCCTCGCTTCGTGCCGCGGCGCGCGTCCTGGCGGGCCGCCTTCAGGCCCGGGGCCGGCTACCAGTCACGCTCCCGGAGCCGCATGAGGCGGGCCCGGAGGCGATCGGCGAGGCGTGACAGGCTCGCGGATCGCGCTTCGAGCAGGTTCCCCGCCCCATCGAGAAAAGACTCCGCGATCGCAAGCGCCTCACAGGTGGCCGTCCGCGCGCCCGCGACGTTGCCGTATCTCGCGCGTGCCTTGGCAACCTCTTCGAGCACGTGCGCCCGGAATCGATCCGGGTGCGTCCACGCCTCCGCTTCCGTCTCCCAACACCGTCGCGCGCGGTCCGCACGGCCGGTGGTCCGGTGAGCGCGCGCGAGCTTTTGGAGCACCCGCCATCGGTCAGCGGGGCCGCCGGTCTCACGGAGGGCCCGCTCGAAGCACTCGATCGCTACTGTGTGTGCACCGCGCCGGCTCACGAGCACGCCCGCACCTTCCCAATCGAGCGGCATCTTCGCGTCGCGAGGAGACCGTAGAATTCGGCAGACCTCGCCATGCAGGAGGACGAGGGCAAGCAGATCGGATCGGTTGTGGGCAAGGACCGGGTCGAGGGTGGTGCGATCCGTGTCGCGCAGGTACCGGATGTAAATTCCGGGGATCTCCCATCCGGGCACGTCGTCGTGCCGTGGCGCGCCCAAGACCTCCGCTTCGAGCACGCTCAGCCGGTGTGTCCCGAGGACCCGGTGCCACAGCCGACGTGCCGGATGGATCAGGTCCGTGTGCGCGTCGAACGTCGCGGGTCTCTGCCGCGCGAGCACGAACCTGGCCTCGATGATCGGCCAGTCGAACCGCTGGCCGTTGAACGTGACGAGGTGCCGTGCCCGTCCGAGGCGCTCCGCGAGCGCCTCGAGAAGATGGCGCTCGCCGGAGAGGCGCCGAAGCAGCAGTTGCTCGACGATCAGGCGATCGTCCTCCAGGTAGGCGAGCCCCACGAGAAATGCATACGTGCCGGTGCCGCCGGCCAGACCGGTCGTCTCGGTGTCCAGCCACACGGTGCGCTCGAGATCATCGACGCCGTCGATCGTGGCGAGCGCCTCGCCGACGACACATCGGCCGTGCCGGTGTCCTCGCCCAAAGGCCGCACGCACCACTTCGGTCCCGTCGCCCGCTCGATCCGATCGATTGACGCATGCGGGCGGCGGCGTGGCCCGCTCCGCCGTGGCGGACGCGCCGGCCGTCTGCGGATCCGGGGCGCGGGTCACGGGGGGGCGTCCTGTGCCTCCCCCGCTCAGGCGCCGCAAGCGGTCCCGTATGCTCTCCCCCGCAGCCGTGGAGACGGCGGGCTCAGGCATGCACGCAGACATGCTTGAGAAGATGCAGGGTGCGCCGCTTTGCTTCCGGGCCGAGCTCGAGAATCGGACCGACGCAGGACGGGCATCCCTGCTCGCAGCCGCATCCCTCGACCAGCGACGCCGCGGCGTCCAGGAGATCGCCGCGCAGGCCGAACAGCCGCTCCGCGAGGCCGACGCCGCCAGGGATCTGCTCGAACAGCGTCACCGTCGGCTCGCCGGTGTGGGGCGATCGGATCTCCACGGTCGACCCGAGATCCCTCGGATCGGTCATCAGGTAGAGGGGAGCGACGTTCTGGAGGGCGTGCGCGACACCGAGCAGCGCGCCCTGGAGCGCGTCGGTGTCCATCTCCGGGACCCGAGTCCGAGGGAAGACCCACCACGCCGCGGTGGTGTGCAGCGTGGTCTCGGGCAGATGAATCGTTCCGAAGCCGATGTTCTCGTGCGTGGCGAGGCGGAGTTTCTTGAAGATCGTCGGCCGGAACGTCACGGCCGCCTCTCCGTGGGCGGCGTCCCCCTCTCGTGAGAACTCCTCGAGCACCCGCACGCTCACCGCGATCTGCGCGTCCGTGTAGTAGTCCACGTCGACCCGCCGGACGTAGGCCTTGCGTTCGGCCCAATCGAGACGATCCACGTGGAACTGCTGGCCCAGGTGCATGTAGATCGCATCCTCATGCACGAACGCCGGCGCCGACGGTAGATCGATCTCGCCGATCACCCGTGGTCGGGGATCTGTCGTATCGATGATCACGACGTTCTCCTGGCTCGCGCTCCGCAGGCTGATCTCCTCGGCCGGGTACGCTTCGGCGACGTAGTGCCAGGCATCGGCGTCGTGGTGCAGCACGCCCTCCTCCTCGAGGTAGGCAAGGATCTCAGGAAGGGTGCTCGGGCCGAACGTCTCGCCGTCCCGCACTGGGAGTTCGAAGGCGGCGCACTTCACGTGACTCGCCAGCACGAGCAGATTGTCGGGATTGATCCGGGCCTGCTCCACGGGCTGGTCGAACAGATAGCCCGGGTGGGTGGCGATGAATTGGTCGAGGGCGCCGCTCGTGGCTACGAACACCGCGAGGGAGCGGTCGGAACGACGTCCCGCTCGACCGATTTGCTGCCAGGCGCTCGCAATCGTGCCAGGGTATCCGACAAGCACGGCCGCCGAAAGCTGGCCGATGTCTATGCCGAGCTCGAGCGCATTGGTCGCCGCCACCGCGCGGATCGCTCCGCTGCGAAGCCCGGCTTCGATCTTGCGCCGTTCGTTCGGGAGATAACCCGCCCGGTATCCGCAGATCGCCTCGGCGTCCAGATGGTGGCGCTGGGCCATCTCCCGAAGGTATGTGGTCAACAGCTCCGCCCGAAGCCGCGTCCGAGCGAAGAAGATCGTCTGAATCCGACCCTTGAGCAGTTCCTCGGTCAGCGCCACCGACTCACGCACTGCGTCCCGCCGGATGCCAAGCGCCGGGTTGACGACCGGCGGGTTGTACACCGCAACCGTCCGCTCGCCGGTCGGGGCCCCGCTCTCGTCCAGCACTGTCACGGGCCGTCCGATCAGGCGCGCCGCGTGCTCCCCGGGATTGCCGATCGTCGCCGAGCAGCAGATGAACTGCGGCGTGCTTCCGTAGAATCGGCAGATGCGCATGAGTCGGCGCAGGACGTTGGCGAGGTGAGAGCCGAAGACGCCGCGGTAGTGATGCAGCTCGTCGAGCACCACGTAGCGAAGGTTTTCGAACAAGCGAAGCCATTTCGTGTGATGCGGCAGGATCGCGGTGTGGAGCATGTCCGGGTTGGTCACGACGATGTGGCCGGCCGCCCGGATCGTCCTGCGCGCGTCCCCCGGGGTGTCCCCATCGTAGGTGTACGCGCCGATCTCCACACCGAGCGCCCGGATGAGCTGCTGCAACTCGTCGACCTGGTCGGCGCCGAGCGCCTTTGTGGGAAACAGGTACAGCGCGCGCGGTCCCCCGCCTCGCAGGATCGCGTCGAGCACGGGCAGGTTGTAGCAGAGCGTCTTGCCGGACGCGGTCGGTGTGACGACCACGATGTCGTGCGCCGCCTTGACCTCCGCAAACGCCCGGGTCTGATGCGTGTACAGCCGGCCGATCCCGCATCGAGCGAGGGCGTGTCGCAGATTCGTATCCATGTCCTCGGGGAACTCGGCGAATCGGGCCGGTTTCGCCGGGAGCGTTCGCCAGGTCGTGAATTGGGGCGCAAACCGGGGACGAGTCCGGTAGACGTCGAGTATCTGCTCCAGTGTCATTTGCCGCTCCTGCCAGGGTATATGCTGTTGGGTGTTCCTACCGGCGACCCAACTATCGACGAACGGATGTTCGCCAAGCCGGGAGCGATTCCTGCTGCTGCTCGCCCGAGCGTTCGCCACCTCGAACGAATTCTGAGGGGTTTCCGGGATGCGTCGCTTGCGTGAGACGACCCGAGGCAGGCATTCGCGTTTGCAGGTGCGTTGCGAGCGCCTCGAACGAAGCGAGAGGTGCGCTGATGCCCCGGAGTCTACGCTCCGCCTCTTTAGGGCACAACCGCACGGGAGAGGAACACATGGAACGGTGCCGGCGTTTTGTAACATCCTGCGCCGGCCCTTCTGCTGATTCGGGGCATACGGAGGCCACTGGATGCGGTCACCGGAGGGGACCGACAAGGCATTGGAGTTTTTGGCGAGGCTGGCTCGTGAATTTACCGCGGTCCTGAGTCTGTCACACTTGGTGAGCCGTGTCTTGGACTCCATGAGTGAAGCGGCCGGGTTTGATTCCTGCTCCATCGGACTCATCGACGAGGTCGACCCCAATCTGCTCACGGTCGTGGGGGCCACAGGGCTCCGTGCGCATATGCGGGACGCTGTCATTCCCCACAGCCGGGGTCTGCTGTGGGCCGCCATCGACGGCGGCGCACCGCTGAGCGTCCCCGACATGCGGGTGGATCCGCGCGTGTGCGACCGGGGCGCCCATACCGGCTCCGGGATCTTTGCCCCGCTTGTCGCCAGCGGCCGCGCGATCGGAGCCATCAGCGCACACCGGTCGGCGGTGGAGGCCTTCGGCAGCGAAGACCTGGATCTTCTGACCCTTCTTGCGATCTACTTGGGAGGCGTGTTCGAAGCGGCGCGCATGCATGAACGCGTGGCAGGGCTCGCCTTCGCCGATCCGCTCACCGAATTGCCGAACCGCCGCGCGCTCCTCGATCGCCTCGGCGTGGAGCTGATCCGCAGCCGCCGCACCGGCCGTCCCTTCAGCATCGCGCTCGTGGACCTCGACAGCTTCAAGGAGATCAACGACCGGTACGGTCACGCGGCGGGTGACGCCGCACTCCGCGACGCCGGCCGGGCCATGCGGCAGCGAACTCGCGGGTGCGATCTCGTGGTCCGGTACGGCGGGGACGAGTTCGTGTTGCTCTTCCCGGACACCCCCGGGACGATCGCGCAAGCGATCCCCCGGCGGTTCCGGGAGATCCCGCTCTCCCACGAAGCCGTGCAGATGAGACTCACCCTGTCCTGGGGGATCGCGTCCCATCCTGATGACGGCGATTCCGCGGACGCGTTGCTGAAGATCGCCGACGAGCGGCTGTACGCCATGAAGGCCGCCCGATAGACTCGCGGCGGTGCGTCTATGCCCGCGGCTCGCGGGGATGCGGGAGACCGCACCCTCGCGGGTCGGGAACGATACGTCGGTGCTCCGCGAGATAGTTGTAGAGGCGGTCGCCCTGCCCCATCCAACCAGCCACCGTTAGCAGCGGCCGGAGCGGCCACAGCGCAGGAATCAGCCGGGCAAGCACCCGGACCGCGTCGTATCCGCCGTACGCCCTGCCCGTACCGCCGTCCACCACGTACATGCGTGACTGCAGGTCGTCGGGCGTCAACCCCGCGCGCCGATACCGCTCGTCGTCGCGAAACGAGACCACGGAGATCCGCTGCCGCCGATCGAGCCTCGCAAGGACGGCCCCCGCGGCACGGCACCGAGCGCACCACCCATCGATGAACACCAGCACAGGCATCGTACGACGCGGTCACTCCCGGAGCAGCGACACGAACGGGGCGTGTTTCGGCCGCGCGCAAACGCGCCTCCTCCCGTCCCCTTTTATAGCCTAACGTGCAACGCCGCACTCCTTCATCCGGATGAGGCGCGGAGAGGAACGGGCGCCGGGAACCCGGAACTACGGGCACAGACAGTGGGCGCGGATCGTGGCTCCTGTGTGGGCGCACCTTTGTTCGCATGCGGGCGCCAAGCCGCATAGTCGCCGATGAGCGAACTCCTCGTGACAGTCGCGGACGTGATGGTCTCGAACACCATTTCCGTGGCCCCGGACACCACGGTCGACAGCGCGAGCGCGCTGATGCTCGAGCATCGGCTGGGCGGGCTGCCCGTCACCGACGGGCAGCGAGTCGTGGGGTTCGTCGGGGCCGCCCAACTCCTCGGGCAGCCTCAGGACGGCAGTGTTGCGGATGTCATGGTGACACCGGTCGCGTGTGCCACCCCGGATCTGTCGGTGGTGCAGGCGCACGAGATGGCCACCAGCCAGCGCCTCGAGGTGCTGCCAGTCGTCGAGGACGGCCGGCTCGTCGGGCAGGTCTCGCTCGTGGCGATTCTGCAGGCAAAGAGTCAACAGACGGATCCTCTCACGGGTCTCCCGTGGGCCGCCGCGCTGCGCGCGTGGGCCGCCGCCGAGCTCACGCAGGGACACGAGCTGGCGATGGTGTTTGTCGACCTCGACAACTTCGGCGCCGTCAACAAGCTGTTGGGGCACGTCGTGGGCGATGACGTGCTCCGTGCGGTCGCGTCTCTGCTCTCCGCGATCGTGGACGCGACGACGGATCTTCTCTGCCGCTACGGCGGAGATGAGTTCGCCATCGCGACGACGCGACACGACGCCGACGCTCGCGTCTTCGCTGCGCAGGTGCAGGAGCACATCGTGGTCCCGCTGGAGGTGGACGGTGAGACCCGGCGCGTCACGGCGAGCGTCGGTTACGCGGGTGGGCGCCGTCTGCAACGCCGCACCGCCGCCCATGCCGCCGCGAATGTGGACGACCTGCTCTCGCTTTCGAGCCGGGCGTCGACGCGCGCGAAAGAATCGCCGGAGGGCATCGCGCGCCACGCGCCCTGGGACGGGAGACGGACGCCGGCCGCTGCGCCGTCTGCGCCCGTTGAGGCGCGTCTGTGCCTCGTCGAGATCCGGACGTCCAAGGGACCCGATGCGTGTGCCGTCGCCGTCCGGCTGCGGCTGGGCGAGCGGGAGAGCATCGGAACGGCGACCGCACCGGGCGCCTCGACGCGCTTCTCCCATCTCGCCGCGGACGCCGCACTCGCGGCTGTGCTGCGTGCGACGGGCGAGCGGTCCGTTTACGTCGTCGAGGAGCTGACCCAGGTGCCGAGCGGCCCCGGGGTGCTTGCCGTCGTCGTTCTCGAGGACGTCAGTGCC
>Ga0187782_10000364_pt1 | contig 29987 bp, 29 predicted proteins | sample 0715_SJ02_MP15_2_FD_132454 | JGI IMG/M metagenome (GOLD analysis project Ga0187782, IMG submission 132454) | Tropical peat soil microbial communities from peatlands in Department of Meta, Colombia - 0715_SJ02_MP15_20_MG | ecosystem: Environmental > Terrestrial > Soil > Wetlands > Peat | place... | reverse complement strand
CGGTTCGCTCGCCGTGCTCGCGCATGGCCTTGGCCGCCGTCTCCAGGTCCTCGAACATCTTCTTCCGCGGCGCCGAAGTGTTGCTCACCAGCACGCCCGTCTTGGCATCGATCTTGAGCATCGCCCCGCAATCGGGGCAGGCCACCTCAAACGTCTCTGGTTTATTCTTTGCCATTATCCTCTAGGATTGTATGACAATCCGCGCCGATTTCGTAGCCCGGGCGCGGGATGCGTCATTGCTCGGCTCCCTTGACACAATCGTGTCCGCCAGCGAAAGATGAATGCGCCGGAGACTCTGGACCGGTCCGCAGTTTCGCGCAAACCGGCTGCGGCTCTTTTACCGCACAAATCTCGCTTTTTTGGACGAACCATGCAACGGAAGAAATCGTTTTGGCATCTTGGCAGTCTGGCGCTCTTCGCCTTTGCCGCACTCTTTGCCGCCGCGAGGCACGCCTCAGCTGGAGCCGATCCGGCCCGGGGCCCGGCGGCGGATGTCCTCGATTCGTCTCCCCTCAAGGTCGATCGCCTCGATCCGTCGCTCGACCGCATCGTTCCACAAGACGCCATCCTGGAGCGCATCGCCACAGGCTTCACCTGGGTCGAAGGCCCCGTATGGGCTGAGGGCAGCCTCTTCTTTGCCGACATCCCCTCGAACAGCATCCGCCGCTGGTCGCCGGGCGCCGGCGTAAGTATCTTCTTGCAGCCCAGCGGCTACAAGGGCAGCGACGCGTATGGCCATGAGCCGGGATCGAACGGCATGACCCTCGATGCCCGCGGCCGCCTCACCGTGGCGGGGCACGCGCAGCGCGACGTCTTCCGATTCGAAACCCTCGATCCCAAGGGCCCGGTCACAATCCTCGCCGACACTTACCTGGGCAAGCGCCTCAACAGCCCCAACGATCTGGTCTATCGCTCCGACGGCTCCCTCTATTTCACCGATCCGCCCTACGGCTTGCGCAAGCAGAACGACAGCGATCCGGAAAAGGAACTGAAGGTGAACGGCGTCTATCGCATTCCCCGCGCGCTCGAGCACAGACCCGGTGCGCCGCCGGCGCGGGCAGAGCTGCAGCTTCTCGTCAGCGATCTTCCGCGGCCCAACGGCATCGCCTTCTCTCCGGACGAGAAGTACCTCTACGTGGACAACACCGAGCCGAAGAAGATCTGGATGCGCTATCGCGTCGAGCCGGACGGGACGCTGGCCGAGCCAAAGCTCCTCTTCGACGCCACCGCCGATCCGCGCCCCGGAGCGCCCGACGGCATGAAGCTCGATGTCGAGGGCAACATCTACAGCGCCGGTCCCGGCGGCGTATGGATTATTTCTCCCGAAGGCAAGGCGCTGGGAACCATCGTGATGCCCGAGCGCGTTTCCAACCTGACTTGGGCAGGACCGGATCGCCAGACGCTTTACATCACGGCCTCGAGCAGCGTCTACCGGGTCCATCTCAAAATCCCCGGCGCACCGCTGATCAAAGGTCAGTAGTCTCCTCTTGCGCTCCCATCCCGCTGCCCGGCTGACTTGCTGATCCGCCGACTTGCTGACTCGCTGCTCTTCTCACCGCGTGCTCAGGACGACCAACCGCGCCCCGACACCGCACGCGATTGTACTGGCAGCCGCGGCAACGCGGTGCAGGTTCAGCCAGAGGGGGCCGGCCTGTGAGGGCAGGCTGTGCACGACGCCCGTGACGCACGCCAGGAGAATTGCCGCTGCGAAAATCGAAATGGCGATGAAGATCGAGGATTGTGCCTTATAGACGTCGTGAAGATTCGCGATGCGGAGAACGATGACAACAAGACACGCCACGGCGGAGAGCTTGTGGACGATGGAGAACGGGATCTGCACCGGCTTGATCGCCGAACCCGCGCCGAATCCGGAAACCAGGGCGATGACGAAGAGCCATCCAACCGTAGCCAGCTTTTGCGTTGGGACCATGGGATCTTGCCTTTGAGTGTAACGCCGAGGGAGGGAGACAACGATGTGCACGTCCCCGGCGCGCCTCGTTGGCGTCCGGGCCGGCGTGGGTATGTTCGGCCGGCGGCAACCCAGGTTCTGTGACGGAGCGCACGTGGCTTGGTGACATCTTCGGATACGCTGCCAAAGTACCGGCAACCGAATCGCCGGCAGAGCCATATGAAAAGGCCGAACTCCCCCATGCAATTGACGCGGGCCGCCGATTATGCCGTTCGCGTGATGATCCACCTAGCCACGCCGGCCGTCGCAGGGCGCGTGTCGCTTCCCGCGCTGGCTGCGGCAGCAGGTGCCCCAGAGAGCTTTCTTTCGAAAGTCTTACAGGCGTTGTCGCGCGCCGGGCTGATCTCGTCGCGGCGCGGGCAGGCCGGCGGGTTTCAGATCACGCCGCAGGGCAGCGCGGCGTCGATGCGCGAGGTGATTGAGGCAATCGACGGAGCCATCCAACTGAATGTTTGCCTGGCTCCGGGAAAGTCGTGCCGCCGCAAAGCAACCTGCCCGGCGCATCCGGTCTGGGTCCAGGCTCATCAAGCGATGCTGGAGATTCTCTCCGGCGCGACAATCGCCGGGCTCGCCGCCCCCGCTCAACCCGCCGCGCCGGATGAAGGCGCGGCTGCCGCGCAACCGTGAATGCTCCGGCAAGGCCGCCACACTCAACGGATCGGCCTAGGCTGCCAAAGACGGCGATCCCAGAGGCTTGGTTCGTTGCGCCGGATACAACTGCAACGCCGGGGCAGGATCGTTGGAGCCGGAGTTGCCAGGCGGGTCTTGCGCGTCAACCTTGAACTCACTCATCAATTGCGTCAGTCCCGAGGCAAGCTTGGAGAGGCTTTCGCAGGCTTCGACCGATCTTTGCGAACTTTCCGCCGTCCGCTCGACGATCTTGACGATCTCATTCACGTTGTTGTTCACCGACTGAGTGGAATACGACTGCTCAGTTGCGGCCGAGGCAATCTGCGTCACCATTTTCTGCACCGACTCCGCGCCGCGGATAATGCTCTCCAGCGACTCGCCGGCGGAGCGCGCCGACTCCACCCCGGTTTCGACGTGACGCATGCTGGACCGCATCGCTTCCACTGCCTCGCTCGTCCCCGTCTGGATGGCGGAGATCGTCTGACTGATCTCCTTGGTGGCCACGCTGGTACGCTCCGCCAGGCGGCGCACTTCGCCGGCCACCACCGCAAACCCCCGCCCGTGCTCTCCGGCGCGCGCGGCTTCGATGGACGCATTCAACGCCAGCAGGTTGGTCTGCGCGGCAATATTGTCGATCACGTGCACGATCTTCCCGATGGCGCCGGAAGACTGGCCCAGCTCTTCGATCTTCGCCGACGTCGCTTGGTTTGCCTGCAGAGCCTCGCGAATGGAATTGGCCGTGGCGCGCGTGGTTTCTCCGCCTGTATGGGCGCTCTCTTCGGCCTTGCGGGCATCTTCGGCCGCGCTTTGCGTGGTTACGCTGATCTCGCGCACCGCGGAGGACATTTCGTTCATCGTGGTGGCAATGCGGGCTGCCTGATTTTGTTGCTCCTCGGCCTGCGCCGCGGTCTCGCGCGCGGAACGGGCCAAGTCGGCCGCGGCCAGGTCCAATTGATTGGCATTCAGCGCCACGCTGCGCACGATCTGCTCGATGCGCCCGATAAAAACGTTGAACCAGGAGGCTACCTCGTCGATCTCGTCGTGTCCATGAGTCTCGGCGCGGCGCGTCAGGTCGCCGTTGCCTTGCGCGATATCCTGCATGCGCACGGCCAGCGCCTGCAGCGGCATCACCACCTTGCGCTGCACGATCCACCACGCGCCGGTGCAGGCAATCATAGCGAAGATCAGCATCGCCAGCCCGGTAAACCTGGCGCGCAGCGAATAATTGTCCACCGCCCGAAGCTGGTCTTGAAAGTTCGCGGCAATTGTCTTGTCAAAGCCGCTCATGGCGTCGGTCAGAGCCTTGTTGTCCTTGGCCAGGGCGCCCACTTGCGCCATCTGATCGTCGCTCGCCGTGCCTTTTGCGGCCAGGATTGCCGAATACACTTGGTGATCGCGGGTTCGCAGTGAATTAAATTCGTCGAGAATCGCGTCCGCCTGCTTGCTCAGATCCGGCATCGGAGCAAGCGCGTCTCTCGCGCCGCCCAGCGCGTCCGCGCAAACATCTGCTTCCTTGCCAGCCGCCTTCAGGCTCGTTGCGTCCTGCAGCACCACAGCGTCTTCATAGTGCTTCTTGACGCGCTCGAACGATGCTTCGGCCTCCTGCATGCGCAGGGCGGCGGGGAACAGCGACGCGGAGATGCCGCTCATGCGGCTATGCGTCGCCGTCGCCGACAGTTGCACAATGCCCAGCAACACCAGATAGCCGCTGGAGAGGATCGCCAGGATTGCCATAATCCCGGTCTTGATTTTTAAGCGTCCAAACATCGCGCCCTCTGCAAGGACTCCCGTGCCGGCGCCGCCGCCGGCCGCATCATTCCGTTACTGCCCGCCTATTTGATCGAGAGAACCTTTACGCCGGCCGTGCTCGCCTCGTCGCTCACGTAGCCGATCGCTCCCTTGGTCTTCGCCACATACGCCACCACAGCGGCGTCGGAGTCGAGAAACTTCGGCATCGACGCCTTGCCGGTGAACACCAAACTGCGATAGAACGCCTGCAGCGCCGAGTCGTTCTTTCCCAGATACTCCTTCAGAAAGGCTTCGTGCGTCGGCCCGCCCTTCACCAGAACGGGCTCCACGTGACTCCCCCCCAGCGAGTCGGAGTCGAGTAGAAACACCGACTGCAAGTCTCCACTCGACACCGCGCTCACCGAAACACTCGGGTTGGCGATCACCTTGACCGCGCCGGCAACGGCTCGGCTCGACGCGAAAGCAAGGACAATCAGAACTATTAAGATGGGTCTCAGGTTTTTCATTCCATTCTCCTTTTGCCTCTTCATTTCGCCTCGAGCTAGAAGTTCAGCCCCGTCTTGAACACCAATCCGATGGTATTCGGCTCCAATCCGTTTGGATTTACCTGGGGATAGAAGCCGTCGGGATACATGGGTAAATTGCCTGCAGCGTTGCCGTTCATGAAGTGGCCTTCCGCTTTCGCATACCAGTGCATGTTCAGGTCGAACCGCGCGGTGACGACCTTGTCGTAGATGTGTCGGGACGGGTCGCACTCGCAGGAAGCTTCGATCTGGCCTGGCGCCGTGACGATCCAATACTCGTCGAAATGGGAGTAGTAGCCGCCAAACTCGAACCGTTTGTTCACCCGATAGGCGGCCGAAGGGTACCAGGCGTGCGTGCCGATCAGCGCCAGGAACTGGCCGTTGAAGATCGTGAAATCGCGCCAGAAGCGCCGGTATTCGGCGTCGATGCGCAGGTTGCCGCGCGTGTACTCGCCATAGATCTGCTTGGTGAACTGACTGCGTGACTGCTCCCAATAGGGAACCATGACATCCGGCCCGCCCAGAGCCACCGATGGATTCAGTTGCCCGGTATTGCGAACGTGATTGCCTTCGTAGGAGACCCCGCCCAGCAGGCCCTTGACTGGAGTCTTCCAGCGCAGGTCGCCTCCGTATGTCAGCCCCCCGGTGTGGTCGATATAGATGCCGTGGATTTGCAGTAGGTATGGGTAACCGCCATAGATGCTCTGCAATTGATCGCCCACGTACCCCGTATAGGAGAATTTGCCGAGATGCTTTTTGAGGGCGAACGTGCCATAGGCATCCCCGCCGATGTGCGCGAGCGTGGAGTCGCGCATGTCGGTGGAATAGACGCCCTGGGGAAGAAGAGCGAAGGTGTGCAGAAAGTCCAGGTCCTGCGTGTCGTTGTACAGGCCCATCACGGTTTTTACCTTGCCGCCGCGAACGCCCAGCCAAGGCTTGAACTTGTAATCGGCGTACGCCCAATCGAGCTCGGGATGCCACCTGCCGAGCTGGCCGAGTTCGCGATCGTAGATCTGCGCGCCTGCGCGGAAGCTGTCTGTGATCTGCGTCGATGCGTTGGCTCCGAAATCCGTGAACTGGCCGCTGCCGATGTTGGATGTTTCCATCGTCAGCCAGTTGTTATCATCGGTGTGCACAAAGCCCTGCGACGCAAATCCGTGAATTTGCACGGTGCGGTCGAAGACCTTGAACTCCTGCGCCCGAACGGTCGTAGGAAACGTTAGGACGGCAAGTGCTCCGCAACAGATGGTGCTGAGAATCCGCTTCATCGCGATCTCTCCCCTTGAAACCTAGGCTGGCTCAGGCGCGGTTGCGCCTCAGCGATTGCCGGCCGCAGGAAGCGAGGAATCGTGCATGGCCTCCTGCATCCGCGCAGCTTTGCCTGGCGTTTCAATCTCTTTTATCGGAGGGCCGAAGAAAAGGTTGAGAAATTGCTTGAGGGCCGAGGCAGCAAAGTTCCATTGCCGATTCGGCCACAAGAAATGCGTGGAACCATGACGGCCAATTCGGGAATTCAGACCGGATTAGCAAATACTAAAGGGGCTTCGTAACAGGGCACGAGTTTACCCGGGCCGCAATTGGCGCCAAAACATGTGCGGGCTTTAGCCCTTGAAGGAGAACCAGTGGTTCTGTGCCCCAGCGTTCTCTACGCAAAAACGCAATTCGCTTTCGGGCGATCTTCGCCGCAGTTGCCAAAATCGGCCTTGTGGTGATTCAATGGGAAATTGAAACAGGGGTGCTCCACGATCGTGGTGTGGGGCTGAGAGATACCCTCGAACCCGATCCGGGTAATACCGGCGTGGGAAGTTTTCTCCGGCCGAGCGGCGTTCTTCCTCACCAACTTTCGCGATGCGAGCTCCTTTGTTTCAGGGTTCACCGAGAACCCACGGGAGCTTCATGCAGGCAGCCGCTGCTTTCGCCCGCATCTCGTCGTCACGGATCGGCCGAAACGCCTATTTCGCCACCGGCATGCTTTTGCTGTCCACCGGTCTCGTCGCCGCGGCGATTGCGCAAAGCACGCCGCAAACCGCGGGGAATCCCAGCCAGAACGAGCAGAACAGCACACAGAGCCCTCCGCAGTCTCCGCAACAACCCGCAACCGTCACTACCACCGTTGTCGTCCACGGCGAAGTCGAGGACGACTACCTGCCTGAATCGATCACCGTCGGTACCCTCGACGGCGCGCCGCTCAAAGAAGTGCCGCTCTCTGCATCGGTGATCACGCGCGACTTGATGAGCGACCAGGTTTCTCGCCTGCTCTCGGACGTGGTCAAGAACGATGCCTCGGTCGACGACGACTACGTTCCCGTGGGCTATTACGGCGACTACGAGATTCGCGGTTTTCCCATCGACCTCGCCACCGGCCTAGAAGTGAATGGCATGCCCATCGCAGGCGAGCAGGATGTGCCGCTCGAAAACAAAGAGGCCGTCGAGGTGCTCAAAGGGATCGCGGCCGTAGAAAGCGGCGTGGCCTCTGCCGGCGGCCTCATCGACTACGTGACCAAGCGCCCGGCCAACGTCCAGGCCGTCGATCTTGCCGCCGATCAACGCGGCACGGCCTTCGGCGGCGTCGATTTCGGGCGTTTTTTCGGCAGCCGGAAGCAGGTGGGCGCGCGCCTCAACCTCGCCGCCGAGCGCATCGTGCCCTACATGAGCAACACCAACGGCTGGCGCGCGATGGGCGCCGGCGCAGCCGACTGGAAGCTCTCGCCGAAGGCAATCCTCAAGGGCGACTTCGAATACCAGCACAAGACCGAGCGCGACGGCAGCGGCTATCAATTGCTCGGCGGCACGACGCTCCCCGCTCTCGACCGCATCTATCGATCGACGATGCTGGGCGACCAGCCGTGGGGACCACCCGACACATACGACGTGTTCAACACGGGCGCGCGCTTCAATTACACATCCTCGCCCTCCTGGACGGCCTTTGCCGCGGCCAGCCTCAGCCATTCGCTCATCCAGGACAACGTGATTTATGCCTACGGCTCATCGCTGGCGTACGACCCGGCAACCGGTGTTTACGACATTCCCGATTGCTCCAATGCGCCCGATGCGCCGGCATACTTCTTCTGTCCCGACGGCACCTACGGCATCTATGACTACCGCGATCCTGGTGAACTGCGCATCGATGCCGAGGCCGAAGCCATGATCTCCGGCCACATCCACACCGGCGCGGTAACGCAGGATATTACCGGGGGCGGTGTCGTCTTTCTGCGCAGTGTGCAGCAACCCGGTGCTCCGCCGGCCAATGCGCCGCTCATTGTGCAGGACGGCGCAGTGTACACTTACGTCGGCTCCGAGAACATTTATCAACCCATTGCCTCTGTTTCTCAGGAAAGCCCGCTTGAATCCGCCGGCCCGCGCCGCCTGTGGGAAGACGACCACCAGTCGTCCGCAGTGTTGCAAGACCGAGTCCGCATTCCCGGCCGCCTCCAACTGATTGCCGGCGGCCGCTACGATTCGCTGCGCGACCACAACTACTCGCTCGCCGCCACCAGCCCCGCCACTCCGCCAACAGACAGCGACCGCAATCTCTGGCTTCCCCAGTACGCGATCACATTCGATCCCGTTCCGAACCTAACCCTGTATTCGAACTATGGCGTGCTGCTCTCATTGGGCCCGCAAGGTCCCTGGTGGGTCGACGACGCCAACCAGTTTCTCGCACCGTTCTTCACGCGCCAGGCCGAGATCGGTGCAAAATATGAACCCGGCAGCCGCATCTTGCTCACCACCGCGCTCTTTCATATGCGCGCGCCATTCTTCTATCCCAAGTTGATCTCAGCGCCGGACAACACGTGCGGGATTGACGAATTCAATCCCAACTCGTCGAGCAACCTCTGCTTCGAGCAGGAAGGCCGCGAAACCCACAATGGCATCGAACTCAGCGCCGAAGGCAAGGCCGCCAACTGGCTGCGCCTCAACGCGACTCTGGCCGCGATGACGGCGACCTCGACCGGCACCGGCACGCCAACCTACGACAACAAGCAAGTCATCAACGTGCCGCACACGCACAGCAATCTCTTTGCCGATCTCGCCGTGCCGCGCGCCCGCGGTCTGCACCTGATGCCGGGCTGGAGTTACACCTCGCGCAAGGAGGCCACACGCGATGACACAGTGAGCGTGCCCGGCTACAACCTTTTCAATCTCGGCGCGCGCTACACGCCCGGCGGCGAGCAGGGCCGCGTCAGCTTTCGCATTTACGCCAACAATATCGCGAATAAGAAGTATTGGTCCGACACCGGAGCCAGTTACGGCGACACTTTTATCTGGCTGGGCGCACCGGCTACAGTGCGGTTGGACGCGCACTACACGTTCTAGCAGCCCGCGAAGCGGGCAAAAGAAGGTAGCCCCAGGCGCAAGCCTGGGGAAGAAACACGGGAACAAAATCGTAGCCCGCTTGAGCGGGCGTAAGATCGGCGGCAAGGATTTGTTATCGACGACCACAACCGCGACAGCCCACGGCATGGACGGCACGCTGGTCCCTCCCGACTGGCCGCCGCTCACGCTTGCGGAATTGCGGCCGCTGCTCGCGCAATTCCCCTTGCTCGGCGAGCCGGTCCGTATCGACTCCGTCAGCCCGCGCCCGTTCTCCGCAGCCGGAGTCGTTGCCACCCGCGACGCCCGCATCTTCATCAAGCGCCACGATTCCTCCGTCCGTAATCGCGAAGGGCTGCTCGAGGAGCATCGCTTCATGGCGCACTTGCTTTCCCGCGGCGCGCCGGTTCCGCGCGTCCTCGCGTCGGCATCCGGCGAAACCGCAATCGAAATCGGCGACTGGACCTACGAGATTCACGGCATTCCCGCCGGCATCGACCTCTACGAAGACGCCATCTCCTGGACGCCCTTCCGCACCGCCGCTCATGCGCATTCCGCCAGCCAGGCTCTGGCGCGCCTCCATCTCGCTGCTCAGGGTTTTTCCGCGCCCGCCCGCAAACCCCGCCCGCTCGTCGCCGGTTTCACCCTCTTCGCCGCATCCGATCCCGCATCGGCGATGGAGCGCTATCTTCGCGCTCGCCCGGCGCTCGCCGATCACAAAGCCGTGCGCGCCTGCGCCGATCAAGCCCTCGAACTTCTCGCCCCGTTCCATGCCGAGCTGTTGCCGCTCTTCCCCGCACTCGCTCCGCTTTGGACCCACAACGACCTGCACGCCTCCAATCTCTTCTGGAGCGACGCAAGCCCGAATGCCTTCGCTACAGCGGTCATCGACTTTGGTCTCGCCGACCGCACCGATGCCGTCCACGACATCGCCCACGCCATCGAGCGCAACATCGTCGAGTGGTTAACTCTCGTCCAAAACGCAAAACAGCCCCCGGTTGTTCACTTCGACCATCTGGAAGCTTTCCTCGATGGCTACGAATCGGTCCGCCCGCTTTCCTGCGAAGAACGCGCCGCCCTCGCGCCCATGACCGCCCTGTGCCACGCCGAATTCGCGCTCTCTGAGGCGGACTACTTCCTCGGCGTCCTCGGCTCTGAAGAGAGAGCAGCAATGGCCTACGACGGCTGGCTCGTTGGCCACGCGCGCTGGTTTCGCGGCTCCGGCCAATGCCTCATCGACGCACTGCGCCGATGGGCCGACACGCGCACGAGGCAACCGGAGGAGTTTGCCGCGCGATGATCCGGACGGCAATCATGGCGTACCTCGCTTCGCACGGCATCGAACTCGCCGGCTTCCTCATTACCGCGCTTGGCATCTGGCTCACCACCAAGCGCCTCCTCATCTGTTGGCCGGTCGTGCTGCTCGCCGATTTTCTCTATCTTGCCGTCTTTTATCGGGCCCGCCTCTATTCCGACGCGCTGCTGCAACTCTTCTTCGTCGTCTTCACGCTCTACGGCTGGTGGCATTGGTGGCGCGGCGTGCGGCAAGAGGGCGAAGTCCGCGTGGTCCGGCTTCCATTCGCAAGCATGCTGCTCGCGCTGGCCGCCGGCGCGCTCGGCAGCCTAATACTGGGCACGCTTGCCGTTCGCCTTCATGCCGCGCTGCCTCATCTCGACGCCGCGCTCACCAGCTATTCGCTGGTCGGCAGTTGGTGGCAGGCGCGCAAGCACATCGCCAATTGGTGGCTCTGGATCGTGGTCGATCTCGTCTACATCGGCGAGTACATTTACAAGGATCTTTGGCTCACCGCCCTGCTCTACGCAGGCCTTGTCGCCCTCGCGGCGCTTGGCCTGCGCGACTGGCGCCGCGCCGCCGCAAATTCCCTAGTCCTTAACCCCTAATGCCTATTGCCTAATGCCTATTGCCTGTCTCTACATCCCCGCCTGCACCACGTTCCGCAGCGGCTCGCCTTTCATGTAGCGTCGCATTTCGTCGGCTATCGTGCGCAAAGCGCGAGGCGAAAACTCTGGTGTCGACCCGCCGACATGCGGCGTAATCAGCAAATTCGGGCAGCTCCACAGCGGATGGCCCTCCGGCAGCGGCTCCGGATCGGTCACGTCGATTGCGGCGCGAATCCGGCCCGATTGCAATGCCGCAACCAATGCATCGGTGTCGACAATCGGGCCGCGTGCGGCGTTGACCAGCACTGCCCCCTGTCGCATCCGCTTGAGCTGCCGCGCGCCGATTAGGCCGCGCGACTCCGCTGTGGCGGGCAAAATAAGAATCACGACTTCGGCTTTCGGCAGCAAACTGTCCAGCTCTCTAACCGCGTGAACCTCCGGCTCGCTGCGCGCGCTGCGCGCCACGCGAATGATCTTCACTTCGAACGGCCCCAGCATGCGCTCGATCTCCTGGCCGATCGCGCCGTAGCCAACGAGCAACACGGTTTTCCCGGTCAACTCCTCAAGCATCACCGGCGGGTACACGTTCCTTGCATCGCCCGTGATTCGCCGGTAGTGCTCCGGCGCCTCGAACCGCCGCTTCCACACGCCGGAACGTTGAATGTCGAGATAGAGCGGAAAATACTTTAGCATCGCCAGAATCGCGGCTACCGTCCACTCCGCGGTGGACACATTATGCGCGCCGCGCGCATTGCAAACCGTCACATGCGGGCCGACAACTTCGGGAATCCACTCCGTGCCGGCCATCATCGACAGCACAAGCTTGACGCCACGGAGGTGCGGCCAGGTGCGAATTGCCCGCGTCGCGTAAGGATCGGGAATCCAGACGTCGATCTCCACGTCGTGATCCATCGCGTCTGAAACGGGGATCAGCTCGATGCCGTCGGGAAAGTCGCGCAAGAGTTCCACGTCGATAGTGGCCGGGTATCCGACTCGCAACATGAGACGATTATTGAACGCGGAAAAGGAAATCTCCAATTGTCATCCCGAGTCTCCATGGACCCGCGGGTCCGCAACGCCGATCTCCGGCTGACTCCGCTGACTCCGCTAACCCCGCTAACACCGCTAACTCCGCTAACTCCGCTAACACCGCTGACTCGTCTGCGTTACGCTGATCTCGAGAGGCATCTTCCATGCGCGCCGCCGTCTTCGACTCCACATCCAACGCCGCCCCCGGGGCATGGCTCTCCATCCGGGACATCCCGCGCCCGCAGCCGCAGCCCGGCCAGGTGCTGCTCAAAGTCATTGCCTGCGGCGTCTGCCGCACCGATCTCCACATCGTCGAGCGCGATCTGCCGGCGCTGCTCCCGAGCGTAGTTCCTGGCCATCAGATCGTCGGCGAGGTCGTCGAAGGAGCGACACCGGATTTGCCCATCGGCGCCCGCGTCGGCGTCTCCTGGATCGGCGGCGTGGACGGTGACTGCTGGTTCTGCCGTCACAACACGGAGAACCTCTGCGACCACCCCGTCTTCACCGGCTACTCGGTCGACGGCGGCTACGCAGAGTTTGCCGCAGTGCGCGCCGACTTCGCCTGCCCGCTGCCCGCCGGCCTCGATCCCATCGCCGCCGCGCCGTTACTCTGCGCCGGCGTTATCGGCTTTCGCAGCCTGCGCGTGGCCGGCGTCGAGCGCGGCGAGCGCGTCGGCCTCTACGGCTTCGGCAGCTCCGCTTCGCTCGCCATCCGCGTGCTTCATGCCTGGGAATGCGAAGTCTACGTCGTGACCCGCGGCGAATCTCACCGCCGCGCTGCGGCTGCGCTCGGCGCCAAATGGGTCGGTGACGAAGATGCCAAGCCTCCGGTCGCCCTCGACCGCGCCATCACCTTCGCTCCCAGCGGCAAGGTGGTCGTCGATGCGCTCGCGGCCCTGCGTAAAGGCGGCATCGTCGCCATCAACGCCATTCACCTCGACCGCATGCCCGCCTTCGACTACGACCGCCTGCTCTGGGGCGAGCGCCAGTTGCGCAGCGTCGCTAACATGACGCGCCAGGATGCGCGCGACTTCCTCGCTCTTGCGCGCGACCTCGACTTTCGCCCCACGGTCGCGATCTTCCCGCTCGACGAAGCCAACCGCGCATTGGAGGCAGTGAAACACGAAACCGCCGACGGCTCCGCGGTGATCGTACTTTAGAAACCCTTTCTATCTCCCGCACAAAAAGGAAGCTGCGAGATTGTTTACTTAACACAAATGATGGTGAGATGAAAGACAAGAACGCCACGACAGGGCAGGACGTCAAGTGTGCTTGAGTAATGACGGACAGACAAGGTGATCCGGGTCCCACCACAAAAGGATGACTACATTGTGTTCGAGAATGCCCCAGATGCGCTGAACGCCTGTTAGGCGAAGCGAGAGCAACTGGTCAATGTCGTCCAGCCGAAGCTCTCTCAACCGATCAATCGCCTCCTTGCAGAGAATTCCAACCTCGACCATGTGGTTATTGCGTCTGAGTATTTCGCCTAGCGTCATGCTTTCAAAATTCTTCAATTTCTCCCTGATCTCCAGAAGTTCAGGTCCACTTAACTTATGCCATCCAAACGGATCGCGCATTTCCATCGCGCCTACGCGCCACGCGGGTTTGAGACGATTCGGGTTTTCGTCGAACCCTTTACGCGGGGTCTTCGAGGGAGGCGGAATCGGATTCGACTTTGGGTTTTTTGGTGACACGCCAGGGCCTTTACAAGAAACTCAGAAGCTAAATTCATCCTTTTCCGGACGCACGGGCTTTTCCACTTTGAGACGATAAACCCCTGGCTCAACGCGCTCGAAAAGACCACTGCGGTTGATCACCGAGAAGAGAATGTTGTTCGCGTTTTTGGGATTCTTGATGAGACCAGCCTGCAGCAACAAACGCTTCGCAGTAGTGGTCTGAAGAGTCCCGCCTCCTTGCTGCGCAATCTTCCTTAATGCGTCGAGCTGTTTCATTCCACGCAAGCTTGCGACGTCAATTGCGACAGCCTTCCCGTGATGCGGAGATGCAAGGACGGCTTCAACGTCTCCAGCGTCGAGCATCGTGAGCGTCATACTCACCGACTCCAATTTCTTCCGTACCTCTTCTAGATCGCTCTGCAATTGTGACTGTTGGCGATCCAATCGATCACGAAGATTTACCAAGTCTGTGTAGGTCGGATCATTGGTTCTAATCATGTTTACCTACTTGTCTCTCCACATTCGTAGAGTTGACGGGTTTGATTGCCAACATGCGAAGATGCTTGTGGATGGGTTCAGGAAGGCGGGGAATCAAGCACTACCGTGGGGGTCAGCACGGTTCACCGCTTATAAGGCGGTTTCTACGCCAAACGAGCTGCGCCTTCCCCCTTTCCAAAGCGGACTCCGGCGCTAGAGTTGAACCAGCGATTCACGCTCGTCACGCTGTACGCAGTTCGGCTCGGCCGCCGGATTCTGCTTGTAAGTTAGCAAACGGGTAGCCTTGATGCAAGCGAAAAATATCAAGGTAATCCAGCAGGAGGGTTGGGGAATGGCGAGCATACATGATGTTTCCTCTCTGATTCTAAAGCAGATGGGACCGATGACGGCGATGAAGCTCGAAAAGCTGGTTTACTATTGTCAGGCGTGGTCCCTTGTTTGGGATGAAGCGCCGCTGTTTAACGAGCGCATCGAAGCATGGGCTGGAGGTCCGGTAGTGCCAGCACTCTACTATCGCCATCGCGGTCTTTATGAGGTCAAGGATTGGGACGGAAATCCAGATAACCTATTGCGGAATCAAATAGATACGATTAATGCCGTTCTGGGCTATTACGGGCACAAGACTTCTCAATGGCTGAGCGATCTGACTCATCGAGAGGACCCGTGGGTTAATGCTCGGGTGGGTTTGGCCCCCCTGGAGCGCGGGAACCGCGAGATAACTCACGCTGCGATGGCTGAGTACTATTCGAGCCTTTAAGGACAATGAAAGCCGACCAGGGCCAATTCGACGACGTGCTCCGGCGAATGCTGGCAGAGCAACCGCAAAAGACCTCCGAGACAAAGTCACCTAAAAAGCCGCCTAAAAGGGCATCGGGTCATCGGAAGTCTGCGAAGCAGAGGTGAGCGGCGGCAATCCGCGAAGCCTGCGCACTTTCTCTGCGAACCCCTTCGATTTTCGCGGCGATTGAACCCACAGGAGCACCCGGCGAGCTGACTTGCAGACTCGCTAACTTGGCTCACTTCCGCTTCTTTGGGATCTTCTCCGCCTTCTTCTCACCCGGTTCATGCATGTACTGAATCGGCGCCAAGTCCGGCCCGATGCGCTGCACGCGCGTATCGATCATCTGGTAGTTGATGGTGCGCGGAGCGACGGGCCGCGTGATCCCGGTGGCGGGGTCGGTTTGGATCGCATTGTTGCTTCCCAGCAGAAAGCTGAATGCGGGCATCGTGCCCTTGGGAGTCGTCTGCGTGAAGACGCGCACCGGCAGATAGCCCTGGATGGGATGCAGCCGGAACGCTGTCTCATAGCGATGGTGCTTGATGCTCCAGGTGAAAACGCGCACCTGATCGAAGTCGAAGGGAAGTCCCGGTCCCGGTGTGAGGACCATCAAGTACTCGGGGACCCGATGGTCCGGCGCATTCGACTCGGGATCCGTCACCTTCGTCAGCAGCCACGCGCCCACGATGCGCTGTCCCTCGGCGTACTGCGCCACCTCGTCCGGCACGTCCACATCCACGCGGCTCCCCAGCAGCCAGCCCGTATGGCCTTCGGCGTCGCGCGCCAGCCACCAGTCTTCCATCGCAGGCGGCTCGAGCGGAGCCGGTGCGGCAGCGGCGCCGGACTTCGCAGGCTGGCTCGCCTTTGCACCAGCAACAGGCGGCGCGATCTTCTTCCCTCCGGCTGGATTTGCGGCGCTCACCGAAGGCAGCGGTCCATTCGCCTCCGCGGCCTTCTTGGCGACCGATGCCCGCGCCAAAAGCTGCACCTTGCTGTTGCCGGCGAGCAGATAAAAGCGCTCGGTCTCGCGCCCCGGCAGAAGATGCATGGCCAGATCGTCGCGCAGCGTCGCCGTGGCCGCCGCGGGATCGTCTTTGTGCTGGCTGGCGAGCCGCGCAAACCCGTCGTAGGTCCTCTGGTCGATGGTGGCGCGTTCTTCGATCCACCCCGTCTCGTTCTTGCTGGTCTCGACTTTCAGGAAGCGCCGCTCGTGTTCCACTACCTGAAGCGCCTGGCCGTTGTTCACCTCGCAGACGCGATTCGAAACCGGAGCCACGCGGTCATGAAGGTAGGTTTGCCGGATGGCGACGTACACCATCTCCTTGCGCTCATGCCGGAAGCGGTTGCACCCGGTGAACGGAGCCACTAGGAAAATCAAAAGCAGCGCCAAAGAAGTGGCGCGGAGGCGCCTCTCGCGTGAGGCGATCAGGATGGGGAGTCGAATGAACACAGCCTGTGGCGTTGCCTTGAGGATAGCACCTAGAAGGCGTCAGGTTTCAGGTTTCAGATTTCAGGAAGTTACGTTAGGGGCTGCTCAAAACGTCCGGCGTTTCTGATCGCGTCCATACTGCAAGAGCGTCGCAGCACAGAGTATCCTGCTGCGCTCTGACACCTGACCCCTGAAACCTGCCTCTATGGCAACGCCGCAACGGCAACCGCGCCCACCGGATCGGTTCCGGTGTTCCCCGACTTGAAGAACGTCAGCGTCCCGGAACTCATGGTGAAGGATCCGAGATCGGGGTCGCCGCCGGAGGAGCCGCCGTCGCCCGCCGACACCGCCAGGATATAGGTTCCGGTGCTATCCTCGGCTAATCCCATCGGCTGGATGCCGACGTCGGACGTGATCGAGCTTCCCGTGGAGAGCGAGACAGTGGTTCCCGAGGTTGACACCGGAAACCAGGCGATATTGCCGAACGAACTTGCGCCTTCTCCGTTGGCGACGTAGACATAATTAGCGAGCGGCAGGATCGCGTTGGGCGCGGTGCTCCCCGCGGGACCGCTGGCAAGAGGCGAGCCAGAAGCTGTCTCTTCGGTCAATGAGCTGTAGTCGAAGAAGCGTAACCCGCCGGCCGTGCCCGCCGAGTTTCCCAGCACTTCGCCAACATAGAACAGCCGATTCGAGGGATCAACCGCGACCGACAGGTCGGAACCCCCGTTGTGCAGCACGGAGATTGTAGTTCCCTTCACACCCGTCGGGAACGGGCTGGTCGAACTGAATGGAACAATCAGCGTTCCTGCTGCGCCGAGAGCGACAAAAACGTTGGCGCCGTCAGAAGACAAAGCCATTTGTTTCACCGCTGCATTGTTAATCTGGAAGGTCACCGACGCAACGGTCCCGCCGGTCGGGGTACCGCTCGAATTCAGAGGGGTCGCATCCAGTTGGACATAGCCGCTTCCGTTGATCCAGGCATCGATGAGCCACCCGTTGGTGGTGTCCACGACTACCGCGGCGTCAACGGCGGGCGCAACGGCCGCGTTGTTATATCCCAGCGTCAGCGCGCCGTTGGATCCGATGTCGTAAACAAAGATGCCGTTGGCAAGCGTGCTTACGTATAGATAGCTCTTGTTGGGAGCAATGGCGATAGCGATTGGGCCCGTGAGGTTGTAAGAGCCGATATTCGAAAATCCGGAAGAGGAAACGCTGTCGGCTACGATCTGACCCGTCGTCTGGTTCAGCACGTAAAACACGCCGCTGGAAGTGCCGCCCCCGCTACAGCTGCTGCCGGTGCATGTAGGCAGGTCCCAAAAGCCCTTGCATCCTCCCGCAAATATCAGGAAAGCCAACCAAAGTCCCGCCCATCCTCCGCGTCTCATCGTCACTCCTCGCGCGTGGCCGCTTCCCATACGGCCGGATCCAGCGCCAGCCCAGGGATCATCTCAAAGGTTATCGCTCGACTGCGCTTCCTGTCCTGCCGCAAGGTGTGCTCCTTGCAAACGGGAAAATGATGCCCGTGTCCGTTGCCGAAATGACGCAGCCGGCAACGATTCCGCTCGCAGACCAACCGTCCTTCCCATTGCTGGAGGGCGTCATTCCGGCTGGCGGCGCGTCCATTACTCGCTCACGGCCAACAACTCGGCGTCGTTATTGCGCACGTTGCCCACGCGATCGCTCACCGGCCAGGCCGTCATGCGCTCCGCCGGGAAAGGCCGCATCAAATCCACCGGCAGCCGTTCGATATTGGCGGGGCCGGTCGCCTCCATCCAGCGCCGGTAATCCTTCGGTTCCAGAATCACCGGCATGCGATCGTGGATCGGCTCCAAAACTTCGTTGGCATCGGTGGTGAGAATCGTAAAGGACTCGATTGGCTCGGCGTCCTTGCGCCGCCAACTCTCCCAGAGGCCGGCAAAAGCGAAGGGTTCACCATCCTTGAGCGCGATGGCGAACGGCTGCTTGCTGCTCGCTTCGCGCTTCTGCCATTCGTAAAAAGCGTCGGCGGGCACCAGGCAGCGCCGTTTGCGCAGCGCATCGCGGAACGCGGGTTTGGTTTCAGCTTCTTCCGCGCGCGCGTTGATGGTGGAGTAGCCGATCTTGGCGTCTTTGGCCCAGAAGGACACCAGGCCCCAGCGCAACAGCGCAAACTCCGGCTGGCCGCTGTCGCGTCTCAGGCGCACCACCGGCTGCACGCTTTGCGGCGCCACGTTGTAGCTCGGCGCGAAAGCCGGAGCCTCTTCGAGATCGACGCCAAACCATTCCGCCAGAACCTCGCGCGTGGACCGGCGCGCAAATCGTCCGCACATAGTGGCAATGATAAGCCCCATCGTGCGCCGTTGGCCTTTACCAGAAAGGCTCAGTTGAGACGGCGGCGGAAACGTTCGTCGACCGGCTGCCGGCCCTTGAAGCCGCCTTCCAGGGTGTGCCAGTGTTCGATCGCCGGTTCGCCCATCCGCCAGCAAAGCAGAACCACCTCATCGTCGACGCGGCAGGGAAAATCGAGCAGTCCGGTTTCCAGGTCCTTCACCTGCACGCCGATGGCGTCGATTTCGGCAACGCTGTCGCGGACGCGCCTCAGGTGATCCTCCATCTCTGCCCGCTGCTTGGCAACCCTGCCGGGATTCACCCGCATGCCGCCGGAGAAGTGAATATGCTGCGCAAGTCCGCTCAGGCGCGCCTCAACCGCCTGCGCCGAACGCTTGCCGTCGATAGCGCGCTTGAGCAGCGATTCGAGCACGGGCAGTAAAGACTGCGCTTCATCGAGTGTGAAGGTCTTCATCGGAGGTTTCCCGGATGAATACAGGATACGACGAAACGGGAAAGAAGAAGTGCTGGACGGCAGCAAGGAAGCTTGCGCGAGATCGCCGCAAAACACAAACGGAGCCAAACGTGTGGCTCCGTTTCATAGGCTCCGGCCGATCCTTGACTCGGCCCGCGGGCGCGGCCAAGTCCAAATGGTTGCGGGGGCTGGATTTGAACCAGCGACCTTTGGGTTATGAGCCCAACGAGCTACCGGGCTGCTCCACCCCGCACATCTATTTTATCAATCTGATGAATTCTGGTCAATGACCCGTGACCCAGTCCCACTCAGGAGAGATCGCCGCAGCGGGCCGGCGAACGGAAGCTCTTCGCCATTCGGCAGTTATTTAGAGTCGAAGCGGCTTTCGCCGTCGTCTCCTTCAACGGAGATGCGCAGCGACTTGAGAAAATGCAAGTCGTTTTGGGTGAACGATCCGGCATCGCTCACAACTTCTTCGCTTGCCTCACCCCCTGCGCCTTTCTTGCTGGCGGCAGTCACTTCGTTCAAGCCGATCGTGGCTTCCAGCATCAGAAGAACGTCGAATCCATGCTTGCGTATGTCCTGGACGACTCCGGCGATCTGCTCGCTTTCGATGACCGATTCGTGAATGGCCTCGCCCAATTGCTGGATCAGTTCGCGCAAACGGGATGTCATGATGTCCTCCAGGAGCGGCCCCGGCGAGTGAAGGCGGGCTTGCTTCACGGAATCTCTACCTTACCGCCAATTCCGCGCTAGAGCAACCCAGCCTACGACGGAGGAGCAACGGCGAACGCCCTAAGTCACTGCTACCATCATAAATGGAATGCAGCCTCGAATCATTGGACGCGCCTTGGGCATCGGTGTGCGTGTGGCAGGCCGCATTGCGGGACAGCGTATTGCCGCGTCCATGACTCCTGCAGCCGGCGCTCCGCAGCGCCAGGCCGAGCCTGCAGCCTCAATCCCGAGCCGTGCTGCCGGGCAAAGGACCGGCCAGGCCGCCGCCCGGGCGGGACGCGCCGCGCGCCAGGGCATGGGAGGGTTTCTGCACCCCTTTCGCCGCGTGGGCGCGATCCTTTGGCTCGAAGTCGCAGGCGTCCTTTTTCTCTTGCCGGTGATTGTCTTTGCGCCGGCGCTCTGGCGGGCCAGCATTGGCTACACCCACTCCAGCGATCACCGGACGTTCTGGACGGCGGCGCCGGTTGTGGCTCTCTTTCTTTATCTGAGCTTGAGCTCGTTCTGGCGCGCCCATCGCCGTTAGCCGGAAAGCGTAGGCGATTAGTTTTTGGCCGGCGCGCTGCGATCCGCACGCGCGACCGCCCAAGCTGCGACCCCGGCCGCCAACAGGCCGATCAACAGCCACGCAAATCCACCGCGCCCGCCGCCGTGCATCAACCGAAACCCGCCCAATCGCAACATTGCCAGTGCATTCAACCCTGCCGTCAACATGACTCTCCTCCATCGGCGGGGATCGTAGCCCAGCCGCATTCAAAACAGACCCGAAAACCCGCGTCAAGTTGCTGCGCCTTGGAGCGCCTACCGGGACCTGGTTCTCAGTGATTCGGCGCGGCTTTGAACGAGCGAAGCGCCACAGCTCCAAGCAGCGCGATCACCAGAACCAGCGCAACCCACAACAGGATCGGATGTCTCTCGGTAAACGGGCGCTGGTCGGGCCGAGCCTGATACGCCGGATTCGCGGATTCTGCTCCCAGTTGCGCGGCCAGCGGATTCTGCTCGAGAGCGAAGAGCGAGGCGTAGTCGTACTGCGGCGCCGCCAACGCAGAGTCGCCGTAGTACAGCGTGTACGAGCCGGTTGCAGTTGCATCGAAGCAGAGCCGGCGCTCCAGCATCTCCAGCTGCACTGCTGCCAGTTGAATCGGCGGGTCGTCGCGATTCTCAATCGTCACGGTCCATTTCGCGGGCCCGTCGAAGTCGACCTGCGGTGCATCAACTGTCAGATGCTCCTCATCGATGCGGTGGCCCTCCTGAACAGAGTGCACGCGGAGAATGTTGCCCGCAGCCGTAACGGGTTGAGGCGGCTCCGTTGCATCGTTTGCCGCAGGCCGGGAAACGGGCGCCACGCTGATTTCTACGTCGCGGCTGAAGTTGGGCGGGTTTTGCCCGGGCACGAAGACAATGCGATCGGCCGGAGTGTGCGCGGGCACGGCGAATTCAATAACCGTGTTGCGGTCCTTCGACGCGCTGGCCTTCGTCTCCGCCACGGTGACATATTTCGGCTGGCTCACCGGCGCGCGCGTCACGGAAAGCCCGGTTACGTCATCCGGTGCGATGGGGCCGACCATCTGGAAATGCAGAAAGCGGAAATCCGACTCAGGCAGATGAAGCACGGTGCTGCGGCCCAGCCGTTGCCGGGTCAGATCGAAGATGGTGAATGAACCGAGTTTCGTTCGCGAGCCCGCGGTCTGAGATTGGCTGCCTGACACCGTCACCGTCGCCAGAAAATCGTGGCCCGCCACCGTGAGCTTAAGATCGCTGTACTGGCCCGAAGGCATCGCCGCGTCGAAGACGGTTTGATTCCCGCTCCGGCCCAGATTGAGGAGGACAAGCGCCTGATCGTTGGAAACAACGGGAACGTCGGCGCGCACAACATACGCCGTTTCGACATTTGCCTGCCCGGCAGCGCCTTGGTAAAGCCGTATGTCCGCCAGTTGCTGCGAAGCGCGCGCAAAGACGCCGGGATCGATGACCAGGCATGTCTGACCGCTCGATTGCGATGGCCTCTGGATGGGCCGCTCGAAATGAAAGTAGCGAATCTCCGGCGCCGGAGCGGCCAGCAGGAACAGCCAAAATGCTGCAAGGATTCTCATCGAATCTCTTCTTTCTGGCCGCGAAGGTTGAGCCAGTCGCGCTGGTAGACAAAGCTGACGCAAAGAAGCAGGACGCCAAGGCCAATGAAACTCAGAATGCGCAATCCCCGGCTGAGCTCGCTGACATCGACGAGAAACACCTTGGCGATGGTCGCGGCAAGAAGGATGAGCGCCTGCCAGCGCAGAAAGGCCGAGCGCCTGACGAAACCGATCGCCAGCAGCGCGCCGCCAAAAAGCATGAAGAGTGCCGAATACGAGAATTGCGCGTACATCCGAAAGTCATGCAGCAATCTGTAATTGTGGTTGCCATACCATCGCCGCAGCCACCAATAGCTATGAATTTCCAGACTGAATGCGATCAGGATCAGCACATTCATCGCGAGCCCGGCCGCGGCGGCCAGGTTCGGCCAGTGCATCACCGCACTGGGCTCCTGCTCGTCCCGCGAGTTCCGGGCAAACCACGCGAGGAACGCGCATACCGCGATGGCGACGCAATACGTTGCAAATCTCTCGTTGAAGATGGGCCGGTTTGCCGCCGGAGGATTTACGAGGAGCAGCGCACCCAGCCCGAGGATCGTAGAGATCAGCGCCAAGGCCCGCAGCAGCATGGATTGCACACGCCGCGAGAGCCAGAACAGCGCCGCGCCCTCCGCCAGCCAGCCGATCGTCATCCATCTCCCGTGCGTCTTCAGCGGAATGGCGATGGTGAGGAAAACAATGGCAATCGTAAGGTGCAAAGAAGTGAGCGCCGGCGCGCCCCCGCGCAGAACACCGCTTTCCGGCAGGCGCATGAGCAACAAATAGAATGCCGCAAAGGCGACGGCGAGCCACGGCGCCGCCCAATCGGCCGTGGCGGGGCTCATCAGTGAGTAAAAGGCGAGGAAGCCCAGAGCCGCGTTGGCGATGGGGACCGCGAACGAGACAAGTCCATCCCATCCATGCAGGGTTCCGCCGGGCTCGAGGGTAATCCTTACCAAACGCGGCGCAAACGCAAACAGGAGGAAAAAGCAGGACACGAAGAGTGCCGTGCGCGGCGCCTGGTCCTGCGAATAAAAGGAGGTCCACCAGGCAAAGACGAAAATGACCGTGCCTACGAATGAAACGAAGAGCAGGCGCGACCACGGACGCAGCGCCACCAACGCGAGCACCGCCAGATCGAGCATGAGCAAGTAGGTGAAGAGCGTGACCTCGTGGTTGCCGCCGGTGGAGACAAGCAGCGGTGTACTCAAGCCCCCGGCGATTGCGTAGAGCGCCAGCAGCTCGCCATCCTCAATCCACGCCATGGTGCCGTTGAAGGCAGTCACGGCGATCATTGCGGCGAAGGCGGCGCCCGCCGGGATGAGCGCGTAGAGTTGGAACGCCGCCCAGAGCGAAAGATAGAGCGTGCCGCTGCCAATGGCTTTTAGCGAGTAGGAAAAGACCGCGAATCCGCGCCGGTGAAAGCGCTCCGACCAGGCGATGAGCCCTGCCCCGGCCAGCAAGCCGATCAGCACGCGGCCCAGCGGACCGATCCAATGATTATCGAAGGCCAGCTTGAGGAACCACGCCACCCCGATGAGGACTGCCAGGATGCCGATACGATTGAACCACTGGGAGCCGATGCGGCTTTCGAGAGAAGGCGAGTCACCAGCGGCAGTTGGCTCGATGGTTTGGAAGTGCGGCGGCGATATTGAAACCGGCGGTAGGGCCGTTGGGATGGTTGCAGCGTAGGGCGGCGCGGATGGAGGCGGCTGAGAGGCCTCGACTGCAATTGGCCGCACGGCTGCCGCGACCGCCGGCGGGCCCGCTTGAGTAGCTTGAACCGGCTCGCGCGGAGGCGGCTCGGGTTGCGCCGCCGGGCGTTGCGCGAGTTGATGGACCTGCGCCTCCAGATCGCGGATGCGATCCATCAAGACGGCCATCTCCGCGCGTAGCTCGCGTGCGCGCGAGCTCGACGTGACCAGCGCAACGATGGGCAGCGCGATGAGCGCGATAAGAACCAGGACAATAAGCAACACGATGAGGTCCATAAGAGGAGTTGGCCGGAATTATAGCCGGTCTCCCGGCGTAGGCTTGCCGGAAGTTGCATCGGGCCGAGCCGAGCCAATCGCCGGCGGCTCTTTGCGCCGGAGGTGCCACACGCCAAGCGCCAGCGCCAGCACAGCCAGTCCATAAGCCATGGCGGCGCGCTCGCCGTGGTGAATCTGCCATCCTTTCCACGCAGCCACGCCGCCGGCCAGCAGCATAACGATGCCTCGAATGCGGTTCACGTGGGTCCTTTCGCCGGCGCGGGCTTCCTTCGTGCCGGACTCATCCATCCTAACCCTCTCCGGCGCGCGATTGACCCGGCTTGAGGCGAGTCCCTATCGTGAGAAGGGAAGCACGGCTGCCGAGAGGAGTCCGATGTCAACCACGTCTGCGCCCGCCGCAACCCTGCGCAAGACCGCACTCAACGCCACGCACCGCGCCCTCAACGCCAGGATGGTCGACTTCGGCGGCTGGCACATGCCGGTTGAGTTCCCATGTCCGGGCGGTGGCTTGATCGCCGAGCATATGGCAGTGCGCACAGCGGTCGGCCTCTTCGACGTCAGCCACATGGGCGAGATTCAGTTCCGTGGTCCCGGCTCGCTCGCCGCCGTGCAGCACCTCACCATGAACGACACGGCGAAACTCGCCGATGGGCAGGCGCAGTACTCGGCGCTGCTCACGCCCCAGGGAACCTTCGTCGACGACATTCTGGTTCACCGGCTCGGAGCCAACGATTATCTCCTCGTCGTCAACGCGGGAACAACGGACAAGGACTTTGCGTGGATCAAGGGGCAAGTCGGCGCCTGGCCGGGAATCCACGTGGACAACTACTCGAGCTACTACTCGCAACTGGCGCTGCAGGGACCGCGCGCACATGATACGCTGGCCAAGCTCACCAAAGTCGATCTCGCGGCGGTCAGGAACTATCACTTCGTGTGGGGAACGGTCGCGGGCGTCCCGAATGTGCTCGTCGCGCGCACCGGCTACAGCGGCGAAGACGGATTCGAGGTCTACATCCCGTCCGACGAAGCCACAACCGTGAAGATGTGGAACGCGCTGCTTGATGCCGGCGCGGAGTTCGGCATTCGTCCCTGCGGGCTGGGCGCGCGCAACACCCTGCGCCTCGAAGCAGGCATGAGTCTTTACGGCCACGAAATCTCGGAAGAGATCGACGTCTTTGAGGCGGGGCTGACGCGCTGGCTCAAGCTCGACAAAGGCGTGTTCATCGGCCGCGACGCGCTGCTGGCGGTTCAGGCAGCAGGCGGCCCGAAGCGAAAAATCGTCGGCCTCGAGATGGTGGAGCGGGGCATCGCGCGCGACGCATACCCGGTGCTCTCGCTCGAAGGCGAGCCGATCGGCCGGGTCAGCTCCGGCTCGCCGGCGCCGTTCCTCAAGACCAATATCGCCATGGCGCTGGTTCCCGCCGCCGTCGCCGATCACGGCTCCGATGTCCTCGTCGACGTGCGCGGCAACCGCGTCCGCGCCAGGCAGGTTCCATTGCCGTTCTACAAGCGGCCGAAAAAGATCTAGAAAATCTCCACTCCAAACGGGCTTCTGAAAGAGCACGAGTCTGGAGCTTGCCGAAAAGATGGGTCGAAGCAGAGTCTTGTAACAGGGCACGACTTCAGTCGTGCCGTAAGGGCTTCAAAAGTAGACGCGGGCTTTAGCCCCTGAAGGAATTTTGCCCTGCCAAAGAACTTCGATTCTCCTTAGATCGGCTGTCGTGCCATGACAACCACTATTCCAACGCCAACCCAGACATCGGCCTCGCTCACCGGCTCGGTTCTCGTCCTCATCCAGTTCGACGTCTGCGAGGAGCTGCGCCTCGATCAGCTTCAACAGGCGGTCGATGCGCGCACTCTGCAGCAGCCCAAAACCAAGCACTCGGTCCCGGCCTACGTGCGCTACCAGCGGCCGCCGGTGGTCGGCCCGCTCGATCCCCTCGTCCTAAGCGGCGGCGAACGCCTCGAGGGCGAGATCAAGTATTACGACTACGGCGTGGTCAGCGTCATCTATCAGCTCGCCTTCTCGGGCGACTGGCAGAGCCTTGTGCATCTGGCCAGCCGTTGGGTGTGGGACGTGGACTTTGCGGCGCGCGTCGAGCCCATCGTGCGCCAGCGGCTGGAGCGCCACGCCGGCGCCATGATCAAGCCGTATTCGCGCTGGCTCAGCGAAGACTACTTCATCTTCCATGTGCGCTGCGGCGGCGCGGTGCAATCCGCCGCGGACCTGACGCGCGATCACGGCCTGGAGATCGCGCAGATCGTGCGCGGCGACCGCTTGCAGCTCTCGCCGGGCGAGTGCAGCGAGGTCCTGCAGTCGCGCGTTTCCTATTACGACAACGATCTTGCCGTGGTCGGCTGGAATGCCGCGTTCCTCTATGACACCGACGCCGGCGCCGAAACCGCCATCCAGCTCCTCGAGTACGCCAACTCGCAGCTCCTCGAGTTCCGGCACTACGACGAGCTGCTCACCGGAATCCTTTCCAACGTGTACGACTCGCTCGAACACAAGACGGGCTTCCCGGCGCGCTGGCGCATGTCGCGGCGGGCCACGCGCCTGCACACCGTGCTGCTCGACATCTCGGAGCTCACCGAGCGGGCCGACAACTCGATCAAATTCCTCAGCGACATGTTCGCGTCGCGGCTCTACCGGCTGGCCGCGGCCAAGGTCGGCGTGCCGGACTATCGGGACCTGGTCGAGCAGAAACTCAAAACCGCCGAAGACCTCTACCACGACATGATCGAGCAGTTCAACCAGGCGCGCGGCTTCTTTCTCGAGGTCGTCGTGGTGCTCATCCTGCTCATCGAGCTGGTCTATTTGTTTCTCGGCAAGGTCGCGTAAGGCGCCGGACTGTTAACGGATGAGTACCCTACCCCCCTCCCCCTTTTTGGACTAACCGCTGTTTTTTCAGCGGCATAGCAACCGATCATTTGCGCTGAGTCTTTGATTCCAAAGGGGTTACTCTGCAGCGTGCCCCGTTCATCGCGTTTTTTGCGATGAGCGGGCGGGTGACCCATCCTCGGCTTATTCTACGTCCGCATGCGCTGTGGGTGCGCTATGCAAGCCCCGTTCTTTGCGGCTTGGGTAGGAAAGCACGACCGTTCGCCTTCCTTCAAGCGCACTCCCTCCGGCAACCGGTTTCCCCGGCGGAACGCTGTCCATTGCGATTCAATCTCGACAGTTCCCTTCTCTCCGATCGCATAATGGCGGTAACTCGACCATGGCCAGTCTTGGGGCTTCTCAACCAATCCGCGCGCCACCGGATTGCGATGAATGCAGCGGATCACTTCGGAACGGGCCGTCTCGCCGCGGACGTTGCTGTCGTAGTAGCGGTCCTGCCAGAACTTCTCGCGCGATCCTCTCAGCTTGCGCGATGTGGTCTGCTTGACGGCTTTGAGAAACTGCGCCAAAAGAATCCGCGGCGGCTCGTTGACGAGCAGGTGAACATGCTCGGGCATCAAAACATAGGCGTACACCCGCGCCTCGTGCCGTGCCCGCGTCTGTTCCAGCACGGCCTCGACCGTCTCCCTGGCGCCTGGCGCTTCAAGCAACGGGAGGCGGTGAAAGCAACTGAAGGTGATGAAGTGGAGCGTTTCCGCCCTCTGGAACCGCTTTAAGCCGCTCGGCATGACCCCATCTTAGCCCAATCCCGCCCGCTCATCGCGATCATGCCGCGATGAACGGGGCACAGCTTCTACTCTCTCAGCCGGCATCTTCACGGCTTTTGACCGGGCCACCTGCCCACCAGGTCCGTCAGGCCCACGGCGGCAAGCCGCTCCGCGCCGCTCACGAACTGACGGATGCCGAGAAGCGCCAGCCATGCCCCGCCCAGGCCCACGAGCGCGGCAAGCCACGCGGCCCTCAATGGCGAGCGCACGAGCAGCCGCAAGGCCAAATACGCCAGAACCGACAGAGCCACCACTTCCGAGGCGCCCACGCTGTTGGCGCGGTATTGCGAGAACCACAGCGACGGAAGTTCGAAGGCCAAAAGCGCCAAAACCGCGCAATCCACTGGCCGTACTCGAATCGCCGAACGCACCGTGCCTGGCCTCGTCTCAAAATTGGGAGTTGCAGCTCACTCTTTGGGGTGCTCCGAGATACGAGCCGGAACGAAGTTTAGGCTCGGGGCAGCCAGCATTTGCAGCGAACTCGCTTCCCTCATTCGGCGTTTGAGCTACCCTAAATCGAATCACAACCAATGTCGAGGAACAGCGAAGACCGCTCTGCCAAAGTTTGTGCAGTCCCCGGTCCCCAACTGCGAGGGACCGGGGGCACCATCAGGGTGTTTTGGAAGCACGAGACCAGGGCCGCCCGCCTGCGGTCTGGGGCTGGATGTCTGCAAAACATCCCCTCCCCGCGGATCAGCAAGAGTGTTTTTACTTGACATCCCCTTTTATAGAACCCGCCTCCGGCCTCATAAGACCTGTACTTCACAAAGCGCTCACAGACGATCGACCCCAAGATCGTTCCTTCCCCAGGTTTCAGGATCGGGACATGGGGCACACCCTGTAGTGAGGAGTTTGCTTCCCAGCAGCCGGGAACTCGCACCATACTCACGAAGATGTGACCACAAGATGCGTCACAAATGAAGCTCCCAACAAGAACAGTGCGCCAAAAATCTTCCCGCTCGCTTCCATGATCTTGCGAGCCCTATCATCGAGCGATGCCGCTGGAACTCGTCGAAGACGGACGACGAAGACCTTCATGAATTGGATTGGGAAATAGCATCCGAAAATGCCGACCACCGCTAAGAATAGCGCCGCAACACAATTGGCTAGGAATTCAAAGTGGTCGAAGTGGCGCACTGCCCTCCCTTGGCCTACTAGGTAGAAGAGGGCACAACCCAACACGAAGATCATGATAACTGCGAAGTGAGGATACTTGGACGGTGCCGGGCGAGAGCGCGGACCAATTCGAGATCGCATAATGTCGTTCACCACGCTGGGAGCGACCAAGAGAACGGCCATTAGCAAGATTAGTCCACTGAATATGAGAATTAAGAACATATCGTCATCCTAGAAGTCTGCACAGGCGTTATAGCCGTATGCCACAGATGCCCCGGTATCAGTCGAAATTGAGTAGCCCATAAGGGTCCCGCTGCTGTTGGAGGAAACCGAGACCCCTGCGAGCTCATTCGGTTGTGCAGAAAAAGTCCACCCAAATTCACCGATGACGTCCTTCGTATGCGCGGCGTTCCACGAAGGATACATCGTTGCCGTCAAACTCTTTCCAGCCCCTGTCGCCACTCCTACCGCTGGTCCGACACACAAGGTCTTTGTCTTTGGTATAAACGTGACGTTTGCTGTGATTCCGCCACTTATTACGGGGATAGGAATGCCTTCGACGGGAATATATCCGATCACCACGGGATAATAACCAGAGAGCTGATACGCAGAACTAGCAACGAGGTCCCATAACGACCCACCGTCAAGTGACGTTCCCCAAGCCATAACCTGAAGGGCGACATTAAGAGTATTCGGAGCAGTGGGATCGATCACACTTCCGTCTGGGTTGTAGCAGGTCCAGCCGAGGCAATAATCTATTAGATCGCTGGTCTGGTCGTTCACATAGGGTGTGGCCCCGTCCGGAACCCATATGCCATCGCTGCCATCGGGGCAATCCCCAGAGTTCATAAAAAACGCACTCCCGTTCTCATCGACACCATAACAATCCCTCCCGCTGGGATCGATGTTGCTCAAGGGGTTGTTCATCGCGTACTCATAGCGGTTGAAGCTCTGCGGGTTGGTGAAGTCGTAGCTGCCGCGATAGGGGTCCGGCGCCAGCCAGCGGCCCTCGGTGGGCGAGTACTGCCGGAACTCGGCATGATCGGTGTTGCTCTCGCTGTCGTAGTCGAGCATAGCGAAGTGGTTGG
>Ga0187782_10000363_pt1 | contig 30002 bp, 25 predicted proteins | sample 0715_SJ02_MP15_2_FD_132454 | JGI IMG/M metagenome (GOLD analysis project Ga0187782, IMG submission 132454) | Tropical peat soil microbial communities from peatlands in Department of Meta, Colombia - 0715_SJ02_MP15_20_MG | ecosystem: Environmental > Terrestrial > Soil > Wetlands > Peat | place... | reverse complement strand
GCACGTAATACTCCCCCGGAGCCGTCACGCTCGAGAAATCGAACCACCACGCCTGATCCCCCGACGATCCGTCCGTGGCTCCGCTGTTCCATGCGCTGGGCGACCCCTCGAACACCGTGGAGTTGCCCGCGTGTGCGTCCACGAGGGCGTACGTCGCTCCAGGCGTGAAATGCATCGAGGAATCGAACCCGACTTGCGGGTTGCGCAGAACGGCCACCTTCTCCGCGGAGGGACGATAACCGAATTGATCGACGACGATGAACGGGCTGACGGGCTGGGGAGCCACGAGGGGCTGCGCGTCCCCTGCGGCGTCATCCTGCTGCGTGGACTGCGTCGCGCCGTCGGGCATGGCGCTCGCGGCTCCGTCCGATCCGGAGGGTCCCGAGATCGTGGAGCTCGAAGCGTCCGGAGCCCGACGCCCGATCGCACTGGCGCCCGGAGTCGAGTCGGAGCCGCAGGATACGAGGAGAATCGGCGCGGCAAGCGCGGTCCGGACGGCTCGAAGGCCCAGGCGTCTCATGCTCCTAGTTTTACCCGGAAAGCGATCCGGCGACGCGCAGCCCGGGCGCGTGCGGGTCCTTTTGGTGCGAGCAGGTGTGCGAGCAGGGCCCGAACCGCCCGCTTTTCGCGCTCTTCTGTGGCGACTGAGGACCAGTGAGACGATCCGCTCTTCCCCTTTTCGTGTCACTGGCAACTACTGTAATGGCCATTGCGGCATTGCAATCGTGTCCATACCAGGCCCGGCCGGTTCCGGGCGCGAGCTCGAGAACGCGTGCGCGCGCCGGCGATGGTCGATGCAATGTCGTGCAATGCTGCATCGCGTAGCGCGTCGAGAGGGCAAGGCATGGGCCCGCTTGTTCTCGAGGGTGTAGCGCGGCGAACATCCCAATGGCGAGGCGGTGTCATTTCGAGAATCGCTCCCGGATGGTGTTGACACCTTCTTCGATTTTGCCCAAAGCTCGCGCTCCACAGACCGCTGCGGAGAACCGCAGCGAAACGGGAGGATTTTCCATGAAAATCTCAAAGCGCCATTGGAGTGGAGCAGTAGCCGGCGGATCGCTCCTGATCGTGTCGGGAATCGCGGCTTCGGGGTCGATGGCCCGGGCCGCCGGGACGATCACCATCTCCGGATTCGTTACGGATTCCTCGGGCAATCCGATCGAGCCGCCGGTCAGCATCGCCATCAACGGGAGCGCCCAGAAGGAAACGCTCTCGGATCCGTCGACGGGCGCCTACAGCTTCACGGTCGCGCCCGGTTCGTACTCGATCAGCGCTTCGATGGAGTGTCTCGCGTTCGACCCGAACGTCGTCAACCTCAATAACATCACGACGAACCAGACGGTGGACTTCATCGGTTCGGGCAATAACCTCATTCTCAACTGCGAGCCGCCTTCGAGCTCCGGCGGCACGTCAGGTTCGCTCACGATCCACGGGACCGTCACGTCGGCGGGCAACCCCGTGGCTGGGGCCAAGGTGTCGCTCAACGGGAGCTCGCAGGGCTTTCGTTACGCGGACGAGACCGGCTCGTACAGCTTCTTGGTCAACCCGGGATCGTACTCGGTCGGCGTGTCCGAGGGGTGCAACAGCTACTCGCCCTCGGTCGACAATCTGAACAACCTGAAGACCAGCCAAACCGTGAACTTCACGGGCAGCGGCAACTGTCCACCGGCGCCGCTCCAGCTGTGCCCGACGCTTGACTCGGACTTCGACCTCGCCGCCCTCGGAGACGTCTGCCAGGCGGACATCACGACCAACACGTGCGCCGACAGGCTCGGCGTCTGGGACTTCGCGATCGAGTTCAGCGATTCGGCCGTCATCGGCACCGACTGCCGCTTTGGACAGTTGCAGAACATCTTCACGTTCAACGAGATCAACGACTACATCGTCCAGGTCGAGCTCTTCATCGTTTACCTGATGGGGTGCCCGTACGTGGGGACCCAGATCGGGCCGCTCACCGACGGGCTGGTACCGGCGGACCTTCTTGCCGCAGGTTTCAAGTTCACGACCGCGGACGTCGCGGCGCTGACGCAGGACTTCCTGTCCGCCACCGAAGGCACGCTCTCCGCCAATGGGACCCCGCTCACCAGCGCCCAGATCACGGCCCTGACGACCCAGCTGACGTACCTGGGAGCGAACGTTCCCAACCTCGTGAACTCGTCGTCACTTTCGTACAGCACATGCGGTGACGGCGGCGCTCCGTAAGGACTCCGCTCGCCCCACTGCGCTCGCTCCGTGGTAGAGCGCAAGATCGCCGCCGATGGGTCGTCATCGACGACGTCGGGTACGGATGCCCACCGCCTTACGGTGAGGATCGCACCCGTCGATCGGGGACGTTGTGGATCGTCGGCGACGGCGCTCTCCACGGACCGAGCTCAGCCGCCTGGAACGTATTTCTCGGGCGTCTTGGAGAACCGGTCCAGGCAAAGGTCGCTGCAAAAGTAATAGGTCTTGCCTTTGTAGTGCGTGTGAGGGCTCGCGTCCGTGGCCCGCACTTGCATTCCGCACACGGGGTCGGTCGCCTGTGATTCCGCCGCCGGCGTCGTCGTTTCGAGAGCGGCCTTCGCCGTCGACGCCGTCGAGCGCAGGTATGCAAGCAGGTCCGCGACCTGGCCGCTGGACAGGTGGTCCCGATAGCTCGGCATGAGAGCCGAGTACCCGGCAACGACGCGCGCGCCGGGGTCGAGGATCGATTCACGGAGGTATGCGTCGTCCGCCATCGCAGTGGTGCCCGCCTCGAGCCGGACCACGCGGCCGTAGATGTCGGCAAGGGGCGGGGCCACGCGAGCATCGGCATGGCACGCCGCGCACCCCGCAGAGCTGTACAGCGCGCGTCCACGCTCGACTTCGGACGCGCCGCCGGCCGACAGCACAGCTGCGGCCGGCTCGTTTGCGGCTGTCCCCGCAGCCCCGTCGAGCCTTTTGGCGTCGTGCACGAGGCGCTTCACCGCGTCGTCGTCGATGCTGTCGTAGACGCCGCGCAGGTGACCCGACGCGTCGACCAGAAAGAAGAAGGTCGTATGCAGGATCGGGTTGTCGGGGTCAGCGGTGCGTTCGAGCGGGACCTTCATGCCGCGGGCGACGTCCTGCACCTCCGACGGCTTGCTGCTCAGGAGCAGCCATCGAGGGTCGGCGTTCCAGCGTCGGGCGTAGTCGCCGAGAACCGCGGGCGTGTCGAATTCCGGGTCGACGGAAAACGACACGAAGCGAACGTCCGGCTGGGGGATCGCCTTGCGCAGGAGCAGCATCTTGGCCGAGATGAGGGGGCACGCGGCCGTGCAGCGCGTGAAGATGAAATCGGCGATCCAGACATGGTGATCGAGAGTTTTCTCGGTGACGAGCGCGCCGCTTTGATCGCGCGCAGAAAACGACGGCGCCTTCCAGAGCACGGGCAGCGCATCATCCAGGCCGGCGGGCTTCGATGCCATCGCCTGGAACGCGTCTGCGCGGCGAAGCTCGAAGCGGTCGAACACGATCCAGCCGACCAGGAGAACCCATGCCGCGGCGGCGACAAAAAGACCGATCCCAAGGATGCGCTTGTTCTTCCGGTCCACGGGTTCCTCCTTGTGCCGTCGGGCAGCGGCCAGAGTAGCGCCCGCGCCCGCCGAGAGGCGTGAAACAGCCGCGCCGCCGCGCACTTTGCCGCAGCTTCAATTTTTTGCCAGCCCGGGGTGTGGCTCTCCGGCGGCTCTCCGGCGGCTATCACCTGCGCGCCGCCCGCTCTTTTGGTAGGCGCGGCCCATGGCCAGGGCCCCCTAGCCGCGGTATTTAAGGCGTGTGTCCGCTCGAGCTGACCGATCGGATGCCGTTCCGTCCCCGGCGCGCTCGGAGTCGAGCACGAGCCGCGCGGACGGCCAGCCGTCGATGTGGGGCTCGAGCGCCCGAAGGGCCCTCGCTTGGGCGCTCGCGATGGCATTCGGAGCGACATCTGTCGTCCTTCTGGGCCTGGGACCCTCCTCACCCACCCCGTACTTTGGGACGAGGCTGGGCATGTCCGAGGCTGCGGTTCGTCAGCGTTTCGACGGCGCTTCCTCGGGAACGTGGAGCTCTCAGGTGTCGAGCGACCAGACGACACTTCGCTGGGGTCGAACGGTCGATCGGCCCGCCCTTCCTCGGGCCGTGGTGTTCGAGTTCACCGCGGGCAAGCTCGCCGCGATCCGCGCGGATCTGGAGAGCAGCCAGGCGCTTGCCCTGGGCCCTCCGCTCGAGGCTTCGTTTGCAGCGGTCGTCGCGCGGCAGCCCGAGGCCGACGGCAGCGTGCGCTTGACGGTTCTGTCGCGCACGTGCTCCGGGCACGTCGCCGAGGCGGCGCGGCTCATCGCGTCCGACGCTCGGAATCCCATGTTCACCCCCATCGCCAATCGCCCCTAGGGAGAGGCCGGCGATGTCGCGTGGCCGCATGTCCGAACCGCAGACCTGGAGGTTGTGGCCTCGGCTGCGCCTTCGTGTGCCGTACGCGACGAGCGCCGCGCTGTCCGCGTTCGCGCTGACGTTCACGGCGCTGTGCGCGCTACCCCTTGCCGTACGGAGCCCGGCCTCGTCGGACTGGATCGTCCACGGAGTGGTGCTGGGAATGTCCGAGCGCGAAGTGCGGACCTACTTCGTCGACGGTGGCCACGGCACCTGGTCCGCGATCATCGGGTGCAGTGGGCCCGGCCTCGAGTGGCTCCGAAAGGACAATCGGGCCGCCGCTCGCTGGGCGCGTTTCGAGTTCCGAAACGGAGTCCTGGTGGCCATGCGCGTTCGCGGCGAGCACGAGCGTCAAGGGCCGGCCGTCGAAGCAACGGCCACGTCCGTCCGAAAACAGCACGAAAACGCGATGGGCAGCGAGATTGCGCTCATCGATCGCACGTGCCCGGAGCATCGCGTGGAGGCGGAGCTGCTTGCCCGCCTGGCCGGGGCGCGCCGGTGACCCCCCGTCCAATGCCAGATTGGGATCGCCCGGCCGCCGCCGACGCTACCTGCTCATGTCTCGGTAACGTTTGGCCGTGGCCAGATCTCGCTTGAGCTCCTCCGCGTTTCTTCGAGGGCCGTAACCAGGAGTGTCGCGCTGGACGCGCCAACCTTCCCTGAGCGGTCCGGGCTGCGGGTAATAGTTGCACGTATCGATGACGATCTTGCCGACGAGAGGCTCGACGGGAACGCTCTTGTAGCTCCTGAGCGGGATCGTCGCCACGACGATCTCTCCCGCTCGCGCCGCGTCCAGGGGAGTCGCGGCGCGCGCCTTCGGCCCGAGCTCCTTGACGAGCCCTGCGAGCGTTTCCGGATCACGCGAGTTGCTAATCACGACGCCGTATCCGTGTGCGACGGCGAGGCGCCCGACCTGGCTCCCGATCCGGCCCGCTCCGATGATTCCGAGGGTCGTCATGGGGTGCGAGGATAGTCCATGGACGTGGCGCCGCTCCGTCAAGGAAACCGGCCTCCTGTGGGGCCGGTGGCGCGCTCTGCCTTGACAACGGGCTTGGAGGCGGCTTCACATTCCAGCCTTGGGCGGGCTGGGCTGTTCTGCACCGCTTCACTTTCGAGGCCTAGCGTGACGTACGGCGGCGATCCTGAGCTTGCAGCGGGTGTTCGCGAAGGGCAGGTGCTGGCCGGTAAATACCGGGTGGATCGAGTGCTCGGTGTCGGCGGAATGGGCGTCGTCGTTGCGGCCTACAACCTCGTGCTCGACACCCGCGTGGCGCTGAAGTTCCTGCTGCCTGCGATGCTCGCCAACCAAGAGGCGGTCGCTCGGTTCCTTCGGGAGGCGCGGGCCGCGGCCAAGATCGTGAGCGAGCATGCGGCTCGTGTTCACGACGTCGGGACTCTCGACAACGGCTCGCCCTACATCGTCATGGAGCTCTTGGAAGGCGGAGACCTGGCCGAGTGGCTCCGCCAGCGCGGGCCGCTGCCGATCGACCTGGCGGTGGACTTCGTCCTGCAAGCCTGCGTGGCCATCGCCGAGGCCCATCGGCTGGGCATCGTTCATCGCGATCTGAAGCCCGCCAACTTGTTTTGTGTTCGGGGCTCCGACGGACAGTTCGTCGTCAAGGTGCTCGACTTCGGCATTTCGAAGCTCACCGAGGCTGCGCGGGCCTCGGAGCCGCCGGGCATGTCGGTGACCAAGACCGCCGCCGTCATGGGGTCGCCGCTCTACATGTCACCCGAGCAGATGCGTTCAGCCAAGGACGTCGATGCGCTGACCGACATCTGGGCCCTCGGCGTCGTCCTGTTCCAGCTCCTCACGGGCACTACGCCCTTCGTTGGCGAGGCGATCGCCGAAGTGGCCGTCAAGGTCACCGCTGATCCGGTCCCGTCGCCTCGCGCCATGCGGCCTGATGTTCCGCCCGGTCTGGAAGCGATCATCTTCAAGTGTCTGCAAAAGGACCGCCGCGATCGCTACCCCAACGTCGCGGCGCTCGGGGTAGCGCTCCTTCCGTTCGGCTCGCGGCGGGCCCGCACATCGGTGGAGCGAATCACAGGCATCCTTCAAGAGGCCGGGCTGGCTGCTTCCGGGGCGCCGTTGCCGCCCTCTGCTCGCGGCACCATGCTCGCGCCGGCTTCCATGGCGTCCTGGTCGGGCATGCGACCCGGAAGCGTCAGCGGCATGGCGCCCGGTTCCGTGGCTCCCTGGTCGGACACCCAAGCGGGGGGGGGTCACAAGAAGGCGGTGGTCGGCGCGATCGCAGTCATCGCAGTGGCGGTCACCGTCGGAGGGTTCTTCGCGGTCCGACTCCTCGTCGCGAATCCGAAGGGATTGAACGCCGCCACCGCCTCCAGCACATCCCCGGGGGCTCCGCCCGAAGGCCCCCGGCCCGCGGTCCCGGCTGCCGTGGACCGATGCGCGTCGGGTGCGACGCAGTGTCGCGCAACCACGCCCGAAACGTGCGTCGGCGATCGTTGGGCAGCCGGCCCCGTGACCGCGGGCCAGTGCGGCGCCGAGTGCTCGCCGGCGACGTCGACCCCGCGCTGCAGCGACAGGGCGCCCGAAAGGTGCGACGAGGCCGGTCACTGGAATCAAGGCGCGACCTGTCCTTACGCCTGCAGCGACGGACAGTGCATCGGAGTCTGCGCTCCGGGAAGCACGCAGTGCGCGGGCGGCGGAGTCCAGGCATGTGGGGCCAGCGGCGAATGGGGAGACGCCGTCGCGTGTGCGAAGTCGAGCGTGTGCCGAAGCGGGGTGTGCGTTGCGCTTGCGACGACGGCCCCTCTGCACGCCGATGTGCCTCGCGCCGATGCGCCCCGTGCCGATTGCGATCCCAACTACACGATCGACCCGCAGTCCGGGGCCCACGTGTTCAAGCCGCAGTGCTTTTCGAATTCCCATGGCGGAGCCGGGCGGTAAGGACGAACACCATGAGGCGCACCGTTTCAGCCGTTTCCTTCTCCGCAGCCGTCGGGCTGCTCCTGGCGTCCCGGCCGGCGCCGGCCGCGGACCCGACGACCGCCGATTGTCTTGCGGCCAACAACAGCTCGGTCGAGCTCCGAAACGCGCATCGGTTGCGTGAGGCGCGTGCCCAGTTGCTCGTCTGCGCCGCCGCCAGCTGTCCGGCCGATATCCAGAAGGAGTGTCTGCGCAGGGTCGACGAGGTGAATGCGCAGATCCCGACGGTCACCTTCGAGGCCAAGGACACCGCGGGAAGGGACCTGAGCGCCGTGAAGGTCGCGATGGATGGCCAGCCGCTCGCCGAGCGCCTGGAAGGTATGGCGCTCTCGGTCGATCCAGGCGAGCACACGTTTGCGTTCGAGACCCCGGGGCAGCCCCTTATCACCCGGCGGTTCATCATCCAGCAGGGCCAGAAAGATCGGCACGAGACGATCGTGTTCGGCGCGCCGACGGCGGAGACGCCGCCGGTCCCGCAAGGCGTTGTTCCGCCCGCTGCGCAGGCCTCGTCGCCGCCCGCCGCCCTCGGTCCGCCGTCGTCTGGCGCCCTCGGTCCGCCGTCGTCGGCCGCCCCCGGCGCCCCGAGCGTCCCGCCGCCCCCCGCGCAAGGCGCCTCACCTGGTGCTGCTCCGGCACCCCTGGCCCCGCCGTCCGGTTCCGGGGGCGCCCCGCCATCGGTCGCCGCTCCCTCGGGGATGCTGACCGCTTCTCCGTCCGCGACCCCCGAATCGCCGAATCCCGGGATGGGCACGCAAAAAGTGGCTGCCGTCGTGGTGGCAGGCGTGGGCGTAGCCGCTCTCGCAGTGGGCGGAGCGTTCGGTGTGATGACGATCTCCAAGAAGAACGACGCGAACAATCTCTGTCCCGCCTCTCAGTGCGCAAGCCAGGCCGAAGTGAACATGTGGAACGACGCGAAGACGACCGGCAACGTTTCGACCGCGCTGTTCATCGTGGGGGGTGTGGGCGTCGCCGCGGGCGCGATCCTCTGGTTTACCGCCAAGCCCGCAGGGACCACGGTGGCGCAGATCGGCCTTCTTCCCGGCGGCATTCGGCTGCGAGGCACGTGGTGATCCGCCCCGTGCTTCTGCTTCTCGCGCTTTCGGCTCTCGCGGGATGCGACGCCATTCTCGGCATTGGCGACCATACGCTCGCCGCCTCTGCCGATTCGGGGGGTCCGAACTCCGGGTCTTCCAGCACCAGCGGGATCTCTGAGACCGCGGGAGGTGATGCGGGGAACGCCGGCGGAGCCGTGGCCTCCCTTCTGTGCGGTGACTCGGGGACCTGCGTCGTCGGAGCCATCGAATCCGTGGGACGCGTTCCAGCGGAGGGGGGCGCGGGAACTCTTCCGGACGGCTCCCCCGTCACATTGTTCGACGACGGGTTCGAGCAGGGTGGGACAAGCTGCGATCCGACAGGCATGGACTGCGTGACGGGGGCGCTGTCGCCCTGAGCGGGAGGATCGCGCAGCATCCCACGTTCGTCGGATACCGAGGCCGGGGGCGTCTCCGTATGCTCTCGATCCATGCGGCTCCGTCGATCCTCGATCCTCATTCTCCCGAGTGTCGTGCTCCTCGACTGCGGCTCCTCGAACACGGGCTCGACGGCCTCGGGCGTCGAGGGCGAAGGAGTTTGCTATCCCGACAACGACGGCATCAACGGCGGCTCCTACGTCATTGATCTCGTCGTCGACGACACGGGCTTCTACAGCGGATCTCCGGACTCGGGCGCCGTCTCCGCCGACGCTGGGATGAAGACCGTCATCACGACCCAGAACGACGCCATGGTCACACTGACGCTGACGAACGAGGGCACAGTGGAGCACGGGTTCGAGGTCGAGTGCACGAGCGTCTTGCCGGCCTATCCGGATGTCCCGGCGGGCTGCTCCTCTACCGCGTGCTTTCCCGGTAACTCGACCATCCCGCCGATTGCGCCAGGGACGAGCATGACCATTACCTTCGACACCCCGACGCCCGATGGGCTCCTTTATCCCTTCAAGTCGAGCGCTCCGGGCGACAGCGCGGTTGCTGGGCTGAACGGATCGGACGGAACGGACTGGAGCCTCATGTGAGGCCGCAAACCGCGTCGTGTTGAGCGCTTGCAGGCTTCGCGTCAGATCGTGGACCCCGGCCGTCGCCGCGTCGGCCGTCGCCGCCACGGCGGTCCTCGCGAGGAATGCGGCAGCACAACTCGCTCAGGCGGAGCCGACGGCGCCGATCGTCGCGCCGTTCCCCGCGAGCGTCGCTCCCGTCGAGACGCAGGTCGTCGTGCAGGCGGTCGTCGACACGGCGGGAACGGTCGAGTCGGTCGTCGAGGTCTCGCGCGCGCCCCTGTCGGCGCCCGACGCGTTCGGGCGCGCCGCAGTCGACGCCGTGCGAGCCGCGCGGTTCAGTCCATCGACCCGCGACGGTCACCCGATCCGTTCGCGTGTCGAGTACGTCGTCGTCTTTCGCCCGCCGGTCCTCCCGACGCCGGGGCCGGCGCTGACGCCGACGCCAGGACCGACCCTGGTGCTGACGCCGACACCGGGACCGACGCCAACCCCGGCCCTCATCGTCCAGGTGCGGGGCGTGACCTGGCCCTCCCCACGCGGTCTTGGCGACGTCCACGTCGACCGTGAGACACTGACCGCTTCTCCGCGCCAACAGACCAGCGAATTGCTCTCGGCCGCTCCGGGCTTCTTCGTCGACCACGAAGACGGTGAGGGCCTCGGCAATGACGTCTTCCTGCGCGGTTTCGATCTCGACAACGGGTCGGGCATCGAGATGAAGGTGGACGATGTTCCCATCAACATCCCCATGCACATCCACGGGCAGGGCTACGCCGACGTGAACTTCGTCATTCCCGAGGTGGTAGAAAGCATTCGTGTCCTCGAGGGTGCGTACGATCCGCGGCAAGGCGATTCCGCGATCGTAGGCAGCGCCCTCTTCGACCTGGGCGTCACCGACCGAGGCTATCAGCTCAAGACTACGTACGGCTCCTTCGACCAGGCACGCGTCGTCGGCATCGCAGCACCCAAAGGGGTGAGCGACGAGACCTTCGCGGCGTTCGCGGTGCGCGAGACGCAAGGCTTCGGGCAGGACCGCGCCTCGAAATCGGCGTCCGTCAACCTGCAGTATGGAGTGGATCTCAACGACGGCGATCACTTGCGCCTCCTTGCGACCGCGTACGCCGCGAACGCCGCGCTGCCCGGCGTCGTCCGCCTCGACGACGTGAACGCGGGGCGCATCGGCTACTACGACGCTTACCCCTACTTCAATTCGTTTTACCCCGAGAATTGCAGCTCGCCCTCGTGCGCGCGGCCCGCACAAGGTGTCGACTCGGCGCGCGTCATCGTCGCGGCGGAGCTCACGCACTCGACGAGCGGCGGGTTGCACGTCGAGGTCGCGCCCTGGCTCATGTGGACGGACTTTCTCTCCCGCCAGAACTACACGGGCGACCTTTACAGCTCGAACCTGCAGCCCCAGCTGCCGAGTCTGGGCGACCTCTGGCAGCTCACGAACATCGAGATCGCGGGCGGCGTGACCGCGCGACTGCGCGGCCCTCCCGTCCGCGTGGGAACCTTCCTCGAAGCTGTCGTCGAGCCGGGCGTGTTCCTGCGCGCCGGGCACACCGACCAGAGCAAGGACCTCGTGAACCCGGCGAACCTCGAGCCGTGGGACTACCGCGAAAACTACGGTCTCAACACGTTCGACCTTGCCGGCTACCTGGATCTGGACGTACGGCTCTGGAAGACGGTGCGCGTATCGGGCGGCTTTCGCGCGGACTTTCTCGACGTCGCCATCGACAACAACCTGGCGGGACTGGCGCCGCCCGTGCCCGCGGGTGCGCTAGAGGGGCAGAGCACGAGCGTGTCGGGCCTCGCACCGGCGCCGCGCGTCACCATTGCTTACGAGGCGCTGCCCGAGCTCGTGCCCGTCGTCTCCGCGGGTGAGGGTTTTCGCTCGCTCGACGCGGGCAGCCTCGTGCTGTGCAACGGCCCGACCGTCAAGCTCACCGGAGAGGCGGCCAACACCCTGTCACCTTGCGCGCAAGGGGCCGCGTTCTCGCAAGTGACGAGCTTCGAGGCCGGCTTTCGTTCCGAGGCCGCCAAGGGCCGCTACGTGACCACACTCGCAGCTTTCCAGACGGATGTGGCCAACGAGCTCGTGTTCGAGGTCGCTTCCGGCGGTCTCACAACGGAGGGAGCCAGCACGCGCCGGGGCATTGTGAGCTCGCTGCTTGCCCGGCCGACGCCCTGGCTGCTCGCATCCACCGCTCTCTCCGTGCAGACGGCGACGTTCGACACGCTCGTTGTCGGCACCTCTCACTACGTGCCGAACGTCCCGGCGATCCTTTGGCGCACCGACGTGAACGTCCACGGCGAGGTACTTCGCGTCCGGGGCGCGCCCGTCACAGGCCGCGCCGGACTCGGCTTCACACTGCTCGGCGGCAAGCACGTGAACGACGCCATCGTCGCGCCCACCAGCTATGTCTTGAATGCAGCCGGGTCGGCCCGCTGGCACTTCGTCGAGCTCGGGCTCGAGATGTACAACGTGCTGGGCCTGAAGTACCCCGACGATGAGGAATATTTCGTCTCGAACTGGAGCTTCAAGCCGGGGCAGCAGCCCGCGTCGGGCGCGATCCACATTGTCGCGGCGCCCCCGCGGACGACGCTGGCGACGGCTACGCTCTACTTTTAGCCCTTGGCCTGTTCCGACTCGACGTTTCCCGGGCCGCTTGGCGGCGCGGGCTCCGTGGCCCGGACCCGGTCCTCTGGGGCTCAGCGCGCGTAGACGAGCCGGAACAATTCGGCTCGATTGCCGACTCCGAGCTTTGCGTAGATCGTGCTGACGTGCTGACGAATGGTGTTCGTGCTGTTGCTCTCGAGCTCGGCGATCTCCGCGTAGGAGAGCCCTTCGAGCAGGTGGCGCGCCACGACCCGCTCCTTGTCGGTCAGGTTGGTGCCTCCGAGCACCTGCGCGACCGAGGGCCGGACGTCGACCCCTTGGGCCCTCACCCGGTCGATGACCTGGATGAGCTCGGGCGCGCGGAAGGGCTTTTCGATCAAGTAAACCGCGCCTTGATTCAGCGCGATCTTGACCTTTTCCACGTCCGCGTACGCGGTGATCACGATGACCGGTGCATGGACTCCCATTGCCCTCAGGTCCATCATCAAGCGAAGGCCCGCGCGATCCTCGGCCCCCAGGACGACGTCGGTGACGACGACGTCCACGGCTCCCTCTGCGGTGGCCCTCTCCAGGGCCTCGGGCGCATCCAGCGCAGTGACACACCGGTAACCGGCGCGCTCGATCGCGCCGGCGAGAAGCTCGCGCGTGTCCGGCTCGTCGTCGACCAGCAAGACCGTTCCTCGGTTCGAGATCGCGCCGCTGCCGCCGCTCATGGTGCCGTGCGCAGCGGCAGCTCCAGCCGAAAAGCCTTGACCGCACCTTCGTCGAGAGAAAGGTCCCCGCGCATCGCCCGTGCGAGAGCGCGCGCAATCGGCAGTCCAAGTCCGAGCCCGTGGGTCTTGGTCGTCCGGAGGGGCTCGAACAGCGCGTCGCGCGCCCCCGGCTCGAGCGCCGGACCGTCGTCCGACACGTGCACGACCGCGCGTTCGTCCTCCGCGACCACGCGGATCGTGATCCGCCCGTGGCTCCTACCCGCACGCAGCGAGTGCATGCTGTTGTCGACCAGGTTCTCGAGGATCGTACGCACGTACCCGGGGTCGGCGCTCGCCTGCACGGGCTTGTCGCACTCGAGACGAACCTCGAACCCGTCTTCCGCGGCCAGGGGGCCGACGTCGTCCGCGACCACGCTTGCGATGCGATCGAGCGCCACGCGTTGCAGTTCGGGCTCGCCGGGGCTGCGCATTGACCGAAGTGTGCGAAGGTGCGACAGGGCGCGATCGACCTGCACGCGGACCCGGGTGAGCATTTCGCGCTGACGGCGCGCGCGGTCGTCGTCCGCGGCGCGTGAAACCGGGCCGTGGCCTCTCGCCGGATCGGTGCTCATCGCTTCGATCTCGTCCAGGAGCAAGCCGATGGCGTGAAGGGGATTGTTGAGCTCGTGCAGCACCGTCGCCGCAAGGACCCAGACCGCTTGGTCGCGCTCGACTTTCTGAAGCCGTACCCGCAAGGCTTCGGATCGCCCGGCGATTTCACGGGCCGTCGCGAGCTGCTTGCGAAGGCGCAGGTAATGCGCGCTGACACCGAGCAGCCCGCCGAGCAAGATGGGCAACGTGTGATCGATGACTGCGTGTGCGCCGGCCAGAGCACCCGTGAGCCTGCCCTGACCGATCCTCGCTTCGGAGAGGACGTCGAACAGGACGTCGGCGACGCCGAGCAGCACGCCCAGGCCCACATAGACGAGAAGACGGGGCTCGCGAGCTCGCGCCTGGCTAGCTTCCGAGACCGGCAGCATCCGCGGATAGGCTACCGCGAGAACGTCCCCGGTCGCGCGGTGCTGGCCGAAAGGGCCGATTTTCGTCGCCACGCGCCCTGGCGCCGCGCTATTTGGGAGACGGGTGGGGGAGGTGCCAAGAGGAGCGTTTGCACCATGAAAAAGCGAGAGCTTTTCGTGGCCGCCGGGTTGCTGACGGTCGGCGGCTTGGTGGGGTTCGCCGTCAAGGCGCTTGCCCAGGGCATTCCGAGCCCGAACCCGCTCTACTACTCGGGTACGCTGACCGAGGGTGGGCAGCTCGTCAACGGGTCGCGCCCCATCTCGATCAACCTGTGGCTCAACCCGACGGCGACCACGGGCGAGAGCGCGCTCTGCGTGACGAGCGTACCCAGCACGCCGGTCGTGAGCGGCAGGTTTCGGGTTGTTCTCAGCACGAGCTGTACGGCCGTGATCGCGGCCAACCCGAACGTCTACGTGGAGGTCGTGGACAACGGTACGAGCCTGGGGCGAGCTCCCGTGGGGGCCGTCCCCTACGCGGTGGAAGCCCAGAGTGCCGTGAGCGCGACCAACGCGACGAATGCGACCAACGCGGCCGACGGCGGCGCGCTCGCCACCGCCGTGTCGACGCTCCAGCAATCCGTGGGAACGCTGCAGGGCAACCTCGTTTCGTACGCAGCCTACGTCACCAATAACGGGACCCCCGCGATCAATCTTCAAGTGGGCGGAACGTGGCTCACGGGCGTGACCCGCGTGAGCGCGGGACTCGTGACACTCACGATCGCGAGCGGTCTCTTCCCGGCGACCCAGCATGAGCTGTGCGTCGCGACGTCCAACGCGAACACCAGCACGACCCAGGCTGCCACGGCCACGCTTCCGTTCGTTCTCAACACGAGCGTCCAGGTGGCCACTTTCTTCGGCGCCACGGCCACGGACAGCGATTTCCTCATCGTGTGCGTGGGGCCGCCCGCTTCGTGAGAGCCAGTCATCGCGCGGGCAAATCACCCCGCGCCCGGTGGCGCGAGCTTCAGTGTGTGTCGGCGAACGCGCAGCCGTTCTGTGTCTCGCGGATCGCGACATCCGCGGACTGGATCGCGCGGTCACGCCAGCCGCCCTTGTTGTGCTCGGCGCGATCGAGCGAGGCGCGAGCCTGCCGCAGGTGCTCCAGCGCCGCCTGCATGTTGGGCTGGCCATGGCATACGGCGTCCGCGCGTGCGATCTGCATACCGACCGAGGCCACGAACGCGCCGATGGCACACAGAGCAATGGGCTTCCAGATGTTCATGAATCCTGCCTCCTCGTGAAGTTGACGCACTGAGCCCACCAGCTTGCATCGATCGCGGCGTGCAGTCGAGATCGCTCGTCGACGCTCGACCGCCGGCGACCGCGTACGGAGTCGTGCGCCCGCCTGCGGGGATCGGGGTTTCGCGCGGCGCGTGCGCGCTGAAGCGAGCGCGCCCAATCGCGAAGGGCCGCCACCGCGTCGCGGCGTTATTGCGAGGGCCAGAGCGTCTGGCAGGTCCAGATGTCGGCTCCGGAGGAGTTCGGGACGCACACGCATCCCTGTGTACTTCCGGCGTCCGTCACGATCGTGCACACCCCGGAGCTCGTGCCTCCGACGCACGGTGCGGTGCACGGCATTTTGTCGGCGACGGTCCCTGCGTCCGTGGCGCAGGCCGGAGGCCCTCCAACGGCGTACTGATAACAGGCGGGCTCCGGCGACAGGTAGGCGCAGTCGGCGCAGGTATAGATGCCTCCCGCATCGCCCGCGTCGCTGACTGCGCACATGCACGCCTTCGTGCCCAGCTGCGGCTGCGCGGCGTCGGGCGGCAGATCCGGGCCGCAGCCCTTGACGCACTCCGGAGTTGATCCGGGCGTGCAGGGAGTGACGTTGGCGGTGACGTCCACGCACGCGGCTGGCGAAGCCGCTCCGTCGCTGCCGCCGTCCGTGGAGCCGCCGTCCGCGGCGCCTCCATTGCCCGCGTCGCCGGTCCCCGCGCCGCCGCTGTCGGGAATGCCTGCCGCGCTGCTCGAGCTGCCGGTCGTCGTTCCGGTGGAGCTGGAGCTGCTGCTCGATGCGCCGGCGGTGCTCGACGAGGTCGAAGTCGTCTGGGGCGCCGTACTGTTGTTGCCGCTGCTGCACGCAGCGGCAGTGGCGCACGCCGCCAGCAGTGCGGTCAGTCCGACACGGGTCCAAGAAAGAGCATTCATGGCGTTCGGCTCCAGCCGGGGCTTGACCGTACGCTCGATGGTCTGGGTGTCAAGTGGTTTGACCACCCGACCGGTGCGTGTCCGGGCGGTCGAGCGGCGCCGTCCGGCCGGGACCGGACTCGCGCCAGGGTCGGCGCTCGCACGAGCGGACGCCGGCATCCGAGGTCGCGAGCGCCTCCGGGTCAGTACGAGTGCGCGGGATACCCGGCGGCTGCGGCGTATTGGTCGTACGCCATGATGACGGCGTCGTCGTAGGTCGTGTTGTATTCCGTGCAGCTCTTGGTGCTGCCGTAATCGTTGTAATTGCCGACGGCCATCATCGTGTACTGGTCGACCGTGCATCCAGGGAACTGCTTCTCGACCTGGGCGCGATTTCCGGCGATTCCCGCGACGCCAATCTCGATGTTGACGCTCGGGTTGAAGACGGACCCGGCCCATCCGGTCTGGGTCATGTCCGTCGTCAGGTCCGGCTGGCCATTGGACATCAAGCCCGCATCGTCCGGATCATCGCCGCACGCAGGTACCACCTGCATCAGGCCGTAGCAGCCCGACTCCGCGGCGGTCCAGCCGTTCGGCGTGCCGCAAGGCATGTTCGCACAGGCCATCTCCGTCTCGTCGAAACGGGACTCGACGTAGATGATGGCCTTGAAGATCATCGGGTCGGGTTCGCTGTACCTTGCGGCCCAGGTCAGGATTTCACAGTCGAACGCGTCGACGCTGACCCCGGTCTGCTGGGCGATCAGGCCCGTGCGAAGTGGATCGCTGCTGCACGGCCCACCATCGCGCGGCCCGTCGGCGATGCCCGCGTCGTTGTCCGTGCCGGCCATCTCGCTCCCGGGCGAAAGCGCTCCCGAGCCGCCTCCGCACGCATTCAAAATGCACGCAAGAGCTCCGAGGGCGGCCTCCGGCCACCCTCGGGCGCGTGTTTCAACGGCCATCCACCAAGGATACCCTCTCGATCCACGGCGGGCTCGCGCGGGCTCGACGCGGCAGCGTACATGGTCCGCGGAAAAGCATCCCCTACCCCGATGTGGGGGGCGTCAACTGGGCGCCGGCCCGATCAGCGCGAAGGCCGCGCCCTGTGGGTCGTCGCAGACGGCCACCCGCTCACCGTTCGGAGTCACCGCCGGCTCGAGCGCGATTGCTCCGCGCGCTCGGACCAGCGCAAGCCGGTCTTCGACGTTCGCGACTCGGAAAAAAACAGCCAGTGCGTGTGAATGCGAGGCGACCGCGCGGCATTCGAGACGCTTCCTGCGCGACGGCCGGTGCTGTCCCAGGCAAATTGCTGGATGCTTTCTTCGGGACCGCGATCGACCGAGAGCCACGAGCCGGTTCACAGTCCCCTCCACGTCGTCCACGCCGAGGTGGCCGAGCCAGTGCGGCGGAGCCCCGCGCGCAATCGCCTGCTCCGGTAGCCGCGACAGCTTGACGTCGGCGTCCCACAGATCCGTGGCCAGAACCTCCTCGTAGAACGCCCTCGCTGCCTGCGGCTCGGTCGTTCGAATCGCGTAGCGAGTGAATCGCGCGGCGCCCACGGCAGCGCGTTCTAGGCTCTCCGCGAGCCTCGTTCAAGAATTTGCCGCGAGCGGAAGGCCAGCACCGGTCGCACGTTGGCCGGATGCGTCCTATGATGCATGCCATGCGCCTCGGGGTGCTGGGCGTCCTCGGTCTAGGGTGCGCTTGCGCGGCATGCGCCGCGGCGATTCCGCAGAGCAACGGGGCGAAGCTCGGCGAGGCGCTCGCTTTCGCCGCCGCGGCAGGGGCCCTGCAGGTCGCCCAAGCCGCTGCAGAACAGCACGCGCGCAGCAGCGCTCCGGTGGGACACTCCGGTCTGGCGGTGTCGCCTCACTGCGACAACGACGACCAGTACGCGTGCACCAGCGTATCGGTCGCGCCCCCGGGCCCGCCGCCCGAGCCCGAGATGACCATCGAGGACGCGCGCGAGTACGTGCTCGGTTACGTCAACGGTGTCCGGAAGCTCAACGGCGTGGCGCCGATCGCCCGCGACTCGACGCTCGATACGTTCGCGCAGGCGGGCAGCGACGAGCTCGCCCAGGACCACCTTCCGAGGCAGCACATCGTCCAGCACGGCCCCGAGCTCGGCGTTCGGAGCGCGGAGATCCAGGGCCCCTCCGACGGAATGCGGCCCGGCTCGCTGCAGGACCAGATTGCCGAGGTTCTGGTCGAGGCGATGCGCGAAGGACCGGGGGGGTCGCGTCACGATATGCTTCTGCGACCGGAATGGCAGAAACTCGGAGTCGGCATCGCCCAGGAGAGCGGAAGGACGTATTTCACCGCCGACTTCTCGCCGTGAATCGATCGAGCGGCGCCACGCAACCATCCGAGTGGAACCGCTTGGCGGGCGGCCCCATCGTCCGGCATCATGAATCGAAATGGCGTCGTCCGCCCTGACGCGTGCCACGTCTTGGCATTCGGCGAAGGCGCTGGCCGCCGTCGCCGCGATCGCCTTCACCGGGTGCGCGCTGCTGACCGGTCGGTCGCCGTTTTCCTCCAACGTGGCGTCGAACGCGTGCGGGGATCACGGCGGCGCGGTCGGACGTCTCGCTGACGGGCAAGCGAGTCTCGACGGCGGTGCCGACGAGGACGCCTGCGTGCAGACTGCCGAGACTCCGGCGGCCGAGCCCCCGTCGGGCGGAAGCCAGCCGCCGGCGCGGGCGGGAGCAGCCGGCGAGACGGGCGGCCGCCGCGATTTCAACCTCGTGGTGCTCACGATCGACGCGCTCCGCATCGACCTCGGCTTCATGGGCTACTCGCGCGCGGTCTCGCCGCAGCTCGACGCGCTCGCTAAGCGCTCGACGGTCTTCGAACGGGCCTATTCAATGTCGTCGTATACCGGCAAGAGCCTCGGGCCGATGATGATTGGCAAGTTTGCGAGTGAGTGCTGGCGCGACGGCGGCCATTTCGACGCCTACCGGCCCGAGAATACGCTCCTTGCGGAGCGCCTTCAGGCGGCAGGATTCCACACGATGGGGGCGGCGTCGCATTGGTACTTCGAGCCCAAGTTCGGGCTCTCTCAAGGAATGGACCAGTGGGACCTGTCCACGGTCGTCGGGGGTCCTGGCGGTCCCGTGTACTCGCTCGTGACGAGCGCGGCCCTCACGGACGTGGGCATCAAGATGCTCTCCGAGCCGAAGAACGTTCAGGGACGTTTCTTCTTGTGGATCCACTACCTGGACCCCCATCAGTATTATGTCCGGCATCCCGAAACCCCCGATCTCTCGCCCGCCGTGAGCAACGGCGACAAGGCCCTCTACGACGGCGAGGTCTGGTACACCGACCATCACGTGGGCCGTCTCCTCGACTTCATTGCCTCGAGCCCCTGGGCCGATCGCACCATCATCGTCGTCACATCGGATCACGGCGAGGCGTTCGGGGAGCACGGCGTCAAGGGTCACGGCGTCGACCTCTGGGAGTCGCTCGTTCGGGTGCCACTCGTCATCTACGTTCCCGGCGTGGAACCGCACCGCGTGCACGTGAAGCGAAGCCTGGTCGATCTCGTGCCGACGCTGCTCGACTTGCTCGGATTGCCGCAGCCTCCGCCGGGCGAGCTCTCCGGCCGTACGACGGCGCCGGAGATCCTCTCATCGCGCGAGGCTGACCCCGAAGAGCGGGACATTTATCTGGACATGCCCGCCGGGCCGAGAGTCTCGCAACACCGTGCGCTCATTCACGGCGCGACCCCTGGTCTGAAGCTGATGCACGAGGGGGGAGCGCTGTATTTTCTGTTCGATCTCTCGAAGGATCCGGGCGAGCTCCACGACCTCGCGGGGAACCGGGCCATGTTTGCGCCCCTGATGCAGGCGTTCGACGACAGGCTCGCGAGCCTCCAGCCCGGTCACGTCGTCGGACCGATGATCGGACCGAAGTGATTCGCCGCCGTTGCCGCAGCGCGCTAAGGTGCACCCTGACGCGCGGTCTAGACGCGCCGACCGAGGTGCACCATGGCCGAACCGACGCAAGAAGACCGCGACCGCGCGCACCGGTGGTTGCTGCAGGTGTTCGGGCCCCTCGTGCCGGCGACGGCGTGGGATCTGCGGATCGCGAGCCTGGCGCGCGAATTTGCGAAGGTGCGGCTGGAAGTGGAGCGGACGTTGCGAAGAGAGCCCGCCGAGGACGACGTTCCCGCTCCGCGGTGAACCGCGCGCCTTAGCTGCGCCGCCGCCGACGGCCGCACAGGGCGATGCCCAGCAGGCCCGCAGCCACCATCACGCCGGTGTCCCTTGGGGTGCTCCCCATCGTGACGCCGCATCCGCCGGTGATCTTGTTTCCCGATCCGGTGCTGCTGCCGCTCCCCGAGTTTGCGCCAGCGTTCCCGCCCGAAGAGCCCGGGCTGCCGCCGCTCCCCGACCCACCGCTGCCGGTATTCGACCCCCCGCCCGTCCCCGAGGTGCCCCCGGAGCCGCCGCTCGCCCCGCTCCCGCTGCTTGTGCCCCCGGAACCGCTGCCCGTGCTGCCGCCGGAGCCGCTGCCTGTGCCGCCGGATCCACCGTTGGAGCCGCTCGAACCGGAGCCGGTGCTACCGCTGCCCGACGTTCCGGCATCGCCGCAGGCGGCCACCTCGGGATCGGGACCGGTCGGATCGCCGAGCCCAAAGAAGTTCCACACCCGTTGGGCGTCGATCGGCGTGTTGTGATTACCGCCCACATCCGTGAACCCTTGAAGCACGGTGAAGCCACACGAGTTTTTCCAATCCCACTCCGTGTAGCCAACATCGGACGGCCCCACCGCGCCCGAAATGGCCGCTGTCGTACCGCTCGAAGTCACGTCGAGCGAGGCCGCAGTTGGGGGGGTGGTGAGCGAGCTCGGAGTGGGGCTCAAGCCAATCAGGACGTTGGTCCACTCCAGGACAGCCTGGATCTGATCCGCGTAGTTGATCGTGGTATCCATGCTGCCGTGGTACAGCTGCAGCCGAGGTCGAGGCCCGTTGTAGCCGGAGGGCCCCATCGCGGCGACGGCCTTTCCCCAATCCGCCGCGCTCATCATGTAGGTCCCTTCCGCGCAGTTGCTGCTCCAGAGGGAGTCCGACGACCATCCGCTCGCCCAGCAGCCGGCAGGCACGCCTGAAAACTCGGCGCCAGCCTGAAACACCTCGGGGTACACCGCCGCGAGGGCTTCGACCATCATCGCGCCCGAGGAATCGCCCAGCACATAGACCCGGTTCGGGTTCGCGCCGTGAGTGGTGACCTCGTACTGGATCATTTCGGCGATCGCTTCCGTATCGCCCTCACCGCCGTGCACCAGCGACTCTGCGCCTACCGCGCCCGGCATTTGCGACGGGTTTGCTGCCGTGGACCCGACGTCCCAACAGGCCGCGGAACAACCCGATTGCGCGTTTGTTCCATTGTAGAGTGGCCCGCCACAGTTGGCCTGCGTTTGCGGGAAGACCATGATTACGCCGTTTTGCTGCGCAAGCTGCTCGATGTACTGCATGTTGGTGAACGTGTACATGTCGGAGGCGCTTCCGCCGCAGTAGTGGACCGCCACGAGGACGGGGGGCGGGCTCGACGGCTTGGTCGGCATGACTTCGTACATCGAGATGTACGTGGGGACGGACGTCGTGGCCCATGACGAGAACGGGATCAGGGTCCCGGGGAACGTCTGCGCCGCCGCCGTCGCGGGCACTCCTACGCCGCAGGCGATCGCCAGCGGCACCGCCGCGCGCCACGCGAGGTTCTTCCGAAGTGCACAAACACGATTCCGATCTCGAGTCATTGGCCGGCTCCTCCGTCGCGGGTCGACATCCTGAGCTTTCACGCAGTGCTTCCAACCCCCTCAATGGGCACCCGTGGCCGACACCTTCAATCCCTTCCGGCGCGCCGGACTCGCGATCGCGCTGGAGAAATATTCCGTTTCTGGCGGAAACCGCGAGCGCTCGGGCGCGACGGCGTGGCCTGAGGTCGCTCGTTCGCGCTCGGTCTCCGATCGGACCTCCGCAGGGCTCGACCGAGCCAGCTACGGAGGCTGCCGGCCAGGGCCGCTCGCGAGCACGAGCGTTCCATGCATCGTGACGGCGGCCCGAACTCGCCCTCCGCGAGGCTGCTCGACGGCGCGCGCGCTGGAGCGCTCAGACTCAGAGGACGTGAATCGTGTGGTCCTTCGTCTCTCGAATGAAAATGGCGCCGACGACGAAGCACAATGCCGATACGACGACCGGGTACCAGAGCCCCGCGTAGACGTTGCCGTTCGCGACTACCAAGGCGGTCGCCGTGAGGGGCAACATCCCGCCGAACCAGCCATTTCCGATATGGTAAGGAAGCGACATCGAAGTATACCGGATTCTGGTGGGGAAGAGCTCGACGAGAAACGCGGCAATCGGCCCATAGACCATCGTGACGAAGATCACCTGGATGAAGACCAGGAGGATGAGGATCGGCACGTTGACCTCGTCGGAGTTCGCCTTGGCGGGATAGCCGAGCGACTTGAGCGCCGCCGTGAGCTTTGCCTCGTCGAACCCTTCGACGGTGATGTCGCCGACGCGCGCCACGGGTCGCGCACCGGCCTCACCCTCGACTGTGGAGTACGAAAGGCTTCGCTTGGAAAAGAAGTCGTGGACCTTGTCGCATTCGCTGTAGTGCGTGCTGGGCGTCGGGAACAGATGCATCCGACATTCGGTTGCAGCGAGCGTGATCGGCGTTCGTGCAATGAACGCCTCGAGCGACGGGTTTCCGAAGTGCATCATGCCCTTGTAGATGGGGAAGTACGTGAGGGCCGCCAGCAGGCACCCCGCAAGCATGATCTTCTTTCGCCCGATGCGATCCGAGAGCCAACCGAAGAAAAGGAAAAAGCCCGTGCCCAGGGCAAGGGCGACCGTCAGGATCCAGTAAGACGTTTTCCAATCGAGCTTGACCGTACCGGTGAGGAAGAAGAGCGCGTAGAACTGGCCCGTATACCAGACGACCCCTTGCCCCGCCGTGGCGCCGAACAACGCCAGAAGCACGATCTTGAGGTTCTTCCCGTCGAAAAAGCTCTCCCGGAGGGGCGCCTTGCTGCCCTTTCCTTCGGCTTGCATGCGCAAGAAGACGGGCGACTCGTTGAGCCTGAGCCGGATGTAGACCGATACCGCCAGGAGAAGCAGCGAAATCAAAAACGGAACTCGCCAGCCCCAGGTCTTGAAGGTGGCTTCGGCCATGTTCGCCCGGCACGCCCCGATCACGATGATCGACAGGAAGAACCCCAGGGTCGCCGTCGTCTGGATGAAGCTCGTGCTCAGCCCGCGCCTGCGGTCCGAGGTGTGCTCCGCCACATAGGTCGCCGCGCCCCCGTACTCGCCGCCGACGGCCAGGCCTTGGGCGAGACGCAGCACGACGAGCAGGATCGGGGCCGCCATCCCGAGCGTCGCATAGGTGGGCAGCAGGCCGGTAGCCGTCGTCGAAAGACCCATGACGAGGATCGTGACGAGGAACGAATATTTGCGGCCGACCTGGTCACCGATGCGACCAAAGACGAGCGCACCGAAAGGCCGCACGAGAAAGCCAGCCGCGTACGTCGCGAAGCTCGCCAGCAAGGCCGCCGTCTGGTTGGCGGGCGGGAAGAAGAGCGACGCGAAGAATGGAGCGAGCGTTGCGTAAAGATAGAAATCGTACCATTCGAAGACGGTACCGAGCGACGACGCGAAAATGACGCGTTGCTGTTCACTACGCTCGTATCCGATCGGCTCTGCCGCAGCGACCACCGACGCCATCGTTTTGTCCTCCTGTTTCCGTCCCCCGCTGAGGGTACACGGTTCAAAAGAAGTACATCGCGCTGAGCATGGCCTGGTTCGCGACGACGATCCCGTCCGGCGCGCCGAGCCCCGAGGGGGCTCCCTCTCCCCCTGGTTCGATGTTCTTCGCGATAAGGTGGTAAAACTCCGGGCCGAACACGAAACCGCCGAAGCGAAAGCGGGCCATTCCGCCCAGGACCATGTTCGAGAGGTGACCGCTGCCGCCGCCCACCACGAGGATGCTCTCGAGGTCGCCGGCACTGAGTCGCGAATAGCCGGCGACCGCCGTGACATCGAGGAACGGAGTGAACACATACCCGAGTTGCCCCCAGGCTCCCCACTCTTTGATGTCGCCCTCCTGGAAGAACTGGAGCTCTTCGCCGAGCAGCGGGGCAAGGTCGTTCCCGAGGTACCCGCTCGCCGTGAGCGACAGCCCCGCAACCCTCGCCTGCAGGGCTGCGACCCCGGCATAGACGTCCCAGTTTCTGTTGTAGAACGTGGTCGTCAAGGGCGGCTCCTCGTCGTTCTGGTGGCTCCCCATGACGCGGTTCCAGTGACCCGCGACGTACGCCGTCAACGCTTCGCTGTTGAACTTGAGGCGACCTTCCACGCCCGGCAATCCGGACAGCTGCCCCAAGTCCACGTCTTGGACCTGTTCCGGCGATGCCGCCAAGTTATAGGGGCTTCCCCAATCCGATTTCATGACCTGGAAGGCGAGCTCCAGATTCGAGTCTCCAAGTGGAATCTTCTGGAAGAACCCGATCCCCGGCTCGCGCCAGCCGATCATTCCGGCCGTGTACGTGACCGGATAGGCGAGATGCCCGATCGACTCGGGGACGATGGCGAGGATGAGCTGATTGTCCTGACCGACTCGCAGAAGCGTGTTTTCCCAGCGGAGCTCCGCGTAGGCGAGGCGAAGGCGCTCGTACGCGGACACCTCGCCATAGTCGCCCGGGCTGTCGAGCCCAAAGAGGTCGATCTCGAGGACCGCCCTGGGTGTCGCGCCGAGCACCTTGGGCCCCGCCACGGAGAAGCCAAATCGACTTTGACGGATGTCCGCCCCGGTCGTGAAACCGCCGGCCGGCTTGGTCTGTGGGAGCAGCGGACCCTGACCATTGTACACGAAGTCCGGAGTGTCCTGGACGTAAAACGAAACACCGGCGATCCCGTGAAAACCGAATCTCCAGTCCCCGCCCACGGAAAGATATTCAGAGGGAGGGGGCTTCGCGGCTGGCGGCGGAGGAGGTGGAGCCGGCGGAGGCGGCGGGACGGTCGGCGCCGGGGCCGTGGGCGGTTCGGCGGGGGGTCCGGGCTGCGCGGGTTGTGCCGTTTGCGCCAGAGATTGCGCGGGCCACGCGATGAGCACTGAGGCGAGAGTCGTCGTCAACGTGATGCGATCCAGGCGCATTTTGTAGCTTCTCCCTTTCGATGAATCGGCGGCTCGGGTCCTCGGGCCGGGGCGACGAGCGGCGGCCGCGAACCCGCTAGGCGCTCGAGAGCCGCGACAAATCGAAGAAGCGGCTTCCTCCGTCAGACGTTCGCGCTTCGATCACAAATGGGCGCGCCGGCCCATAACCTTTCATGGGCCACGCTCCGGGTGACGCGTCAGAAAAAAGCGTTGCCGCCGCAGAGTGGCGTTCCGCGGGATGGAAACGGGGGAGCGGCGGGGAACGCCGATCTAGTACGTACCGAGCGACACGCGCAGGACCTGAGGCGCCGAAGCAAAATTGAGCCCCCAGTCGGTCTGGTCTCCATTCCAGATCCGCGCCGGGTGAAACTCGGCGCCGTCGTAGTCGCCTTCTTCGACGCGCAAGAACTCTCGCTTCTTGTCCGGATCCCGAGGCGCGAAGTCGACCCGACAGAAGAAACCCGCCACCAGAAATTGATCCCGCGCGAGCTCAGCGATGAGCGCGCGCCCCACCGGCTCGGGATTACCGGCTGGATGGTCTCCCGGGCCGAATGACCCCAGCCCGTACGCCGCCGTGGCTGTCCACCCGTCGAGCTCGATGGCCTGCCGCGGCTTGTCCTTCTCTTCCACGACGGCTCGGAGCTTTCCCTCGAAGGCGAGGCGTGCGATCGCGCGGTCCATGGGCCCCACTAGGCGGTAGTTGAGGGCGAATGGCGATAGCGTTTCTTCGTCGATCTTCGGGGCGCCCAGAGGAGCGTTGGAGTAGCCGGTGTAGTCGACACCGAAAGGCGAGAACCCGATCGCTCCATGGTCCAGCGCCGCGAACAGATAACGGGCATAGGCCGGGGCATGCCCGGTCTCCGGGACGAAGAGGGCGTTGTCTGGCCGATCGTAGAGGTCGAGCACCTTGAGGTACCTTGGGCTGTCGCTCATGTAAATGTCCGGCGCGACCAGGTCGAGCGCGGGAGCCGCCGCCTTCCAGACGGCGATGACGTTGTCGGTCGGACCTCCGCTCTCGTAGTGCCCTGGGCGGCCTGGATTCAGCGGGTCGCGCAGCGCGGCGTTCGCGTAGAGGGGTATCGGATAGACGGCCTTGCCTGCAGCGGCGACGGCGCCCACGTACCGTGCAACCGACCACGCGTGAAAGGTCTCGTCCGCGTCGTCGCCGAACACGTCGCGCCAGCTCCCCGACGGCATCGGACCGTCCGGGTGCAACGCCGCGAGCAGCTCCCGGGGGACCGCGCCCTCGAAGACACTTTGCGCCGCGGGTGAGTAGTCGCGGACGCTGCCCCACGTCCCTGCCTCGTTCTCCACCTGCACCATCAGCACGGTTCGCTCTCGATCGGTTGCCTTGAGGTGACCCATCAGTGCAGCAAACGCGCGTGCATCGGCATCGAGAGTCTCCCGAGCGTACGGAGACGGGGAATCGATCGGCCGGCCGTGGACGTCGATCGCGCGTGGGAACCTCTGCGGCGAGACCTTCATCCATTCCGGCATGTAATGTCCGCTTCCGTTCTTCCAAGTCGCGAACCATAGGAGCACCAGGTGCACATGGTGCTCTCGCCCCTGGGCAAGAAGCGTGTCGACGAGGGAGAAGTCGAACTTTTCGGGCTCGGGCTGCACCTGCTCCCAGTACACGGGGATCTCGACGGTGTTGGCATGAATGGCCTCGACTGCGGGCCAGACCCTGCGCAGCGTGGAGGACCACGCGCTCGAGTTGTTGACCTGGGCTCCGAGCATTAGGTAGGGAGCGTCGTCGACTAGCAGGGCGTGCCGTCCGCCACTCTCCACGATGCGCGGGAGAGGTCGCTCCGGAGCCTCCCGGGCCGGCGTGGGTGAGGCGCGGCACGCGGTCACGGTCGCCAGGCACGCGGCCGCGATTGCCAGACGCCTCGTCACGACCGCCCTCACGACCGCCAGGCGCGCCGTCACGTTCTTCGCCACTCGCCGGGAGGCCCTCATGGGCAGACGGTGGCGCCGTTGAGCTGGCAGCTGCCCGTCGCTCCTCCGTCTGCGGGCACGATGCAGCGGGAGCTCGTCGCGCACGGTGGCCCGCTGTCGACGTTGCAAGCGCCACCGACGGGGATGTTCTCCTCGCATGCACCACGAATGCAGCTTCCGTTGGAGCAGTACGTGGCCTGGTACGCCACGGTCCCACAGGCCTGACCCGGGCCGGCCAGCACCGCGGTCTGGCAGGTAGACGAGAGCGCGTTGCACGCAAAGCCCGCATAGAAGTCGCAGCCGGCGCCCGTGAAGTCGCACGAGGCATTGGAGGTCTGCACTCCCTGTTCGCAGACGCCCAGGGCGGTGGAAGTGGCTCCGACGCACGTCAGCCCGTCGTTGCAGGGCAGGTCGGCGTTGCACATGGCCCCGACCTCCAGGAACGCCTGGCAGGTCTGTGTTCCCGCGACGCAGGTGAGGCTCACGGGACAGACGAATTGGGCGCACGATGCGCCTATGGCGGGCACGGGCTGGCACGTCCCACAGGCCGCGTTCAAAGGCAGGGCGCAGTAGCCCGAGGCGCATTGCTGGTTGTCGGCGCAGCTCGATCCGTTCGAGAGCTGCCCCAACGCGGGCTGGCAGCTCGGCGGAATGTTCTCGTTAAACAGAAAATCGCTGCACGTCCAGTTTGGGATGTCCGTTGCGCAGAGCTCCGTCTGCTGGGGCGACGCACCGGTCGAGGGGGCGGTGAGCACGTTCGCGCAGATCTGTTCGAATATCGCCCGGCACGTGGTGGTGTTTCCGTAGCGGCTCTGCAGAGCCGATGCCGAGCAATCTTCCAGGTGCATGCACCTCGCGTACGCGGAGTCCTGACAGGACTGCTGCACCGTGAGCCCACCACTCGTCGTCCCGGGCCCTCCGACGTTCGCGGGGCTGCAGCCGAGCTCCAGCACGACTGCGAGGGTGAGGCCGCCTCGTTTGCGCGCGCTTGCGAATCTCACAGGAACGACCCGTGGAATGCCGGCAGCGCGGGCATCGCGGCCGGGCTCTTCGTGTCGAAGCGCAAGATCGAAAACTCGCCATCGGGCACGAGGTAGAGATACTGGCCGTCGAACACCGCGCCGACGTAGGAGGGGGGGCCGGCGTCGGTCATCGGGACTCGACTGACATCGAACGTCGACCACGCGCAGTCGGCCGTGAACGTGCTCAGTGTGTCATAACGGGTCAGCCCGTAGAAACTCGTCCCGATGGGAACCAAGTAGACGAAGCGTCCATCGAAGGCCGCTCCCGCGTATTGCGGGGTGGCGGCGTCCGCCTGGAAGAGCTGCGTGAGGTCGTAGGTCGACCACGCCGCCGTCGCATTGAAAACCGCGGCGCGCGTGTCGAGCCGAGGCACGATCCCCGCTCCGCGCGGCGCAAAGTAAACGTACCGCCCGTCGAAGGCTCCTCCGAGGAAGTTCTCGGCGAGACCGTTGACCGTGGTCAGATCGAACGTGGTCCACGATGACGAAGCCGCGAACGACGAGGCCGTCTTCAGGCGGGCGACGATCCCGCTCGTCCCGCTGTGGACGGACGCATCGAGCACGTCGTTGACGGCGGGGACGAGGTAAAGCGATGTGCCGTCGAAGACCGCGCCGGCGAAGCCAATCGCGCCGGGGTTGATCGTCGAAAGATCGAACGTCGCCCAGAGGGCGAGGTCTCCGAAGGCCGCGTTGGCTGCTGCGGCCGCATCCCCGGCATCCGCATTGCCGCCGTCGGCGCTGCCGGCGTCCGTGGCTGCGGTGCTTCCACCGTCCAGAGGCGTCGTGTCGTAGCGGACGATGCGTCCGTCGGGCGTGCCGTCGTTTCGCGGTACGAAATACACGTACCGTCCGTCGAAGCCGGCGCCGAAGAAGCCCCCGGGTACTGAGCCGCCGTCGACGGGCAGGGTCGACGTGTCGAACGAGGCCCACGAAGCGGCGCTGGAGAAGGACCCCGTCGTGTCGAAACGGGACACCACGCTCGGATGGGTCGTCGTGTCCACCAGGTACGGTACGAAGTACACGTAGCGATTGTCGAAGACGGCGCCGGCAAAGCCGCCCGGCACGCCGAGGCTCGCGAGATCGTACTGCGACCAGGACGTGGCGTCTTCGAACGTCAGCGTCGTGTCGAAGCGTGTGACGAGTGTCGTCCGCCCCGCGAAGTAGACGTACCTTCCATCGAACGTGGCCCCCGTGTAGGCGCCGTGGCGCGCGAGCAGGGATGTGTCGAAGGCTTCCCATGGGAAGAGACCGCCGTCGTTCGCCGGAAGGTCGAACGACGAATAGGTGGTGGCGGCCGCGTCTGCTGCCGTGGCGGCGAGCGGCGCGCAGACCACAGGCGGCGTCGCCGAGTCGGCCCCGGCGTCCGTCTCCCCCGCGGCGTCGCCGGAATCGTCCTCCAGGGGCAGGCCCGTCACCCCCGAATCGATCGGTGCGGGGGGGGCCTTCAGATCGAGAATCGCGCTGCATGCCGCCGCAGCTCCGCCCACCGCGCAGCCGATGGCAAGCGCCCGGGCTCGCGCGCCTCCTTGCGAGCTCCCTCGCGAGCTCGTCTGCGGGCTCCGCGCGCTCAAAGATCCCCTCCGATCGCGAGCCCGGCTCCGGAGCGCAGGACCGTCGGCCCGATCTGGAGCCCGGCCACGCCTACCGTCGACGCCGCCTTGCGCGTAGGCGCCGTGAACCACAGGACGCCGGCCGCTGCCACGAGGACCGCACCTGCCGAGATGCCGATGGTCGCGCCCGTCGCATTTCTCAGGGCCACCGTGTAGTCCTCCTGCGCCTGGGGATGGTTGGTGCACGCCGTGGACGAGCAGTTGCTCCTTTCCTGGTTCTGCGCGGACACCGCGTATGCGCTCCAGGCGATCCCGAGACCGAGCCCCACGAGTCCGACGGCGCCGGTCACGATCGCGAAGGTCTTCTGGGTGCTCCAGGGGCTTGCGGTCGGCGGGGGCTGGGGCGCGGGCT
>Ga0187782_10000362_pt1 | contig 30069 bp, 28 predicted proteins | sample 0715_SJ02_MP15_2_FD_132454 | JGI IMG/M metagenome (GOLD analysis project Ga0187782, IMG submission 132454) | Tropical peat soil microbial communities from peatlands in Department of Meta, Colombia - 0715_SJ02_MP15_20_MG | ecosystem: Environmental > Terrestrial > Soil > Wetlands > Peat | place... | reverse complement strand
ATCTTCTCCACGAACGAGAACGCTCCGGTCCCTACCGGATGCAGCGCAAAGTCGAGGCCGGCCTTCTGCGCGGCGGCAGGAGAGACCATCATGCCCGCGCGGTCGGTCAAGGTGTAGGCAAGCGGACTGTAGGGGCGCTCGAGCCTGATCTCCACCGTGTAGGGATCGGTTGCGACGACCGCCGTCACCGGGCTGATTTCGCTTCGTCGGGCCGATGGGAACTTCGGGTCGCGCATGCGGTCGAAGTTGTAAACCACCGCCTGTGCGTTGAACGGCGTCCCGTCGTGAAACTGCACGCCCTGACGGAGCTTCAGCGTGAAGGTGCGGCCGTCTGACGAGACCGACCACGACGCGGCCAGCATCGGCACGATCTTGAGATTCGCGTCGGTATCCATCAACTTGTCGTACAGGCTCTGAAACACCTGGCGATCAACGGCCGCGCTCGATCGATGCGGATCGAGGTTCGGCGGGTCCGAGTCGAGCCCGACCCGGAGCGTGCCGCCCCGGTGGCCTCCACCCTGAGCGAACGCCATGGGCATCGAGCCCGGCGCCCCCAGCAATCCCGCAGCCGTGAGCGCGCCGGCCGCGCCGTACCGCAGCAACTCCCGTCTCGTGATCCGTCCACGCGTTGCCCGCGATGACGCCACAATTCCACCTCCCGCCCCATGCCAGGAATCGCGTTCCCGGGTCTTCACCGCACCCCCGGGAAATCCTCTGCCTCGCCGGCAGGCATTTCTGTTACACGATACGGAGCGCCGGCTACGCGAAGTTCTCGCGGCAACAGGGACGCATCGTGTAACTTGGTTCTTGACTCTGCCCTCCAAACCCATGTTTCGGCGTGCAAAGCCTTGTAAGATACGACCTAGATCACGTTCGCGGCGCCCTTCGCTCTTGCCTGCCCCCACTTGCTTCTTGCCTGGCACACCAAGTAAAGCCTACCGATACCTGGGCGCACTGACGGGTACGACCGCTGCTGGCTCGCTGATTACCAATCAGGGCAGTCGCTGCGCTGGGTCTAGATCCGCGTGCGGGCGGGCATGAGCCAATCAGACATGTGGAACATCAGCCCCGCGACCCTCATCCTTGGCGGCCTCTTCAGCCTCATCGGAATGGGCGCGTTCATCTATGGCCGAAGGACTGGCCGGATCGGGGCCACCATCGGTGGCGGCGTCCTCACGGTGTTTCCGTATTTCATCAGCAATCCCGTGCTGATTGTGCTGATCGGGACGGCTGTTGTGATTGGCATGTACCTGTTCCCCGAATAGCCTCATGCCATCGCGTGGGAAATCCTGGTTGATTGACATTTGATTGACAACAGCCGTTTTCCGGTGGTCCTGAACGGGCGGCAGGGCTTGATTTGCAAGCGTTTCAGAGATCAAACGAAGTTCTCGCGGCAGAAGGCCCGCGCGCGCTCGAGGCGCTCCAGCACGAGACGATCGTTGCCCGCACCCAGAGGCTCCGGCATCAACTCGAGCGCAACGGTGCCGCCGTAACCGCGGTCCCTCAGGGCGGCCAGGAACGGACCGAGCGGGAGCCGTCCCTCACCCGGAAGGCGGTGCTGCTCGCCGTCGTAGTCCGACAAGTGCACGTGGGCCACGCGATCCGCGACGGCCGCGTACGTGGCCAGGAGATCGACGTTCCACGTGCCGACGTGCGTGGTGTCGAACGCGATCGCGGCGAACCGCCGGAGGTCGCCGGGGCGCGCGAGATCGAACAAGTTGACCGTCCACGGGCCGACGATTACGTGGCGCGGCATGTTCTCCACCGCGATCGTCACGCCCGCCTGGAGTTGGTACGCCGGGAGCTCCCGCTCCAGCCACGCGCGGTACCGTGACCGTCGGGGAATGGGCGTCAGCACGGAGGCGGAGACGAACGGTGGGCGCCGGACCGCGAGCCAGCGATAACGAATCGGGGGATGGATCACCACCGTCGGGGCGCCGACCGCGCGGGCGAGATCGACGGTGCGCCGCACGCGATCGACCTCGTCGCCCCACCCCGCGAGCCCCGGCCGCGACGGCGCGTGCACGGCCACGATCGGCAACGGCACCTCGCGGGCGAGCGCCGACAGATAGGCGGGGTCTCGCGTATCCCACCGCTCGTCCACCATCAGCTCGAGCCCGTCGAACCCCGCGGCCGCGGCCAGCCGGGCGGTGCGCGCCGTCCCGTACGTGAACAGCGAGCCCGTGGACAGCGCGATCACTGGATGAGTGGAGTGCCGCCGGCAGTCAGCAAGCGTAGGTGCGTGACAGCTTGCCGACTTTGATCACGGGTGCGCCGGACGGGCCTTCGTAGACGTGAGCAGCCAGCCGGAGGCCTCCACTCGCTTCCGGATGTCGCCGATCTCCAGCCCTGCTCGATCGCACCATGACCGGCGGGGTTCGCAAACGTCATGGGCACGAGGCCTCGGTTGATCGGGCTGGCACGGCGGATACGGACAGACGCCGGGGTCACCGCGACGACCTCCAGGGGCGTCGGCGCCGATTTCCTCGCGGGGCGTCATCCGGCCGTCCACGAGATGGGCCGTCACGACCCTGCGCGCGACATTATCACCCATCGCCTGTCCTCCGCGGGGCCTGGCTGCGGCTGAGCGCGCAGGAACGCTCGGGGTTCGGGCGGCCATTATCCCGGTCCGAGCTGGCGCTGCCGCCGCGCATGGCGTCACACCCCGTGCGCCGCGGCGATCGCGGCACGGATATTGGCCTCCGGCGTGTCTACCGGCATGACACACCCCGTCGTCACGATGTGCCCGCGGCCCCCGGTATCGGCTATCGCGCTCTGTACCTCACGGGCGACCGCCTCGGGCGTCGCCTTGGCCAGCGTATTCCACGCATCGATCCCGCACCCGAGGCACGTGGACACGCGGGCGCGGGCCTCCGCGATTGTCGGCGGCGTCTCGCGTGCATGCCAGTTGAGGACCTGAATCGGATAGCTGGCGATGAGATCGAACATGACGTTCTGCCCATGGAGGTGGAGGAAGACGAGGCCGGATCTGGCAGCCTCGAGCACGCGCAAATCGTAGGGGCGGCCGAACTCCTCGTATTCCTCCTCTGTCAGCAGGTCGTTCGTCGCCATCTGGGTCGAGAAGAATATGCCATCGGCCCCCGCCCCCATCAACTCACGGACGAACTCCGCGGTGACGTCGGCGATGACGTCCAAGCCCCGATGGAGCGCCTCCGGATCCTCGCGGAGATAACGCACGGTCGCCTGTTCGCCGGCCAGCGTCCGCGCGACGCTCAACGGGCTGAACACGGTCTCGAGCACCGGGACCTCGCGTCCCACGGCCTCCGCGATCAAGCGGATCGCATGGACCTCGCGTCCGTACGCGCCCTGGCTGAGATCGAGCCGTTTCAGGCGTCCCCAGTCCGCGGCCTTCTTGACCGGCCGGTCGGTGTAGTGGCGAACGCCCTCACGGTTCGGCTTGTATCCGGCGTGCAGCCCCCAGTCGTCGCCGTAGTAGCCGCTCGCCGGTGTGACCTTCAGCAGATCCGGGGCGTATGCGCGGTAGTGCGCCACGTGAACGTCGGCCATCCGTTCCGCGCGCTGGTCGTCCACGGGGAAGTGCCGCCACAGCGCCACGGGCACGTGATCCGGGCGGTCTCCCCGCACCGCGGTGTCGATGCGTTCCCGATGCGTCATCGTCAACCCCCTTCCACCGGGTCCGGACCAGCGGCTCGGAGCATGCCGGTAACAGCCGCCACGCGCCCGGCGTCGGCGTAGATCTCGCGGAGCGTGTCGAGCGTGATGTTGCCGCCGCTCAGGATCAAGACGACTGTCTTGCCCCGGAGGCGCTCGCGCAGGCGGAGGGCCGCGGCCGTGCTCGCGGCACCTGCACCTTCGGCCGTCTGGCGCACTGCTTCCGCGAGCACCAGGATCGCCCGCCTCATCTCCTCGTCGCTCACGAGGACGACCTCGTCGAGATGAGCCCTCAGAATCGAGAGGGGCAGCGCAAACGGCACGCGCGTCGCGATCCCTTCCGCGAACGTCTCCATGCGATCGAGGCTCACCATCCGCCCCTCGCGCAGCGACCGCTCCACGGGATTCGCGCCTTCTGCCTGGACGCCGATCACCTGGACCCGAGCGCTCAGCCCCTTGGCGACGACGCAGTGACCGCACGCCCCGCTCCCGGCCCCGATCGGGACGATGATCACGTCCACGCCGGGCAGATCCTCGACCACTTCCAGGCTGGCGGTACCGACTCCCGCGATCAGGAGCGGTTCGTTGGCCGGGTGCACGTACCGCAGGCCATTGGCCGCAGCGGTCCGCTCCGCCCACCCCCGGGCCTCGTCGAAATCGCGCCCCTCGAGCACGACCTCGGCCCCGAGCGAGCGCATCGCGGCAACCTTGAGCGGGTTGCTGGCTCGCGGCGCGACGATCGTCGCCCGCACGCCGAACATCCGCGAGGCGTACGCCACCGACTGCCCATGGTTACCCGTGCTGGCGGTGATCACGCCGCGCCGCCGTTCCTCCGGCGAGAGCGCGTACACCAGGTTGACGCCGCCCCGCACCTTGAACGCGCCGGTGGGGAGCAGGTTTTCGCACTTCACGTACACGCGTGCGCCGAGGATGCGGTCGAGGGCCGGCGCGGGCACCAACGGGGTGCGCGGCAGGTGCGGCGCCACCACGCGCCGGGCCACGAGAACGTCGTGGATCGTAGGCAGCGGTCCGGCCCAAGACTCGTTCGACACCGTCGGCTCGCTCATGCGGCACGCCCGTAGGACGTCGTCACTTGTTTCGCTACCCGCAGAGCCGAGTCCCGCACCCGCCCGCGGGCCCTGAGCCTACGGCGTGAGCCAGTACGCGTGCGTTCCGGGAGTGGGTCTGTGCCGTGCCGGAGCGCCGGGCCCTACCCCCCGCCGCCCGCCCCCGACATCAGCTGCGAGACCACCAGCGCGATCGTGAGGACGATCATGACGATCGTCGTGACCCACGCGATGATGTTGAAGACCTGGGAGTTCGTGTAGCGTCCCATCAGCTTCTTCTGGTTGACGAGGAGCAGCATGAACACGAGGATGAACGGCAGCAGGATGCCGTTGGCGACCTGCGACAGGAACAGGATCTGCAGGAGCGGGGCTCCCGGAAGCAGCACCACCGCGCACGCGATCACGATCAGCGCGATGTAGAGCCCGTAGAAGACCGGCGCCTGACGCACCGGCCGGTTGATCCCGGCCTCGAACCCGAGAGACTCGCAGACGTAGTGCGACGTCGCGAGGGGCAGCACGGACGCCGAGAAGAGCGAGGCGTTGATCAGGCCGAGCGCGAACAGCGCCGCCGCGTACTGCCCGGCGAGAGGACGGAGGGCCAGCGCGGCATCCTGCACGGTCTCCACGTGGATGTGGTGCGCGAAGATCGTCGCACCGCACGCCACGATGATGAACCACGCCACGATGTCAGTCATGAACGAGCCGATGAGCACGTCCATGCGCGTGTACCCGTACTCTTTCGTCGTGATCCCCTTCTCGACGACGGTGGACTGCAGGTAGAACTGCATCCACGGCGCGATCGTCGTCCCGATCACGCCGACGAACATCGTGAGGTAGGCGGCGTTGAAGCTGAAGCTGGGAGTAACCGTCGCCCGCAGGACTTGGCCCCAGTTTGGGTGTGCGAGGCACCCCGAGACGACGTACGCGAGATAGAATGCGCTCGCTCCGAGGAAGATGCGCTCGACAAACCGAAAGGTCCCCTTCACGACCAGGATCCAGACCGCGACCGCGCCGATCGGCACGAGGACGTACTTGGAGACGCCGAAGATCTCTCCTCCGGCGGCGATGCCGGAAAACTCCGCCATCGTGTTGCCGAGATCGGCGAGGAGCAGCGCGAACATCGCGAACGCGGTCGCGCGGATGCCGAACCGCTCCCGGATCAGATCGGCCAACCCGACGCCGGTGACGGCACCGAGGCGCGATGCCATCTCCTGGACCACGTAGAGCGCGATCGTGACCGGGATCATCGTCCAGAGGAGGCCGTAGCCGTACCCCGCGCCGGCGAGGGAATACGTCGTAATCCCCCCGGCGTCGTTGTCGACGTTCTGGGTAATGATCCCCGGGCCCATGATCGCGAGGAAGATCGCGAGCCGGCTAAGCGCGGCGCTCCGCGCGGCCCGGCGGAATACGGGGGCGGTAAGGTTCACGCGCCCGCCGTCCCGCTGCGCGCCGCCCGACGGCGGGCGAGGTCCACACCGCCGCCGAGCTTGCGGGGGCCGTATTCCTCAAGCAGAATATCGATCACCTGATCCACCGTAACGACGCCGATGAGCCGGCCGTTCTCCTCGACGACCGGCACGGCGAGCAGGTCGTACTTGACGAGCGCACCCGCGACGTCGCTCGCGCTGGTATCGGGCCCGACGGTGATGACGTGCTTGAGCATCACGTCGGAGACCGGGGTCGCGGGAGGCGCGGAGATCAGCGAGCGAATCGACAGCACGCCGACGAGGCGCTCGTGACCGTCCACCACGTAGAGGTAGTTGATCGTCTCCTCGTCGGGTCGGGTCTCTCGAAGGCGCGCAAACACCTGGTCGACGGTCATCGACTCCGGAAGGGCGATGTACTCGGTGGTCATCGTGCCGGCGGCGGTATCGGGCGGGTACTGGAGCAGCCGGCTGACCTCCTCCGCCTTCTCGTCCTCCATCAGCGAGATGAGCTCCTCCGCGCGACGCTCCGGCAGTTCGCCGAGCACGTCGGCCGCCTCGTCGGCCGCCATCTCCTCGAGGATGTCGGAGGCGCGCTCGCTCGGCAGCTCCTGGATCACGGCCGTCTGCACGTCGGGTTCCGCTTCCTCGAGCACGTCCGCGGCGCGCTCGTCCGGGAGCGCGGTCATCATTTCGACGCGCTCGTCCCGGTCCAGCTCTTCGAGCAAATCGGCGAGGTCCGCGGGATGAATGTCCTTCAGTTTCTGCCGGGAGATGCTGAGCTTGAGCGGCGTCATCGTCCCGCCGAGCACGGCGACGAGGTTCCACGGGATGACGCGCGGGGTGAGCGGCCTGCCCACCCGCTCAAGCACGCGGCTGGCGAACGGCTCGAGCCCCAGGCGTCTCAGGACCGCGTCCGTGCCGACGTCGGCGCCGACCACCCGCACCTCCGTGCCGGTCTCCCGCAGCTCGATGTCGTTCACGCGCACGACCTTGAGGTCGTCGATGTCCACCACCTGGCCGTCCAGGATATCGTCGCGCAGCAGGATCTCGTCGGGCTGAAGCGGCCGAGGTGTCAGGTGACGCCGCTCGACCCTGAGACGGATCCCGGACACGGCGAATGTAGCGACGGCGTCCCAGGGAATGATCGCCACGCGGCTCCGGTCGCCCCGCAAGAGGATCCCTGTGATACGGGGGAACCGTTCCGTCCCGTGATAGATCACGAGGTCCGACACGGTGTCGAACGCCTCGCCGCTCGCGTCGTAAACCGGCTTGCCGATGATCGTGCTCAGATAGAGCATGTGTCGCTCTCCGCGGTCCACTTCATCCGGTGCATGTAGGTGCGGAACCCGAGACGCTCCCAGAACCTGACCGCATCGGGGTTGCGAACCGCAACAGTCAGCTCCACGAGCGTGACCCGGTGGTCGCGAAACCACCCGAGCAGGGCCTCGACGACCTGCCGGCCAATTCCCTGGCACCGGCGCTCGGGCAATGTGAACACATCCTGGATCCATCCGCGCCGTTGTTTTCGAAAGGACAACGGCAGCACGTGGATCCGGCCCAGCGCGAACGAGACGGGACGATCGCCTTCCACGCCGACCATGACGCAGGCGTCGGAGCTCCCGATCATCTCCCGCAGGAACGTCACGTACTCACGTGCCGCCGCCCCCTCGACGGCCAATGCGGGATCGAGCATGCCATGATGCGCGGCAAGCGCCTCCCACAGCGGCAAGATCCGCGGGATGTCGCGGACCGTAGCGGGTCGAACCCGGACGTGCGCCGTCATCGCGCGCTCGCCGTCTTACATTCCGCCCGTTCGGACTCGCTCCTGCCGGGCCGGGCAGGGCGCCGCTGGCACCGTGGCCGGTTGGGGGCGGTCCCGGTCAGGTGCACGCCAGCGGCCCGGCCCGGGGGAGCGCCTCCAGAGTAGGCTCGCGGTCCGGCACGAATGGGAACGCGGAGCGGAAGGAATCGTTAAGACGCGCGAAAGACATCGCGACTCCCGCCGTCGAATAGCTTACAGTATGCCGGACTTTTCCCAGCACGCTTTGACCGCACTCCGCGCCGCCGGCGCCGCCGGCACGATCCAGCGGCTGCTGCTTGGCAAGACGCGCGTGGACTACAAGGGGCCGCAGGACCCCGTCACGGAAGCTGACCGCTCGTGCGAGAACGCGATCGTGGGGATCCTCCATGAAGCCTTTCCGTCCCACGCGTTCGTCGGCGAGGAAGGCGGCCGCCGCGGCAACGCCGACTACACCTGGCTGATCGATCCGCTCGACGGCACCCATAACTACGCGCACGCGTTCCCCTGGTTTGCCGCGAGCATCGCGCTTCGGCGAGGCGACGAGGTCGTCTGTGGGGTCATCCTCAACACCATGCTCCGCGAGATCTACGTGGCGGAGCGGGGAGCAGGCGCGTACGCGGCGCCCGTGGAGACGCCCTACGAGGACACCGATTGGACGCGGATCCGAACATGGCGTCGGATGCGTGTGTCCCCGATCGACCGTCTCGAGGATGCGACGCTGTGCACGGGGTTCCGGCATCCGATCGCACCGCAGTGGCTCAACCTCGATCACTTCACGAACCTGCTGGCGCGCGCGGCGCGCGTCCGGGAGATCGGCTCAGCGGCCCTCGCGCTCGCCGCGGTCGCCCAGGGACAGACGGAGGGCTACTGGGAGATCGGTCCGCACGAGTGGGACTTTGCAGCCGGAATGCTCCTCATCACGGAGGCGGGCGGACGGACAACCGACCTCCGCGGGCGGCACGCCGGGCCCGATCGCGGGCAACTCCTCGCCACCAACGGCGTAATCCACGAGCAGGTCGTGGCTGTCCTGGCGCAGGGCCGCAGCGCGATGGAGTGACGGTCTCACGCCGCTTTGACGCGGTGCACGTCGCGAGCCAGCTCGCTCAGGATGTGCGCGCCATCTTCCGTGACGGACACGATTTCCTCGAGGCGCACCCCCAACTCCCCGGGGATGTAGATGCCCGGCTCGACGGAGAAGACGAATCCCGCTTCCACTGAGAGCGTGCTGAGATGCGTCACGCTCGGCGGCTCGTGCCCCGAGACGCCGAGGCCGTGGCCGACCCGGTGCGTGAAATACTGGCCGAACCCGGCCTGCTCGATCACGCCTCGCGCGGCCAGGTCCACTTCCTTGAGCGGCGCTCCCGGGCGGATCACGGCGAGCGCGGCCTGCACCGCCGCCTCGACCGTCCGATGGACCTCCAGATACCGGGCGCCGGGCGTACCGATGTAGGCCATCCGCGTGATATCGGAGGCATACCCGTCCAGTCGTCCGCCGAGATCGAGGGTGACCGCATCCCCCGCAGCGAGTTGCCGACCGGTCACGTGGTGATGCGGAAACGCCCCGTTCGGCCCGGACGCAACCGAAGCAAACAGTACCTCCTGGGATCCCGCCCGCTTGAACGACGACGCGGCCACGTCCGCGATCTCCTGCTCAGTCGCCCCGACGCGGCATGCGGCCCATGCGTCGCGCATCGCCCGATCGGCATGCCGGGCGCTGCGCCGGAGCGCCTCGATCTCCTCGACGGACTTGCGCATTCGGAGATCGGCCAGGATCTCGGACCCGACGGTGAGCCGCGCGTCCGGATACGCTCCGGCGAGCGTGAGAACGAAATCCGCCCGCATCGTATCACCTACGGCAAGCCGCGCGGGGTGCCGGACGCTGAGGGCCTGGCGGGCACCGTCGAGCGCCGCTGCCGGACCCTCGGCATCGGTGTACACGAACGTCGGCACACGCACGTGCGCCGCGGCCTGCGTCGCGTTCAGACTGGGCACGACGAACGCCGCGGATTTCGCGTCTACGAGAAGATAACACGGGCGTTCGTCCGCCGTGGGCGAGTACCCGCACAAGTACCATAGGTCGTCGCCCGGGGAAACCGCGAGCAGGTCGACCTGCTTGGTGGCCATGCGCCGCCGCGCCTCTTCGATTCGCGTCGAGTAATCCATCACGACCTCCGTGATCCGCTCCAGAAACGCCAGCGCCCGGACGGTGATGGCGGCGAGCGAAGAATTGCCGTGCACCTACACTCCCACGACGTACCGGGGGACTCCTGCAGGTCGAAATTGACACCCCCCAAGGGCCTTCGCTAAAGTTAGGACCGTGATGTTCCGTTGAGTTCGCGGCAGGCTTCCCCGCGAGCAGCCGTCGGGCGGCGAACGTCCGCGAAAGACGGCGCGCGCCCGCGTCACGTCCGGACGGTGAGGACGGCAGGACGCCGAGTCCGGGGCGCGTTCCCGCGGGAGTCGGCGACGGAGCGGGCACGGCGCGCTCTCGAGATCGTGCACAGGCTCCGCGCGCGGTACCCTGACGCTCGCATCCCGCTCCGCCACCGCAACCCTCTGCAACTGCTCGTCGCAACGATCCTGTCGGCCCAATCGACCGACGCCCAGGTCAACCGTGTCACTCCCACGCTCTTCCGGCAATACAAGACCGCCGTCGATTTCGCGGGCGCGCCCCTCCGGGAACTGGAAGCGTACATCCATAGCACGGGCTTCTATCACGCGAAGGCGCGGGCGATCCAGGGTTGCGCCCGGGCGCTCCTCGAACGGTACGGAGGTGAGGTGCCGCGTACGATGGAGGAGCTCGTCCGCCTCCCCGGCGTCGGACGCAAGACCGCGAACGTCGTGCTCAGCAGCTTTGGCGTCCCGGGCATCGTCGTCGACACGCACGTGCGCCGTCTCTCGCAGCGGATGGCCCTCTCGGCGAACGACGACCCGGACAAGATCGAGCAGGACTTGATGGCGCTCGTTCCGCGGGACGAATGGAGCCGCTTCTCGTTGAGGATGATTTTCCTTGGCCGGGAGCTCTGCACCGCCCGCCGCCCGCAGTGCCCGGTGTGCTCGCTCGCGGACGTCTGCCCCTCGAGCCGCTACGGAGGGGCTCCTCCATGGATGGCGTGAGCCGCCTCCTCGCCGGGACGACCGCGCTGGTCATGGGCGTCGCCAACCGGTGGAGTATCGCGTGGGCAGTCGCCCGTGCGTTCTCGCGCGAGGGGGCGCGCGTCATCTTCACCTTCCAGGGCGCCCGCCAGGAAAAAGACGTGCACGGGCTGGCCGGCACCCTGCCCGGCTCTCTGGTGCTCCCCTGCGACGTGACGCGGGACGCGGATCTGGAAAAGCTGGCCGAAGCAGTCCGGAACGAGGCTGGCGGCGTGGATACCGTCCTCCACAGCATCGCCTTCGCCAATCGCGACGATCTGAGCGGAGCATTCGTCAACACGTCCCGGGCCGGCTTTGCGCTGGCTCTGGAGACCAGCACATTCTCCCTGGTCGCCGTGGCGCGCCACCTGTTGCCGGTGCTCAAGCCGGGCGCGAGCCTGACCACGCTTACGTACATCGGCGCGACGCGCGTGATGCCGAACTACAACGTCATGGGAGTAGCCAAGGCCGCGCTCGAGGCCAGCGTCCGGTACCTGGCGTGCGATCTCGGGCCTCAGGGCTTCCGCGTGAACGCCATTTCCGCCGGACCGATCAAGACCGCGTCGGCAAGAGCGGTCCAGGGCTTTGGCCGCATCCTCGAGGTAATGGAGCAGCGCGCGCCGTTGCGGCGGAACACGGACCCGGAGGAGGTCGCGGACGCCGCCGTGTTTCTCGCCAGCCCGCTCGCCCGCGGGGTCACGGGCGAGGTGCTGTTCGTCGACTGCGGCTTTCACGCCACCGGACTGTAGCCCGTCGGGCGCGGCGCGCTACGGCGCCGCATCCCCCATCGGATACGACATGCATGCTTTGGCGACAGGGCACTGGCTGCAGCGCGGCCGCCGCGACGTGCACACCAAGGCACCCAGGTCCATCAGGCCCTGATTGAAGTCGTACGCGCGGCCGCGCGGCAGCACGTCCGCGGCCAGCCGCCACAGCGCGCGCTCGGACGGCCGGGTGCCATCACCGGCGAACACGCGGCGCAACACCCGGCGTACGTTGGTGTCGAGGATGGGCGCGTCCTGCCGAAACGCAAAGCTCAGCACCGCGCCCGCCGTGTAGGGGCCGATGCCCTTGAACGCCAGGAGCTCCCGGTGCGTGCGGGGAAGGCGACCGCCGTGCCGGAGGACGGCTTCGCGGGCGATCTCGCGCAGCCGAATCGGCCGGATGTTGTACCCGAGCGGGTACCACGCCTCGCGGACCTCGCGGGCGCCGGCGCCGGCCAGCGCCGTGATCGAAGGATACCGGCGCAGCCATTCGCGATACTTCGGGACCACGCGCGGCACCTGCGTTTGCTGGAGCATGATCTCCGACACCAGGATATGGTACGGGTTCCGCGTGCGCCGCCACGGCAGATCGCGCTGGTGGCGCCGGTACCACGCGAGCAGGCGGCGTTGAAACACCCGGCGCCGCGCCGGTGTCACCTCGATCGCGACAGGGGTGAGGCGCTTCACTCCGGCGCCGCCGTCGCATCAGCGGCGACCGGCCGATGCCCGCCGGCGTGCGCGACGCGATCGGCTACCGCGGCCACCGCACCCCGCGCGGGTGCGGTCACGCGGACGGGCGACGCGGCACATCTCGCGGCCGGCGACGCAGGGAAGTCGAATCCGCATGGAACGCGCATGACACAGACCATTGGCCGGCGTCGAGACGCATCCCTTCGGCGCCCCAAGGACGGGGCGACGCGAGCGTTTCGTCGCCCCCCGCGCTCGAATGCGCTCGGGGGGACTTTCCGCACGATCCAGTGTAATGTATGCAGCGGTCATCACCACGAGACGGGGAGGGCTGAATGCACCAGGTCCGCAACGAACGTACATTGATACTGGTCAAGCCCGACGGCGTCCAGCGGGCGCTCATCGGGGAGATTCTGGCGCGCCTCGAGCGCGTCGGACTCAAGGTCGTCGGCCTCAAGCTGATGCGCGCCGAGCGCCGGATCCTGGAGCGGCACTACACGACCGACGAAGACTGGGTACGCACGATCGGCGGCAAGACCCGCGAGGCGTTCGAAAGCTACGGGCTGGACGTCAAGGAGATGATGGGCACGGACGATCCGATGGAAATCGGACGGCGGGTGCGCGAGTGGCTGATCGAGTTCATGCAGGTGTCTCCGGTGGTGGCGGCGGTCCTCGAGGGGGTGCACGCCGTCAGCATCACCCGGAAGATCGTGGGGAACACTCTCCCCGTGTTCGCCGCGCCGGGCACGATCCGAGGAGACTTCTCGGCGGACGCGCCGACTGTCGCCAACGCCGAGCGCCGGCCCGTTCGGAACCTCATCCACGCCTCCGGGACCGTCGAGGAAGCCGCGCGCGAGGTCGAACTGTGGTTTGCTCCGGGAGAGATTCACTCCTACCGGCGCGCCGACGAGACCGTGATCTTCGGCGAATCCGGCATTTGAGCCGCCGCAGAACATGGTCTCCCCAATGCGAGAGCCGATCCCCGGTTGACTCACCGTGGGGCGTGCTCACGCACGGCGCCCCGCGGCGCGCAGCCCAGGGGCGGCCCTCCGGGTCGTCGAATACGATCCCGTGAACCGACGCATTCTCGCGGCGCTGAGCTACGGTCATCTCGCCACCGATCTCTCGCAGGGGGCGATCCCGGCCCTGCTGCCGGTGTTCCGGTCAGAGTATCATCTCTCGTACACGCAACTCGGGCTCATCGTGCTGCTCGCCAACGTGAGCTCGTCGGTGATCCAGCCCGCGTTCGGCGTGTTGAGCGATCGGGTCAAGATGTACTGGCTCATGCCGACCGGCATGCTTGTCGCCAGCGCCGGCATCGTCCTGGCGGTCACAGTGCGGGATTATCCGACGCTGGTCGCGATGATCTGCCTCTCCGGGTTAGGGGTCGCGGCGTTCCACCCGGAAGGCTACAAGCACGCGGGGCGCGCCAGCGGCGTGCGTCGCGCCACGGGGATGTCATATTTTTCGGTCGGGGGGAACCTCGGCTACGGCCTCGGGCCCGCGGCCACGAGCATCGCGATCACGTGGTGGGGAAAGCACGGGATCGCCTACAGCCTGCCCTTTGCCATCGTCGGTGCCGTCGTGATGTGGCGCATCGTCTCCCCATGGGCGGCCTCGCACGACGGGGACGAGACGGCGGCCGTCCCTTCCGCTGCGCCCCGGAAGCCGATCGGGTCGATCGCCGGGCGGGCGGCATTGTGGGTCGTCGCCCTGCTCGTGACGTTCGTCGTGCTGCGCTCGTGGATCCAAGTGGGGACGGCGAGCTACATCCCCCTGTACTTCACGGGCGTCCGGCACATGAGTGCCACGTACGGCGGCGTGCTGGTCAGCGTCTTTCTCGGCGCTGGCGGGCTGGGCACGTTGCTGGGCGGGGTGGCTGCGGATCGCTGGGGCCATCGCAACATGCTCATCGTTTCCATGGCGATGCTGCCGCCGTTCCTCTGGATGATACCGAGAACCTCCGGCGTCTGGGTGGTGATCGCGGCGCTCATCGCAGGGATGGCCGTCGTGAGCACGTTCGCCGTCGCAATGGTGATGGCGCAGAACGCGATCCCGCACCGTCTCGGGCTGATCTCGGGATTGATCATCGGGTTCGCGATCGGAATGGGCGGGGTGGGCACGACCCTGCTCGGCGGCATCGCCGACCGATGGGGCGTGCTCCGCGCGATGGACGTCACGGCGCTGCTGCCGGCCGCAGCCCTCGCGATCGCGCTGGTCCTTCCAAAAGACGCACGGCCCGGGCGGAACTCCGTCCCACACCCATCGCGTACCTGTATGAGTGGCGCGAACGCGGGAGGAAAGTGATGGGTCATCCATCCAACGCCAGGTTCGGGTTCGGACGAAGAACGCTACTTCGGGACCTGCTCGTGCTGGGCGCGGCTGGGGCCGGGCTCCTTCCGGGTCTGCCCGGACGCGGTTCCGGCGGGGCCGCTTGGGCGGCCCAGGCCACCCCTCCCCCGGCTCCCGGGTCGCCTCCCGACAAAGCGGACGCGAAAGCCGTTACCGTTTCCCCTCAAGATCCGGCGATCTCGACGTCCGCCGTCGAGTACCCGGGCGTCGTGGTCACGATGCAGGGCTATCTCGCCGTGCCCACCTCCGGCGAGATCTATCCCGGCATTCTGGTGCTGCACGACGCCATCGGCCTCACCGAGCACATTCGCGACGTCACGAGGCGGTTTGCGAGAGTCGGGTACGTAGCGCTCGCGCCGGACTTCCTGTCCCGCCTGGGGGGTACTGCAAAAGTGGGTGACCAGGCCCACGTCATTGCCGCAATGGAGTCCCTTTCCCAGGCCGACTACGCCAACGCGCTGAATGCCTCGGTGAGGTACCTGGAAGCACGCCCCCAGGTCTCGAAGACAAAGATCGGGGTGATCGGCTTCGGGCTCGGGGGCAACCTGATCTGGCTCCTCATCGGCATGAACCAGGACGTCAAGGCTGCGGTCCTCTTCGACACCCCGGCACCGGATCCGTCGGTCGCGCCCCAGATCAAGGTGCCGCTGCTCGATCTCTGCGGGGAGGACGACAGTCAGGCCAACGACGACGGCCTCAAGGCGTTCGAAGATGCGATGAAAAAGGCGGGCGCCACCTGGGAGTCCAAGGTCGAGTCAAAAGCCGGCAGGGGATTCTTCGACGACTCGCGGACAACATATGCGGCCGACGCCGCAAAGGACGCCTGGAAGCTCACGCTGGGCTGGTTCCAAGAGTACCTACAGGGATGAGCCGCTGCGGGCTCGCAGGCGGCGGGAGCCCCGGCGGGAGGGTTTGCGGATGAGAATCGCCGGTATCAAGACGGACGGCCGTTCTTCGCATCCGGTCATACCCGGATTGGGCGTCACCCTGAACGAGGACGCGCCCAACGCCCATCGGTACCGGCGCCGGCACTGCAACCTGTTCGGCGAGGACCGGCAGCACCGCCGGGCGAAGACAGTGTCATGAGCGTCGCCGTCGATGCACGCCAGGCCCTGGAATGGATCCTTCGCGCGCGCGTCGTTCCCATCGTCCGCACGCGCTCGACGGCGTGGGCGGGTGAGGTGGCGGAGGTTCTCGCCGAGGCGGGAATGAGCGTGATCGAGATCACCTTCACCGTGCCCGACGCCCCGTCGGTGATTCGGTCGCTCCGTGAGAGGTTCCCGGCGGTTCTCGTCGGCGCCGGCACCGTGACCGACGCTGCGACCGCGGCCGCCGCGGTGGAGGCCGGAGCGCAATTTCTGCTGAGCCCGGCCCTGTCACCAGGGATGGTCCAGGTCGCCCGCCGCCACGGCGTGCTGGCCGTCCCGGGCGCGTACACGCCCACCGAGGTGCTGGCCGCCCTTAACGACGGAGCCGAGATCGTCAAGGTCTTCCCCGCCGAATCGGGCGGGCCGGGTCACATCCGCGCGCTCCTGGGCCCTCTTCCCCACGCCCGCCTTCTCCCAACCGGGGGCGTCCGACCCGACAACATCCGGGAGTGGTTGGCCGCGGGCGCCGCCGCGGTCGGCATCGGCTCCGCGCTCGTCGGTCCCGCCGACCGCCCGGTGGACGCCGCGGCCCTTCGAGCGCGAGCCGAGACGATCCACGCGCAGGTCGGCCAGCCGTGAGAGAGGGACATATGAGCCCGGCCGGGTTCGACGTTGTGGGCATCGGGGAGGCGCTCGTCCGGTTCACGCCCGCCGATCGGGAAATCCTGGAGACGGCGGCAACCTACGCCGTGCACGTTGGCGGCGCGGAAGCCAACGTCTGCGCCGATCTCGCCGCGCTCGGGGTGCGGACGGCGTGGATCTCGCGCCTTCCGGCGAACCCGCTCGGGCGGCGCGTCGCCGCCGCGTTCGCGGCCGTGGGGGTCAACGTCGAAGGTGTGCGATGGGCGCCGGAGGGACGGGTCGGTTTGATGTTCCTCCAGCCAGGCGCGGCGCCGCGGAGCGGCGAGATACTGTACTACCGCCGCGACTCCGCGTTCTCGCAGGTCGATGCCGACGAGATCCCGTGGCAGATCCTCGACGGGACGTCGGTGGTGCACCTCACGGGGATCACGCCGGCCCTCGGCGCCGGCCCCCGCCGGCTGGTCGAGCGGGCGATCCTCGAAGCTCGCCGCCGCGGGGTTCGCGTCTCGCTCGACGTGAACTACCGTGTGACGCTGTGGACGCCGACTGCGGCGCGTGAGGTCCTGGAGCCTCTCCTACAGGGGCTCGACGTCGTCTTCATCAACGACCGCGACGCCCGCACCGTGTTCGGCGTGGAGGGTGATCCGGAGGCCACCGCACGGACGCTGCGCGGGCGGTTCGGCTGCGCCACGCTGGTGCTGACCCTCGGCGCGGCCGGAGCACTCGTTCACGACGCCGAGGAAGTGCGGCACCACCCCGCGTACCCTGTCGACATCGTCGACCGGATCGGCCGCGGCGACGCCTTCGCTTCCGGCTTCCTCTACGGCTACCTCCGCGGCGACGCCGCTGCCGGCCTCCGCTACGGAACTGCGATGGCCGCGCTCAAGCAGACGTACCCGGGCGACCTGTGCCGCGCGACGCTCGTCGAGATCGAGGCTCTCGCCGCCGGACAGCCCGGCGGCTTCCGCCGCTAGCGCCCTCGCTTACGGCCCGATCTCGCGGCCGCGCTTCGCGCCCGCCGCGGGGCCGCGCGGCGAACCCGTGGTCGGGACGCGTGTGCCTCGATCCCCTTCCTCCGCTTCGGCCTCGCGACGGCCGCCTTCGCCGGTTGGGCCAGCGCGGCAAGACAGCCCTCGACCGACTGGCACGCCTGTTGGATCGCGTCCGTCACCGCGTTTCGCGCTCGCACGAGATCTACACGCAGGAACTTCGCCGCGTCACTGTCCGCGCCGAGCGCGGGCAGCGTACGAGCCTCCTGGAGTCCCGGCAGGAACGCGGTCTCGAGCGCGGGGTCGTGTGCGTAAGGGCCCGCGGACGTGTACGTTGCCGGCACCAGGTGCCGTCCCAACGCGTGAATGCAGGCGTTGATCGCCGCTAACGCGCTCCCGTTCGTTCGGGCGCGCGACGCGGCGCGGGACAGGCGCTCGTACAGCGTCTCGAGACGAGAGGCCGCGGCCACGGCGGGCGAAAGGTCGAGCGCGGGCCCGGCCGCTTCCCCGAGCGCCTCCAGTTGCTCTCGGAGGTCCGCCGCCGCCGCGCCATAGTCGAATGGCACCACGGGGTCCGTCAAGATCCGGTCCAGAACGAGAACGAAGATCTTCGCGTCGCGGAGGAGCCGCGCCGGATCGATCTTGTCCATCGTGTCGTGCGGCGTGTGCCACCACCACCCGAGCGTGCCATCGGCCTGCCGTGAGACGGCGCCGAGAATCGACGGCACCCCTGCGCCGAGGAACGACTGATCGGAGTTCCGCCCCACGCGGTGGGCGTCGAGCTCGGTGCCGGCAACGCGGCGAACCGCCCATTGGGCGAGGCCCGCGGTCTGAGGCATCGAGTTGGTCCCGAAGTCGTCCGCGTCGATCGCGCCCACCGAGTCGATGTTGACGTGCGCCAGACACCGCTCGTGCAATTCGAGCCAGTGCGTATCGGCGTACCAGGCCGAGGACGAGTAGCGCCCGTGAGAGTGACCGGACCAGAATGCCAGCCGGAGCCCGCGGCGCAGGCGCTTCCGGTGCGACGCCAAGACCCTCGCAGCCTCCAGCATGGTCGCGTTGGCGCTGCCGTTGTCCATCGCGCCCACGTACCAGCTGTCGAGATGTCCGGAGAACAGGACGAATCGATCTTCGGCTTCGGGGTGACCCGGGGCCAGATTGCCGATGACAATCGGGGTCGTGGTCCAAGCGGTTTGCACGTCGGCCGTGGCGTGCACCTCCACGCGACCGGCGCGACACAACGCGCGTAGCGCCTGTCCCTCGGCGCGGGGGACCGAGAGTATCACCACGCGAGGCAACTCGTCCACGGTGCGCCGCGACGGGTTGCCCCACACGGGCGAGCAGCACATTTCGTGCGGGTACCGCCCGCTGACACAGACGATCCCCGCAGCGCCCGCCTTCGTGGCGTTCACCGCAAGCTCCGGGGTGGCACGTCCCTCGACGAGCGCGAGCCTGTCGGCGGCGCCGGCCCGCACGAGTTCCTCCACGCTGCCCTCTCCGGCGTCGACGAGTTCCACCGTGAGGCCCTCTGGCGGTGTCGGCTTTCCCATCGAGTGCGTAATCGCCGGGACCGTTCTCGTCTCCGGCGCCCGGACGTGCAACGTGGCCGCGTCGGGGAGGCTGATGTAGGCGTCGTGCGTCATGATCTCGGTCGAGTAGCCGAATCCCCTGAGTCGCTGCGCGACGTACTCGGCGGCGGCGCGCTCGTCGGCCGTGCCGGACAGGCGCGTCCACTGGGCGATCGTGCGGTTGAACGCCATCAGCTCGGACTGCGAGACGGCTTCCAGATCGATCACCATGCCCTCCTCACCTCGGCGAGCGCGGGCGCATCCCGTCGCTCGACCTTTGCTGTGGGGAACATTCGATTGCGAAGGGACGCGCCCCTGGGGGCGGACGCGTCACGGCGTCAGGACGCGCACGAGCGGCCGGCGGCGCGCGGATAGCGGCAGGACCGTTCGCCCGGCTGGCTCGAATTTGTAGGCGGCGGGACGCGGCGAGCCATACCGCTCACCGACCCGGGGGGGTGCAGGTAATGCACCGATACGATGCAAGCCGTCCCTTTCATGATCTCCGATCCAACCGGCTCACGCGCCGCGAGGCGCTCGTGCGGCTGGCCGCGCTCGGACTCTCCGGCGGCGCTGCCGCGGCCGTTCTCTCCGGCGGAGCGACGCGGCCCGCATGGGCCGCCGCCCCGGGAACCCGTGGGAGCGCGGGCACGCTCAAGCTGCTGTTCTGGCAGGCCCCTACCATCCTAAATGCCCACCTGTCCCACGGCGACAAGGACTTCCACGCGGCACGGATCTGCTGTGAGCCGCTGCTCACGGTCGACATCTCGGGCAGCTTCACGCCGGTCCTCGCCACGACCGTGCCGTCCCGCGCAAACGGCCAGGTCGCAGCGGACGGCAAGTCCGTCGTGTACACGCTCAAGCGCGGGGTCAAGTGGGCCGACGGCCGCCCGTTCACCGCGGACGACGTCGTATTCACCTTCCAGTTCATCGAGAACAAGGAGAGCGCCGCGACGACCTACGGCAACTACGTCAACGTGGCGAAGGTCGAGCCGGTCGACGCCTACACCGTGAAGATCACGTTCAAGACGCCGACGCCGGCCTGGTATCTCCCCTTCACGGGCTCGGGCGGCGTGATTCTCCCACGCCACGCGCTCGATGCGTACGTCGGTTCCAACGCCCGGAATGCGCCCTTCAATACGAACGCCTTTGGCACCGGCCCATACAAGGTGGACCTGTTCCGGCCGGGGGATCTCGTCGTGTACTCGATCAATGAGAACTACCGCGAGCCCGACAAGCCCGCGTTCAGCCAGGTGCAGCTCAAGGGCGGAGGCGACGCGACGTCCGCCGCGCGGGCGGTCCTGGAAACCGGCGAGTACGACTACGCGTGGAACCTGCAGGTCGAGTGGCCGGTGCTGCAGCACATGCTGCAGGAGGGCCGGGGCGCGGTGCTCACTTCCCCCGGCGGCGGGGTCGAGATGATCCTCGTCAACCAAACCGACCCCAACAAGGAGCTCGACGGGCAGCGCTCCTCGGTCAAGGCGCCGCACCCGTTCCTGTCGGATGTGAAGGTCCGCCAGGCGCTGGGAATGGCGATCGACAGGCAGACGATCGCCCAGCAGCTCTACGGCGTGGAAGGCGACGCGACCGCAAACGTGCTCACGACGCCGACGAGCCTCGCCTCGAAGAACATCAAGATCGTCTACGATCTCGCGAAAGCAAACCAACTCCTCGACGAGGCCGGGTACCGCCGGGGCCCCGACGGCATCCGGGCGAAGGGCGGCGTCAAGCTCGAGATGACGTTCGCGACGACCGTGAACACGCTGCGCCAAAAGGAACAGGAGATCATCAAGCAGGGGTGGGCGCAGCTCGGGGTGTCCACGACGCTCAAGGCCGTGGATGCCGGCATCTACTTCAGCACCGATCCCGGCAACAACGACACCGACGCGCACTTCTACAACGACGTGGAGATGCTGACCTCGACGCCCACGTCCCCGTTCCCGAGCTACTACATGGCGCGGTACTATAGCGGGGACCCGGCGAAAGACCTGCCTCAGAAAGAGAACGGCTGGTCGGGATACAACTACCCGCGGTGGCAGAACGCCGACTACAACAAGATCTACGATCAGGCGCTGTTGGAGCTCGACCCGAAGAAGAACGCGCAGTTGTGGATCCAAATGAACGACCTGGTCGTGTCCCAGGGAGCGTCGATCCCGCTCGTCGACCGGAAGATCGTGTCCGCCCGCGCCGCGAGCCTGGACGTCGGCCCTAACATGACCCCGTTCGACAACGAGACGAGGAACATCGCGGACTGGCGGAGACGTTGAGCGGAGGGTCGCGCCGCGGCATCAGCGCGGCTGGAACTGGAAGTTGCTGTATTCCACCTCCAGCGATGCGCCGAACCGTGAGGTCATGAGGTACTGGTACACGAGCACCCAGGCGCCGGATCGCTTCTCATACCGCTGGACGCCATCGATGTCGCCCCATGAGTACTTGATGGTGCCGTCGACGATGAGGCCGCGATCGTAGTCAACCCAACCGATCATCCCGTATGGGTTGTTCTTCGGATTCCGGGCCGTGCCCTCGACCAGGTAGAATAGGTGGCCATCCACCAGACGCCATCCGAGCACCCAGAAGGTGAACCGCGACAGGAACTGGGCGGGGGGCTCCGTTCCCTGGAACAGCCGTCCAATGATGAAGTGGTTCAGTGCCCAGCACTGGAGGCCGCTGGTTCGCCGCCCGATTTCGATCTGCTGGCGACCTTCCCGCAGCACGATCGCTCCCGAAAACTCGCAATCGGGAGGGAGAGAGACGGGCTTGTGCATCCGGAACTTGAAGTGCGCGTCCGCCGAGGTCAAGACAGGCCCGCCGGCGTTGGCGTTGAGGATACGATTCATCACCTGCTCGGATGTCGGAATCTCTTGCTCGGCCCCGGCGGCGGCCAGGACCGCCAGAACGGGGACAACTGCCGCAAGAAATACGAAGGTTTGCTTCAACCGGTGCGTGACCATGGCCGGAATGTACTGTTCCGGGTCCGCGCCACCATTCCTACTGCTCGCGGTGGCCGCACCGCGGCGGCGTGCAGCGGGGATCGTCCCGCTCGTACGAGCACGCGAGCTCGCACGAATCGTGGAACCTCCATGATGACATATCCTATGCCCACCGCAACCGTCTGGCAGCCGGACAGACAAAACGCCCGGAGTCGCATTCCGACACACCTAACGGGCGCCGGTCCGCTTCCTGGAGCGACGGGACCCGCGCGGCCGAATGTCGCGGGCCCGCAAGATCCTCCTCGAGGCCCTGTGCCATGTGACGCTGCTGCGTGATGTGCCTCGCGGGCGCCTCGGCGTGCCCGGCGGGAACGACGCGATCTCGCTCTTGTGCGGGCAGAGCCGGGACGTTAGTATGGTAGGGTGTCTCACACAGACCGGCCCAGATCGCCACATGTGAAACCGATGGATTCGTCTGCGGTGCGCCGCTATCAGGGACTCTCCGTCGCGACAGCCGTCGCGGCGTACTTGCTCATCATCCTCGGCGGGCTCGTCCGAATCACCGGATCCGGGATGGCTTGTCCGGACTGGCCTCTGTGTCACGGCCGGGTGATCCCACCGCTTGAGGGCCCCACCCTGATCGAGTACGCCCACCGCCTGGTGGCGGCCTCGGTGACCGTGCTCGTCCTCGTCACCACCGCCGGGGCCATCGCGGTGCGCAAGGCGGTCCCGGGGGCCGGAATCACGGCGATCGTCGTGCTCGCGCTCGTGGCGGTCCAAGTGGTGCTCGGCGGTGCGACCGTCAAGATGGATCTGACACCCGCCCTCGTCACGACTCACCTGGGCGTCGCGATGTTCTTCCTGGCCGGCTTGCTCGTTCAGGCGGTGGTTTCGCTTCGGGCTCCGGTCGGATTCCCGCCGGTTCCGGCGGGTTTTCGCAGGCTCGCTGTGCTGACAGCCGCCGCGGCGTACCTCATGGTCCTCATCGGCGGCTTTCTCGGCTCCAGCAGCGCCGCACTGGCCTGCCCCTCTCTGCCGGCATGCCGCGGGACCGTCCTCCTCCCTCCAGACTGGCCCGGCCAGGTCCACATGTTGCACCGCGCCTGGGCCGTGGTCGTGACGCTTCTCGTCCTCGTAACCGGGGCTGCGGCGGCCCGCACCCGCGTCCGCGGCGTGACCGTGACCGCGAACCTCGCCGTCGTGCTAGTGCTCGCGCAGTTCGCCGCCGGGGTTCTCAACGTCGCCACCCGCCTGTCTCCCGCGGTGCAGGGCGTGCATCTCGGGCTCGCCGCGGCTTTGTTCGGGACGCTCGTGGTACTCGCAACGCTCGCCAACCCGCGGCCGGTGCCCGCGCGCGAAGGCATCCCGGCCCAAGCGAGACCGTTGCGCACGATCGCGGGCGGTGCCGTGGACGATCCAGCGGAAGCGCTCGCCTGGATGCCGCCGTCTGCGACTCACTCCGCCCTGGCCCTGGCACGGGACTATCTCCAGCTCATGAAGCCCCGGATCATCCTCCTGCTCTTGGTCACGACCGTAACGACCATGGCGGTGGCGGCACCGCATCACCTGTCACTCGCCGTGCTCGCGTTGACCGTCCTCGGGGGCACGCTTGCCGCCGGCTCCGCAAACGCGTTCAACATGTACGTCGACCGCGACATCGACGCGGTCATGCAGCGCACATGTCTGCGGCCCGTTCCGTCAGGCCGGCTGCGGCCTGCTCAGGCGATCGGCTTCGGGGTCGTCACCGGTCTACTCTCGATCGTCGTCATGGCGTGGGGTGTCAACGCACTGAGCGCAGCGCTCTCGACCGCCGGCATCATCTTCTACGTGGCGGTCTACACGCTCTGGCTCAAGCGCACGACCCCGCAGAACATCGTCATCGGCGGGGCCGCCGGAGCTGTGCCGCCGCTGGTCGGCTGGTCAGCCGCGAGTGGACACCTCGGGCTTCCAGCGGTGGCGCTGTTCGCCATCGTCTTCCTGTGGACGCCGCCCCATTTTTGGGCGCTGGCGCTTGGCAAGACCGACGACTACCGCGCGGCCGGGGTCCCGATGCTGCCGGTCGTCCGGGGCGAGGAAGAGACGCGGCGGCAGATCTTCCGCTACTCGCTCGCGCTGTCGGCGGCGACGCTGGTGCTCTACGCGCCCCTGCACACGCTCGGCCTGTTCTATCTCGCCCTCGCGCTCGTCCTCGACGGAGTCTTTGTGCTGCTGGCGTGGATGGTCCTCACAAAGCGCGGACCGCACGCGGAGATGAACCTCTTCGGGTACTCGCTTCTCTATCTGGCACTGCTGTTCGGGGCCATGGTGATCGACCGGCTGATCGGGTAGGGTCCCGCGCCAGCATCACGGGTCTCCCCGCCAGGACGTCGCGTCCGGCGGAGATTTTCGCGCGAGGGGCAGCAGCGACGGGATTGCGCCTTCGTGCTGCAGCAACCACCGCTTCGTCTCGAGCCCTCCCCCGTAGCCGACGAGCGATCCATCGGACCCCACGATCCGGTGACACGGGATAATGATGCACACGGGATTCCGTCCGGACGCCGCACCTACCGCGCGGGCACCCCGAGGGCAGCCTAGGCGTGCGGCGAGTGCCGCGTAGGTACTCACCGAGCCGATCGCAACTTTGCGCATCTCCCGCCATACCGCGAGCTCGAACGGCGTTCCGTGCACGTCGAGGGGAGGAGGCTCGAGGTCGTCGAACCGTCCGGCGAAGTAGCGCTCCAACCACTCCCGCGTGCGGTCCACGTGGGAACGGGCGCCCGCCGTGCGCATGGCGGCCGGGTCTCGCCCGCGCAGGTGCGCCGGGAGCGGCGACAGCTGCCGGCCCCGCTGAAATTCCAGCGCGCACAATCCGCGCTCTGTTGCGACTGCGATCAAGGGCCCGACCGGCGTTTCGATCGCCGTCCCACGCAACGAGTCCGCCACCGCCGCGCCTCCGCAGAGCGATATCCGGTTGCACTCACGGTTCGCCGCAGACCGCTCGTCATCATCTCGCGAGTTTCGCAGTTTTGGGGGAGCGCCTCGAACGTCTCGGGCGTAGCGCCGAGTGGCAGGGACGTGCCCCTCGTCGGCTGTCCACCCTTGCTCCCCTCGCTTTGGCCACGGGAGCCCGGGGGAATCCTTTGACAGGCTTGGTGATCTCGGGATTGTGAAACCGGATCGACCTTGCGCGGTCATTGTGGGAGGGGGCAGCCACGTGTGCGGGACCGGGTAGCAACCCCGGCCCGCACACATCCCGCGCCGAGCGCTTTGCAGGAAGATCCCGAGCGGCTCTTCGTGCGATCCCCTGCGCGGGCGAAGGGGGGGCGAACCCGGCACGCATCGCCGGCGGGCGGCCGATCACCCGGCGGCCGCCGTCGCACCGGCGGTCGCGTCAGGGGACGCGTGACCGTATCAGGCTAGCACGCGCAGATGACGGCACGATGACGCCGATTTGCAGCTCCTGCGAGGACATGGGTATACTTGGAATACACTCGACAAGGTCATGTGCAGCCGATGCATCTCCTCCTAATCGAAGACGATGATGCTCTCGGGAATGTCGTGCGCCGGGGCCTGGAGAGCTACGGATACCACGTCGAGTGGGTGCGCGACGGAGGCGTGGCTTACGACGTCGCCAGCGCCGGCTCGTTCGACGCGTTGGTCCTCGATCTGATGCTCCCGGGCCTGGATGGCCTCACGCTGCTCCGCGGCCTGCGCGACGCGGGTATCCGGACGCCGGTTCTCTGCCTAACCGCCCGTAGCGGGATCCGCGACCGTGTGGCCGGGCTGGATGCGGGCGCCGACGACTACCTGGTGAAGCCCTTCGCGTTCGAAGAGCTGCTGGCACGGCTCCGCGCGCTGCTGCGGCGTCCCCAGGACTTGCTGGTGCCGGAGACCCTGGTCGCCGGAGCGCTCCACCTCCAACCCGGCGAGCGCCAGGTCACGGTGAACGGACGGCCGGTCGACGTGCCTCCAAGGGAGTTCGACGTCCTCGAATACCTGCTGCGCCACGCCGGCCGCGCACTGTCGCGCGACGCCATCCTGGAGCGAGTGTGGGGACCGGGCGACGGTCCCCGGGCGAACGTGGTCGATGCTACGGTGTCCCGGTTACGCCGCCGCCTCCGGAGCAGCGGGTGGAAAGGACAGATCGCGGCGGTCCCGGGACACGGATACCGGGTCACAATGCCGGATCAGCGCCCTGTGTCTTGAACCGCCTGGCGTCCACCTTCTATCTGCGGCTCTTGCGCCGGAGCCGGTGGCGGGTGGCCGTGCTGGGCACGCTCGTGGTGACGGGCGTGCTCGGCACTCTGGCGACCGGCGCGTACATCACGCTCAAGGACGCCGTCTACGCGCGCCTGTACGACCGGCTCGAGCTCGCGGCGATGCGCTTCGAAGGAATCGGGGCGGGCTCCTTCTCCCTGGTGATCGACGAGCGCGGGCAGCCGCTTCTGGGGATCCCGCGGCCGGAGGGCTGGCAGGCGTCATGGCAAGGATTCCGCATCGTCACCGATCGGGAACTCGGAACGTTCGCGATCCTCCATGTGCCTGCGGCTGACGGAGGCATGGAGGTGATCGCAACCCCGTGCCAGGAGGAGATCGGTGTCCTCCGCGAGATCCTGCGCGTCCTGGCGGCGCTGACCCTCACCGGCGGTATCGTCGCGCTGCCCGTCGGCTACGCGCTTGCGGGTCTCGCGCTCCGGCCGCTCGACGACGCGGTGCGCGAGCGGAGCGGCTTCGTGGCGCTGGCGTCCCACCAGTTGCGCACGCCGCTCGCGGTCATCAAGACGTCGGCCGAACTGGCGAGGGCGGGGCGCGGCATCTCACCGGATGAGGCGCTCGAGACCATCGTGCAACAGACCGAGCGAATAGAGGCGCTGGCGGCCCGTCTGACCGCGCTCGGCCGTGCCGAGGCAGACGCGAAGTCCCAGGACGCGACGGTCGACCTGGCGGAGGTCGTCGGGGACGTGGTCGAGGGTCTCGGTGCGGCCGCACGTCAGAAGGGCGTCGCTGTTCACGTCGATAGTCAGCCGGCGTGGGTTCGCGTGGACCGGGACGCCGCCGCGGACATGATCACGGCCATCGTGGAGAATGCGATCCAGTTCTCGCCGCTTGGAGGCACCGTGGTCGCACGCGTCCACGCCCGCAACGCTCGCGCCGTCGCCGAGGTCGAGGATCAGGGCCCGGGGATCTCCCGGGAGGATCTGTCGTCGGTGACCGCCCCGTTCTACCAGGGCCGCCGGGCCCGCGGCCGGTACGGGCTCGGGCTTGCGATCGCCCGATCGGTCGCGGAGCGGCACGGCGGACGGCTCACGATCGAGAGCGTGGTAGACCGGGGTACGACCGTCCGCGTGACCCTGCCCGCCCGGCGGGCGCCGCGCCGGTCGCAAATTGGCACAACCGATTCATAGTCGAAGTCGCGCTTCGGAAACCTCGGATCGATCGCGGCCCCGGCGGGCAGAGAGCATCCGGCCCCCCATGAAGCGTCATTCATGCGTGCGGTCGCTCCCACTGCTTCATGGCTGGTGAGAAGTCCAGCTGATACTCCGGGATACCCAGACGCAGGCCGTGGTTGATCACTTGCTGGTACTGCTCGGGCTTGCTCCGGTCCACCTTGAAAATCCTGTTGGGAAAGATCACGTAATGCGTGGCATCGTTCTTGAAATCGGCGTACCAGTAGTCCGCTCCAAGCGCCTTGCTAAGGGCTTCGGCCACCCTGTCGCTTTCATTCTCCGCGACGGTAACGGCATGGAGTGTCCACTGCGTGAGCCAGGGTGTCTTATGCGCGGCGGTCACCGGCTCCACCCTTGTTGAGTCAATATGGACTTCCTTCAATACATTCTTGCTGCGCAAGCTTTCTTCAATGATGACGCCTTGGTAGTCCATGGATCGTCCCCTTCTTCGGAAAACTCTAGGACCAGTGCACTGCTCTGCGACGCTGCACGACATGAAGCACAATGCCGCGTTGTTTCCTGTTGCCGATCGTACGCCCTATGCCGGAGGCCCCGAGCCGAACCGGCCAGCTTGGACGATTTTGATCTCGTGATCATCGGGTGGTGCGCCGTCTCTGAGAAATTGAACAGATGAACCATGCTCATGTCTATGAATATGCCAGATAGAAAACAGAGAGAGCCGCTTAGGAGATTCATCACAGCCTCACGGCCTACGTCACATGCGTTTCTCGGATGCTGGTCCGCGGGGTCTCAACAACCACAGGGCGCCCTTCGAATGCAACGCCCTACGAATGTGGGGTCGACGTGAATCCGCCGTAGGTCAGGTAGATGCCGACGACGAGCGCACTGATCGAGTACATGTAGAAAAGCTGCTGGTAATGGAGATTCCCAAGGAAGAATCCCGCTTCGATATCCGGGGGCAGGAACAGAAACAGCAGACCCTTGATCAGCGTTACCCAACCGATGAGGGTGACAATCACCACGAGCGCGCCACCCGACCAGATGTTGTGCGCGAGAACCATCGCCAGCCCAGCCGCGAGCGTGATGACGCCGACGACAAACATCGCGGGGGAATCATGAAGAAGAGCTGTTACCGTTTCCACGGTGGCTTGCTTGTGAAGAATCATGGATAGTGCGGCAAGAGTACAGTACAGCCCGAGCAGCCTGCTGAGAAAAACCGTAAGCGACGACATGGCTCCCCTCCAAACGGATCGAAACCGGCTTGCCAGGCGATTGCCGGCGGCAATCCTGGACTCCCCTTCTACTTACGTGAGCGTCCCGGGGGTCCCCTGTCGTTCTCAGGCGCACAGCCCTTGCGGGTTCAGACGCCGAGCCGCACGAGGACCGTCACGACGGGGGGTCGAGACCCGCTAAGCGAGCCTCGCTAAGCGAGCCTGTGGGACAGCCCGCGCCAGGATGGCCACGCGAGGTTCGCGCCGTGTAGACCTCCCGAGCGCCCCCGAGGGGCCCCTCCCGCCGCGGTCGGGGATCGCCCTCGTCGATTACTGGGTAGGCGTCGTCGACGGACGCGGATTGAAGTCCGGCGGGATCTCGTTCCGGATCCCGAGCACGCGGTCGACGGGGACCACCCCGACGGTAGCGCAGGACATCAGGCTGGCCGCCGGCAGCTTGTTCACGAACCCGTCCGGGACAAGCACATACTCCGGCGGCAGCGGGGGTACCTGACCGGCAAGCCTTGCCGGATCGAACGCCGACAGCAGGTCACATGCCCGGCAGAGCGGTTCTACAGAGTGAGAGGGACAATAGTGCCTCAGCTAACCATTGCCGGCATCATTGCCTCGTCGACTGCGTCGCCCCGCTGTCGGTTACGTTGCATCCTCATCGGTGGGGTCGTGTTACGCGTGGAAGGGGTCGGGCGGCAGTGTCCGACGTTCCCGGCTCCAACGATTGTGACCTTTGCACGTGTATTGCCCACCTGACTCCCTCCTTCCCGTGGGCGTTTCCTTCGAGGGCGACTGCGGCCGCCTCACGTGCCGTATACGGCGAATCCGGTCACCCTCGGACAATCACTCCCCCGAAATGCGCTCAAGAACTCCGGCGGCGCGTGGTGTCACACGAGTCCGGTCGGGCCGGCAGTAAGAAAGCACCAGCGCGGAGCGCGGCGGGGACCGGGCCCATCGCCCACTTCGGCCCGTGCCGGCGTCAAGCGTGAGCAGAAACTCGCCCATCTCGCCCCACCTCCCCCGTCGCCGCGTCGTCGCGCACCCTCGCCGGCGTGCCAGCACACGCGCCATCGGTCGCCGCCTCGTGCACCGTGCGGGCGACCTGAGAGAGGTTGATCGCGACGTGGTGCTCGAAGCCTCGCTCGCAAATGAACCGGAGCAGGTGGCCAGGTCGATGCGATGCACGCCACGCGGCACGGGAATCCCCGCGTCACACACGATGAGACGGCCGGTGTCTCCCATTGTCGCGATGATCTCCGCCACTGGGGTGCTCAGGAAACCGTGCTTCTTTCACTGGAGGAGCTCCTCTTCGCGCTCACGGAAGTAGGTAACCGTCTTCATGACCAGGCTATCGAGCACTTGCTGGTCCGGCTTGCCGT